>Ga0164243_10008432_pt1 | contig 15191 bp, 18 predicted proteins | sample OricompcompostOP_FD_108781 | JGI IMG/M metagenome (GOLD analysis project Ga0164243, IMG submission 108781) | Organic Plus compost microbial communities from Emeryville, California, USA - Original compost - Organic plus compost (OP) | ecosystem: Engineered > Solid waste > Mixed feedstock >... | reverse complement strand
TTCCGGGTCAGCAAGGAAGACGAGGTCACCGGTATCGACGAGGCGCAGCACGCGGAGACCGCGTACGACTTCGTGGGTGGCAGCATCGGCGGCCACAGTGGATCGACCCCCGCTTCGCTGCCGTCGAAGGACGGGGCGGCCCTGGAAGGAAGCAAGGCATGAAGCTGATCACCGCGATCGTCAAGCCGTTCACCCTCGACGACATCCGCACGGCGCTGGAGCAGCTCGGCACGCTCGGCATGACCGTCAGCGAGGTCCAGGGCTACGGCAGGCAGAAGGGTCACACCGAGGTCTACCGCGGCGCGGAGTACGCCGTGGACTTCGTGGCCAAGCTGCGCGTCGAGGTGCTCACCGACGACGCCAACGTGGAGAAGGTCATCGAGGCCATCGTCAACGCCGCCCACACCGGCAAGATCGGTGACGGCAAGGTCTGGGTGACCCCGGTCGAGACCGTCGTCCGTGTCCGCACGGGCGAGCGCGGCTCGGACGCGCTCTAGGGACGCACCGGATGGTCGTCGGGGGGGAACTCGCCAAGGCGGCGAACCGGTTGCTGGAGGGCCGGCACGGCAGGCTCGGTGCGTCCGCACTGCGCGCCGCGCTGGTGGACCTGTACGAGTTCTGGCTCAGCAAGGCCGCGGCGGCGGCCGGCGTGGACACCGCACAACCCGGTGTCGCGCTGGTCGCCGTCGGCGGCCTCGGTCGCCGGGAACTCGTGCCGTTCTCGGATCTGGACCTCGTCCTGATCCACAACCAGCACCCGGGGATCGCAGACATCGCCGACGCGCTGTGGTACCCGCTGTGGGACGCACGCATCGGCCTCGATCACGCCGTCCGCACGCCCGGTGAGGCGCTCCAGGTCGCCTCGGAGGACCTGCGGACCGCGATGGGATTGCTCGACGCCCGGCACATCGCCGGCGATGCCGAACTGGCGGGCAGGCTCGGCGCGGCCGCGCGCGACCAGTGGCGCCGCACCGCGCGCAAACGCCTGCCGGAACTGGCCGAATCGACGCGCAAGCGCTGGCAGCGCAGCGGGGAGATCGCGCAGGCCGCCGAACCGGACCTCAAGTACGGCCGTGGCGGGTTGCGTGATGTGGGGGTGCTCGACGCGCTCGCCGCGGCCCAGCTGACCGACCGGCCCGGGCAGGAGTTGCGCGAGGCCAGGGAGTTGCTGCTGGACGTGCGGACCGAGATGCGCCGGGAACTGCGCCGCGACCGCGATGTTCTGTCTGCTGTGGACAGTGAACTGGTCGCGGCCGAGCTCGGGTTCGGTGACCGGTTCACGCTGGCGCGCACGTTGTCCGGCGCGGGCCGGGCGGTCGCCTACGCGGTCGACGTGGCGCTGCGCGCCACCGTCGAACCACCGCGCGGGCGCTTCGGCCGCAGACCCAGCCGCACACCGCTCGACGAAGGGGTGGTGCTGCACGGCACCGAGGTCGCGCTCGCCCGCGACGCGGTGCCCGCCAAGGACCCGGCACTGCTGCTGCGGGTCGCCGCGGCGTCGGCGCGCACCCGCACGCCGATCTCGCACGGCACCCTGCGCACCCTCGCCGATTCCGCGCCGGAACTGCGCTCGCCGTGGCCCGCGGATGCGCGGGATTCGCTCACCGAACTGCTCGGCGCGGGCGAGGGCCTGATCGACGCGGTCGAGGCGCTGGACCGGACCGGCCTGTGGGCGCGGCTGTTCCCGGAGTGGGGTGCGGTGCGGGACCTGCCGCCCCGCGAGCCGGTGCACTCGTGGACGGTCGACCGCCACCTGGTGCAGACCGCGGTGGAGGCCGCGAAGCTGACCACCACGGTGTCCCGCCCGGACCTGCTGTTGCTGGCCGCGCTGCTGCACGACATCGGCAAGGGGCGTGAGGCCGACCACTCGGAACTGGGCGCGGCGATCTCGATGCAGGTCGCCCAGCGGATCGGGCTGCCCGCCACCGACGCCGCGCTCGTGTCCGCCGTGGTGCGGCACCACCTGCTGCTCGCGCACACCGCCACCCGCCGCGACATCGAGGAACCGGCCACGATCGCCCGCGTGGTCAAGACCGTCGGCAACGACGTGGTGCTGCTGGAGCTGCTGCACGCGCTCACCCAGGCCGATTCACTGGCCACCGGGCCGGGCATGTGGTCGGACTGGAAAGCCGGACTCGTCGCGAGCCTGGTCAACCGGTGCCGCCAGGTGGTGCAGGGCAAGGGGTACAGCCCGCCCGAGCCGCTCGACGCGCGGCGCCGCGAGCTGGTCGCCTCCGCGGTGGCCGCGGGCCGTGCCGAGGTGCTGATCACGCACGACGACAAGGTGGCCACGGTGGTGGTCGCCGCACCCGCCCGCGCCGACCTGCTCGCCCCCGCGGCGGGTGTCCTCGCGCTGCACTCGCTGGAGGTGCACACCGCCGTGCTGCGCGGGCACGACGGGGGCCGGGCGGGCATCTTCACCGCGTCGCCGAAGTTCGGATCGCTGCCCGATCCGGCTCTGCTGCGCGAACAGTTCGGTCGCGCGGTGGCGGGCGGGCTCGCGCTGGAGGCCAAACTCGCCGCGAAGGAACGGGACTACCAGCCCACCCGCGTGGCGGCCCGGCCGAAGGTGCTGTGGTTCGACGACGAGACCAGCGGCCCCGACTCGGTTGTGCTCGAACTGCGCGCCACCGACCGGATCGGGCTGCTGTTCCGGGTGGCGGGTGCGCTGCAGTCGTGCGGCGCCGAGGTCAAGTGGGCCAAGGTCGCCACGCTCGGCTCCGCGGTCGTCGATTCGTTCGCGGTGTCCCCGCGGGACGGGCGCATCGACCCGGGCTGGCGGCAGCGCGTCGAGAAGGCGGTGCTCGCCGCCGCGTCCTGAGCCGATCCCCGGGGTGGCAGGATGTCGCTCGTGCCCGAGCCGACGATCCTGCCGCCCACGGTCGTCGCGGCCCACCTGGAGTCCTGCGCCGCCGAGCTGGACCGGACGCCGCGGACCGAGCTGGGCGAGATCGTCGCCGTCCTGCGGCACCTCGTCGCTGCCCAGCGGCACCTGTCCGGCACGTTGACCGGCCTCGCCGACCGGTTCGGAGCGGCCCGCCGCGGTGCCTTGGCCGCCCTGCCCCCCGCGGAGACGGCCGCGCTGGTGGAGATCCTGCAGGTCGCGGGCGCGGCGTTCGGCTACTCGGCCGATGCTCTCGGTGAGAGCGAGCCGCTGGCCGAGTGGGTGGCCGCGGCGGCGGGTGAGCGCACCCGCCTGCCCTGACGAACGGGCCGGAAACTCCTGTGGAAAACCGCGTCATGCACCCGTGCTGCGCGGGTCACCACCCTGCGCGTCGAAGCGGCCGTGCCGATCTCTGAGTAGTTCTACCCAGGTCTACTTGGGGGTCTTCACGCTGCCCAGCGGCCTCGTGAACCGGCAGGCTTGCAGACATCACGCCGAGGGTGTCCGGAGGGACTCGCCTGCCACTGGGGGTCCGGCGAGCACCGGGGGACCGGCGCTCCGGCGTGGTGCACGTGGTGGGCCCGGCGAGGGGGCGGGCCCACCGGGGGACGAAGCGCGGGTGGCCCGGCGAGGGGGCGGGCCACCCGCGCCGTCCCGTTCCGGTTGGATGTCGGGCATGCTGCACCTGCTGATCCTGCGTTACCTGGGGAGCGAGGCGGACGCGGAGTCGCACGTCGCCGGGCACGTCGAGTACCTCGAACGCCACCACGCCGACGGCACCTTCCTCGCGTCGGGCCAGACGATCCCGTCGACCGAGGGCGGCGCGATCCTCGCCCGCGGTGTCGGACGGGACGAGGCGCGGGCCATCACCGAGCAGGACCCGTTCGTGCGCGCGGGCGTCGCGGAGTACTCGATCACCACCATCGACGTCGGGCGCGCCCACCCCGCGCTCGTCGCGCTGCTCGACCGGACGGCCTGAGAGCCCGGGCGCGCGCAGCGGCTACCCTAGGGGGACGCCGCAGGCGGACAACCACGACCAGCTGGAGCGTGCACACCCGTGTTCGACACCCTCTCCGACCGGCTCACTTCGGTCCTGCAGAACCTGCGGGGCAAGGGGAAGCTGACCGACGCCGACATCGACGCCACCGCGCGCGAGATCCGCATCGCGCTGCTGGAGGCCGACGTCGCGCTGCCCGTCGTGCGGGAGTTCATCGCGCACGTCAAGGAACGTGCGAAGGGCGCCGAGGTCTCCCAGGCGCTCAACCCGGCGCAGCAGGTCGTCAAGATCGTCAACGAGGAGCTCGTCGGCATCCTCGGCGGTGAGACGCGCAGGCTGAACCTCGCCAAGAACCCGCCCACGGTGATCATGCTCGCCGGTCTGCAGGGTTCCGGTAAGACGACGCTGGCCGGCAAGCTCGCGCTGTTCCTCAAGAAGCAGGGCCACGCGCCGCTGCTGGTGGCGTGTGACCTGCAGCGGCCCAACGCGGTCACCCAGCTACAGGTCGTCGGCGAGCGCGCGGGTGTGCAGACCTTCGCGCCGGAGCCGGGCAACGGCGTGGGCGACCCGGTCGACGTCGCCCGCCGTGGTATCGACGAGGCCCGGCACGCGCAGCACGACATCGTCATCGTCGACACCGCCGGACGGCTGGGCGTCGACGAGGAGCTGATGAAGCAGGCCGCGGACATCCGCGACGCGGTGCAGCCGGACGAGACGCTGTTCGTGGTCGACGCGATGATCGGTCAGGATGCGGTCACCACCGCGGAGGCCTTCCGCGACGGCGTCGGGTTCACCGGTGTGGTCCTCACCAAGCTCGACGGTGACGCCCGCGGTGGTGCGGCGCTGTCGGTCCGGCAGGTCACCGGTCAGCCGATCCTGTTCGCCTCCAACGGTGAGAAGCTCGAGGACTTCGACACCTTCCACCCCGACCGGATGGCCAGCCGGATCCTCGGCATGGGCGATCTGCTCACGCTGATCGAGCAGGCCGAGCAGGCTTTCGACCAGGACCAGGCGGAGAAGGCCGCGGCCAAGCTGGGCACCGGGCAGCTCACCCTCGAGGACTTCCTGGAGCAGATGCTCGCCGTCCGCAAGATGGGCCCGATCGGCAACCTGCTCGGCATGCTGCCCGGCGCCGGTCAGATGAAGGACCAGCTGGCGAACGTCGACGACAAGCACCTCGACCGCCTGCAGGCGATCATCCGCGGCATGACGCCCGCGGAGCGGGCCGATCCGAAGATGATCAACGGGTCGCGGCGGCAGCGCATCGCGCAGGGCTCGGGCGTCACTGTGCGCGAGGTCAACGACCTGGTCAACCGCTTCTTCGAGGCCCGCAAGATGATGCAGCAGATGGCGGGCCGCTTCGGGATCGGCGGTGGCAGCGCGACCAAGCGCAAGAAGGGCAAGAAGGGCAAGAAGGGGGCCAAGGGCAAGGGCCCCACGCAGCCGAAGGTGCGCGGCGGTTTCCCCGGCGGGATGCCGATGCTCCCGCCCGGCGGTGCCGGCGGTCCTGGTGGCGGCATGCCCGACTTGTCCCAGCTGGGCGGCGGTCTCAACGACGTGCCCGGTTTCGACCCCTCGAAGTTCAAGCTGCCGAAGAACAAGTAGATGCATCTGAGCGCGGTGGTGCTGCCCGACGGTGAGCAGCGCGACGTCTGGGTCTCCGACGGCCGAATCACGTTCTCCCCGGTGGCGGGCGCCCGCACCCTGGTGCCGGACGGTTTCCTGGTGCCCGGGCTGGTCGACGCCCATTGCCACCCGGCGATCGGTCCCGGTGGTCCGACCGACCTCGACGGCGCGATCGCCAACGCGCTGGCCGACCGCGACGCGGGCACGCTGCTGATCCGCGACTGCGGTCAGCCGGTGGACACCCGGCCGTTGCAGGAGCGGGCCGACCTGCCGCGGATCATCCGGTCCGGGCAGCACCTGGCGCGGCCCAAGCGGTACATCCCGAAGCTGGGCATCGACCTGGACCCGGAGGAGCTGCCGTCGGCCGTCGCCGAGCAGGCCGCCGACGGGGACGGCTGGGTGAAGCTGGTCGGTGACTGGATCGACCGGTCCGTCGGCGATCTGGCCCCGCTGTGGCCGGACGACGTGCTGGCGGAGGCCATCAAGGCGGCCCACGAGGCGGGGGCGCGGGTGACGGCGCACGTGTTCGGCGAGGACGCGTTGCCGGGGCTGATCGGCGCGGGCATCGACTGCATCGAGCACGGCACGGGTCTGGACACCGAGCTGCTCGCGGAGATGGCCCGCCGCGGCACCGCGCTGGTGCCGACGCTGATCAACATCGAGAACTTCCCCGGCATCGCCGAGTCGGCGGGCAAGTACCCGGTGTACGCCGACCACATGCGGCCGCTGCACGCGCGGGCCGGTGAGCTCGTGGGCAACGCGCTGGACGCGGGCGTGGCGGTCTACGCGGGCAGCGACGCGGGCGGCATGATCGCGCACGGCAGGCTCGTCGACGAACTCGAGGCGCTCCACCGCGCGGGCATAACGGCCGAGCAAGCTCTCGCGGCGGGCTCCTGGGCAGCGCGCGAGTGGCTCGGGCACCCGGGCATCGAGGAGGGCGCACCGGCCGATCTGCTGGTCCTGGACGCCGACCCGAGGGAGGACCTGGCCGCCCTCCGCGCCCCGAGGCACATCATCCTGCGCGGAGAACTCATCCGCTGAGGGCCCGGCGTTCCCGTGCCGGTGCATCGTGCGGGTCGCCCGCGCGCTGCCGCCCCGGAGGACGACTTCCGCCGAGGTTCCGCACCGCTGTTGCCCGCGCGCCCTGCGGGTGCTTACTGGGGTGCTCGGGGTGGTGTTCCGGGGCCTGGTGCGATATCGGATGGGTCGGGCGTGGCTGTTGCCCGTGCGCCCTGCGGGTGCTCACTGGCGCGCCCGAGGCGGCCTTCCAGCGCTCGGCCCAGGCCCACACCGAATCGGCCCCGCGCCGCTGCCGCGCACCCCCTCACGGCCCGGGGTCGAGTGATCGCTTCCAGCCACATAGCCTGGAACCATGGGATCGGTGAACCGGGGCGTCGGCGAGGCATCGCGCGCCCGGCTGGTCCTCGGCGCCCACTGGGGGTTCCTCGCGTTCTTCGCCGGCCTCGGCGTCTACCACCTCGTCACCGTCGTGATGACGGCGCTGCGCTCGGGCCGCGCGAGCGTCGACCCGCTCGAACTGCTCGACGTCGGCCCGGTCCTGCTGCTCGCGTTCGTGCCCAGTCTGCTGCTCGGTCTCGCCCCGCTGGTCGCCTCGCACCACTGGGGCCGCGGCCCGCGCGCCGACTTCGGTTGGCTGCCCGCCCTGCGCGACGTGAAAGTCGGCTTGGCCTGCGGGGTGCTGGCCCTGCTCGTCGGTTACCTGCTCAACCTCGTCCTCCTGGGCATCTACGGCACCGACCGCGTCACCGACAGTCCGTTGACTGAGCTGGCCGAGGACCACGGTTCCGGTGATGTCGCGTGGCTCGCGTGCGCCGCGCTCATCGTCGTGGCGGCCACCCCGATGGCGGAGGAACTGCTGATGCGCGGCGCCCTGTGGGGCGCGCTGGAACACCACCGCGTGCCACCGTGGGTGATCGTCGTGCTCACCGCCGTGGTCTTCGCCTACCTGCACGGCGAGCCGACCCGCACGATCGCGCTGCTGGCGCAGGGCCTGATCATCGGCGTCGCCCGCTGGCGCACCGGTCGCGTCGGTGCGAGCTTCGTCGCGCACGCCGCGAACAACCTGGCCCCGGCGTTGCTGCTGCTCACCGGTGCCTGAGAAGAACGACCATGGTGACTAGGCTCGGTAGGTGCTTGGCGTGGATCAGAGGGAGGAACGGCGTGACGGCAACTCCGGGTGAGCCCGTCTCCGACCTCGACCCGCCCGAGCTGCCCGCCTCGCAGACCGCCTCGTTCCCGCCGCACCGCTGGGGGTTCGGCGCGTTCCTCGTCGTGGAGGCCGTGCTGCTCGCGTCGGCGGCGTTCGTGAGCGTGCTGCTCGGCCCCGCACCGCCGGGCAGACCGCTGCCCGCGCGGGACGTGCTGATCGGAACCATCGCGCCCACCGTCCTCGCCGCGCTGGTCGCCATCCTGATCACCCAGGTCCGCGGCAACGGCCCGTTCACCGACCTGCGGCTGTCCTGGAACTGGGAGGACGTCAGGCTCGGGCTCAAGCTGGGCACCTTCGGCCTGGTGCTCACCACGGTCAGCGCGTTCGTCTGGACGCAGATCGTCGGCGAGGCCAACGCGGGCTCGGCGATCAGCGCGCTGGTCGAGGAACAACCGATGTCGGTGAGCGCCGCGATCGTGATGTTCGCCTACCTGTGGCTGCTCGGCCCGATCTGCGAGGAGATCATCTACCGCGGCCTGCTCTGGAGCGCGGTCGAGCGGCTGCACTGGGGCCAGGAGAAGTGGGCCCGTCTCGCGGCGTTCCTGCTGTCCACGGCGGTGTTCGCGGCCAGCCACCTGGAGCCGCTGCGCACCACGTTGCTGCTGGTCATCGCCATCCCCATCGGACTCGCGCGGCTGTTCACCGGGCGGCTGCTGGGCAGCATCGTCGCGCACCAGATGAACAACTTCCTGCCCGCGGTCGCGATGCTGCTCACCGCGTTGGGTGTACTGGCGATCTAGGTGCCCCTGCGGCCCCGCTTCCGGGGTCTGGCAGAATAGACGCTTGCCTGCTGCGGCCGGGCCCTCTCACCTGCCGCGGCGACCGACAGCTTCGGGTACTCGTCCGGTGTCCCCACACGGATCGTGACCCGACACCCGCGAGCACAGCAGAGAACCAAGGAGTACCCACACACCGTGGCCGTCAAGATCAAGCTCCAGCGCCTCGGCAAGATCCGTGCGCCGTACTACCGCATCATCGTCGCCGACGCGCGCACCCGCCGGGACGGCAAGGCCATCGAGACGATCGGCAAGTACCACCCGAAGTCGGAGCCGAGCTTCATCGAGGTCGACTCCGAGCGCGCCCAGCACTGGCTGAGCGTCGGTGCGCAGCCGACCGAGCCGGTGCAGCGTATCCTGGAGATCACCGGTGACTGGCAGAAGTTCAAGGGCCTGCCGGGCGCCGAGGGCTCGCTGAAGACCGCCCCGGCCAAGCCGTCGAAGGAGGAGCTGTTCAACGCGGCCCTCGCGGCGGCCGGTGACGAGCCCGCTGCCGAGGCCACCACGCCGAAGAAGAAGTCGGCCAAGAAGGCCGACGACGAGGCGGCCAAGGACGAGGCGTGAGCTTCCTCGCGGACAGCCTCGAACACCTGGTGCGCGGCATCGTCGACAACCCGGACGACGTCCGGGTCGACCTGGTCACCACGCGCCGTGGCCGCACGCTCGAGGTCCACGTCCACCCGGACGACCTGGGCAAGGTCATCGGCCGGGGTGGTCGCACCGCGACCGCGCTGCGCACCGTGATGGGCGGCATCGGTGGGCGCGGCGTCCGCGTGGACGTCGTCGACACCGACCGCTGACCCTTCGTGGACGTCGTCGTCGGGCGGGTCGCCAAGGCCCACGGTGTCCGCGGTGAACTCGCCGTGGACATCCGGACCGACTCGCCCGAGGAACGCTTCCGCGACGGCGTGGAGGTGACCGCGCGTTTCCGCGACGGCACCACGCGCCCGTTGACCATCGCAGCCGCCCGCCCACACAGCGGGCGGCTGCTGGTCACCTTCGAGCAGGTCGTCACGCGCGAGGCCGCAGAGGCTCTGCGCGGCGCCCTGCTGCTCGCCGACACGGAATCCCTGCCGCCCACGGACGACCCGGACGAGTTCTACGACCACGAACTCGAGGGGCTGCGCGCCGAACTGGACGACGGCCAGGTGGTCGGCACCGTCGTGGAGGTCGTCCACGCCCCCGGCGGTGAACTGCTCGCCCTCGACCGCGACGGCCGCACCGTCCTCGTGCCGTTCGTGCAGGCCATCGTGACCGTCGTGGACGTCAAGGGTGGCCGGGTCGTGCTCGATCCGCCCGAGGGCCTGCTCGACGACGCCGGCTGACCGGCTCGTTACGCTCGCGCCGTGCGGATCGACGTCGTCACCATCTTCCCCGAGTACCTGGACCCGCTGCGGGCCGCGTTGCTGGGTCGCGCGATCGATCGCGGCCTGATCGAAATCGGCGTGCACGATCTGCGCGACTGGACCCACGACGTGCACCGCGCGGTCGACGACGCCCCCTACGGCGGCGGGCCGGGCATGGTCATGAAGCCCCAGGTCTGGGGTGACGCGCTCGACGCGGTCTGCAGCCCGCGCACCCGCCTCGTCGTGCCCACACCGGCGGGCAGGCCGTTCACGCAGGAGATGGCGCGGTCGTACTCGCACGAGGAGCACCTGGTGTTCGCGTGCGGCCGCTACGAGGGCATCGACCAGCGCGTCATCGACGACGCCGCGCGCCGGATGCCGGTCGACGAGGTGTCCATCGGTGACTACGTGCTGGTCGGCGGGGAGGCCGCGGTGCTGGTGATGGTCGAGGCCACCGTCCGGCTGCTGCCCGGCGTGCTGGGCAACCCGGTGTCCGCCGAGCAGGACTCCTTCTCCGACGGCCTGCTGGAAGGTCCGAGCTTCACGCGGCCCGAGGTGTGGCGTGATCTGACCGTGCCCGAGGTCCTGCGGTCGGGCAACCACGCGCTGATCGACCGCTGGCGCCGTGACCAGGCATTGGAACGCACCGCGCAGCGCCGCCCCGATCTGCTCGACCGGTTGCCGGAGGGTACTCTGGACGCGCGCGATCTCGCCGTGCTCGACCGGATCCGGTCGGAGCAACAGGCCGGATGATCCGGCTCGGGACGCGTCTGCAATACTTGACAGGTTGGCCGTGCCAGTGGTGCGTGCCTGCCCCAAGCCCCCGGGTCGCTTGCCGTGAGTAGAGCGTGCGCGTGCTCGGATGACTGCCAGACAGACGAAGGACGAGGACGGACTCCCGATGAACACCCTGGACGCCCTGGACGCTCAGTCGCTGCGTTCCGACATCCCGCACTTCCGCCCGGGTGACACGCTGAAGGTGCACGTTCGCGTCATCGAGGGAAACCGTGAGCGTGTTCAGGTTTTCCAGGGCGTCGTGATCCGCCGCCAGGGCGGCGGCATTCGCGAGACCTTCACCGTGCGCAAGATTTCGTTCGGTGTCGGTGTGGAGCGCACCTTCCCGGTGCACTCGCCGAACATCGCGAAGATCGAGGTGCACAAGCGCGGTGACGTGCGGCGCGCCAAGCTCTACTACCTGCGTGAGCTGCGCGGCAAGGCCGCCAAGATCAAGGAGCGCCGCGAGGCCCCCACCGCGTCCTGAGCCCTCGGACACAGTCCGATAGCCTGGCGAAGTGGTCGAACCTGTGCCCTCCAGCGCCGCTGAGGACGAGCCCGAACGCCCGAATCCGGACGAGAATGCCGAAGGTGGCGCAAAGGGTAAACGGCGTGGCCGGAAACCCAAGAAGCAGCGCTCGTTTTGGGTCGAACTGCCGATCCTGATCGTTGTCGCGCTGGTGCTGGCTTTTGTGTTCCAGCAGTTCTTGGCGCGGGTCTACACGATCCCCTCGGGGTCGATGGAAACCACGCTGCACGGCTGCACCGGTTGTTACGGCGACAAGGTCCTCGTCGACAAGATCACTTACGACTTCACCGATCCGGAACCGGGTGACGTCGTGGTCTTCAAGGGGCCGGACCCGTGGATCGAGAACGAGGCCGTTACCGTGCGCTCCGGCAACGCCGTGGTGCGCTTCTTCCAGAACATCGGATCGGTGTTCGGCCTCGCCCCGCCGGACGAGCGTGACTTCGTCAAGCGGATCGTCGCCACCGGCGGGCAGACGGTGCAGTGCTGCGACGCCGAGAACCGGGTGATCGTCGACGGCAAGGCGCTGGACGAGCCGTATATCCACTGGGAGAATCCGGAGAACGACCGGCAGACGTCGTTCGACCCGGTGACCGTCCCGGACGGTTACGTCTGGGTGATGGGTGACAACCGCAACGACTCGTGCGACTCGCGGTGCCAGGGCGGCGGCGGTGTCCGCGGTGCCGTCCCGGTGGACAACATCATCGGCAAGGCGCGGGTGATCGTTCTCCCGCCGGGTCGTTGGGGCGGGGTCAGCGACCACAACCCGCAGGCCGACGCGAAGCCGGTCGCGTTGTCGATGAGCGCTCCGTCGTGGCAGGAGGGCCTGCCGCTCGGGTTCGGTTTCGTCGTGGCGCTGCCCGTGGTGTGGGGCGGCCGCCGACTGGGTTCGAAGGTGCGCGAGGCGGTCGAGCGAAGGCGGTAACCAGGTTGGCTAGGTCGTCGACGGTCTTGGCCACGTTCCGCCCGCCCAGGGCGATCGTCCGGGGGGAGACGGCGTGGAGCCTGCAGTCCGCGCTGGACCGGCGCGGACTCGGGCCGGTCGCCGGTGTCGACGAGGCGGGCCGTGGAGCCTGCGCCGGTCCGCTCGTCGTCGCGTCGTGTGTGCTCCGGCCGGGGGACGCGGCCCGGTTGGCTGAGTTGAACGACTCGAAGCTGCTCACCGCGTTGGCTCGCGAGCGGGTGTACGAGCGCCTCCTGGTTCGCGCGATCGACTACAACATCGTCGTCATCTCACCCGAAGAGGTGGACCAGCTCGGCATCCACGTGACCAACATCGAGGGCATGCGCCGGGCGGTGGCCGGGCTGCGCGAATGCCCGGGTTACGTGCTGACGGACGGGTTCAAGGTGCCGGGCCTGCCCGCGCCAAGCGTGCCGGTGATCAAGGGGGACCGGGCGGTCGCGTGCGTGGCGGCGGCGTCGGTGCTGGCGAAGGTGACGAGGGACCGCATCATGGCGGAGACTCACGAGACGTACCCGGTCTACGGTTTCGATGTGCACAAGGGGTACACGACGGTGGATCACGGCGCGGCGCTCGTCGAACACGGGCCGTGTGAGGTACACCGGTGGTCGTACACCAACGTGGCAGCCGCGGCGGCCGCGCACGGGCTGCGGCCGCCGCGGAAAGTCATGCTGACCGCTGCTGCGTTGGGGCAGTCCGATGCTCCGGTGCGTGCCCTTGAGGGCACCGTGGTTCAGAATGGGAGTTTCGCCGCCGGAGACCGGTCGAACTCGCGAGGAGGGGCGCGGATTTCATGAGCGCAGAGGATCTCGAGAAGTACGAGACGGAGATGGAGCTGTCGCTGTACCGCGAGTACCGCGACATCGTCAGCCAGTTCTCGTACGTGGTGGAGACCGAGCGGCGGTTCTACCTGGCCAACGCCGTGGACGTGCAGGTCAGGGACAGCGGGGGAGACGTCTACTTCGAGGTCCGCATGTCCGACGCGTGGGTGTGGGACATGTACCGGCCCGCTCGGTTCGTGAAGAACGTCCGGGTCATCACCTTCAAGGACGTCAACGTGGAGGAACTGGAGAAGCCGGAGCTGCGGCTGCCGGAGGAGGGCCCCTTCTCCGCCTGAGACAGTACTTCACGCGGGGCGTCCCTGGTCAGGGGCGCCCCGCGTCGTTTTTCGGGTGCTTCAGGGCTCACCGGCCACGTGCGGCGTCCGACATCTGGTTTCGGGCGCCTTGCTCACGCTCGTCATCAGGACCGGTGGGCGGGTTTGCCGCCGCCGGTGTCCGGCTTCTCGACGTGCGTGTCCGCCGCGTCGGGGCCGGGTCTTCCGCCTCGCCGCCCGTCGCCGGCGGGGATGCGAGTCGCCGGTCATCCCGCGCCCCCACGACCGGTGGGCTCCGCTTCTCGCCGTCACCGTTGCGTGCACCACGTCCGGCTCGGCGGATCACTCCCAGCGCTGCCGTTGGGGCCGGCTCTCTCGGTACCTGGCTCGAGAGCGGGCCAGCCGGCCTGGCGCGCACCCTCCCACCCGCGAGCATCCCGGCTCCGCCGCCCCGCTTCCTGCTGCTTTCCCCGGCTCCCACTTGGTTGTCTGCTTCCTTCCTGGACCCCGCATGGCCACTTCTTTTCCGGACCTCCTGCTCGGGCGCCTCCCGCTTCTTTTCCGGACCTCCTGCTCGGCCGCCTCCCGCTTCCCTCTCCGACTCCCGCCGGGCGTCCCTCGCTTCCCTGCCCCGGCCACCGCCGTGGGCCCCCGCCATCGCCTGTGCGGCCCCCGCCGTCGCCCCCGGGCTTGCGCGTGTCCCGTCCCCGGGCTCGCTCGCGTCCCGCCTCCCGGCTTGCGCGCGTCCCCCTCCCAGCTCGCCCGCGTCCCGCCTCCCGGCTTGCGCACGTCCCCCTCCCAGCTCGCCCGTGTCCCACCCCCGGCTGCGTCCACGCCCCCCGGCGTCGCCCGCGAGCCCCGCGCCCGGAACTCCCGCGTCCCGCTCCCAGCCCCAGTCCCCGCGTCCTGCGGTCCGCCCCGACCGACCCAGCGCATCGCCCCTACCAACAGAGTCCGACACTTCGGCCCCTGCACCTCCGCGTCGGCCGAGGTTGTCCACAGCGCCTGACTTGTCCACAGGTCGGGAAACTCGGTCTTCCCGGGAAATCGCAGGTCCTGGCACCGTCGAAGGCAGTGAAGCTCGACCGACCTGGGGGACCGACCATGACCACCGCCACCAGACCCGCCCGCCACCTGACGCTCGGGCGCCGGGGCGAGGACATCGCCGCGGCGCACCTGCGCAAGCTGGGCTTCGTCGTCCTGTCCCGCAACTGGCGATGCCGCCAGGGCGAGCTCGATCTGGTCGCCACCGACGGCCGCACCCTCGTCGTCTGCGAGGTCAAAACCCGCACGCGGGAAAGCTTCGGCGATCCGGCCGAGGCCGTCACCGAGGAGAAGATCGCCCGCATCCGGCGCCTCACCGGGCAGTGGCTGAGCACGCACCGCGTCGGCTGGTGTGCTGTCCGCTTCGACGTGATCGCCGTGTACGCCGACCCGGGCGCGCGGCCCCGCGTCCGGCACATCCCCGGGGCCTTCTGATGCCGCTCGGACGTGCCTGGGCCGTGGCGCTTCTGGGCCTGGACGGCCGCCTGGTGGAGGTCGAGGCCGACCTCGGCGGCGGCCTGCCCGGCGTCAAAATGGTCGGGCTGCCCGACGCCGGCCTGCGGGAGGCCAAGGACCGCGTCCGGTCGGCCATCCGCAACTCCGGCCAGCACTGGCCCGAGGAGAAGATCACACTCGGCCTCTTCCCGGCCAACCTGCCCAAACTCGGCTCCGGCTACGACCTGGCCATCGCGGTCGCCGTGCTGGCCTCCGCGGGCAAGGTCCCGGCGACCCGTCTCCTCGGTACCGTCCTCCTGGGCGAGCTCGCGCTGGACGGCCGCGTCCGGGAGGTCCGCGGTGTCCTGCCGGGCCTCCTCGCGGCCCGCAACGCGGGGATCAAACGCGCGATCGTCCCGAAGCACTCGCTCGTCGAGGCAGCGCTCGTCGACGGCCTGGAGATCTACGGTGCCGCCCGGCTACGCGACGTCGTGGC
>Ga0164243_10008429_pt1 | contig 15193 bp, 11 predicted proteins | sample OricompcompostOP_FD_108781 | JGI IMG/M metagenome (GOLD analysis project Ga0164243, IMG submission 108781) | Organic Plus compost microbial communities from Emeryville, California, USA - Original compost - Organic plus compost (OP) | ecosystem: Engineered > Solid waste > Mixed feedstock >... | reverse complement strand
TTGCCGAGCACGCCGACCGCGGCGGCGGCCAGCCGGGTCGTGGTCGTCTTGCCGTTGGTGCCGGAGATGAGCGCGATCGCGCGTCCGGCGGCGAGGTGCGCGAGCAGGTCGGGGTCGATCTTGAGGCCGATCCATCCGCCGATCACCGAACCGTCACCCCGGCCGGCGGCCCGCGACAGCGCCGCGGCCGTCCGGGACACGGAGCTGGCCACCTTCGCCCGCAGGGGCATCTTCGCGTCCGTCACGCGAGCGAGGTTACCGGACCCTCGGCTCCGCCAGATCGCCGCCGACGGCGAACCGTTCGGCCGGGGAGCCCGGGCGGGTGGCCGGTTTCGCCTCGGCCGGACGGAGTCGATCTATGTCGGGAAACGGACGCCGCCGGCGGGGCGCCACGGCCCTCCACTCGGCTCCACCCCCTGTGACGTGCTGTTTTGCGCGGAGATCGGGCGCGCCACGCGGGCGTTTCCGGTTGCAGGTGGAGGGAAGTGGAGTAGAGTGGGGCCCAATGGTGAGGCCGGGAGGGCCCACCGGCCCGGGGGGTCAGCGGCGCCGCGAACGCCGCTCAAGGGCGAGGGGGTTGGGCCGTGTTCCTCGGCACCCACACTCCGCGCCTGGACGACAAAGGCCGGTTGATCCTTCCGGCGAAGTTCCGGGATGAGCTGGCGGGGGGTGTCGTGATCACGAAAGGGCAGGAGCGCTGCCTCTACGTCTTCCCGATGCCCGAGTTCCAGCGGATCGCGGAGCAGTTGCGCGCCCAACCGATGACGAGCAAGGCGGCCCGGGCCTACAGCCGGGTCTTCTTCGCCAGCGCGCACGACGAGGTGCCGGACAAGCAGGGCCGGGTGACGATCCCGGCCCACCTGCGGGAGTACGCGGCGCTCGACCGCGATCTGGTCGTGATCGGCGCGAGCACACGGGTGGAGATCTGGGACAAGGCCGCCTGGGAGTCCTACCTCGCCGAGAGCGAAGACGAGTTCGCCGACATCGAGGAGGGGGTGCTGCCCGGCGGTCTGTAGGCGGAACGGCGCTCGGCGTACTGCGAGATCTCCAGCCGCTTTCGAGTTCCTGGCACCCCTTCCCCGGTGCCAGGCGCACGATCCACGGGGGGCCCGCGGCCTCGCGGCGGACGGGAGCGGATGGGGATCTGGCGGTACGGCGACGGCGCCGTCCGACGCGGGGCGCGAGAGCGGAAGAACGGTTACCAGCAGTGGGGGTCGACATGGGGGAGCTACGCGGCACGCACGTGCCGGTGCTGCTTGAGAGGTGTCTCGAGCTGCTCGCCCCCGCGCTGGACCGGGGCGACCGGACGGTGTACGTCGACGCCACGCTGGGCCTGGGCGGGCACGCCGAGGCGGTGCTCGAGGCGCACCCGCGGACGGTCCTCGTCGGGCTCGACCGGGACACCGAGGCCCTCGCGCACGCGCGGGTGCGGCTGGCCCGTTTCGCCGACCGGATCCACCTCGAGCACGCGGTCTACGACGAGTTGCCCGACGTGCTCGACCGGCTCGGTTACCCGGGCGTGGACGGGATCCTGTTCGACCTGGGGGTCTCGTCGCTGCAACTGGACGCGCCCGACCGCGGGTTCGCCTACGCGCAGGACGCCCCGCTCGACATGCGCATGGACCAGACCCGGGGGGTGACCGCCGAGGAGGTGGTCAACACCTACAGCCACCCGGAGCTGGCCCGGGTGCTGCGGGTGTACGGCGAGGAGAGGTTCGCCGGGCGGATCGCCTCGGCGATCGTCCGGGAGCGGGAACGCGCCCGGATCACCTCGTCGGCCCGGCTCGCGGAGCTGGTACGGGAGGCCATTCCGGCACCAGCCCGACGAACCGGGGGACACCCGGCAAAGAGAACGTTTCAGGCTTTGCGGATCGAGGTAAATCGGGAACTGGCCGCGCTGGAGACGGCGCTGCCGGCCGCGCTCGACGCGCTCAACGTCGGCGGTCGCATGGTGGTCCTGTCCTACCACTCGCTGGAGGACCGGCTCACCAAGGCGGCGCTCGCCGATCGGGTGCGCAGCACCGGCCCGATCGACCTCCCGGTCGAGCTGCCCGGCACGGGCCCGACGTTCCGGCTGTTGAGCCGGGGCGCGGAGCTGCCCGGGGAGCTCGAGGTCGCCGCGAACCCGCGCGCCGCCTCCGTGCGGCTGCGGGCCGCGGAACGCATCGACCCGGATGCCGAACGGCAGCGGCGGACCGACCGCGAACGGTCCCGCCGCCGGGTCAGGGCGATGCACCAACCGGGCACAGGGTCCGGCGGACCGGTGGGGGATCGGCGGCCGCCGGAGGACGACAGTGGGACGGACGTAGAGGGGGAGGGACATGAACGTTGACAGGCGCGAGCGCCGGGACTTCGCCGGCGTCGGGCAGCGCGCACCGCGGTCGGGGGGCCGGACCGCGGCGGAGCGGGCCACCCGCGCGGGTAACGGTACGTCACGCATCGACCGGGTGAACCGGCAGGGGGAGTCCCGCGCGCGGGGGGCGCGCGAGTTCCCGGTGCAGGGCACCGCGGCGCTGCGGCCGGCCGAGCGGGGTGGCGCCACCGCCGCGCGCCCGCCGCGGCTGCGGGTGGCGCCGCCGCCGCCGGTGAAGGTGCCGCGGGCGCCGTTCGCGGCGCTGATCGTGGTGCTCGTGGTCGGCGGGGTGCTCGGCATCCTGCTGGTCAACACCAAGATCAACGAGAACGCGTTCAAGCTGGAGAAGCTCGAGCAGCAGCAGGCCCGGCTGGACCTGGAGCAGCAGCAGCTGAACAAGCAGATCGCCAAGGCCGAGGCGCCTGGCAACCTGGTCGCCGAGGCCCGCCGGCTCGGGCTGGTCGAGTCGGGCGAGCCGGGGTACATCCGGCTGCCCGACGGCCAGACCATCGGCGTGCCGCAGCCGGCCACCGGCGAGCCGTCGGTGACCAGCCAGCAGGGCGCGGGACGCTGAACCGTGCCACCGAGGTCGGAGGACCCGCGCCGGGACGCCACGGGCTCCCGGCGCGGCTCGTCCCGGGAGAACACCGGCCGGGGCTCCGGCGAGCCGGGCGTCGGAGGCATCTCCGGCGCCCGGGCGTACACCCCGCGCGGGCGCACGATCCGCGAGGAGCGCGCCGGTCTGCCCCGCGGCGGCGCCGAGCAGCGGCGCACCCCGCGCAGCAGCCGCTCGGGTGACCCGTTCCGGCCCGCGTTGCAGGTCCTCGACGGCGGTCGCGCCGGCGCCACCCGGGCCACCCGTCGCGGCGCGCCCGCCACCGGCCGATCCGGCGTCGTCCGGACCGTCCAGGCACGTACGCCGGGCGGTGCCGGGGACGAGCCGCCCGGGCCGCGGCGCCGGACCGTCCCCCGCGCCCCGCGCCGGTCGGACCGGCCGGCGGCCCGCCGGCCCCCGCGCAAGCCGCCCCGGCCGCCGAAGCTCGCCGACCCGCGGCGGCGGCTGCGCCTGGGCACCGTGCTCACCCTGGCGCTCTTCGCCACCATCGGCATCCGGCTGGTCGTCCTCCAGGCCGTCGACGCGCCCGCGTACGCCGGTGGCGGGGTGACCGACCGGACCCGCACGGTGGACCTGCCGGCGCCCCGCGGCGCGATCTACGACCGCACCGGTGCCCCGCTGGCGCACAGCGTGGAGGCCCGGTACGTCTTCGCCGACCCCACGCTGATCGAGGACCCGGCGGCCACCGCGCGGGCGCTCTCCCCGCTGCTGGGCATCTCGGCGTCCAAGCTGACCAAGCTCATGCAGCCGCGCCGGCTGGAGAACGGCAACCCGTCGCGCTTCGAGTACCTCGCCCGGGGCGTCGAGGTCGCCACGGCCCGGCAGGTGCAGGCGCTGGAGCTGCCCGGCATCGGCGTGCACCGCGACGAGCGGCGCGAGGTGCCCGGCGACGACCTGGCCGCCAACCTCATCGGCTTCACGAGCGAGGACATGAACGGCCTGGAGGGGCTGGAGGCCCGCTACGACGACCTGCTGCGCGGCGAGGACGGCAAGCGGGTCTACGAGGCCGGCCAGGGCGACCTGGCCGCCCCGATCCCCGGCGGCTACAGCCGCACGACGCCGCCCAAGCCGGGCAGCTCGTTGCAGCTCACCATCGACCGCGACCTCCAGTACATGACCCAGGTGATCCTCAGCCGGCACATGGCGCGGGCCAAGGGCGGCACGGCCGCCGCCGTCGTGCTGGACCCGACCACCGGCGAGGTGCTGGCCCAGGCCAGCCACCCCACGTACAACGCGGCGAAGCCGCTCCCCAGCGACCCCGTGGCCCGGGAGGACGCCGCCACCAGCTTCGTGGTCGACCCCGGCTCGGTGCACAAGGCGATCACGTTCGGGGCGGCGCTCCAGGAGGGGGTCATCACGCCGGACACCGCCCTGCCGATCGAGAACAGCGTCAAGAAGGGCGACACCTGGTTCTCCGACACCCACCCGGCCAACGGGCGGAAGATGAGCGTCGCGGGGATGCTCGCGTACTCCTCGAACGTCGGCACCATCAAGATCGCCGACGAGCTGGGCCAGGACCGGCTGATCGACTACCAGCGCCGGTTCGGGCTGGGCCAGCCCACCGGGGAGGGCATGCCGGGCGAGGCCAGCGGCCGGCTGCTGCCCGCCGAGGAGTGGAGCGAGTCGTCGTACGGGTCGGTGCCGATCGGGCACAGCGTGGACGCCACGCCGCTGCAGATGGCCGCCGCGTACGCCGCCATCGCCAACGACGGGACGTACGTCCAGCCGCACCTCGTCAAGGAGGTGATCGGCCCGGACGGCACCCGTACGCCGGCCAAGCCCCCGGTCACCCGCCCGGTGCTCAGCCCGGCGAACGCGGCGGCGCTGCGCACCCTGCTGGAGGCGGTCACCACCGTCGAGGGCGCCACCGGCACCACCGCCGCCGTTCCCGGCTTCCGGGTCGCCGGCAAGACCGGCACGGGGTGGCGGCTCGTGGACGGGAGGAAGCAGCCCGGCGAGGTCAACTCGTTCATCGGGATGGCACCGGCCGAGAAGCCCCGCTACGTGATCGCCGTCTTCGTCTACGCGCCCCAGGGCGGGGGCGCCGCGATCGCCAATCCGGCGTTCAAGGAGATGATGCAGTTCACTCTCCGTCACTACAAGGTGCCGCCGTCGACCACGAGCAAACCGCCCAAGTTCGTCGTCTATCCGCGCTGACCAGCCATGGCGGGACATCATCGGTGAGTGCGGACGAACCACCGGGGCGGCGGTGCGGCCGGCGCCGGACGACCGGGTAGGGTCTGACGCCGTGCCCGGCAATCCTCGCCCCCGTACCGTCACCGGCACCCGGCTCGGCGACCTCGCGGCCCGGCTCGCCGTCGAGCCGCCCGCCGACGCCGCCGACGTGCTGGTCACCGGCGTCACCCACGCGAGTCAGGAGGTCCGCCCCGGCGACCTGTACGCGGCGCTGCCCGGCGCCCGCAGGCACGGCGCCGAGTTCGCCGCCGCGGCGGCCGGGGCCGGCGCGGTGGCCGCCCTCACCGACCCGGCCGGCGCCCCGCTGGTGGCCGCGGCCGGCCTGCCCGCGATCGTCGTGGCCGACCCCCGGGAGGCCCTCGGTGGGCTCGCCGCCGCGGTGTACGGCGACCCGACCGCCGACCTGACCGTCATCGGGGTGACCGGCACCGCCGGCAAGACCTCCACCGCCTACCTCATCGAGTCCGGGCTGCGGGCCGCCGGCCACACGACCGGGTTGATCGGCACCGTGGAGACCCGCCTCGGCGACGTGACGATCGACAGCGTGCGGACCACGCCCGAGGCGACCGACCTGCACGCCATGCTCGCGGCCGCGCGGGAGCGCGGGGTGACCGCGGTGGTCATGGAGGTGTCCAGCCACGCGCTCGCGATGGGCCGGGTCGGGGGCGTCCGGTTCACCGTCGGCGGCTACACCAACTTCGGCTCCGACCACCTCGACTTCCACGCCGACTCGGCCGAGTACTTCGCCGCGAAGGCCCGGCTGTTCGACGGGCGCTGCGCCGTCGAGGTGCTCAACCACGACGACCCGGCGCTGCGGCCGCTGTTCAAGCCGGCCACGGTCAGCTACTCGGCGGCCGGCGACCCGGCGGCCACCTGGTGGGCCGACGGCGTCGGCGGCGAGGGGTACGCGCAGCGGTTCACCGTGCACGGCCCGGACGGTCTCGTCGTGCCCGGCAGCGTGGCGCTGCCCGGCCGGCACAACGTGGCCAACGCGCTGCTCGCGATCGCCGCGCTCGTGGCGGTCGGGGTGGAGCCCGGCACCGCGGTGGCCGGGGTGGCCGCGTGCGGCGGCGTCCCGGGCCGGCTGGAGCTGGTCACCCCCGCGGACGCCCCGGTGCGCGGGGTGGTCGACTACGCGCACAAGCCGGACGCGATCGTGGCCGCGCTGGCCGCGCTGCGCGAGTTGAGCGCCGGCCGGCTGATCTGCGTGATCGGTGCCGGCGGGGACCGGGACCGGGGCAAGCGGCCGGTGATGGGCGCCGCCGCGGCGGAGGGAGCCGACGTGGTGCTGGTGACCGACGACAACCCGCGGACCGAGGACCCGGCCGCGATCCGCGCCGAGGTGCTCGCCGGGGCGCGGCAGGCCGGTACGACGGCCCGGATCGAGGAGGTGGCCGGCCGGCGGGCGGCCATCGATGAGGCGGTACGGCTCGCCGAGCCGGGCGACGTGATCGCGGTCCTCGGCAAGGGACACGAACGCGGGCAGGAGGTGGCCGGCGAGGTGCTGCCGTTCGACGACCACACCGAACTGGCCGACGCCCTGCGCGCCCGCTTCGGCGACCTGGCGGGTCACCGGTGATCCCGCTCACGCTGGCCGAGGTGGCCGCCGCCGTCGACGGCCGGCTCGTCGGCGCCGATCCGGACGCGCGCGTCACCGGCCCGGTCGAGTTCGACTCGCGCAAGGTCGAGGCCGGCGGCCTCTTCGTGGCCTTCCCCGGGGAGAAGGTCGACGGGCACGACTACGCGGCCGGCGCCGTCGAGGCCGGCGCGGTCGCCGTGCTCGGCAGCCGGGAGGTGCCCGGGGTGCCCATGGTGCTGGTCGCCGACGCCCGGGCCGCCATGGGCCGGCTGGCCCGCGCCGTGGTCGACCGGCTGCCGCAGCTCACCGTCATCGGGCTCACCGGATCGTCGGGCAAGACCACCACCAAGGACCTCGTCGCGCAGCTCACCGCGCGGCTCGGGGCCACGGTCGCGCCGCCCGGCTCGTTCAACAACGAGCTGGGGCACCCGTACACGGCGTTGAAGGCCGGCCCGGACACCCGCTACCTCGTCATGGAGAAGGGCGCCCGCGGCGTGGGGCACGTGCGCTACCTCTGCGAGCTGGTGCCGCCCCGGATCTCGGTGGTGCTCAACGTGGGGACCTCGCACATCGGCGAGTTCGGCTCCCGGGAGGCGATCGCCCAGGCCAAGGGGGAGCTGGTCGAGGCGCTGCCGCCCGACGGGCTGGCGGTGCTCAACGCCGACGACGACCTCGTGTCCGCCATGGCGTCCCGCACGTCCGCCCGCGTGGTCCGCTACGGCGAGGCGGCCGACGCCGACGTGCGGGCCGAGGACGTGACGCTCGACGAGCGGGGACGGCCCGCGTACACCCTCGTCACCCCGGAGGGGCGCGTGCCCGTGCGGCTCGCGCTGACCGGCCGCCACCAGGTCTCCAACACGCTCGCCGCGGCGGCGGTCGCCCGGGAGCTGGGCATGCCGCTGGCCGAGCTGGCGGAGGCGCTGGGTGAGCTGCGGCTGATCTCCACGCGGCGGATGGACGTCTTCGACCGCCCCGACGGGGTGACCGTCATCGACGACTCGTACAACGCCAACCCCGGCTCGATGGCCGTCGCGCTGAAGGCGCTGGCCGCCCTCGGCCGGGGGCGGCGTACCGTCGCCGTGCTGGGCTACATGGCCGAGCTGGGCCCGTACGAGCGCGACGGGCACGCCGAGGTCGGCCGGTTGGCCGCCGAACTCGGCGTCGACCGGCTGCTCGTGGTGGGCGAGCCGGCCGCGCCGATCCACGAGGGCGCGACAGCGGTAGGCAACTGGGGAGGAGAATCGGTGCTGCTCACCGATCAGGCGGCAGCCGTCGAGGTGCTGCGGGGCGAGCTACGGCCGGGCGACGTCGTCCTGGTCAAGGGCTCCCGTTACCGCACCTGGGAGGTGGCCGACGCGCTGCGCGCGGACGGCGGTGCGGAGGCGAGCGAGGGCGGGGCCGCATGAGGGCGGTGATCGTCGCCGTCGGGGTGGCGTTCCTCGTCTCGCTCTTCTGCACCCCGATCGCGATCAAGGTCTTCACGCGCCTCAAGGCCGGTCAGCCCATCCGCGCCGAGGGCCCGGCCATGCACCAGGGCAAGAAGGGCACGCCGACGATGGGCGGCGTGGTGTTCATCCTCGCCACGGTCATCGCGTACGTCGCCGGCCACCTGGCCCTGACCACGCTGCCGGACAAGCAGATCGCGCAGGTCGAGCCGACCATCACGGCGCTGGTGCTGCTGGGGCTCATGGTGTTCTCCGGCGCGGTCGGCTTCATCGACGACTTCCTGAAGGTGCGCAAGCGGCACAGCGGCGGCCTCAACAAGCGGGGCAAGCTGCTCGGCCAGATCCTGGTCGGCGCGGCCTTCGGCGTCATCGCGCTCTACTTCCCGAGCACCATGACCGACGCGCAGGGGCAGGCGACCAACACCGAGACCGTCGGCAGCACCACGCTGAGCTTCATCCGGGACATCCCGGCGCTGGATCTCACCAAGGTCGGCGCGGTGGTCCTCTTCATCTTCGTGGTGATGGCCGCGACCAACGGTGTGAACCTCACCGACGGTCTGGACGGCCTGGCCACCGGCGCCTCGGTGATGGTCCTCGCGGCGTACGCGCTGATCGCCTTCTGGCAGTACCGGCACTGGTGCGCCGACCCGGACTACACGCAGGCCTACTGCTACACCGTCCGGGACCCGTTGGAGATCGCGCTGATCGCCGGTGCGGCGGCCGGCGCCTGTGTGGGCTTCCTGTGGTGGAACACCTCGCCGGCGCGGATCTTCATGGGTGACACCGGAGCGCTCGGCCTCGGCGGCCTGATCGCCGGCATGGCGATGTCCACCCGGACCATCCTGCTGCTGCCGATCATCGGCGGTCTCTTCGTGATCATCACGATGTCCGTGGTGATCCAGATCATCTCGTTCCGGACCACCGGCAAGCGGGTCTTCCGGATGTCGCCGTTGCAGCACCACTTCGAACTCGCGGGGTGGAGCGAGGTCAACATCGTGGTCCGGTTCTGGATCATCGCGGGGATCGGCGTCGCCATCGCCCTGGGCCTCTTCTACAGCGAGTTCCTCGCCAACGTCACCTAACCCGACCCCACCCCCCGTCGCCCCGTCGATCTTGCACTTTCGGCCCCCGGTACGCCCCGGTACGGGTGTTTCGTCGGGGCGGGAAGTGCAAGATCGACGGGGTGTGGGGCGGCGACACGCCGAGGGGGCGGTTGCCGGGGCGGCCGGCCGGCGCAGCCGCCATGATGTCCGGGTGGGGGAGGGACGAGGAACCGACGGCACCATCCGGACCCGGCCCCGGCGGACGCCGGGCGGTGGTCGTACGCCCGAGGCGGGCGCGCCGCCGCGCGCGCCGGACGATCCGGGCGTGCCGGCGACACCGCTGCGCGGTCTGGACGCGGCCGGCGGGCTGGCGGCGCTGCGCGGCCTGCTGGACCGCCCGCTGGCCTCCTACTACCTGCTGCTGTCCAGCGCCGGCCTGCTGCTGCTGATCGGCCTCACCATGGTCTTCTCGGCGACCAGCGTGCGGGACTACGCCGAGGACGGCGACGCCACCGCGTCGGTGGTCAAGCAGGCGATCTTCGCGGTGATCGGCGTCATCGCGTTCTGGGCCTGCCAGCGGCTGCCCGCCCGCACCTACCGGGCCCTGGGCCGGCCGCTGATGCTCGTCGCCATCGCGCTGCTGCTCGTGCTCAACCTGCTGGTGGCGTGGGCCCGCGTGACCGGGGAGGAGTCGGCGCGGATCGGGCCGGTCGAGGCGCGGCTGCTGTGGCTGTTCATCGGCGGGATCCAGGTGCAGCCCTCCGAGCTGGCCAAGTTCGCGCTGGTGCTGTGGGGCGCCCACGTGATCGCCCGCAAGGGCGCGGCGCTCGGCTGGTGGCGCGAGCTGGCGACCCCGCTGTTCCCCGTGGTCGGCCTGCTGTTCGTGCTGGTCGGCTACAACGACCTCGGCACCATGATCTGCATGCTGGCGCTCGTGGTGGGGCTGCTCTGGGCGGCCGGCGTGCGGATGCGGGTGTTCGGCGCGCTCTCGGTCGCCTGGCTGGCCGGCATCGGCCTGCTCATCGCGGTCGCCTCGATCGGCGCCGGCTCCGGCGAGAAGGACGCGGAGAACTACCGGCTCGCCCGGCTCACCAACTTCCTGAACCCGTCGCCGCCCGACCAGTGCGGTGATCCCTGCTGGCAGCTCTACCAGGGGCGGCTGGCCATCGAGCACGGCGGCTGGTTCGGGGTGGGGCTCGGCAAGAGCAGCCTCAAGTGGAACTGGCTGCCCGAGGCGCACAACGACTTCATCTTCGCGATCATCGCCGAGGAGCTGGGGGTGGTCGGCTGCGCCGTGGTGCTCACGCTGTTCGCCGTGCTCGCGTACAGCGGGCTGCGGATCGCCCGCCGGGTCGAGGACCCGTTCCGCCGGCTCGCGGCCGCCGCCGTGACCACCTGGCTCGTCAGCCAGGCTGTGATCAACATCGGTGGCGTCGTCGGCCTGCTGCCGATCACCGGCCTGCCGCTGCCGTTCATCTCCGACGGCGGAAGCGCCCTGGTCGTCACGCTCGCGGCGGTCGGCATGCTGGCCTCCTTCGCGCGGGCCGAACCCGATGCGGCCAGAGCGCTGCATGCCCGTCCGCCGGCCCGGTGGGTCCGACTACTCTGGGCCCCGTTGCCGCCGCTTCCCGGGCGGCGCCGCCGCGCGGCGGCGCCCGCGGGCGCCCAGGGCCCCGTGCCCCGGGCGCGGGAGCGGCGGGAGGACGGCCAGGCCGCACCCCGCGGCGCCCGGCAGACCCGGGCGCGGGGCGGGACGGCGAGCGAGAGGAGACGCTGATGGGTCCGCTGCGTTCGGTGGTGCTCGCGGGAGGTGGCACCGGGGGACACATCTACCCGTTGCTCGCCTTCGCCGACTGCCTGCGCCGACACGACCCCGGCGTCCGGATCACCTGTCTCGGCACACCCCGCGGGCTGGAGAACGAGCTGATCCCGCCGCAGGGCTACGACCTGCGGCAGATCCCCGCCTACCAGCTGCCCCGCTCGATCAACATGAACCTGATCCGCACGCCGGGCCGGATGTGGACGGCGGCCCGCGCCGCCGGCAAGGTGATCGACGAGGTGCGGGCCGACGTGGTGGTCGGCTTCGGGGGGTACGTCTCGGTGCCGGCCTACCTCGCCGCGTGGCGGCGGGAGCTGCCCATCGTGATCCACGAGGTGAACGTGCCGCCGGGCGTGGCGAACCGGCTCGGGATGAAGTTCACCAAGCACGTGGCGGTGGGCTTCCCGCACCAGCCGACGCAGGCCGAGGCGCTGCGCGACGCCCGGGTGGTGGGCGTGCCGCTGCGGCGCGGCATCGCCGGGCTCGACCGGGCCGCGATGCGCGACGCCGCCCGCGCCCGCTTCGGGCTCCGCCCCGACCTGCCGGTGCTCTTCGTGGCCGGCGGCTCGCAGGGCGCCCGCTCCATCAACCTCGCCGTGGCCGGCGCGGCCAAGGAGCTGGCCCGCAACGGCGTGCAGGTGCTGCACGTGATGGGCGCCCGCAACGAGCCCGTGCCGGTCCCCACCGACCTGCCCGTGCCGTACGTGACCCTGCCGTACCTGTCCGAGATGGAGCTGGGCTACGCCGCAGCGGACCTCATGGTCGGCCGGGGCGGCGCGATGACCTGCGCCGAGGTGGCCGCCATCGGGCTGCCCACCATCTACGTGCCGTACCCGCACAGCAACCAGGAGCAGAAGCGCAACGCGCTGCCCGTCGTGGAGGCCGGTGGCGGGCTGCTCGTCGACGACTCCGAGCTGACCCCGGCCTGGGTCGAACAGACCGTCATCCCGCTCATCCGCGACCCGCACCGGCTGGCCGCCATGGGGGCGGCCGCGGCCGCGTACGGGCGGCGCGACGGCGACGTGGCGCTGCTGAACTTCGTCTACGAGGCGGTGGCCCGATGACCGCGCAGTTCACCCCGGCCGGCACCCTCACCGCCGAGGACCTCGGCACCATCCACCTCATCGGGGTGGGCGGCGTCGGCATGAGCGGGCTCGCCCGCCTCTTCCTCACGCGGGGCCTGCCGGTCTCCGGCAGCGAGCTGCGCGAGTGGCCGTCGCTGGCCGGGCTGCGCGCGCTCGGCGGCACGATCCACATGAGCCACGAGGCAACCAACCTCGACGGCGTGGACACCGTGGTCTACTCGTCGGCCATTCCGCAGGACCACCTGGAGATGGTCGAGGCGCGCCGCCGTGGCCTGCGGGTGCTGCACCGCTCCGAGGCACTCGCCGCGGCGATGACCGGCCGCCGGACGGTGGCGGTCGCGGGCACCCACGGCAAGACCACGACCACCTCGATGGTGACCATGGTGCTCCAGCAGGCCGGCACCGACCCGTCGTTCGTGATCGGCGGTGAGATCTCCGAGGTCGGCTCGGGCGCCCACCACGGCACCGGCGAGTACTTCGTGGTGGAGGCCGACGAGAGCGACCGCTCGTTCCTGATCTACCGCCCCTACGTCTCGATCATCACGAACATCGAGGCGGACCACCTCAACACCTACGGCGACCTGGCCAACCTGGAGGCCACCTTCGCCGAGTTCGCCCGCCTCACCGACCCGGACGGGTTCATCATCACCTGCGCCGACGACGCGGGTGGGCGGCGGCTGGCCGAGACGCTGCGGGCCGAGGGCCGCCGCGTCCACACGTACGGCGAGTCCGCCGACGCCGACCTGCGGCTGACCGAGATCACCTCGTCGGCGCAGGGCGTGCGGTACCTCGCCGCCATCGACGGGCGGTCGCTGGGCGAGTTCCGCCTCCCGGTGCCGGGGCGGCACATGGGGCTCAACAGCGCCTCGGCGGTGCTCGCCGCGTACCTGCTGGACCTGCCGCTGGAGGCGGCGGAGGCCGCGCTGGCCGCGTTCCCCGGCGTACGCCGGCGCTTCGAGCGCAAGGGCGTCGCCGACGACGTGCTGGTCTACGACGAGTACGCCTACCACCCGACCTCGATGACGCTCGCGCTGCGGACGCTGCGCGAGGTGGCCGGCGACGGCCGGCTCATCGTGGTGTTCCAGCCCTACCGGCTCTACCGCACGCGGGACCTGCAGGCGGAGATCGCGGAGGCGCTGGCGATCGCCGACGAGCTGGTGCTGCTGGAGGTCTTCGGCCCGGGCGAGCTCCGCCAGCCCGGCGAGGGCTCGGCCGCGCTCGTCGAGGCCGTGCCGCTGCCCGCCGACCGGAAGGTCTTCGTCGACTCCTGGGACGCGGCGCCCGTGGAGGTGGCCCGGCGGGCGCGGCCCGGCGACGTGGTGGTGACGATGGGCGCTCCGCCGATCTCGCTGATGGGTGACCAACTGCTCGACGCCCTGCTGGCCCGGGCGGAGGGCGCCACCGGTGCCGGCGTCCCGGCCGGTGGTGGCGCCGTGACCCCGGACGGCACGGCACCCGCGGCCGGATGAGCCCGGGCCCCGCGCGCGGACGGACCACCGGCGCCGAGGCGGCCGGCCGGCGCGGGCCGGTCGCCCGCCGCTGGCAGCTGGTCCGGGCGGGCAGCGACGCGGTGCCCGCCTCCACCCGGCGGTTCATGCGCCGGGCCCGTCAGCGCCGGATGCGGGCCGCGCTGCCCTGGGCGGTCGCGGCCGGGATCCTCGCTCTCGCGGGGCTGGTCGCCTGGGTCGTCCTGGGCACCGGGCTGTTCGGGGTGCGCGAGGTGCGGGTGGAGGGCGCCGAGCTGGTGACGCCGGTGGAGGTGCGCGACGCCGCCGGGGTGCCGGACGGGATCCCGCTGGCCAAGGTGGACCTGGCCGACACGGCCCGGCGGATCGGCCGGCTGGCGCCGGTGGAGCGGGCCACGGTGACGCGCGACTGGCCGGACGCGCTGGTGGTCCGGGTGGTGGAGCGTACGCCGGTGGCCGTCGTGCCGCGGGGCGAGCAGTTCGTCGTGATCGACGCGAGCGGCACCGTCTTCCGCACCCTGGACCAGCGACCGGACGACCTTCCGCTGGTGCGGGTGGACCGGCCCGGCCCGGACGACCCGGGCACCCGCGCCGCCGTGGCGGTGCTCGACGCCCTCACCCCGGAGCTGCGTTCCGCCCTGCTCGACGTGAGCGTGGAGAGTCTGGCCCTGGTCAAGCTGCGGCTGCGTGGTGACCGGACGGTCGTCTGGGGCGACTCGTCGCGGGGCGAGGACAAGGCCCGGGTGGCGACGGCGCTGCTCGGGGAGCGGGCCAGGACGATCGACGTGAGCGCCCCGGACGTCGTGACGTTCCGGTGACGGGGCGCTGTCGCCGGCCCGCGCGACGTGAGCCGTCCCGCTCCGGGCGGCGACACGCCGGGTAGGTCCTTGGCTCATGGGGCGGCGGCGCTTACGTTGCCCCGAAGAGGATCAGTGGTTGACATAACTGTAAGCCTCTAGTAGAGGGTGAGGGTTCGTCCCTCGTCCTCGCGGACACAGTCCACGTCGACCGCTGACCTGGCCAAGCCGTGTGGGGCCGGCCCATGCCAATCTCGAGGGGGAAAGGACCTTCAGATGACACCTCCGCACAACTACCTGGCGGTCATCAAGGTCGTCGGCATCGGTGGCGGCGGCGTGAACGCCGTCAACCGCATGATCGAGGTTGGGCTCAAGGGCGTCGAGTTCATCGCGATCAACACCGATGCGCAGGCGCTGCTGATGAGCGACGCCGACGTCAAGCTCGACGTCGGCCGGGAGCTGACCCGCGGGCTCGGCGCCGGCGCCAACCCGGACGTCGGCAAGAACGCCGCCGAGGACCACCGCGACGAGATCGAGGAGGTGCTCAAGGGCGCCGACATGGTCTTCGTGACCTGCGGCGAGGGCGGCGGCACCGGCACCGGCGGCGCGCCCGTGGTGGCGAACATCGCCCGCAAGCTCGGCGCGCTGACCATCGGTGTGGTGACCCGGCCGTTCTCGTTCGAGGGCAAGCGCCGCCAGGTGCAGGCGGAGGCCGGGATCGACGAGCTGCGCAACCAGTGCGACACGCTGATCGTCATCCCCAACGACCGGCTGCTCGCGCTCGGCGACCGCGG
>Ga0164243_10008428_pt1 | contig 15196 bp, 14 predicted proteins | sample OricompcompostOP_FD_108781 | JGI IMG/M metagenome (GOLD analysis project Ga0164243, IMG submission 108781) | Organic Plus compost microbial communities from Emeryville, California, USA - Original compost - Organic plus compost (OP) | ecosystem: Engineered > Solid waste > Mixed feedstock >... | reverse complement strand
CTGGGAGAAGGCTTGCTTACATTCATATTGCTTGTGAAATTTCTAAATATCAGTTAAACCTGATATTTATGTTTATAGGAATAGGTCCATGAGAAGAGACAGAACACAAAATGCCATTTCCTCTTTCTCCTCCGTGCAACAATTCTATGCCGAGGTAGAGTGAGACTGAAACTGAACAGGAAATGTTTACGCCAAGAAGCAAAGAGAGAGAAGAAGAAAGTTCGTCGTCAGCTCGGAGATCATTGGCCAACACACCAACACTTTTAGCCGCAAACCCCCGCTTCCGGCATTGATTTTTCGGATTGGAGCTAGATCCTCCATCAAAGAGATCATTGATGGGAGCACAAGATCCTCTGCAGGCTGGATCAAAACAAAGAAGGTATTGGTTGCTATTTTTGGCAATCAGAAACCTTGTCTACCAGCTTTCAAGAAACTACGTCGCGCTTTTTGCTGCTTTTCCCTGGTGAACAAGGTCTCTCTATCTTTCTGGGCCAAGAATATGGAAGCACTCCCTATCGGGGTTATAGATCTACTGAAGTTCAGGTTAAAACTGCTCCGCCATCATGGACAAGGACTGAAGTTGTAAGGAAGAGGGGGAGGGGGGGTTATCCTGATGCATTTCTCCGTGGGTGGAAATGAGGCGGGTCTTATTTGCTGGCGTGGGCGGGTGGTGGGTGGTGGGTTTTGAAGGGGGGAGGTAAGGGTGGTCAAGTGGAAGTCCAAGGAGGCAGTGACGCGGGGGTGACCATGACTCAGATAGAGGCACGTATCTCGGTGTTAGTTTTCGATGTTTTTTGTCAAGAAAACCGAGATGGGGCTGGGGGCCGGGGAGAGGGACAAGTGAGAGAGCTCCAAGAATGAAGAGACGAGGATGGCACGCACATAAACAAGAGGGAAGATGGGGAATCGACAAGGAAGCGGAAGAGGGGGTTGTTTGGCGGCTTCAGGATTGTGAGGACACATCAATACAAGTCGGGCGAGCTCTAGCCTCCCCCCCTTCTCTCCTCCCTTGAATTCCACGACGCGGAAGAGGGGGGTGGCCGAGAGTCCCATCCCCCCATGCTCCCTCCAAGTCCCTCCCATTTCTCCTCAATCTTTCCGAACTCTCCATTTCATAAGAGTCGGATACGAAAACACTACTTCGTACTTGAGCCCCTCTCCAAATTTCACCTCCTCGAAATTTCAGCTGTATTTTTTTTTTTAACCTGTCTTGATTCAGACAATACGTTACGTAGTCTTCCTTGTCCGCCCCTGTCGCGGATTTCTTTCTTATAGACTTAGAGTCAGGCGCTACCCACTGATTTCTGGGTCTGCGGGGCTCCCGTTTCCGGCTGGTCTTAGCCAGTGCCGCCTTTCCCTCGGACAAAAGCTCCCTGAAGCTTCCCCCCAAAATTTGCCTCTGGCACCTACTACAAACAGCATCTGAGATTCCAACCCCATCGCCCATATCTGCGAACAGAAAAAGATCCAACTGGGCAAACAAAGGAGACGGGAAAACTGAAACACCAGGAAAAAGCAGCTCTTACTAGTTTCCCCTTTCTCTTTCGTGCAGTCTTGGCTCCCCAAACCGCCCCCGCTCCTCTCGTGACGACGCGTATCCAATCCGACATTGCCGCCCTCCGCGTGGGCCCTCTTTTTTCGACCTGCTTGCCTCAGACAAACCATCATAAAGAAGTGCAGCTCGTATACGAGGAACGAGAGCGTGTCTCTCTTTAATTCACGAACTTAGGAGTGTTTCTACGGTCCTCTGTGGTTGGAACCGTCCAGGTGCAGAGTTCCGTGAAGATCGATACTGTCAAGGGGAAGAAAACAAGAAAAAGTTCCATAGGAACAAATCTTCTTGATACGACCAGCCTACCCCCACGAAACCACGAACGCTCACCGAATATCCCCTCCCCGATCTTTACCGCCACTTGCTTTTTCCCACGCATACCCGGATCAGCCGCGGGAGGTGAGCTGCATGCTCCAGTCTGCATGTAGGAGGGCCGCGATCGTTGCCGAAGCACTGGCAAGAAGTCTAGTTACGTCAGTCGATCTACACATACAAGAACGAGGAGCCGACGCGTGGATATTTCTAGAAACGATGTCCTCCACTAGGAAACGACCGCTCGTATCATCGGGCTCCCAGGTACCGGGCAAGAAGCGCAAGACGGACTCCGCCATGCAGAAGTTTTACGCCGTGAGGATTGGGATGAGGCCTGGGGTTTATCGGACGTGGGAGGAGTGCCAGGCGCAGACGGCTGGCTTCAAAGGCGCTTCATGTAGGTCGATTCCGCGGGGGGAAGGAGAGAGAAGAGGAGGTCCCTGGGACAGCTTTGCTGAGTGTGATATCAAGCCTAGACACTAACATTTTTTTCTCTCCTTCACAGACAAATCCTTCCTCTCCCTAGAAGAAGCCCAAGCATTCGTCGCGGGCAAAAAGATCAAGTCTTCCACGAGCCCCACCGAGCCACCAAAGTTCTACGCGGTCGCCAAGGGAGCGTTTACGGGGATCTTTACGGACTGGGACCAAGCCAGCAAGGCGATTAAGGGTCAGAAGGGTCCCAAGTATAAGAGGTTCCCCACGCGCGAGGAGGCGGTGGCATTTATCAAGGAATGGGGTGATGCTGATGCGATTGCCGCCCTGGGCGAGGAGGTGTCCGACGCCGAGAGCGACGAGGAGTCAGATGAGGTCGATGATGATAGTGAGAGGCTTGAAGTTGAGGAGCTGTCTGAAGTCAAGAAGAAAAAGGGCAAAAGCGTGTTGAGTATCTGGACGGATGGGTCGAGCTTGAAGAATGGTAGGGCCGGTGCTGCGGCGGGAGTTGGTGTCTTTTTCGGCCTCGGCGATACAAGGTATGATATTCTCCACGAGATTTTACTGTTTCCTTGCTCCTCATATCCGATGCTAAGCTCTATCACTTAATCTAGAAACATCTCCGAACGCCTACACGGCGAAGTCCAAACAAACCAACGCGCCGAGCTGACCGCCATCCTCCGCGCCCTCCATACCGTCGACGCCGATGAAGCCGTGCAAATCATCACCGACAGCCAGTACAGCATAAACTGCGCTACGGTGTGGGCATCGTCGTGGGAGAAGAATGACTGGAAGACGTCGAACGGCGAGAGCGTGAAGAACCAGGACCTCGTCAAGGGTATCCGCGAGAGGATGAAAGAGCGTGAGAAGGCGGGCGGAAAGACGACGTTCAAGTGGGTCAAGGGCCATGCTAGTGACCCTGGTAACCATGCGGCGGACCAGCTGGCTGTTGCGGGTGCTAGGAAGGCTCTTTGGTGAAAAGGAGAAGATGACTCGTGAGAAAAGGGTTATCTCCTTTTCTCTTATGGCAGGGGACGAGGAGGTAGGGAGGTAGCTGAGATGGTTAACAGTACCGGATCGAATTGATATTGCTTCCTGGGTTGACGAGACGGTTGATTTAGAGGGAAAGGGTCGGCATATTCATGATCATATTTGCAAAATGATACCGCAAGCGATACGTGTTAAGGAGTTTGCTTATTTATTTTTCGGGCGACTCGGCTTTGAAATGTTCATGTTCACTTTTCTTGGAGGCTACCTGTCTGTTTTTACTCTTCGTCTGTGTATTTCATGTGACTTGGTTCTCGTTTGCCCATTGCATCAATGTTGGCGGCCTTATCGTTGGTTTATTAAATCTTTCATAGCAGGTAGCTCTGCGCTGACCGGAGCTGTAGCCTGGAGTAGTCTTCCTCTTAATGATATATTGAGTTCCATTCTCGAAGGCAGTTCATCCATGTCTACCTCGTGATGCAACAAACTCCTGGAGTTGAACTTGAACCGTTCCTCCAACCTGATGCTGACTCTAGGGAAATCACCTCGTTCTGCTAGGTAAACAAGTTAACTTGAAATGAAAAGACTCAGGACCACAAAACGTTGCTCTGGAAAACTCGGATTTCGGATGGCCTTCCGGTCACACACGTAGACTCCACACACTCCTATCATACCATCCAAGATACCGACACGCATCCACAATGGTAAGGCTAGGAAGTGAAACTGGCTCTTAAGTCCCCATTCCTCCGCACGCAACACAATCGCAAGCCAAACAAGTTCTACCGTGTGACACGTTATCGGCCCCTGCAGAATGGGGGAGCAAGAATTGGTCAGATATCTACCACGAGTGGCGGACAATGGATATTTGCCCTTTCATGAATCAAAGACAAGGCTTACACGCGCAGACGAGGCTGGAGGCAAGAGGGGAAACAAAGCTAACAAACGTGGATACGAGACCGTGTATTAATGGCTGGTCGATTTAACTTGAGACCTTTGTGTTTCTTACGATGTGTCTGTATGTCTGAGTCAATGAGTTTGGATTTCGGCGCCGCGGAGATATGGAAACCCCAAGTGCTCCTTTGACACGAGCTCGCTGTTTCTGGAAACAACCTTCGAGCCGCTCTCCTAGAATTTCGTCTTCTCATCTGCTGGCAAATTTTCTGTTTCAAGAAGAGAAGACAACCGGCCGAGCCGTGAAGACCCGGGTCTGCCGAATGCACCTTCCAAGTAAATTGGTAAGACTTGGTGTCCTAAGGACATTCTATCTGAGTTGAATGGACGCAGTTTTCTTCTCTTTTGTCTGTATTATTTGCTTACAAGCTGTGCGTTGAGCAGGTTTGTTAATGCCTCGAGAGCTTGATATTCTTGCGATTGGAGATGTTCGGCGACAGGAACAGGCCGGTGACCCGGAGCGGAGTGTCTAGAAAGGGGGACGGAAACGGAGCTCCTTGCGAAAGAAAGAACAACTACTAGGAAATTAAATCGGGCAAATATATATAAACAATGCGACGGTGCGACGTGAGTAGTTAGAAATGTCGCAGTCTCTCGCGCTCTTCAGCGAGGAAGACAGGAGGAAAGCCCGGTGATGAAGGCCGGATGTCGACATGACCTGATATCGAGCTTTACATCCTCCTCTCCTAGACCTGTGCTCAAGACAACCCCCGGAACTCGGATGCCGGACGCCGTATGCCGTATGCAACTCGAGGGTCCCCATACCCAAATGAGGGCAAAATTCTTTGATTCTGGAAAAGTGGGGCGACTTTTCTTTTCTCCTTGCTTCTTTTCCTCCCTTTCCATGGGGAACGAGAAGAACGAGACAGTTCTGCCTTTCCTCTTGTTGGAAAAGATGGCTGGATTGTGTCTTGCTTCCTGTCTCAGTTATTCTTGGCCTGGTCGTAGTGCTGTTCCAGACCCCCAAACTTGGACCCCCAAATACTAACTAACGTGAGAGACATAACTAAACTTATTCTCCAGGTAGGCTGGTGGGAATTTAGAGATTGACCAAAGTGTCATGTCATGGGGTAGACGTTGATAGGTCACCGGGGAACTGTCGTTGCTGACCGCGACGGGATCTCTTTGAGACGCAGGGTCGTCCGAGATCTCCCGGGGCGAGATTAGGACGAAGAGAATAAAATCAATTGGTTTATTTACATGTTGTTCCGAGTTCGGTGTGGCTTGTCCAGAAAGGTCAAAAGGTTATCAATTGATTGCAGCATTGCATGGCGAGGTGCAGATAGGCACGGTAATTAGTCGGTCTTTTATTGCGTGATAAGACGAAGACTCATCGAGGTCTTTAAGTTTTCAGTTTAATCAGATATCAAGTCCAGAAAAGGCCGGGCCAAGGAAATCACGACCTCACTTGCAGAATAGAACTTGAGACATACAAGTAAGGGTAGTACGGCATACGGCATACGGCGTACTTATTCGGCAGCCGAGAGCTAGTCGAAACTTAAGCCCTGGCAACGCCTTGGTAGCAGTAGAAAGTTTCCAGCTAAGACATCAAATCGGTGAAAGAAGTTGGATCAACTATGGGCCGACTTTTCCTTCTGCCCTTCCCTGGCTAAGGCTGTAAGCCTAGTGTTGAACGTTCTGGTGTTGGTTTCTTGTGTCTACTCGCACTGCTGACGCGATGCATGCATGTCTTGTCAAATCAGGCCAGCTTCTCTCGAGTTTCTCTGAGGACGTGAATAGAAAAGTCGATTGATAACTAGAAATGACGATCTCCTGGGAGATGAGGGGGTGTTAGAGCGGAAAAGGAAGAAGCTCTAGTACGTCGGAATAGTTTACTTTGCCGTCCCGTGTGTTTGGGTACGCGCTATTGCACTGGCTAGTCGTAGGAATGAGCTGAGACGGTGTCAGAGGCGCCAGGGGACGGACAGGACATGACGGCAGAAGAGTATTCTACTTCAATGGATCAACTTTGACGCCCATACACGCGTGTGAGAGTCGAGAAGTATCCAATGGATCACTCATACGGGGTTGTATCAACCTCACAGGACACCTATTTGCGCGGATGCCCATCTAGCTGTGCAAACTGTTTCCACAGCTTCACCGTCCTTGTTGAATGGGGGCTCCGCAATAGGGTATCATCCATGCATTTCTATTTCCTATCTTATCGAGGAAAAAGGAAGCAGACTCAGACGCGGCCTGCTTGGTAGGATGCATGCTGATCTCTAGGGACAACTCGACCGCTCCGGGTGGAACATACCGGTCAAGACGGCTTGAATGATTGGAACTGACTAACACGGGGTTTTGGACTACTGCACACCATCGTGTCGCGGTATAGTCTATGCTTCGTGGTCCAGAACTGCTTTTCTTTCACAGACATGGGAGGAGGAGGTTTTTGAGAACAAAAAGAGAGGGCGAAAAAAACACCACCCTGAAAGAAAATCGAATTGTCTGGGCCGAATATTCAATCAAGGTCGCATTGCGGAATGGTAACCGGGTATTCCCAAGGAGAAGAAACGACGGAAGGCCGTCACGGCTCCCGCCCGGACCCAGCCTCTCTCTCTACGACCCTGCATGTTCCTGGCGTTGAAAGGACGGCACGGCAAGGTGGCCCCGGATTGACCGATAAGCCAAAGTCCGGATCATAACCCCGACCAGTTAAATCGCCTGCGTAAGCGGTGCGCCGGGTTGACTCTTTGTGTATAATAAATGCTTTTTCTTTCTTTTCACCCTCTGTTTCTGGCCATGGCGGGCTTTATTGAGCTTTTCCCGAGCGGGTAGGGCACCAAGCCCTTGTTTTTGAAATGACGATCGTCCTGCTATGTAGGCTTTTGAGGCCTTGCTTCTTGCTGGTTCCTTGTTCCATCACGATGCTACGTGGGCGCTTCGAGTTGCGGTTGACCAAAAGGCGACGTGGAGAAGCTTTGCCTGACTAACATGCTGACCTGTGGCTGGTCTTGATGCCTCCTGTGGACGCTCACCTGACGTTATCACAGAACCAACCATGAGGTGGCATAGAAAAAGGGGGGGGGAGGATAGATACGAGCTTGAGAGGAGATGGAGCCTAGTCGAGGTCATTGTGATGTGTCTAACTCTGCACGAGGAGGAATTGGCTTTGCTTTGATCAGTCGAGTGTCTGTAGCATGGCGCTATGCAGCCCTTGATCTCCATACTCGAACCATCGCAAGATTGGCAATGCCAGTTTAGCAGCGCGGATCAATTGTAGCGCATCACTAGTGACTAGTGTGATGACAGTCGTGTTTAGTGTAGTGGGGTGTGAGTGCTGCGTTTAAGCGCATCCTCTGAAGTCTGGGGGTCTGGGGATGGAATCAATGACGGGAGTTGATTGATTGATGATGGTTTTGGAACGAATTCATTGATGTTTTTAGTGGGAGGGGAAACACGGGGTTTGATACCTGGTACGAAGGTACTTTGTGTTTCGTACCTTTGTACTTCGTAGGGAATTTCTGTTTCCTTACTCATACTGTGCTGCACCTTGTTATTCGAGGAGAATTTCTATGGGATTCCATTGAACACACAGTGGACAAAGTGTCTCGTGCACGGATATGACATTGATCAAACCTTGATAAGGTTTTCAATCTGTGCACTCACTTAGCTCCATACGAGAGAGGCCGAGAGGATGTGAGATGAATATGTGAGTACACTGCAACGTAAGAAGAAGTACTTCCACATTGTGCAGCGAGGCAGATTGCTGACTATCAAACTCAAACTCGGTCTTGGTGTCTGGAAATTTCGAAGTCGTCACCGGTCTCCTTCTCTTAATCGATATGTCGACGTGTACTTCGTACTGCCCGGTACCTGCCCGCTTCAGCCCACTCCAGGATGCACATTGGTGCGTGGGGAGGTACATTGAAGGAGAGGATTAAACTCTCAACAAATTATTGCATAGTAGAGTCGTATTACTCCAAGCTCTCGGAATTCTGGCGACATAGCGAACCGTATCATAGGTTTCGTCTCGACGGGAACCTTTAACCTTCCTTATGTTGTAAGATGTAAACATTGCTTCCGGATGTCGATTGATCTTCATCGTAAGCGGGATAGAATAAGATTTATGGGGGCTCGGAGTGCTGTCTTAAACTAGTGTACGACTACAGGAAGAGTGGTCCCTCGAATGGCTTCTACTTCCTCGTCTGAGTATACTTATTTGATGCAATACTGCGCAATGATAATGTAGTGCAGTATAGGAAGTACACAGGTACGCTACTCCTCTCCTAGATTAGACGGGCTGGTTCACTAGTTCGTGCAGGTGATTCATAGTGCTACACTACACTTGAAGACTGATGTGGGCATTTCTTCGCCTTGTTGGTACATCAAAGGAAAGACTAGTGACCTGCCTAGTCCGGGAGGTCAACCCAAGTCAACCCTAGTAAACCCCTCGACAGATGTCTCCTTCCTGCTGCCTTGTGTAAACTACGCCCCGAGCTTTAACCGGAGGGACAGCGACCCACACAGATTTGTGCATCGTGGGTTCCCAATGTTCTCATCACAAAGTGTTGACGACGCCTCCTCATCCAACCAACCCATTCTCTTCCCCCCATTTGCTGGGTCTGGCTGTATCTGTCGAGGCTTCGGGCTCGGGTTCTCAGGACTATCTCGACATCACGGTCTTCAAGATCTAACAGATAGAGGGATCCTTCGAGTCCGGGGATCTCACTGACCTTCTGAACTTGCTTGCCACCCACCGCTTGGAGTCGGCCCCCAGCAATTTTTGGGGTCGATCGTGGATTCGTGACCCTGAGTCTCTTGACCCTCAATTTGGCTGGCAGAGAACGGGACTTGGCGTGTTCCCTGTGACCACTTAGGTGCCAGCTGTCTTGCCAAAAAACCCGCCATCTCCCTTCCTTCGCCCTCCTCCTAATACGGAGCGTATTGCAATTGCGACGTACGCAATTTCGACGACTTGGCTTTTTGCCTTTTTGCTCAATTCCCCCGTCGTCGACTGAAGGCATCCATATTTCTCATCCTCTCATTCTCTCTTTTCTCTCAATTCTGGTTGAATGCACCCTAATAATTTTTACCGTCGTCGATTGAAACCTCTGTTTTTCACGTAGCATCGACTTTTCTTTTGGGCCTTTCTTCACCCCTTCCATCCTCTCCCTATTCGACAGCGAGAGAGACCCTTGACCGTCTTTTTCTTTCTTTTTTTTCCGCCGCCACCACTCGCCGACCGCCTTCCCGCCCTATTCTCTCTCAGCTTCTTCACCACATCACCTCACAAACGGCGATCTCTAGTCTCTCCGCCGACAACAACGCCCCCCGACTCGGCTCGTGCGAACTTGGAACATAGCGACGCCAACATAATTACGTCGACGATCCCTTTAGCGAAGAATTATCAATATCTGTGACTGCGCCTCCTTCTTGCCCTGCAGAAAACGGTAGCTCCTCTGCAGTTGACCGCCATTGATCCATTGGTCGACATAGATTGGCTCCGCTGGCGATTGCACACGATTTCGAATAGCCTCGCATTATCGTCGCGGTGAAGGTTCGGGATCATAATTAAGGCTACAATTGCGACGTCGAGGCTGAATCGAGAGCGGGCGAGAGCGGTCAGAAACGAGTCCTGGGCGGACGAAGTACCTCACCGCACCTTGACACATACACTCACACCTAAACCTCTACAAGATGCCCCCTTCAGAAGATTCGGATCTGGCTCTCTTCGATATGGAGCATTTTAGATTTCGCGGCCTGGACGAGGAGCAAACGCTAGATCCCTCAAGTCTCGACTTTCCCAAACCCATTGCCAACGGCAACCACGACGCCTTTCTCAATGACCCCGATGCCGCAAACTCGTTTGTGTTTCACGAGGCCTACCAAGAAGAGTCCCTATCCGACTCTTCCTCGTCGAAACGAGCAAGTAGCGAAGCCTCATCGAAGACTGGTCCAATGGACACGAGCATGATGAACGATATCTCCATGGACGATGGCACATTCCAGAATGCGTTGTCAAACGAGCAACTATTCGACACCCCGAATCACCGTAATTTCGGCATCTCGCCGCTCGAGATGGATAGCACTTTTGACGAAGACGAATTCATGAATCAGTCCTTTGATTTTGCTAGAGCGTCTAGTAGTCCTAGTGACGTACCCAAACCTCTCATAACAGCCAACGGTCGTGCAACCAAGTCTAGGTCCCACATTAAGAATCGATCGGTATGCTTCCTTCGCCTCGTTTGGAGGGTCCCCCGCCTTCCCCCTCCCTCCCCTATCTGATCAATCTAACTGTAATTTAATATAGACCAACTCCTTCAAGGTTCCGTCGAGGGAAGTTTCACCGCATTCGACAGTGTTTGCTAGCAACGCCTCATCGCCGAACGACCAGATGGACTTCCACGATGCGAGGCAAATGCTGATGCACCAAGCTAACGGTGCGCCGGCTTGGCCGCATCACCTTAACCCAGCAGTCGCAAACCACCTCCCCCACGCTTTCGCTACCAACCCTGCGGCGGCTAACCAGGCTATGGTTTTGGCGGCCCAATTCCCGACCTTCCTCCCTGTGCACCACGGCTTGGAAATCCTAAGCAACCATCCATTTTTGACCTTTGACAGGGACGGCATGCCACCCAAGACTCGCGTCGAGACCCAGATCCACCTCAAGACGGTGTTCCCTCGACTACCGCCGGGTGTCGCTAAGCTACACCTTCCCAAGCACACCATCTCTAAGCCTAAACTTTGGTCTAAGGTTCCCTACGTACCATCTCCCGACACGCTAGATTTGCATACCATGCTCGTCTGCACGAGTGCCATGGAAAACGAGGATACGAGGCTACGAGCGTTGAAGAAGGCTCGCGAGGGACCCAACTCTGGTTTCAACGACGCGAGGCCAGAGAAGGAAACCGATGAGGACAAGCCGTTGAACGGCGGTGAGGTCTGGATCTGCAGTAACTGTATTGATCGTGAAAGGAAACGTTCGGAGCGCAAAAAGGTCAAGAAGCCCGACGAGGAGGGTATCTGGAAACGAGAAGAATGGCGCCGTGTCGTTGTCTTCAACACCCACGAGATCCGAGAGTTCCCCAAGCCCGATCCCATCACCGGTTTCACAACGATAGAGCTCCCTATGCGCATCGCTTGTTACTGCCGTCACCAACAGGAGAAGATGGGTTTCCAAGTCATCTTCACTATTCGAGACCATCTCGGACGTGTCTTAGCCCAGGAACTAACCCCATCAATCATGATAACCGACGACCACAAGAACCACCTTGCTCCGCCCGGACCCACGACTTCGACTACCCAAATCTCTTCGCGGCCAACGCAGAATTCGGCGCAGATGAACAGCGCTGCACCTGCACCTGCACCTGCGCCTGTGTCTACGAAACCACAACTGAACAGCGGCGATGTCAAGCCGGCTTCCAATCCCGTAGTCCAACCGACCCCGTTCCGCTCAACCCAGTCGGTCTCCGACCTGACACGACTGCAGGCGGGCCCGCCTCCAACTGCTAGGCGGATAGTGAACCCTAATAAGCCTTCGATGAACCCGCGCACTCTCTCACGCCCAGCCTCACCAAACAGCCTATCAGCGCCGCATGCCAAGAAGCGAAAGTCCAGCGCAGGGAAACTGCCTGTTAGCATGGCCATGACCCCTCTAGATACCGCGACCGCGACTTCTCCTCCGACCCAACTATCTGGCGCACCGTCTACTGCAACGTCGCCGTTTGCGCCCGGTGCTCTATCATTCCCCAACCAGGATTCAATGTTTACTGGTGGCAGTCCCTCCGCAGGCGGAAACCTCTTCGGCACTGCTCCTTCAACTCCCAACATGGAGGACCCGTCCTTCTTCTCCCCGAATGCGTCTTTGAGCGTCACCGCCGAACCCCTGGCCCTTCGACACAGGTTCTCCACTGCGGCGGGATCGACGCACCAAAGCCGAGCATCGAGCCCGAATAGCTTCAACAACGCTCTAAATGCAGCCGCTCTCCAGTCCCAATTCGCGCAAATGCTTCCCACTGGTGCCGCCGCGGCGGCGAACCTCGCCGCCATGAACTCGCTCAGCAACAACTTGCTCGGAACTCATCCTCTACCTACCATTACAAAGATCACGCCCTCCGAGGGTTCTAAGTTGGGCGGCTACGAAGTCACGATCCTGGGTACTGGATTCCACCGAGCACTCGAGGTCATGTTTGGAGATCAGAAGGCAACAGCGACTTACTTCTGGGCCGATAACATCTTAATTTGCATCGTGCCGCCCTCACCCATACCCGGCGAAGTGGTGGTCACGTTCCCTCAGCATCAGACTGGGGTGCAGTCGATGATTAATCCGCAGAAGTTCAAGTACCTTGACGACGACGAAGACAAGCTGCTCCGCTCGGCTATGGAAGTCCTCGCGCGGAAGATGAACGGCAATCTTGGGGACGTGAAGGACTTCGCTATGCGCGTTCTCAACTATCGTGGTCTTCCGCCTGGCGCGGGGGTTAACGGAGGTGGCCCGGCAGGCCAAGGCTATACTAACGCTGCGTCTGGTTCGTCCTCGAATGCGCCCTACGATATCGAGGCGCAACTTATGAAGTGTCTCGAGCTCATCGACCTCGACGACAGCCCGTATAAGGCCCAGTGGGATTACAAGATCTCTTCGGGCCACACCATGTTGCACTTGGCTTGCTCTCTCGGCTTCCATAGGTTCGCGGCCGGATTGGTTGCCAGGGGCGCCAAGGTGGATGCTCTCGATAACGGCGGCTTCACGCCTATGCACATCGCTGCCATGAACAACTATCCCGAGATCGTAAGGAGGCTGTTGCTTGCCGGAGCCGACCCGACGCTGAAGAGCAAGCAAGGGTTGACGCCGGCAGACGTAGCGGAGTCTGAGGACATTATTGGCGACCTCCGCAGGGTAGCTAGGCGCACGAAGAACCGAAGCGTCGGCTCTCTGCGCAGCGCCGCCAGCAGCACCACGTCACTTAGGTCCCTCTGGTGCGGCGGCGACCAGTCTTGCCCAGACCTTCGAGACCTCGGAGCTGCTCAGGGCAAGTATGAGGACGACAGCGCCGAGTACTCTTCGTTCGACAGCAGCGGAAGCGATGAGGACGTAGCGGGCGAGGGAGACTCAGATGTAGGCGCGGACGAGGAGGATGTCCTCCAGATGCGTAGACCAAGCGTCCCTACGGTGACGAGGCCACGCGCACAACTTAGCCGTACCAACACGCACGTCAGCCACGTTAGCAAGGCGGAGGAGGAGGAGATTGCCGAGATCCCGGCTTCCCCGAATGCGGCTGCGGCTGCCTTCAAGCAGTTCCAGCAAGCGATGGCCCTGTACATGCAAAACCTCCCTCAGCTGCCTCACATGCCACAAATTCCGCAGATACCCCAGATGCCAGCCTTGCAAGGAATGGGCACGAACGCCGAGAACCAGGCGTATCTTTATTATGCCCAGTTTATGCGCCGATTGACCGCCCTGGTTCCCGGAATGTCAGGACAACGTCCTGGTACGCCCGACTCGGAGTCGTCGTCGCCGCCGTCCTACGAGGATCTCTACCCATCTCGTGACGGTGATAGGAAGGCGAGGTCTGCCGAGGAGGCTCGCGCTATGCAGCCCACCGACATCAAGACCTCCCCTGTTGAGGAGACGATTACCACCGAGGCGCAAGGGGAGACTTCTACCGCCGAGCCAAGCAAAGAGCCCGGTGTGCTGAAGATTGGTCGGAAGAATGCCATCACCAAGGAGCAACAGCTTGACATCCTACGAGCTCACGAGGCTAGGTTGAAGAGGCTTAGCAGCGACAAGAACTTGTTTATGATTTGGGTAAGTCGTTGCCATCTTCTGTGAGATTTTTAAGTTCCATCCGATATACTAACCACACCGCTTCTTTCAGATTCCATTGCTTGTATCAGTTCTTTGCGCATTGCTCTATGGGCGCTTCCCGGGAATTTTCAGCTTCATTGGCAGCTTTATTCTTTCGCTCTTCAAGGTTATGCAACCGACCCCCGAGGCTTCTTTTGCTACTCGCGGTGCAGAGAGGGTCGTTGAGGTTTTATAAATCAACAATATAGAGGTGATCGCTTCACCGCGACGGATGGGAAGGAGAAAACAAAATCATGGGTAATGGGTTTTCGCGGGTTGTGTGGTACTATCACACGTGTTTCTTTCTTTTTCCTTTGTTCTTTTTTTTCTTCCATTTCATGCCGAGGGAGGAGTATGGATTCATGTCTGGGGAAAGGGCATGGGAGATGGATGGGCTCCAGACTCGTTCAGCCATTGTTGGGTTGGATGAGATGTTTGAGAGGGAGGGAATAGCACGTTTAAGGGACTAGTCGATGTCTAGTCTTTATTCTTGGGCGGTTTTGTTTTTCTACGCTAGCGAGAGCTTCATCGGGGTGCTTCTTACCCTATCTCCATCACACGCTCGCTCTTTTTCTTATTCGTCCGATTCGATGACGTTTCTTTCAACCCGAGCACGATATTGCTAGTCTCGCCCTTCCTTTTTCCTTTCTCGTTTCTTTTTTTTTCCTGATGTCACGATGAATCGGAGGGCGCTTGCTAGATCTTTTTCTTGTTCTTTTCTTTTTTTCCCCTTGTTTTATCTATAGATGATGTTTTAATCTGTTTACTCCTGCTCGTGCTTGACTCGGCTGGGGTTATGTTCTTTGATGATTAAAGCGGACGTCTTCTGTTCTTCTGAGTGTTGTTACCTTCTGTCCGCTGTCTTTGATGATCTGTTGAGTGTTGTAAGGATCCTACACAGAAAGGATTGCGGACTTGATGAACGGGGTGGGCTCGGGTGAGCTCTCTGTTGGCCAGTTGGGCAAGTTCGAAGCGGATGACTGGGATTCTCTTCTTTATTTTTGTTCCGTTTTCCAAGCTAGGTTTAGATGTAAGGACAGAGATGAATTGAATCCGGTTTAAACAACAGACTTCGGGGAAGGACGGTTCACTTGAATAGAAACTGATTATCATTGATAGAGAGAGTTAAGCTAACGACTCCCATCCATTTCGCATACCGATCCCAAATCTCCCAT
>Ga0164243_10008427_pt1 | contig 15197 bp, 15 predicted proteins | sample OricompcompostOP_FD_108781 | JGI IMG/M metagenome (GOLD analysis project Ga0164243, IMG submission 108781) | Organic Plus compost microbial communities from Emeryville, California, USA - Original compost - Organic plus compost (OP) | ecosystem: Engineered > Solid waste > Mixed feedstock >... | reverse complement strand
TGCTAGCGCCGCGGACCGCAGCCGTGCGCGACCCGCCCCCGGGTCCACGCCGTCTGGTGGGTGCGGCGTCGCACATCGCCCGCGCCCCACAACCCGGTCACCGCCACGCCCACACCTCCCACATCACACCCGATCCAACCATCTCGGTCGGGCGCCGAGGCCCAATGTCCCGCCACGGGATTTCGTCAGCGTTTCGCCGCATGGATTCCCGCTGGGGACCCGGCGTAGCGGGCCTGGGCGCCGAGCTCCTCCTCGATGCGGATCAGCTGGTTGTACTTCGCCGTGCGATCGGAGCGGGACAGCGATCCTGTCTTGATCTGGCCGCAGCCGACCGCGACCGCCAGGTCGGCGATGGTGGTGTCCTCGGTCTCGCCCGAGCGGTGCGACATCACCACGCGGTAGCCGGCCTTGTGCGCGGTGTCGACGGTCGCCAGGGTCTCGGTGAGCGTGCCGATCTGGTTGACCTTGACCAGGATCGCGTTGGCGTAACCGCCGTCGATCCCGGCGCGGAGCCGGTCGGCGTCGGTGCAGAAGACGTCGTCGCCGACGAGTTGCAGCCGGTCGCCGGCTAGGGCGGTGAGGCGCTTCCAGCCGGCGACGTCGTCCTCGGCCATCGGGTCCTCGATCGAGGTGATCGGAAACCGGGAGACCAGATCCAGCAGGTACGCGATGTGTTCCTCGACCGGGCGTTCGCGGCACTCCCCCGCGTACCCGTAGACGCCGTCACGGAAGAACTCCGAGCTCGCCGGGTCCAGACAGATGGTGATGTCGACCCCCGGGCGGTAGCCGGCGTCCTCGACGGCCCGCACGACGAACTCGAGCGCCTCGTCGGCGGTGACGAACGTCGGCGCGAAGCCGCCCTCGTCGCCCACGTTGGTGCTGTGCCCGGCCGCCGCCAGCGACCGGCGCAGCGTGTGGAACACCTCGGAGCCCATCCGGACCGCCTCGGCGAAGCTCGCCGCACCGACCGGTGCGATCATGAACTCCTGGAAGTCGAGCGGGTTGTCGGCGTGCGCGCCCCCGTTGACGATGTTCATCATCGGCACCGGCAGCAGCCGGGCGCCGACTCCGCCGACATAGCGGTAGAGCGGCTCGCGGTGGGCCGTCGCCGCGGCTTTCGCGGCCGCCTGGGAGACACCCAGGATCGCGTTGGCGCCGAGCCGGCCCTTGTCCTTCGTCCCGTCCACGGCGATCATCGCCTCGTCGACCAGCGCCTGGTCCTCGGCGTTGAGGCCGGTCACCGCCGCCGCGAGCGGCCCGTTGACCGCCGCGACGGCCCGCCCGACACCCTTGCCGTGAAAGCGGGCCGGGTCGCCGTCACGCAGTTCGACAGCCTCGTTCGCGCCGGTCGACGCCCCGGACGGCACCGCGGCCCGGCCGGCCGACCCGTCCGCGAGGACCACGTCGACCTCGACGGTCGGGTTGCCGCGGCTGTCGAGGACCTGCCGGCCGGTCACCCGGCTGATTGCCGTCATCACGTACCTCCTGCTCATCCGGTTGTGGTCGCGGGACAGACTCGCAGGAAACGGCGGTGCTGCCACCGCGACGATGAACACGTTGACCCGCACCCTGAGGTGCGGGTTTAGGGTCGTCGGATGCGGGTGGGTGAGCTGGCGCGCCGCACCGGGACGACCGTGCGGGCGCTGCGGTACTACGAGTCAGCCGGCCTGGTCGTGCCACGGCGGCTGGGCAACGGCTACCGCGAGTACGACCCGATCGCGGTACGCCTGGTCGAGCAGATCCGCGAGCTCGTGGCGTTGGGTCTGCGCGTCGAGGAGACCCGCCCGTTCGTCGAGTCGATCACCGACGGGTCCGACGACGCCGATGTCTGCGCGGCGGCCGTCGCGACGTACCGCAGCACCATCGTCGGCCTGCAGGAACGCATCAGCAAGCTGACCGCCCAACGCGACGCCCTCGACGCCCGCCTCGACGCCGCCGCGAGCCAGCTCGTGAGCGGCGCACCGGCCGCCGGCGTCGACCTCGCCGACCTGGTCGGCAGCCCGCTACCGGCTCTCGGCTTCTACGCCACCGACGGGCGGCCGGTCGACCTCGACGCGCTCGGCCCCGGACGCACCGTCATCTTCGTCTACCCGCTCACCGGCCGACCCGGCGTCGACCTGCCCAACAGCCTGCTGGAGGTCCACGGCGCGCTCGGCGGCACCGAGCAGGCCACCTGGTTCCGCGACCACCACGCCGAGATCCTCACCGCCGGAGCGGACCGCGTCTACGGGCTGTCGGCGCAGTCGACCGGCTACCAGCGCGAGCTCGTGCATCGGCTCCGCCTGCCGTACCCGCTGATTCCCGACCCCAGGCTCACCCTGGCAGCCAAGCTCGGCCTGCCCACCTTCACCGCGGGCGACATGGCCCTGTACGAGCGGCTGACCCTGGTCGTCGCCGACGGGGTGATCGAGCACGTCTTCCACCCGATCCCGCAACCCGCGTCGCACGTCCTGACCGTCATCCGCTGGCTCACCAAACGACGCCAGGCGGGTTAGGGCGCGCGATCCGGTTGGCAACCGCGAGCTGGTGGGCCACGATGGGTGACGAGGAGGACGTGGTTGTCCAATCCGTGGCTCGCCCTGCAGACCGGAGTCGATCCCGTCGAGCGGATCGGCGAGATCGGTCGCGCGTACGACCGGTTCCTCGCGGCGGGCGCGGTCGACGGCCGGGTCCGGCTCGTCGTGGCCGACTCGTGGCGCCGGTCGGCGCGGGCGTTGCTCGAGCCTGACTCGACCGCCCCGATCGACCTGGCAGACGACGAGCTCGATGCCTACCGGGCCGGGCATCCGCTCTCCGCGGCGCTTCCGGTGGTGCGGGATGTTCTCGGCGATGTCGCCGGCGACGGTGATCTCGTCGCCGTCTGCGACGCGCGCGGCCGGCTGCTCTGGGTCGACGGCGACCGGGGCGCGATGCGCCGGGCGGAGCGGATGAACTTCGTGGCCGGTGCGTGGTGGGACGAGGGTCACGCGGGTACGAACGCCCCCGGCACGGCGCTGGCCATCGACCACGCGGTGCAGATCTTCGCCACCGAGCATTTCAGCCGGCAGGTCCAGCCGTGGACGTGCTCGGCCGCGCCGATCCACGACCCGCGCACCGGGCGGTTGCTCGGCGCCGTCGACATCACCGGCGGTGATCAGGTGGCAAACCCGCACAGCCTGGCTCTGGTACGGGCGGCGGCGCGCGCGGCGGAGGCGTTCCTGGCGTCGGCGCCGTCGGCGGCCACACCGGCGCCGCCCGCGGTAACGGTGTCGGTGCTGGGCCGCGACGAGGCGACGCTGAGCGTCGCTGGCAGGCGGGTCCGGCTGGGGCGGCGGCATTCGGAGCTGCTGGTGCTGCTGGTCGCGCACCCGGAGGGTCGCACCGGAGAACAGCTGGGCCTCGACCTCTACGGCGACGCCCTGCTGCATCCGGTGACGCTGCGGGCGGAGCTGTCCCGGTTCCGGCGGGCGCTCGGCCCGGACCTGCTCGACTCCCGCCCCTACCGGCTACGCACTCTCGTCGACGCCGATCTCCTGGCGGTCACCCGCCTGCTCGGCGACGGGGACGTCGCCGCCGCGCTGGCCGCCTACGCCGGCCCGCTGTTGCCGGGCTCCGAGGCGCCGGGCGTCACGCGGCTGCGTACCGATCTGGAGGTGGAGATGCGGGCAGCGGTTCGGGCGAGCCGCGACCCGCACCTGCTCGACGCCTGGACCCGGGCGCCGTGGGGCGCCGACGACCTCGAGATGTGGCAGGCGCTGGCACGGGCGCTGCCGGCCCACTCGCCCCGCGCCCCGCTGGCCGCCGCCCGGGCCCGCCGGTTGGCTCGTGAGTACGACGCAACGTGGTTGCAACGTCTGCGTAAATAGCCTGACCCGAAACACGGCTCGGGAGGTCATCATGGCCCAGTACGCGGCGCCCGGTCAGGACGGCTCCGTCGTCTCCTACGAACCCCGCTACGACCACTGGATCGGCGGCGAATACGTCAAGCCGGCCAAGGGACAGTATTTCGAGAATCCGAGCCCGGTCACCGGGCAGACCTTCACCGAGATGGCGCGCGGCACCGCCGACGACGTCGAGAGGGCGCTCGACGCCGCACACGGCGCCGCCGACGCCTGGGGCCGCACGTCGGTCACCGAACGCGCGATCGTCCTCAACAGGATCGCCGACCGGATGGAGGCCAACCTCGAGAAGCTCGCGGTGGCCGAGACCTGGGAGAACGGCAAACCGGTCCGTGAGACCCTCGCCGCCGACCTGCCGCTCGCGATCGACCATTTCCGGTACTTCGCCGGCGCCATCCGCGCCCAGGAGGGCTCCCTCGGCGAGCTCGACGACGACACCGTCGCCTACCACTTCCACGAGCCGCTCGGCGTGGTCGCCCAGATCATCCCGTGGAACTTCCCGATCCTCATGGCGACCTGGAAGCTCGCCCCGGCCCTGGCTGCCGGCAACGCCGTGGTGCTCAAGCCGGCCGAGCAGACTCCCGCCTCGATCCACCTGCTGATGAGCCTGATCGCCGACCTGCTCCCACCCGGCGTCGTCAACATCGTCAACGGGTTCGGCTTCGAGGCCGGCAAGCCGCTCGCCTCGTCACCCCGGGTCGCCAAGGTCGCGTTCACCGGCGAGACCACCACCGGGCGGCTGATCATGCAGTACGCCAGCGAGAACATCAAGCCGGTGACCCTGGAGCTCGGCGGCAAGAGCCCCAACATCTTCTTCGACGACGTCAGCGCGGCCGACGACGACTTCTACGACAAGGCGCTGGAAGGCTTCACGATGTTCGCCCTCAACCAGGGCGAGGTCTGCACCTGTCCGTCGCGGGCGCTGATCCAGCAGGGCCACTACGCCGACTTCCTCGCCGCCGCCGTCAAGCGCACCGAGGCCGTCAAGCAGGGCAACCCGCTCGACACCGACACCATGGTCGGCGCCCAGGCGTCCAACGACCAGCTGGAGAAGATCCTGTCCTATCTCGACATCGGCCGGCAGGAGGGCGCCAAGGTGCTCACCGGCGGCGCCCGTGCCGAGCTGCCCGGTGACCTCGCGGGCGGCTACTACGTACAACCGACGATCTTCCAGGGCGACAACGCGATGCGGATCTTCCAGGAGGAGATCTTCGGCCCGGTCGTCTCCGTGGCCCCGTTCGCCGACTTCGCCGACGGGATCAAGATCGCAAACGACACGCTGTACGGCCTCGGCGCCGGCGTCTGGACCCGCGACATCAACACCGCCTACCGCGCCGGCCGGGCGATCCAGGCCGGCAGGGTCTGGACCAACTGCTACCACGCCTACCCGGCGCACGCCGCGTTCGGCGGCTACAAGCAGTCGGGTATCGGCCGGGAGAACCACAAGATGATGCTCGAGCACTACCAGCAGACCAAGAACCTGCTGATCAGCTACTCGCCCAAGGCGATGGGCTTCTTCTAGGCGACGAAGGACCAGCGATGAACCACGCCCAGCCCACCGGGTCGGCCGCTCCCACGGCCGGCCCGGCACGGCCGCCAGTGTCCAGAGTCGAGCTCACGGCCGCGGCCGAAGAGCTGATCCGCAGCCTCCACGGCCGCCACGGCTCACTGATGTTCCACCAGTCGGGCGGCTGCTGCGACGGCAGCGCACCCATGTGCTTCCCCGCCGGCGAGTTCCGCACCGGCAGCTCCGACGTCCAACTCGCCGCCCTGAGCGTCGAGGGTGTTGCCGAACCCATCACCTTCTGGATGTCCGCGTCGCAGTTCGAACGATGGAAACACACCCACCTGACCGTCGACGTCGTCCCCGGCCGCGGCAGCGGCTTCTCCCTCGAAGCACCCGACGGCGTCCGGTTCCTCATCCGCTCACGCCTCCTCACCTCCGACGAACTAGCCCAACTGCCCTAACGCCCGACCGGTAGGGCCGGCGTGCGGGCTCGACGGGAGTCGAGACGACGAAAAAGCTGATCGTCTGGCCGTAGAGCAGGAACTGGTCGAGGACAGCTTCGAGGGCGTCGACGGCGGGTGCGTGGACCTTCAGGAGGAAACAGTCCTCCCCGGGAGATGCGGTGGGATCCGGGACAGCTGGCCCGGCCCCGGCCGCCAGCGCGGCCCGGCTGTCCGCGTCCTGGCGGGTGACGCTGACGTGCCGGCGGGCGTGGCCACCGTCCTGGACCTCGTCGGCGCGGATGCCACGCCCCGACTTCGGGTACAACCCGCCCATGACCAGCGCTGATCCGCCTGCACACGGGCCGGCGGATCAGTCCGGCCGCCGACTTGCGCGCGCGGTCGATGTTCACGCGCTACGGTCCACGCTCGCCGCCCACGCCAGCCAGCTCGCGATTCCCGACGAGCAGCTCGAGCGGCTTGCTCATCGTCGCCGGTGAGCTCACCTCCAACGCCATCCGTCACGGCGGCGGTTCCGGAAGACTCCGGCTATGGAACGACGGTGGACGCGGCATCTGGATCTGCCGCAGCCTAACGACGGAACTCACGACCGACACTGGTCCCGACGGTGACGGCGCCACCGTCACCGCTGCGATCCCACCTCCGGCCAGCGAGGACCGCGACAACAGAACCTGAACGACGCCGACCGTCACACGGTTGGCTGCCTCGACCGCCGTCGCGGCCTCGACGTTGCGTCGCGTCGTCATGGGTCGTTGGAGGGTGGTGTCTGGGCGCGTTGGTGGCGTGCGTTGATGTCGAGAGCCTCTGCGAGTTGGTCTTCGAGGATGACGATGCGGCAGGCGGCGTCGATGCCGGTGCCCTGGTCGGCGATCTGGCGGACCCGTGCGGCCAGGCGGAGCTGGTAGCGGCTGTAGCGGCGGTGCCCGCCGTCGGAACGGGTGGGTTCGAACAGGCGGGCCTGCTCCACCGCGCGAAGGAATGCCGGGGTGGCGCCGACGATCTCCGCGGCCCGGCCCATGGTGTAGGCGGGGTAGTGCTCGTCGTCCATCTTATCGGTCGAACCGTTGTGACCTGAGGTCATGAATACCCTTCGGGAAACGCGGATCAGGGTCCCGGCGCTGGAGCGCCGGGACCCTGCGAGAAGTTGAGTTTTATACCATCACCGGCCGACTGCGCCGGTTCATCGTCATCCCGACCGTCCTTAATGGCACGTGGGCGGGACTCGGTTGGATTCTGACCGTGGACCACCTCCTATTCCTTGGGGTCTGCGGCCCCTGCCCGCATTGACGCCTGCGGCAGGTGTCCGATGGCATCCACTCCTCTCTTCCGCACTCATCGATTCAGTTAGCTGGGTCCTGCCGGTCGTGCATGGTTCACACAATGGGCCCGGGTCCGGACCCCCGCTCGCCTTCGCGAGATCGGCGGTCCGGACCGCACGGGCCGTTTACCTGTGCGCCAGGTCGGCTGCCGCACCCGCTGGATCCTCTTTCTTCGTGATGACAGGAACTCTACACGGACCGCCACGCCATGTCTACTGTCGCCGTTGAAGATTTCCGGGTGTCGCACGTGACAGATTTGGTGGATGGCGCTGCGTGGCGAGCTGACCACTTCGCGGTGGAAATGGGCCGGCGCCGGCCGGGCCGTCGAGGAATAATATTCCTTAAGTCCCGTTTGCGGTGTTGACGGTTAAGATGTACGGCTGGGGCAAATCCGGCTTGGGGGGCGTGTGCTGGCGGTCGTGGCGATCCATGCGATCGTCGCCGTCGCCGCCCCGCTGTTCGTGCGGTGGTGGGGCCGGCATGCGCTGTGGGTGGCGGCCGTCGCGCCGGCGACGGCGCTGGTGTGGGCGTCGGCCCAGACGGGACGGGTCCGCGACGGTCGTCCGGTGACGGAGAGCTACTCGTGGGTGCCCGTCCTGGGTTTGGGGCTCGACCTGCGGATGGGCGTGCTGAGCTGGCTGATGGTGCTGCTGATCGGGGGGATCGGCGCGCTGGTGCTCGGCTACAGCGCGAGCTACTTCGCCTCCGACGAAGCGGGCCTGGGGCGGTTCGCGGCGGCGTTCGTCGCGTTCGCCGGGGCGATGTTCGGGCTGGTCGTCTCCGACGACCTGCTGCTGCTCTACGTGTTCTGGGAGCTGACCACGGTCTTCTCCTTCCTGCTGATCGGTCACGACCCGGGCAAGCGCGCCAGCCGGCGGGCGGCGATGCAGGCGCTGCTGGTGACGACGCTCGGTGGGCTGGCGATGCTGGCCGGCTTCGTCCTGCTCGGGCAGCGGGCCGGCACCTACCGCTGGTCGCAGATCGCCGCGGACCCGCCGACCGGCGGTTACCTGGCCGCGGCGCTGGTGCTGATCCTCGTCGGCGCGCTCAGCAAGTCGGCGATCTTCCCGTTCAGCTTCTGGCTGCCCGCGGCGATGGCCGCGCCCACTCCGGTGAGCGCGTACCTGCACGCGGCGGCGATGGTCAAGGCCGGGGTCTTCCTGGTCGCGCTCATGGGCCCGGCGTTCGCCAGCGACGCGCCGTGGCGGCCGGTGCTGTTGGTCGCCGGCACGATCACGATGGTCTTCGGCGGGTGGACGGCGCTGCGCCAGCACGACCTCAAGCTGCTGCTGGCCTACGGAACGGTCGGCCAGCTCGGGCTGCTCATGGTCGTGTTCGGCGGCGGCACCCGGAACGCGGGCCTGGCCGGGGCGGCGGTGCTGCTCGCACACGCGCTGTTCAAGGCGACGCTGTTCCTGGTGGTCGGCGTCGTCGACCGGGTCACCGGCACCCGCGACCTGCGCGCCCTGAGCGGCCTCGGCGCGCGCACGCCGGCCCTGTTCGCGGTGGCCGTGCTCGCCGCGGCGTCCATGGCGGGGCTGCCGCCGACGGTCGGTTTCGTCGGCAAGGAGGCCGCCTTCGCGGCGTTCCTGCACGGCACGGCCACCGATCGCCTGGTCCTGGTCGGGCTGGTGCTCGGTTCGACGCTGACGGTGGCGTACACGCTGCGTTTCCTGTGGGGCGCGTTCGCCCGTAAACCCGGCGTCGCCGTCGTGGCGCCACGCCGGCCGGGTGTGGCGTTCCTCCTCGCGCCGGCGCTGCTCGCCGCCGCCGGGGTCGCGATCGGGGCGGCCGCGTCGGGACTCGACGAGCTGCTCGCCGGGTACGCCGACGCGTTCCCCGCCGCCGGGCCGGGCTACCACCTGGCGCTGTGGCACGGGCTCACCGCCGCGCTGGGGCTCTCCGCGCTGGCCTTGGTGGCCGGAACCACGCTGTTCGGCGCCGCGCGGCGGGTGCCGCTGGCCCGGATCCGGCTGCGGTTCGACGGTGCCGCCGTCTACGAGCGGGTGGTGGGTGGCGTCGACCGCCTGGCGATCGAGCTGACCGGCGCGACGCAGCGGGGCTCGCTGCCGTTCTACCTCGGCGTCATCCTGCTGGTGCTGGTCTTCCTGCCGGGCGGGTTGCTGGTGGCCGGCGCGCCGTGGCCGCGCCACGCCCGCGCTTGGGACACGTCGTTGCAGGCGGTGGTCGCGGCGGGGATCGTCGTCGCGGCGGTCTTCGCCGTCCGGGCGCTGCGCCGGCTGACCGCCATGGTTCTGGTCGGCATCTCGGGATACGGCGTCGCGGTGCTGTTCGTCCTCCACGGGGCCCCTGACCTGGCGCTGACGCAGTTCCTGGTGGAGACGGCCACCATCGTGATGGTCGTGCTCGTCCTCCGCCGCCTCCCGGCGAAGTTCTCGGAGCGGCCGATCCGTACCAGCCGGATCGGTCGTATCGCGATCGGCGTCGCCGTCGGTGTCGTCGCCGCGGCGATGGCGTTCGTCGCGGTCGGCGGGCGGCAGGCGGTGCCGGTCTCCGTCGACTTCCCGGACCTCGCCGTCTCGTACGGCGGCGGGGACAACGTCGTCAACGTGATCCTGGTCGACATCCGCGCCTGGGACACCATGGGTGAGATCTCGGTGCTCGTCGTGGCCGCGACCGGCGTCGCCAGCCTGATCTTCCGGCGCAGCGGCGCGCTGCTCCGCCGCGGCGGCGTGCCGTCCCTGCCGTCCGGGCCGCGGGCGCCGGGGTGGCGGATGGCCGGCACCAGCCCGGAGGCCCGCCGGCAGTCGGTCATCCTCCAGGTCGTCGCCCGGCTGGTGTTCTACCCCATCGTCCTGTTCTCGATCTTCCTGCTCTTCTCCGGTCACAACGCACCCGGTGGCGGCTTCGCCGGCGGCCTGGTCGCCGGGCTCGCGCTGGCGGTCCGCTACCTGGCGGGCGGGCAGCCGGAGCTTCGCGCCGCCGCGCCGGTCGACGCCGGTGCCGTGCTCGGCGCCGGCCTGTTCGTCTCCGTCGGCACCGGCGTGGTCGCGATGGCGGTGGGTGGCCAGGTGCTCCAGAGCGCGGTCCTCGACGCCCACGTGCCGGTCCTCGGCGACGTCCACCTCGTCACGTCGATCTTCTTCGACGTCGGCGTCTACCTGGTCGTCGTCGGCCTGGTGCTCGACATCCTGCGCAGCCTCGGTGCGGAGATGGACCGGCAGCAGGATCTCGGCGACGCGCGGGAGGAGGCCGCATGACCCCGAACCTCACCTACGTGGTCGTCGTCGGTGTGCTGTTCGCCGCCGGCGTGACCCTGCTCCTGGAGCGGAGCCTGACCCGGGTGCTCATGGGGGTGATCATGCTCGGCAACGGCGTCAACCTGCTCATCCTGGCCGGTGGGCGGGCCGGCGGGCCGCCGATCGTCGGCACCACCCCGCAGGACCGGATGAGCGACCCGCTCCCGCAGGCGATGATCCTGACCGCCATCGTCATCACCCTCGGCATGACGGCGTTCCTGCTCGCCCTGGCATACCGGAGCTGGTTGCTGGTCGGGCACGACGAGGTCCAGGACGACGTCGAGGACCGTCGGATCGTCGCGCTGGCCGAGCGGGACGAGGGCCCCGACGCCGTCGACGACAGCGACACCGACGACGACGCAGAGCCCAGGCCGGCGCCGTGAGGGTCCTCGTACCGCTGCCGGTCGTCATGCCCCTGCTCGGGGCGGCCCTCACGCTGATGCTGGCCCGCCGGCCCCGGGCACAGCGCGCGGTCAGCCTGGCCGTCCTCACCGCGACGCTGGGCGTCTCGGTGGCGTTGCTGGTCGCGACGTCGACCGGGCCGCCCCGGGTCGTCCAGGTCGGCGGCTGGGCCGCGCCGCTGGGGATCGTGCTGATCGCCGACCAGTTCGCCGCCCTCATGCTGGTCGTCTCCGCCGCCGTCACGCTCTGCGTGCTGGTGTACTCCATCGGGCAGGGCATGGCCGACGGCAACGAGGAGACGCCGCTGTCGATCTACCACCCAAGCTATCTCGTGCTCACCGCCGGGGTGACCAACGCCTTCCTCTCCGGCGACCTGTTCAACCTCTACGTCGGGTTCGAGATCCTGCTGGTCGCCAGCTACGTGCTGATCACCCTGGGCGGCACCGAGAACCGGATCCGTGCCGGCACCACCTACGTCGTGGTCAGCATCCTGTCGTCGCTGATCTTCCTGACGGGCCTCGGGCTCGTCTACGCCGCGACGGGCACCCTCAACATGGCACAGCTCGCCGGCCGCCTCGACGCCCTCCCGGACGGGCTGAACCTGGTGCTGCACACCATGCTGCTGCTCGCCTTCGGCATCAAGGCGGCGGTGTTCCCGCTGTCGGCCTGGCTGCCGGACAGCTATCCCACCGCTCCGGCGCCGGTCACCGCCGTGTTCGCCGGCCTGCTGACCAAGGTCGGCGTGTACGCCATCATCCGCACCGAGACACTGCTGTTCCCCGGCGGCCGCACCGCCGACCTGCTGCTGGTGGTCGGCCTGCTGACCATGCTCGTCGGCATCCTCGGCGCGGTGGCGCAGTCCGACATCAAGCGGCTCCTGTCGTTCACGTTGGTCAGCCACATCGGATACATGCTCTTCGGTATCGGGCTGACCTCCGGGCTGGGCCTGTCCGCCGCGATCTTCTACGTCGTCCACCACATCACCGTCCAGACCACCCTGTTCCTCGCGGTCGGGCTGGTCGAGCGCCGCGGCGGCAGCACCGCGATGGACCGCCTCGGCGGGCTGGCCCGACTCTCCCCGTTGCTCGCGGTCCTGTTCTTCGTGCCGGCGCTCAACCTCGCCGGCATCCCGCCCTTCTCCGGGTTCCTCGGCAAGCTCGGTCTGATCGAGGCGGGCGTAGCCAGCGGCGGCCCGCTGCCGTGGGCCCTGGTCGCCGGCGGGCTGCTGACGAGTCTGCTCACCCTGTATGCCATCGCCCGGGTGTGGAGCCTCGCGTTCTGGCGCGAACCGCACACCGCGATGCCGGGACCCGAGGACACCACCCACACCCGACCCCCCAGCGGTACGGCGCGGCCCCGGGACGTGCCCGATCCGGCGGAGTTCTCCGGCGCGATGCTCCCCCGCCTGATGGTCGCCTCCACGGTCGCGCTCGTCGTCTTCGGGGTCGCGCTGACCGCCGTCGCCGGGCCGCTGTTCGAGCTGACCACCGACGCCGCCGACAGCCTGCTGGAACGGGTGCCCTACATCCGTGCCGTCTACCCGGACGGCGTGCCGTGACGCGCCGCACCGACCAGATCCTCACGGTGATCGCGCTGGCCCTCGTCTGGACCCTGCTCTGGGGCACCTTCAGCTGGGCCAACCTGATCGGCGGGGTGCTCGTCGCCGTCGTGCTCCTGGCCGTCTTCCCGCTGCCGCCGGTCACCTTCGGCGGACGCCTCCGCCCGCTCCCGCTGCTGCGGCTCGTCGGGCGGTTCCTCTACGACCTGGTCGTGGCAAGCGTCCAGATCGCCTGGCTCGCCGTCCGCATCGGCCCGCCCCCGCGCAGCGCGATCATCGCGGTCCCGCTGCGGATCAACACCGATCTCAACCTCACGCTGACCGCCGAAGCGCTGTCCCTCGTACCCGGCAGCCTCATCCTCGACGTCGACCGCGCGGCCGGCGTGCTCTACATCCACGTCCTGGGGGTACGCGACGGCGCGGCGGTCGAACGGTTCCGCCGCGACGTCCTGGCCCTCGAGGGACGGATCGTCGCGGCGGTCGGCTCCACCGAGGAGTACCGGCGGCTGCGGCGGTCCGCTCCCGCGATCCCACCCGACATCCGTTGACCGGAAAGGCAGACAAGTCATGACAGCCGTTGCCGTCACCGTCACCGCCGTGCTCGCCGTCTCCGCCCTGCTCGTCCTGGTCCGCGTCGCGTGGGGGCCGTCGATCCTCGACCGGGTCGTCGCCACCGACGTCATGCTCGCCGTCATCGTCGCCGCCATCGCCACCGAGGCCGCCTACACCCGCGACGCCACGGCGTTACCCGTCCTGGTCGTCATCTCCATCCTGGGCTTCACCGGCTCCGTCAGCATCGCCCGCTTCGCGGCCGGGAGCAAGAAGTGATCCTCGACCTCGCCGCGGCGGTCTGCCTCGTCGCTGGCGCCCTGCTCAGTCTCGCCGCCGGGATCGCGCTGATCCGGTTCCCGGACCTGCTGTCCCGCATGCACGCCGCCACCAAACCCCAGGTCCTCGGCCTGCTGCTCGTCCTGCTCGGCTGCGCGCTGCGGCTGCGGACCACGGTCGACATCACGACGCTCGTGCTGGTCGGCGCGTTCCAGCTCGCCACCACCCCGGTGGCCGCCCACATGGTCGGCCGGGCCGCCTACCGCGACGGGCTGCGACGCGACGACCTCCTGCTCGTCGACGAGCTCGCCGGGCACCACGACCGACGCGACGACGGTGGCCGCCCCGCGACCTAGCGGCCGGCGAACGCGGCCCGGACCGCCTCGTCGTAGCGCATCGGCTCACCGGGGACCGGGTCGCGTACCGCGTCGTCCCGCACGACCGCGTCGGTGGTCATGGAGTCGACCAGGGTACGGGCCGTCGTAGGTCGACGTCGCTGACCAGGGCCGTCGACCCGGGTCCGGCGATTTCCGATCGACTGGGCGATCCCGGCCGTGCGCACGTGCAGGGTGACCCCGGTGGCGTTGGTCGCCGCCCCCATGGCGTAGCCGGGGAAAGTCGCGTCGTCCAGCGCTGGTGCCCGATCCGGTGGGCGTGACACCCTCGCCACCGAGGTCATCTCCAACACGCGTTGATGATGGTCACGTTCAGCGCGGTCGGTCGACCACCTCCTTCCGATGCGGTCGCGGCAGTACGTGGCGGAGTCAGCTCTTCGCGCCGGCCGGCTCGCGTTGCGTGCCCGTCTCGCCGGAGATCATCCTGTGGCCCTCGTGAGAGCCGATGGTGGCACCCTGCGCCCGCACGATCTCAATCCTGCGGGGCTTGGCCTGCTCCGCGACCGGGATGGTCAAGGTGAGTACACCATCGCGGTACTCGGCCCTGATGTCGTCGACGTTCAAACCGTCGCCGAGGACCAGTTGGCGGCTGTAGGAGCCGGACGGGCGCTCCGAGACCAGGTACGTCGAGCCGTCCGGGTCGTGGCGGGTCCGCTCGGCACGGACCGTCAGTGTCTGGTTCTCCGCCGAGACATCGAGGGAGTCGGGGTCGATGCCGGGCAGGTCGAACCTGACCACGAACTGGTCGCCGGCGCGTAGGCAGTCCATCGGCATCAGCGACGGCGTGCGCGCGGTGCCGAGCAGCTCGGCGGCGAGCCGGTCGAAGTCACGGAACGGGTCGAATCGAAGGGTCTGCATGACCAACACACCTCCACAAACTGAACTGTCCGGGGCGACAATCGATCGTCGCCCATATGTGGTTCGAGTTCTGTACCTGTCAGCGCCGCGCCGCACGCACGGCGGGTCCTGGGATCAGTGCCGCCGGTTCGGAGGCCGCTGACCAGGGAGCCGCGACTGTTGACGGCGGCGGCGGTAGTGGGCGGGAACCAGCAAGGCCATCGTGATCACCCCCCTGTCGGAACGTTCGTCCTCACCAGGAACCATGCCCCAACCAACACATAAATTCTATACTCGCGATGACAGACTTCGTCAAGTTGTCCATGCAGGTATGGTGGCGTCGCCTGCAAGGCGCCTCGCCCACCCTCGCGGTGCTCGGAGAAGATGAGCCGGTTGCCACGTCCGGCTGCAGTTGGTCGCTGTCACCGCGCGGGTCAGGTATCAGGTCGACCGCGCGTCGCCGGCGCCGATGTGGACGAGGCTCGGACCCGGCAGGCTGCGGGCCGCGCGTAGCCCGACCTCGACGCTGATCGGCTGGTCCGGGTGGGCGGGTCCGTGGGATCGCGTCGGGGATGACGATGGAGACCGGTTCGGTGGCGGCGGCGCTCACGGCGCCCCGATGATGAACGCTATGAGACCGCCGGTCACGTGGAGCCCGTGGAAGCCGGTGGTCAGGTAGAACATGGACCCGTAGCCGTCAGCGTTGATCTTGATGCCCTCGCCGACCAGCGTGCGGTATTCGTTGAGCTGGC
>Ga0164243_10008424_pt1 | contig 15201 bp, 15 predicted proteins | sample OricompcompostOP_FD_108781 | JGI IMG/M metagenome (GOLD analysis project Ga0164243, IMG submission 108781) | Organic Plus compost microbial communities from Emeryville, California, USA - Original compost - Organic plus compost (OP) | ecosystem: Engineered > Solid waste > Mixed feedstock >... | reverse complement strand
GTCACCAGCGCCACCGCCAGGCCGACGGCGAGCACGCCGAACGCCACCACCGCCCAACCGCGTGGCGTCATCCCCGGCGCTCCTCCCGACGGCGTCGGACCATCCTAGGCGACCCGGAAGCGGGCCCGGCGCCGCGCCATCCGCAGCGCGGCGGGTGTCTGCGAGACGACCTCGACGTCGAAGCCCGCCCGCGTGAACACCTCGATCGCGCGCAGCTCGTCGGCGTCGAGCCCGTCGACCTCGGGGGACGGGTCGAGCAGGGCCGTCACCAGGCAGCCCTGGCACGCGGCCCCCCGCACCGCGCAGGTGTCGCAGTCGATGAGCATCACCGGCTCCTCACATCAGAGCGACTGTCAGTGACGACGACGGTAGAGCGGGGGTGTGACAAGAATCCCGGCTCAGCTCCGCGACAGCCGCCTGACCAGGGCATCCGCCCCCAACGGGTACGCGCCGTGGCGGCGTACCCCGTCGGCGACCTCGCGGTCGGAGGAGACGACGACGACCGGCCGGCCGGCGGGCTCGGCGCGGACGAGGCGGCGGATCAGCTCGTCGGCGGTCTCGCCCTTGCGCGAGAAGAGCACCCGCACGCCGCGCGGCGCCGGCGGCAGCCCGTGCACGCGCTCGGCGCCGTCGAACACCACCGTCACCTCGTCGCCGGTCTGGGCCGCGATGCCGCCCAGCCCGGTGATCAGCCGCTTGCGCTGCTGCTCCAGCGACATCTCGCCGTACCCGCGCTTGGTGACGTTGTAGCCGTCGACCACCAGGTGGGCCCGGGGCAGGGCGAGCAGCTGGTCGAGGCGGGCCGGGTCGTCGGCGTCGAGCGCGCGGGCCGCAGGTGCGGTCCCGGGTGCGTCGGCGTACGCCTCGGCGACGTAGTCGGCGGGCCGCCGGTCGGTGGGGTCGAGCGCCAGCTCGCGGCGCAGGCCGACCGCCGCCTGCCCGATCGTCTCCAGCAGCAGCCAGAGCCGGGCCTCGTCGACGGAGCGGGCCTCCTTGGCGGTCTGCCGCGCGGTGCCCGCGGCCGTCTCGGCCTCGGCCAGCCTGGCCCGCAGTCGGCGCAGCTCGGCGTCGTGGTCGGCGGCGGCGCGGGCGGCACGCCCCTTCTCCGTGGCCAGCATCTCGGCCGCCTTGCGCTCGCGGGCCTGCACCTCGCGGAGGAGCCGGGCCTGTGCGCGGCTCTCCTCGCGGAGCTGGCCGAGCTCCTCGCGGACCCGGGCCAGCTCGTCGCGGAGCTTCTCCACCTCGACGCGGGCCACCGCGCGGTCGTGCTCGGCGCGGGCGGCCCGCTGCTCGGCCTCGCGGATCAGCCCGGCGACGGCGGCGCTGTCGGCCTCGGCGCGCACCGCCTCGCCGGCCGCGTCGACCAGCTCGCGCCAGCCCGCGGGCCGGGCGAGGTAGGCGAGCGCGGCGACCTCGACCGGGTCGGCGGCGGCCGGGCAGATGCCCTCGACCACGGCGGCACCCAGGTCACCCTCGTCGGCGATCACCCGCGCGGAGACCCGCTGGCGGAACAGCGAGTCGGCGGCGAGCTGCGCGGCGATCGCGGGGCCGCCCAGTCGGGCCCGGCGGTTGGGGGCGAACTTGGCCACCCGGCGCAGCGGCACGGGCAGCTCGTCGAAGGGCAGGCCGGGAAGCGCGGAGGCGGCCAGGGCGACGACGCGCTGGCGCACCGGCTCCGGAAGGACGGGTTCCGGCCCACCGGACGACGAGTCGACCGCTTCCTCCGGAAGGCGGCCGTCGCGGGGGTCGGGCACGGACATGGTGCAAGTCTCCCACCGCCGTCCACTCCGGCGCCCGTCGATGCATCCGATCTTTTCATCCGCGGTACGGGTGACGTCTGTTGCCGGCGTGACGGAAGTGTCGTACCCCCGTTCTACCGTGCCGCCGTGCCTGACTTCGTCCAGGGGACGCTCGACGCCCTGCTCTCCACCGACGACGCGACGGACCTGCGCGACACCACGTTCGTCGTCGTCGACCTGGAGACGACCGGCGGCCCACCCGACGGCGGCGGCATCACCGAGATCGGCGCCGTGCGGGTCCGCGGCGGCGAGCAGTTGGGCGTGCTCGCGACGCTGGTCAACCCGGGCCAGCCGATCCCGCCGTTCATCACGGTGCTGACCGGCATCACCCAGGCGATGGTCATCCCCGCGCCGCCGATCGAGGAGGTGCTGCCGCCCTTCCTCGAGTTCATCCGCGGCGCCGTGCTGGTCGCCCACAACGCGCCGTACGACGTGAGCTTCCTCAAGGCGGCCTGCGCGCGGTTCGGCTATGCGTGGCCCAACCCGCGGGTGCTCGACACGGCGGCGCTGGCCCGGCGTGTCCTGATCCGCGACGAGGTGCCCAACCGCCGGCTCGGCACGCTGGCCGCGCACTTCCGCACACCGCACCAGCCGACCCACCGCGCGCTCGACGACGCGCTGGCCACGGTCGACGTCCTGCACGCGATGATCGGCCGGCTGGGCAGCCACAACGTCACCACGGTCGGCGACGCGATCGAGTTCGCCAAGGCGGTGACGCCCACGCAGCGGCGCAAACGCCACCTCGCCGACGGCCTGCCGCACGCGCCGGGGGTCTACATCTTCCGGGCCGCCGACGGCCGACCGCTCTACGTGGGCACCTCGGTCGACATCGCCACCCGCGTGCGCAGCTACTTCACGGCGGCGGAGAAGCGGGCCCGGATCTCCGAGATGCTGGCCGCCGCCGAGCGGGTCGACGCGGTCGAATGCGCGCACGGGCTGGAGGCGGAGGTCCGTGAGCTGCGGCTGATCGCGGCCCACGCGCCGCCGTACAACCGCCGGTCGAAGTTCCCGGAGCGCACGCTCTGGCTCAAGCTCACCGACGAGGCCTATCCGCGGCTGTCGGTGGTACGCGAGCTGTCACCGCGCGACGACGCGTATCTCGGCCCGTTCACGTCCCGCCGCACCGCCGACCTGGCGGCGGCCGCGATCCACGACGCGATCCCGCTCCGGCAGTGCACCCTGCGCCTCTCGACGAAGACGACCACACCGGCGTGCGCGCTGGCTGAGCTCGGCAAATGCCTGGCACCCTGCGAGCACCGGATCTCCCGCGAGGAGTACGCGGAGAGCGCGGCCGACCCCTTCCGCTCGGCGACGCGGGGCGATCCGCGGGTCGTCGTGGAGGCGCTGCTGGCCCGCATCGACGTGCTCGCCGGCGCGCGGCGTTACGAGGACGCGGCCGTCGCGCGCGGCCGGCTCGCCTCGGTGCTCCGCGCGGCGGTCCGGATGCAGCGGCTGGCCGGGCTCACCGGCATCGCCGAGCTCGTCGCCGCGCGCCGCGCCGGCGACGGCGGCTGGGAGCTGGCGATCGTGCGCCGGGGCCGGCTGGCGGCGGCCGGCACGTCGCCGCCGCGCGTCCACCCCCGGGCGACGATCGAGATGCTGCGGGCCACCGCCGAGACCGTGCCGCCCGGCCACGGCCCGGTGCCGAGCGCGACCGCCGAGGAGACGGAGCGGATTCTCGCCTGGCTGGAGCGCGCCGACACCCGGCTCGTGGAGACGACGGCCGGCTGGGCGTCACCCGTCCGGGGTGCCGGCCGCTACCGGGACCTCCTCCGGAAGGCTGAATCCGCCGTCAGCGATCGACAAGACTCACCCGTTCGCCGATGAGCAACTGACCGATTGGACCACGGGATGTGACTTAGTCTGGTAGACAAATGCACTCGTGACTGTCTCGCCCGAATTTCCCCGGGCCGTGACGCGTTTCCCGGGTGCCGGCCTCGTTCGGGAGGTGTGCGGGCGTGGATGTCGACGCCGGTCACGGCGCCGCGTTGGGCCGTGTGGTGCCTGTCCAGACCAGCGATCTGCCCCTCTCCCGCCGACTACGGTCGTTCCTCTCGTGGCCGACGTCCGACGACGATCCCGTCACCCGCCTCGTCCGCACGCACCGCGAGGTGCACGCCGGTGACGCCGGGGTGCTCCGCCGGGCGTACGGGATCGCCGAGAGCATGCACCGGGGCCAGTTCCGCAAGAGCGGCGAGCCGTTCATCACGCATCCGCTCGCGGTCGCGCAGATCCTCGCCGAGCTCGGCATGGACACGACCACCCTGGTCGCCGCGCTGCTGCACGACACCGTCGAGGACACCCGCTACACGCTCCAGGCGCTCGACGGCGACTTCGGACCCGAGGTCGCCCATCTGGTCGACGGCGTGACGAAGTTCGACAAGACGTTCTACGGCAAGGCGGCCGAGGCCGAGACGATCCGCAAGATGATCGTCGCGGCCGGCAAGGACGTCCGGGTCCTGATCATCAAGCTCGCCGACCGGCTGCACAACATGCGCACGCTCGACGCCCGCTCCCCCGCGTCCCGGGCCCGCATCGCGCGGGCGACCCTCGACGTGCTGGTCCCGCTCTGCGACCGGCTCGGCATCCAGCTGCTCAAGCGCGAGCTCGACGACGCGGTGCTCTACCACCTGGAGCCGGAGGCGTACGCGACGATCGACGAGTACGTGCAGACCCGCACCGGCTGGGAGGAGTACCTCACCGAGGTCACCACCCGCGCGAAACAGACATTGCGCCGCAACCGGGTCAGCGCCACGGTGTCGCCGCGTCCGCGGCACTACTACTCCATCTGGAAGGACACCGTCGAGGGCGGGTACGCGGCGCCGCGCGACCTGCCCCGCATCTCGGTGGTGGTCGACGGCCCCGACACCGACTGCTACGCGGCCCTCGGCGCGATACACGGCTGTTGGCGGCCGGTCCCGGGCCGGTTCAAGGATTTCATCGCCTCCCCGAAGAACAACCTCTACCGCTCCCTGCACACCACGGTCATCGGTCCCGGCGACCGCACCGTCGAGGTCCTGATCCGCACCGAGTCGATGCACCGCCTCGCCGAGTACGGCATCGCCGCCAACTTCCGCTTCCCCAAGCCCCTGGCCGCCGCCGAGAGCGCGCGCGACGAGCAGCTCGCGTGGCTGCGCCGGGTGCTCGACTGGGAGCAGACCACCTCCGACGCCGCCCAGTTCCTCGAGTCGCTGCGCTGCGACCTGGCCGAGACCCAGATCCAGGTGTTCGCCGAGGGCCGGCAGGTGGTGCTCCCCTCGGGGTCCACGCCGGTGGACCTCGCGTACGAGCTGGGCACCGAGCGCGGCGACCACTGCCTCGCCGCCACCATCAACGGCCGCCTCGCGCCGCTGTCGTCCCACCTGAGCGACGGCGACGTCGTGGAGATCTTCACCGAGGCCGACGCGACGTCCGGCGCCGACGTGCCCACCATGCCGTCCGGTCCACGCAAGGAGTGGCTCGGCTTCGTCAAGTCGCCGCAGGCCCAGATGCAGATCAACCGCTGGTTCGCCGACCACGACGAGCCGGGCATCAGCATCGCCGACAAGGTGCGGCTGGGCCGCGCCACGATCGGGCTGCACCTGCGCCGCCACGACCGCGGCCTCGCCAGCGACCTCCCGCTGCGCCAGCTCGCCGACGAGATGGGCTACCCCGACCTGGAGACGCTGCTCGTGGCCGTCTTCGACCGCGCGGTCAGCCCCGAGTCGGTGGTCGACCGCCTGGTCGCCCTCGTCGACCGCCGCGAGTGACCCCCATCCGTGGGCGACTCGCCTATGTGACCGGTCCATGAGTCCTGTGGGCCGGAGACCACCTAGCCTTGCTGTGATGGAGACCCGCCGCAGCGCGTTGCGCACCCTCGTCTACGGCACGTTCTACCGGCTCCCCCACCCGGTCCGGCGGCGGCTCGTGCGCCTGATCGTCCCGAAGTACATCGTCGGCGCGGTGACGCTGGTCCGCGACGCGGAGGCGCCGCCGCCCGGCCGCCTGCTGCTGCTGCGCCAGCCGCCGGGCCGCGGGTGGGGCCTGCCCGCCGGGCTGCTGCGCCGCGGCGAGCCGCCCGTCGTCGGCGCGGCGCGGGAGCTCGCCGAGGAGTCCGGCGTACGGCTCGACCCGCACACCCTCACGCCCGCCGTCCCCAACGCGGTGGTGCACGCCAAGGGCTGGGTCGACGTGGTGTTCGAGGCCTCGGTGCCCGCGTCGACGACGCCGCTGGTGGTCGACGGCGCCGAGGTGTACGAGGCGGCGTTCCATCCCCTCGACGACCTGCCCCGGCTGACGACCGCGACCGCCCGCCTCCTCGCCTACTACGGCATCGGGCCGCTCGCGCCGGCCGCCGCCGGCCCGGCCGGTCCGGCCGCCGACGCCGGCCCACCCGCGAGCGACACGGGCCCGCACGCCGGCCCACCCGCGAACAACCCCGGCCCAGACGCCGGCCTACCCGCGAACAACCGCCGTGCGGACGCCGGCCCACCCGCGAACAACCCCGGCGCGGACGCCAGCCCACCCGCGAACAACCCCGGCGCGGACGCCAGCCCACCCGCGAACACCGGCGCGGACGCCGGTGCCGAGGGTGTCGCCGCGACTTCCCCGGAGCCCACGGCCGGCGGCGAGGTCGCCCGCGGTGGGTGACCTCTGCGCGGTGATCCTGGCCGCGGGAGAGGGCACGCGGCTCCGGCCGCTCACCGAGCTGCTGCCCAAGGCGCTCTGCCCGGTCGGCAACGTGCCCCTGCTCGACCGCGCGCTGGCCCGGGTCGCCGGGCTGGGACTCGCGGGGCCGGACGACGTCGCGGTCAACGCGTGCTACCTCGGTGAGCTGGTGGTCGCGCACGCCCGCGGCCGGGCCCACTTGTCGGTCGAGCCGGGCCGGCCGCTCGGCACCTCCGGCGGGCTGGGCAACCTGCGCGACTGGGTCGCCGGGCGGGGCGTGCTGGTCGGCAACGCCGACGCGTACCTCGCCGGCGCCGGCATCGACGCACTGCTCGACGGGTGGGACGGCGAGAGCGTGCGGCTGCTCGGCCAGCCGGTCGCCGACCGTCGCCAGCCCGGGCTCTTCGACGGCCACCGGTTCGCCGGCTTCTCGCTGCTGCCGTGGCGCCGGGTACGCGACCTGACGGCGGCGCCGGCCGAGCTGGTGCGCACGGTGTGGCGGCCGGCGGAGGCGGCCGGCGAGCTGCGGGTCGTGCCCTTCGACGGCGTCTTCCTCGACACCGGTACGCCGCGCGACTACCTGGCCGCCAACCTGCACGCCGCCGGCGGCGGGAACCTGGTCGCGGGAACCGTCACGGGCCGCGCGACCCGTTCGGTCGTCGGCCCCGGCGCCACGGTCGCGGGCGAGGTCACCGACTCGGTGGTCTGGGCCGGCGCGACCGTCCACCCGGATGAGAAGCTGGACCACATGATCAGGGCGGCCGGCGGGCTCACCGTCGACGGCCGATAGCATCGCAGCCACGACGAGAGGAGCCCACCGGTGATCACCGCGATCGTCCTCATCGACTGCGCCACCGACGCCATCCCGGAGGTCGCCGAGACCCTGGCCGACCTCGACGGCGTCAGCGAGGTCTACTCGGTCGCCGGCGGCGTCGACCTCATCGCGATCGTCCGCGTCCGCGAGTTCGACCAGATCGCCGAGGTGATCGCCGGCGGCATCTCCAAGGTCGAGGGTGTGATCAACACCGACACCCACATCGCCTTCCGGGCCTACTCGCAGCACGACCTGGAGGAGGCGTTCGCCATCGGCCTCCGCGACGCGGACTGACCCGCCCGTGGGCCGGTGACCGAGGCCAGGGTCCGGATCGAGCGTTGGCTGGAGCGCGGCACGCGCCGCCCAGCGCGACCGTGACGGTGGAGCGTCGCCTGCCAGACGGAACTCCTCGGCGAGCCACTCCTGGGCGGCGCGGCCTGGGTTAGGCTGCCTGGCGCTGCAACGGCGCGACGCCGCCGGTCGTGCTGGTGCGCAGCCAGACCGTGACCGGGGCGATGACGAGCACGGCGCCGCAGCCCGCGCAGACCAGTTCGCCCGCCGCACGGGCGTCGTCGGTCGGTGGCGGCGCGAAGGGCATTTCCGCGTCGCAGACCGCGCAGATGAGTTCCTCTTCGTCGCGCACGGGCGTCTCCTCTCGGCGACCGGAAGAAACCTCGGACCCACGCTGCCACGGCCGGCGGCGGCACCGTCGGATGCGACACGGCGTGTCGGCACCCACACGAAAACGAGGGCCCCGGGCGGGACCCTCGCTTTCGGTGACGACAGCGGCTACTTCTTCGACTCGATCTCGCGCCGCTCGGCGGTGATCTCGCGCCGCTCGGGTGCGGGCTCGACCGGCGGGTGGCCGGGCGAGACCGGCGCCTCGGCCGGACGCTCCAGCGGGCGGAAGAAGCCCTTGATGGCCGGGCCCAGCGCGCCGAGGCGGTTCATCTTCTTCGGCACCACCCAGCCCACGTACTCGAGCTCCTCGTGGTCCTCGCTCAGCGGCTGGTGGACCTCGTAGAAGCGGCCGTCTGGCGCGCGCCGGATGATGCCGGTCTCGACGCCGTGCGCCAGCACCTCGCGGTCGTGCTGCTGGAGACCCAGGCAGATCCGGTACGTGACGTAGTACGCGATCGGCGGCAGGATCAGCAGCCCGATCCGGCCCGCCCACGTCATCGCGTTCAAGCTGATGTGGAACTTGTCGGCGATGACGTCGTTGCCGCCCGAGAGGACCAGCACCAGGAAGAACGCGATGGCCATCGCGCCGACCGCGGTGCGCTGCGGCACGTCGCGCGGACGCTGCAGCAGGTTGTGGATCTTGTTGTCGCGGTTCATCCGGGCCTCGACGAACGGGTACGCCGTCGAGAGCATGACGAGGATGCCGGGCAGCACCACCGTCGGCCAGAAGATCGGCGGTATGACGTACCCGTTGCCGATGGGTATGTTGATCTCCCAGGCCGGCATCAGACGCGTCGAGCCGTCGAGGAACATCACGTACCAGTCGGGCTGGGACGCCGCGGACACGACCGCCGCCTCGTACGGGCCGAAGAGCCAGATCGGGTTGATCTGCAGGACGCCGCCGAGGACCGCGATCACGCCGAACACGGCCAGGAAGAAGCCGGCCTGCTTGATCGCGTACCGCGGGAACATCCGCTCGCCGACCACGTTCGTGTTGGTGCGGCCGGGGCCGGGCCACTGGGTGTGCTTCTGCTTGAAGACCAGGCCCACGTGCACCGAGATCAGCGCCACCAGCAGGGCCGGGATCAGCAGCACGTGCGCGATGAAGAACCGGCTGATGATGATGTCGCCCGGGAACTCGCCGTTGAAGATGGACGAGGTCACCCAGGTGCCGATCACCGGGATCGAGAGCATGATCGCCGAGGCGATCCGCAGGCCGGTGCCGGACAGGCCGTCGTCCGGGATCGAGTAGCCGGTGAAGCCGGCGAGGAAGCCGATCCAGAACAGCAGCGAACCGATGATCCAGTTCAGCTCGCGCGGCTTGCGGAACGCGCCGGTGAAGAAGATCCGGAGCATGTGCACGACGATCGCGGCCATGAAGACCAGCGCCGCCCAGTGGTGCATCTGCCGCATCACCAGGCCGCCGCGGACGTCGAACGAGATGTCCAGCGTCGAGGCGTACGCGGCCGACATGTGCACGCCGCGCAGCGGCGTGTAGCTGCCGTCGTAGATGACCTCCTTCATCGAGGGCTCGAAGAAGAAGGTCAGGAACGTGCCGGTGAGCAGCAGGACGATGAACGAGAAGAGCGCGATCTCGCCGAGCAGGAACGACCAGTGGTCCGGGAAGACCTTGTTCAGGATGCCCCGCAGCGGCGTCGCGACGCCGAGCCGGTCCTCGACCTCGTTGCCCGCCTTGGCCGGCAGGGCCTTCAGGTCAACTTTGCGGCGCTTCACGGTCGCTCCCAGAAGTCAGGTCCGACGGTGGCCTGGAAATCGGACTTCGCCACCAGGTACCCCTCCTCGTCGACGCCAAGCGGAAGCTGCGGCAGCGCACGGCTGGCCGGGCCGAAGATCGGCTTGGCGTTGTCGGTGATGAGGAACTGCGACTGGTGGCACGGGCAGAGCAGCCGGTTGGTCTGCTGCTCGTAGAGGCTCGCCGGGCAGCCGGCGTGCGTGCAGATCTTCGAGTACGCGATGAAGTCGCCGTACATGTAGCCGGAGCGGTCCAGGTCGTCCTTGCCGGTGCCCTTGAGGTTGTTGGCCCGCGCCACCTGGGCGTCGTCGGGCCGCAGGTGGATCAGCAGGGTCGGCGAGTCGGCGTGCGCGTTGCTGGCTCCGCCCGGGATGCCCGGGAAGACCGTCATCTGGCCGCCGGTGCTCACGTCGGCGGGCCGGATCGGGGTGCCGTCCTCGCGGGTGAGCCGCACGAGCCGGGTGGACCCGTCGGCCCCCTTGATCGGAGCCCAGCCGGTGACGAACATCTGGTTGTTGGCGTGGGGGTTCTTGATCAGACCACCGATCAACGGCGCCGCGGCGAGGGCGGCCACCGGCGCCAGGCCCGCGGCGAGCGAGAGGCCGAGCAGCGGACGCCGCTTCACGCCGAGCTCGTCGACCATGTAACCCAGTGTCGTACCCACCGCCCGGCGGTCGCTCTCGGGGGCCCCGCCGTCGTGCCGGTCCTGGATCGAGACCTCGCGCGGGAGCAGCTTCTTGCCCCAGCTGAGGACGCCGATCGCGATGCAGAGCAGGGAAAGGCCGAGGGTAAGGCCGAGCAGCGGCGTGTAGAACCGCTCCCAGGTGTCACCGGGATCCCACTGCCACGGCCACACGATGTAGATCACGACGAACGCGGTCGCGAACAGACCGGAGAGCAGGAAGAGCGACGAGACGGTACGGGTCAGCCGCCGCTCGACCCGCGAGCCCTTCGGCGGGAACTGCGGCTCGTAGTGCACGATCTCGACGCCGTCCTCGCGGGCGGCGGCGCGCACCTTCTCGAAGCGGGTGGTGCGCGGGTCGTCGTAGTCGATCTCCGCCGGCACCCTGTGCTGGGTGCCGTTCGACCCGTTCTGCAGGCTCATGACTTCCCCGCAATCCACAGTGCCGTGAAGATCAGCGCCGTCATGCCGACGATGAACACCGCGAGGCCCTCGGTCACCGGGCCGAGCCGGCCGAGGTTGAAGCCACCCGGGTCCTCGCCGTTCTTGAGGGTCTCCTGGATGTAGGCGACGACGTCACGCTTCTGGTCCGGCGTGAGCTGGTTGTCACCGAAGACCGGCATGTTCTGCGGGCCCGAGAGCATCGCGGCCCAGATGACGCGGTCGCTGGTCTTGCTGATCCGCGGAGCGAACTTGCCGGACGAGAGCGCGCCACCGCCGCCGCCGAACGCATGGCAGGACGAGCAGTTGAGCCGGAAGATCTGGCCGCCGGCCGCGACGTCACCACCGGAGTGCAGGTTGTCGCCCTCGGGCATCTGCGGGCCGCCGCCGATCTCCTGGACGTACTGGGCGATCTGGCGGGTCTGCTCCTCGGTGAAGACCGGGGGCTTCTCGACCGCCTGCGCACCCTGCTGGCCCAGCGGCATGCGGCCGGTGCTCACCTGGAACTCCACGGAGGCCGCGCCGACGCCGATCAGGCTGGGCCCACGCCCCTCGATGCCCTGGCCGTTCATGCCATGGCAGCTGATGCAGCTGGTGTCGAACAGCGCCTTGCCCTCCATCGCGGCGGGCGACAGCGGCGCGTCCTCGGCCGAGATCGCCGGGGCGAACGCCGTGTACAGGCCGCCGGCCAGGACGAGGGCGGCGAACAGCCGCGCCACCGAGGCCGCGCGGCGGCGGGCCCGGCTGCGCGGCACGGAGCGCCGCCTGCGCATCCGGGCGAGCAGCCCGCCGGACCGGTGCGGAGAAGTCATGAGGCTGTGTCCTTCACGGGTGTGCGACCTTGTCCCATAGACGATTCGCGGGGTGGAAACGTGACCGTCATGATCACTGCAGACCGTAGATCATGAGGAACAGGCCGATCCAGACGACGTCGACGAAGTGCCAGTAGTAGGACACGACGATGGCCGAGGTGGCCTGCGCGGGCGTGAACCGGCCCATGGTCGTACGGATCATGTAGATGATGAAGGCGATCAGACCGCCCGTCACGTGCAGACCGTGGAAGCCGGTGGTCAGGTAGAACATCGACCCGTACCCGTCGGCGTTGATCTTGATGCCCTCGCCGACCAGCGTGCGGTACTCGTTGAGCTGACCGAGCAGGAAGACCAGGCCCATCACGAAGGTCAGCGTGAACCACCGGCGCAGGGCGAACACGTCGCCGCGCTCGGCGGCGAACACGCCCATCTGGCAGGTGATCGACGACAGCACCAGGATGACGGTGAACGTCGTCGCGTACGGCAGCGCCAGGTGCGGGGTGTGCTCCGCCCACTGCTCGGGCGCCGCCGCGCGGATCGAGAAGTACATCGCGAACAGCGCCGCGAAGAACATCAGTTCACTGGAGAGCCACACGATGGTCCCGACGCTGACCATGTTCGGTCTCGTCAGGGAGTGGATCCGGCTCTTGTCGATCGCTGGGGCCGCAGTCACGCGGTCATTATTACGCTACGTCGGAGAAGACGATCGTCGGGGTACGCCCGGCGCGCCGCAGGCCGGCAAACCGGGGCGACTCGCCGGGGACTAGCCTGGCCGCGTGGTCCTGGCAGAAACGCCGCCGCCGTTCAGCGTCGCGACGGTCGTCACGGAGATCCAGCTCGACAGCTGGATCGCGGTGCTGCTCGTCGTGGCGGCCGGCGTCTACCTCTACGGCGTGCACACCCTGCGGTCGCGCGGTGACCACTGGCCGCTCGCGCGTACCCTTTTCTTCCTGATTCCCGGGTTGGGCGGCATCGCGTCCGTCACGGTGAGTGGTCTGCACGCGTACGACACGACGCTGCTCTCCGTCCACATGGTCCAGCACATGGTGCTGTCGATGGTGGCGCCGATCTTCCTGGCCCTCGGCGCGCCGGTGACCCTCGCCCTCCGAACGCTCCGCGGCACGCCGCGCCGCCGCCTGCTCGCGGTGGTCCACAGCCGGGTCGCGCGGCTGTTCACGAACCCGCTCGTGGCGTTCGGCATGTTCGTCGCCACCCCGTTCGCGCTCTACTTCACCGGGCTCTACCGGCTCACCCTCGAAAGTGCCCTGGTGCACGAGCTGGTGCACGCGCACTTCATCATCACCGGTTGCCTGTTCTTCTGGCCGCTGCTGGGCCTCGACCCCCTGCCCGGACGCTGGCCGTACCCGGCCCGTGCCCTGCTGATGTTGTTGTCCGTGCCCTTCCACACGGTGCTCGGCCTGACCGTCATGCAGAGCAAGACCCTCTTCGGCGGCGACTGGTACCCGTCGCTCAACCTCGCCTGGGCCGACCCCTTCACGGACCAGAAGATCGCCGGCGGCATCCTCTGGGCCGGTGGCGAGTTCATCAGTGTGACCATGATCGCGGTTCTCGTGGTGCAGTGGGTCCGCGCGTCCGAGCGGGAGGCGCGGCGGATCGACCGGGAACTCGACCGGCAAGAGGCCCGGGTACGATCAGCGGCGCACGACTAGCGACGTGGGAGCCACTCGATGACCGACCGCACGTACACCGTCCTGCTCTACAGCGACGACCCCAAGGTGCGCGACCGGATGCGCCTGGCCGTGGGCACCCGCCCGGCCGCCGACATCCAGGTCGAGTTCGTCGAGGCCGACGACTACGACGCCTGCGTCCGCCTGGTCGACGACTACGAGATCGACCTCATGCTGCTCGACGGCGAGGCGACCCCCGCCGGCGGCCTCGGCCTCGCCCGGCAGATCAAGGACGACCGCCCCGGCACCGCGCCGCCCACCTGCGTGGTGCTGGCCCGCGCGGCCGACCGCTGGCTCGCGGCGTACGCCCAGGTCGACGGCACGCTGATGTATCCGCTCGACCCGATCGAGACCGGCCGCACGGTCGCGGCCATGCTCCGGTCGTACGCGACCGGCGGCCCCGTCACCACCCGCTGAGCCTTCCCGGGAGGCCCGCCATGGGCGATCGCACGTGGTCCAACCTGCTCGCCGCCCTGCTCCGCGGCGAGGAACTCGCGACGCCGGACACCGCCTGGGCGATGGGTGAGATCATGGCGGGCTCGGCCACCCCGGCCCAGATCGCCGCGTTCATGGTGGCGCTGCGCGCCAAAGGCGAGACCCCGGAGGAGCTGGCCGGCCTCGTCGAGGCCATGCTGTCCGCGTCCGTCCCGGTGGACCTCCCCGACGAGGTACGCGCCGACGCGGTCGACGTGGTCGGCACCGGCGGCGACCGCGCGCACACGGTCAACATCTCCACCATGGCGGCCATCGTCGTCGCCGCCTGCGGTGTCCGCGTCGTCAAGCACGGCAACCGCGCCGCGTCGTCGCTGTGCGGCACGGCGGACCTGCTCGAGCACGTGGGCATCCCGCTGGAACTCGGCCCTGAGGGCGTCGCCCGCACCGTCGCGGAGGCGGGCATCGGCTTCTGCTTCGCCGCCCGCTTCCACCCCGGCATGCGCCACGCGGGCCCGACCCGCCGCGAGATCGGCGTCCCGACCGCGTTCAACTTCCTCGGCCCGCTGAGCAACCCGGCCCGCCCCCGCGCCGGCCTCGTCGGCTGCTTCGAGACCGGGATGGCCCCGGTCATGGCCGCCGTCTTCGCCGCCCGCGGCGACTCCGTCCTCGTGGTCCGCGGCGACGACGGCCTGGACGAGATCTCGACCGCCGCACCGACCCGCGTCTGGATCGCGCGCGGCGGCACCGTCCGCGAGACCGTCGTCGACACGGTCGACCTGGGTCTCCCCCGCTCCGCACCGGGCGACCTCCGCGGCGGTGACGCCCCGTTCAACGCCGCCGCGGCGCACCGGACGTTCGCCGGCGAGAAGGGGCCCGTCCGCGACGCGACGCTGGTCAACGCCGCCGGCGCGCTCGTCGCGCACGCCGGCGCCGGCCCGGACCTCCGCGCGGACCTGGCCTCGGCCCTGGACCGCGCCGCCCAGGCCATCGACTCCGGCGCCGCGGCTTCGGTGCTGTCGCGGTGGGTCGAGGTCGCGCAGGCGGCCAAGGCTGACGGGCTCTGAGGTTCCGCTAGCGGCTCTTGGCCGCTGCTTGTCTTTCGCTTGCGGTGGGTTGTTCGTCGCCGCGGGGGTGCCTGCATTGCTTCGCTCGGCCCACGGCTGTGCGCACCACACCCTCCCCGGCCCTGACCCAGTTCGCCGTCCGTCGTTTCCGTTGCGGCCCGCGGGACACAGTCCCTTGGTCGCCCTCGGCCGTGGGGCCCCCGTCGTGGCCTCCGGTGCCAGGGCATGTCACGGCCCGCGCCGGCTCCGCCGTCGACCCTCACCAGGCGGCGGCCCATGGGCCCGCTCGCGGCCGTGACGGCGCGGGCCGGCGCTTGCCGGCCACGGCGGCCGGCCGCCGCGAGTGGGTTCGCCGCAGTGTTGGCGTTTCACAGCGGAATCTGTT
>Ga0164243_10008422_pt1 | contig 15202 bp, 14 predicted proteins | sample OricompcompostOP_FD_108781 | JGI IMG/M metagenome (GOLD analysis project Ga0164243, IMG submission 108781) | Organic Plus compost microbial communities from Emeryville, California, USA - Original compost - Organic plus compost (OP) | ecosystem: Engineered > Solid waste > Mixed feedstock >... | reverse complement strand
GTGCAGATCCTTGATTTCCAGTGTGGCCATGAGGTTTCTTTCGTCTTTCGTGGTGGAGGTCAGCTGCCGACGGCTTCGAGTTCGGTTTCGATCGCTGCCGCGAGGCGCTCGCGCACCTCCGGGATGTCGATCTTCATCAGGATCTCGTGGAAGAACCCGCGAACGACCAGCCGTCGTGCGGACTCCTCCTCGATCCCGCGCGACTGCAGATAAAACAACTGCTCGTCGTCAAACCTTCCCGTGGCGCTGGCGTGCCCGGCGCCGAGGATCTCGCCGGTCTCGATCTCGAGGTTCGGCACCGAGTCCGCCCGCGCACCTGAAGTCAGTACGAGGTTGCGGTTGAGCTCGTAGGTGTCGGTGCCCTCGGCGTCCGCGCGGATCAGCACGTCACCGATCCACACTGTGTGAGCTTCTGGTGCGCGCTCCCTGCTTTGCAGCGCGCCCTTGTACATCACGTTCGACTTGCAGCCCGGCACCGCGTGGTCGACGAAGAGCCGGTGCTCCTGGTGCTGCCCCGCGTCGGCGAAGTACAGCCCGAGCATCTCGACGTCGCCGCCCTTGTCGGCGAAGGTCGCGGTGGGCGACACGCGCACCAGGTCGCCGCCGAGGGTGACCACGATGTGCTTGAGCGTCGCGTCCTTACCGAGCTTGAGGTGCTGCTCGGAGACGTGCACGGCGTCGTCGGCCCAGTCCTGCACGCTGACCACGGTCAGCTTCGCGCCCTCGCCGATGACGAACTCGACGTTGTCGGCGTAGGTACCGGAACCGACGTGGTCGAGCACGACCGCGGCCTCCGCGAACGCCTCGGCGCGCACCTGCACGTGCCCGTACGCCACGTTGCCCTCACCGGGACCGGTCAGCCGGATCACCGACGGCTTCGACGCACGCGTCTCGGCCGGCACCGTCACCACCGTCGCCGAGGTGAACGACGAATACGCCTGCGCCGCGATCCGGTCACTCGGCTCGCCGGCCTTGCCCAGCCGCGCGTCGTCCCGGCCAACGGTCTCGACCCGCACCTCGGGCGCGACGTCGGCCTCGACCTTGATCTCGCCGTTGGCGACCGCGGAGCCGTCGTGCAGCCCGCGCAGGCGCTTCATCGGGGTGAACCGCCAGTTCTCCTCGCGGCCGCTGGGGACCTCGAAAGCCTCGACGTCGTACCCGGTGAAGCGCTCCGCGCGGGAGGCCGCCGGAATGGTGACTTCAGCGGCCTCCGCGACATTGTTCTGGCCCACGGCCATCAGCCGACGGCTCCTTCCATCTGCAGTTCGATCAGGCGGTTCAGCTCGAGCGCGTACTCCATGGGCAGCTCGCGCGCGATCGGCTCGACGAAGCCGCGCACGACCATCGCCATCGCCTCGTCCTCGGTGAGGCCGCGCGACATCAGGTAGAACAGCTGGTCCTCGCTCACCTTCGAGACCGTGGCCTCGTGCCCCATCGACACGTCGTCGTTGCGGATGTCGACGTAGGGGTAGGTGTCGGAGCGGGAGATGTTGTCCACCAGCAGCGCGTCGCACTTCACCGTGGAGCGCGAGTGATGCGCCCGCTTGGCGACCTTGACCAGGCCGCGGTAAGAGGTGCGGCCACCGCCGCGCGCCACCGACTTCGACACGATCGTCGAGGAGGTGTGCGGCGCCAGGTGCTCCATCTTCGCGCCGGCGTCCTGGTGCTGGCCCTCGCCCGCGAACGCGACCGAGAGGACCTCGCCCTTGGCGTGCTCGCCCATCAGGAAGACCGACGGGTACTTCATGGTCACCTTGGAGCCGATGTTGCCGTCGACCCACTCCATGGTCGCGCCCTCTTCGCACTTGGCGCGCTTGGTGACCAGGTTGTAGACGTTGTTCGACCAGTTCTGGATCGTCGTGTAGCGGCAGCGGCCGCCCTTCTTCACGATGATCTCGACCACGGCCGAGTGCAGCGAGTCCGACTTGTAGATCGGCGCCGTGCAGCCCTCGACGTAGTGCACGTAGGCGTTCTCGTCGACGATGATCAGCGTCCGCTCGAACTGGCCCATGTTCTCGGTGTTGATCCGGAAGTAGGCCTGCAGCGGGATGTCCACGTGCACGCCCGGCGGCACGTAGATGAACGAGCCACCCGACCACACGGCAGTGTTCAGCGCGGAGAACTTGTTGTCACCGGCCGGGATCACGGAGCCGAAGTGCTCCTTGAAGATCTCCGGGTGCTCCTTGAGCGCGGTGTCGGTGTCCAGGAACAGCACGCCCTGGGCCTCGAGATCCTCGCGGATCTTGTGGTAGACGACCTCGGACTCGTACTGGGCGGCGACACCGGCGATCAGGCGCTGCTTCTCCGCCTCCGGGATGCCCAGCTTGTCGTAGGTGTTCTTGATGTCCTCCGGCAGCTCGTCCCAGCTCGCGGCCTGCTGCTCGGTGGAGCGCACGAAGTACTTGATGTTGTCGAAGTCGATACCCGACAGGTCCGCGCCCCAGTTCGGCATGGGCTTGCGCTCGAACAGCTTCAGCGCCTTGAGTCGGATGTCGCGCATCCACTCCGGTTCGGACTTCTTCGCGGAGATGTCGGCGACGACCTCCTCGTTGAGTCCACGCCGGGCACTGGCACCCGCGGCGTCGGAGTCGGCCCACCCGAACGCGTAGTTGCCCAGGGAGTCGATCGTCTCTTCCTGGGTCAGCGGCGCAGTGGTGGGATTGCGCTGCTCGGCAGCGGCAGTCATTCGCCTGTCCCTCCATCCTTCGGAGTTCGTGCTCTCCCCGGCGGGCTGTCCGCGGGGACGTGGGTTGTGCACGCGGCGTCACCGCGAGCGATGGTCGCCAGCCGCTGCACGTGAGTGCCGAGCAGCTTGGCGAATGCCTCGGTCTCGGCCTCGCACAGCTGCGGGAACTCAGCTGCGACGTGCGCGACGGGGCAGTGGTGCTGGCACAGCTGCTCGCCGCTGCCGACATGGCGTGTCGACGCAGCGTAACCCTCCCTGGTCAGCGCCGCGGCCAGGGCCTCGGCGCGGCCGGCGGGCTGTCCCGGCTCGGTCACCGCGGCCTTGTGCGGTTCGACCAGTGAGGCGACCCGGCGCTCCGCGAACGCCCGCACCGCCTCCTCGCCCGCGTGCTCGGCGAGGAACCGGATGGCCGAAACGGCCAGGTCGTCGTAGGCGTGCCCGAACCTCGCCCGGCCTGCCTCGGTGAGCAGGAAGAGCTTGGCCGGACGGCCCCGGCCCCGCGGGCCGCGCCGTGACGCGTCCCGTGTGGTGGCCTCCCCGTCGGCGACCAGCGCGTCGAGATGACGGCGCACCGCCGTGGGGCTGATGCCCAGCCGGTCCGCGACCACGACAGCGGTCATCGGCCCGTCCTCCAGCAGCAGCCGGGCCACTTCGTGCCGGGTCCGGCCCTCCGTGCTCAGCTGTGCGGGCACGGTGATCCCCGGCGTCTGGGGTGCACCGTCGTTTTTCACAACATAAGTGTGTCGTATTTCCGGCGCGAGGGCAAAGACGTGCCGACGCGCAGTGACTGGAGTCACGGCGAGCGCCCTTCACAGCCACATTTCGCACCGCCGATAGGCCATCCGCAGCCCCACCACCGCCCTCAAGGGAGCCGCTTCGCGGCGCCGATACTCTTAAGCCTGTGGTACTAGGCGAGCCCGGCACGGAGAAGCGGCCCGTCGTGTCGCCCGTGCGTCCGCCGGACTCCGAACCGCTGGCGAAGGACGAACTGCGCGCGCTCGACGTGACGCGGCGCTTCGGCACCGTCGGTGCTCTCCTGCTCGCCCTCGGCTCGCTCGGCGCCGGTGCCGCGCCCGTACTCAACCCGGTGCTCGACATCGTCGGCCTGCGGTTGTTCGCGCGCATCCCGACCGTGTCGCTGGCGCTGGCCTTCACCGGCATGCTCATGCTGATCATCGGCTGGCTGCTGCTGGGCCGGTTCGCCCGGCCCGGCCGCACCCGCATGGTGACGCGCGCGCAGGTGACCCGCACGTTGATCATGTGGCTGACGCCGCTGATGTTCGTGCCGCCGATGTTCTCCCGGGACGTCTACAGCTACCTCGCGCAGAGCGAGATCGTGCACCGAGGGATGGACCCGTACGCGCTGGGACCGGCGGAGGCGCTGGGCGTCGGCGACCCGCTGACCAGCGGCGTGCCCAACATCTGGCGCGAGACCCCCGCCCCGTACGGGCCGCTGTTCCTGCGCCTTGGCAGCTGGATCGCGGGACTGGTCGGGCAGAACGTGGTCGCCGGTGTGCTGCTGCAGCGGGCGCTCGCGCTGGTCGGCGTGGTGCTGATCATCTGGGCGCTGCCGAGGCTGGCGCGGCGGTTCGGCGTCGAGCCGGCGACCGCGCTGTGGCTGGGCGCGATGAACCCGCTCGTGCTGTTCCACCTCGTCGCGGGCGCGCACAACGACGCACTCGGCATCGGCCTGATGATGGCCGGGCTCGAACTGGGCGTGCGGCGGCTGCCGGTGCGCGTCGCCGGTGACACTCCCCCGCCGCTCGCGCGCGGCGAGCTGCCGTTCATCGTGCTCGGCGCGGTGGTGATCACGCTCGGCGCGATGGTGAAGTTCAACGCGTTGTGGGCACTGGGCTTCTTCGGCGTGATGATCGCGAGACGCTGGCACGGCCGGATCACCGATCTGGTGCGCGCGGCGCTGCTGATGACCGCGATCGGCGCGGCCACGACGGTCGCCGTGTGTTTCGCGACGGGGCTCGGCTTCGGCTGGCTCAACGCGTTCTTCGGCACCGCGGGCATCGTGTGGAGCTGGACCTCGCCGGTCACCGAGCTCGCGCAGCTCGGCGGGCTGATGGGCCTCGCGCTCGGACTGGGCAACCACACGGCGGCACTCGTGGCGATCCTCGGCACCGTCGGTTACGTGATCAGCGGGCTGATCACGATCAAGTTCCTGTGGGACTGCTTCCGCTGGCGCTACCGGCCGATGATCGGGCTCGGCGTTTCGCTCGGCGTCACGTCGCTGCTGATGATCTCGCTGCAGCCGTGGTACCTGCTGTGGGCGGTGATCCCGCTCGCCGCGGCCGCGGGCACGTCCCGGTTCCGGATCGCGGCCACGATCGTCAGCGTGGTGATCGCGCTGCTGTACCCGCCCACCGGCAGCACGTTCGGCGGGCGCGCGTATGTGATCCCACAGGCGTACCTGGCGGCGGCGATCGTGGTGGTGATCGCGTTGCTGGTAGTGAGGCGCAGCGCACCTATGCTGCTCCGCCGCGAGAAGGCCTGAGCCGGGGTCGTACGCTTGGTCGTCGTGAGCACACCTGCCGTCGAGATCACCGGGCTGGTGAAGAACTACGGCTCGAAGACCGCCGTCGACGGCCTGGACCTGAAGATGGGCCGCGGCCGCCTGCTCGCGCTGCTCGGCCCCAACGGGGCCGGCAAGACGACGACCGTCGAGGTCTGTGAGGGATTCCGGCGCCCTGACGCCGGTTGCGTGCGTGTGCTCGGCCTCGACCCGGTGCGCGACGGCGCCGCGCTGCGCCCGCGGATCGGCGTGATGCCGCAGGGCGGCGGGGCGTACCCGGGCGTGCACGCCGGGGAGATGCTGGGGCTGGTCGCCTCGTGCGCCGCCGAACCGCTGGATCCCGCGTGGCTGCTGGACGTCCTCGGCCTCGGCTCGGTCCGCCGCACCCCGTTCAAACGCCTCTCCGGCGGTCAGCAGCAGCGCCTGTCACTGGCCTGCGCGCTGGTCGGCAGGCCGGAGCTGGTGTTCCTCGACGAGCCGACCGCCGGCATGGACCCGCAGGCGCGGCGCCTGGTCTGGGACCTGCTCGGGGCACTGCGCGCGGACGGGGTGAGCGTGCTGCTCACCACGCACCTGATGGAGGAGGCCGAGGCACTGGCCGACGACGTGGTGATCATCGATCATGGGCAGGTGATCGCCGAGGGCACGCCCGCCGCGCTCACCGCCGAGGACGGCGACGCCGCGCAGCTGCGGTTCAAGGCCAGGCCGGGGCTCAACACCGAACTGCTCTCGGCCGCGCTGCCCGAGGGCTACCAGGTGCGGGAGTCCTCGCCAGGCAGCTACCAGGTGCTCGGCCACGTCGATCCGCAGGTCGTGTCCACGGTGACATCGTGGTGCGCGCAGCAGGGCGTGCTGGCCGAGGAACTGCATGTCGGCAAGCGCGATCTGGAAGAGGTCTTCCTCGAGCTGACCGGGCGGGAGCTGCGCTCATGACCACGTTCACCCCCGGCACGTTCACGCCGAGGCCGGGCGCCGGCAAACGCGGCCGGATGCTGTTCACCCACGCCAGGGTCGAAACGTCGCTCACGTTGCGGCACGGCGAGCAGATCCTGCTCACCCTGCTCATCCCGCTCGCGTTGCTGATCGGCCTGACACTGCTGGACATCCTGCCCACCGGCGATCTCGGCGGAGTGTCCAAAGCGGACTGGGTGACACCGCGGATCTTCGCGCTGGCGGTGATGTCCTCGGCGTTCACCGGACAGGCCATCGCACTCGGTTTCGACCGGCGCTACGGCGTGCTGAAACGCTTGTCCGCCACCGCTTTGCCGCGCTGGCTGCTGGTCGCGGGCCGGATGGTCGCGGCACTGGTCGTGGTGCTGCTGCAGGTGGTCGTGCTTGGCGTCGTGGCGGCGATCCTCGGCTGGTCGCCCTCGGGCGCGGGCGTCGCCGAGGCGGTGCTGCTACTGGTGATCGGCACGCTCGCGTTCGGCGCGCTCGGCGTGCTGCTCGGCGGTTCCCTGCGCGCGGAGGCGGTACTGGCGCTGGCCAACATCGTGTGGTTCGTGCTGCTGCTCGCCGGCGGCATCCTGCTGGCCCCGTCGGCGATGCCCTCGGGCGCGGCGGCGATCGTCGAACTGCTGCCCTCGGGCGCGCTCGCCGAGGGGCTGCGTGAGGCGCTGGTGAACGGCGTGCTGGCCTGGCAGCCGGTCGTGGTGCTGCTGGCCTGGGGCGTGCTCGCGGGCGCTGTCGCGACCCGCACGACGCGCCTGACCTGAGCCTGTTTCGCCGGGGTCAGGTCGGCGGGACCAAAGTCCCGAGCCTATCCTCGGACCCGTGTTTCTGACGTCGCTCGTCGCCCGGCTGCCCCATCCGTCGCGCACGGTCCAGAAGGCCGTCGGCATCGCGGCGATCGTCGCGCAGGCCGGGATCGGCGTCACCGGATCGGTGGTCCGGGTCACCGGCTCCGGGCTCGGCTGCCACACCTGGCCGCAGTGCCAGCCCGGCAGCATGTTCCCGGTCGAGCACCCGGAGTACGCGGGTTTCACGCAGTGGATCGAGTTCGGCAACCGGATGCTGACCGGTGTCGTGATCGCGGTCGCGGCGATCGCGGTGATCACCGCGTGGCGGGTGAAGATCGACCAGCCGCAGCGGCGGCGGCTGTTCGCGCTGGCGTGGACCATGCCCGGTGGTGTGGTGCTGCAGGCCGTCGTCGGCGGCATGACAGTGCTCGCGAAGCTCGAATGGTGGACGGTCGCGATCCACTTCCTGGTCTCGACACCGCTGGTCTGGCTGGCGGTGCTGTTAACGCACGCCTTCACCGAGGGAGACGACCGGCCGCGCTGGCTCATCCCGCCGCTCGCGCACCGGCTGCTGGTCGCGCTCGTCGTGGCGATGTGGGCGATTCTGGTCGCCGGCACCACGGTCACCGGTGCGGGCCCGCACGGCGGCGACCCCGAAACGCACCGTCTCGACGCCCCGATCGAGACGCTCGCGCAGATCCACGGTGGACTGCTCGTGGTCTACCTGCTCGTGCTGGTCATGTTCGGGCTGGCGCTGCTGCGGGGCACGGCCACGAAACAACTGTGGCGGCGCTACGCGATCGTCTGGATCGTCGCGCTCGCGCAGGGTGTGCTGGGCAGCGTCCAGTACGCGCTCGGCGTGCCGGAAGCGCTGGTATCGTTGCATGTTCTCGGTTCCGCGCTGGTGATCATCTCGACGGCCGCGCTGTGGTGCGCCGCGCGGGATCGTGGCGCGGTTCCCGAAACCGAGCCGGGTTCTGCCGACCGGGAAGAACTCACCGCGACAAGATGAGGTCGGACGCCGGTCATGCGGCCTTAACGCCACGGCGGCATGCGCGCCAGACCCGGGCACTAGGCTCTTGACCGGGAGGGCGGAATGTCCGCTTTCGTCCCGAACGGAGTGAGGTAGCCCTCGATGAGTAGTGCCGACGTGCGAAGCGCCCCCAAACCGCTGATCTCGCATCGCCGCCCCGCAGGTCAGATGATCGTGCTCAAGACCTTCCTGCTGGTGCCGTTCGCCGCGCTGGTCATCGCGTTGCCGGTCGCCTGGGGCTGGGGCCTGAACTGGGTCGACCTCGGGCTCGCCGCCGCGTTCTACGTGGTGGGCACGCTCGGTGTCACCGTCGGCTACCACCGCTACTTCACGCACGGCGCGTTCAAGGCGGTCCGCCCGCTGCGGATCGCGCTGGCCATCGCCGGCAGCATGGCGGTGCAGGGCTCGGTGATCTTCTGGGTCGCGAGCCACCGGCGGCACCACGCGTTCGCCGACCGCGAGGGCGATCCGCACTCCCCCTGGCTGTTCGGCACCTCACCGGCCGCGCTGCTGCGTGGTTTCTGGCACGCGCACATGGGCTGGATGTTCCGCAGCGAGGTGACCAACTACGACCGCTTCGCGCCGGATCTGGTGGCGGACAAGGATCTTCGCCTCGTCAACAGGTACTTCTGGCTGTGGATCACGCTGAGCCTCGCGCTGCCCGCCGTGCTGGGCGGGCTGCTGACCTGGTCGTGGTGGGGCGCGGTCACCGCGTTCTTCTGGGCCGGGCTGGTGCGCATCGCGTTCCTGCACCACGTGACCTGGTCGGTCAACTCGATCTGCCACATGATCGGCGACCGGCCGTTCGCCAGCCGCGACAAGGCCGCGAACTTCTGGCCGCTGGCGATCCTGTCCATGGGCGAGTCGTGGCACAACTCGCACCACGCCGACCCGACCTGCGCGCGCCACGGCGTACTGCGCGGTCAGCTCGACGTGTCGGCGCGCGTGATCTGGGCGTTCGAGAAGCTGCGCCTGGCCTACGACGTCCGCTGGCCCAAGCCGGAGCGGATCGCGGCCAAGCGCGTCAAGACGGCGTAGCCGCGGTGGAGATTGATGTCCAAAGACCCTAGCGGTCAGTGACTTGCATCCTTGATTCCGTAGCCGTACGTCACCCATCGGGGTGTAGTGACGAGTTTTGTGTAGCAGCCACTGAGAGGTGGGCGAATAACCGGCTGAACGCGGAGGCCCCAGCGCATCCGCGTGACCGCCCGACACCTCACTGGGGACCCCGTCATGTCCGTATCGGCTGCTCAGCCCGCGTCCCGGACCGGCCGGCACCGCGCCGAGTCGCCGCGAGTCGTCGTCCTCGTCCCCGCGCACAACGAGGAAGCCCGGATCGGCGACACGCTCACGGCGCTTCGCTGTCAGGGCCGCGAACCCGACCACGTGATCGTGGTGTGCGACAACTGCACCGACGACACGGAACTGGCGGCCACCGCGGCGGGTGTGGAGACGATGTGCACCACCGGCAACACCGCGAAGAAGGCCGGTGCGCTGAACCAGGCGCTCGAACGGCTGCTCCCGCTGCTCGATGACGACGACGTCGTACTCGTCCAGGACGCGGACAGTGCACTGGACGAGGGTTTCATCGCCACCGCCCTCGCGCACATCCGCAAGGGTTACGGCGGCGTCGGAGGCGTCTTCCGCGGCAGTGCCGGCGGCGGTTTCGTCGGGCATCTGCAGCGCAACGAATACGCCCGTTACGCACGGGACGTGCACCGGCTCGGTGGCCGCTGCCTGGTGCTGACCGGCACCGCCGCGATGTTCCGCGCCGGCACACTGCGCGCGGTGTCACGGGCCCGGCTCGACGGACGGCTGCCCGCGGGCGACGGCAGGGGTGGCGTCTACGACACGACCGTGCTCACCGAGGACAACGAACTCACGTTCGCGTTGCTGCATCTGGGCTTCCGGGTCATCTCCCCGGCAGGGTGTGCGCTGGAGACCGAGGTGATGACTTCCTGGCGCGCACTGTGGCGCCAGCGCCTGCGGTGGAAGCGCGGCGCCGTCGAGAACTGCTTCCAGTACGGCCTCACGCGTGTCACCTGGCGCTACTGGGGCCGGCAGGCGTTCACCTTCGCGGGGGTGCTGGTGTCCCTGGCCTACCTGCTCACCATGGCGGTCGCGCCGTTCCTCGGTGGACTGCAGGTCCAGCCCGCCTGGCTGGCGCTCTCGGCGATCTTCGTCGTCGAACGCGTGGTGACGGTGCGCTACCGCGGCTGGCGTCACATGCTGCTCGCCGCGTGCATGTACGAACTCGTCCTTGACTACTTCCTGCAGGCCTGTCACGCGAAGGCGTACTTCGACGCGGTGCGGCGCGCTCGCAGGAGCTGGTGAAAAACCCTTACCATGAAAGGAAAACCCATGTACCAGAAAGTCGGAGCCGTGACCGCGGCCGGAGCCACCTCGGGCCTGGCCTACACCGGAGTGAATGCCCTGTGGCTCGTGCTGGCCGCGTTCGCGCTGCTCGCCGCCGGAGCCGCCCTGTTGCGCATCGCTCCCGCGATGCGACGGCGCAGCGCCGACTAGCGGCGCGCGCGGGGTCCCGCCATCCGGCGGCGGTGCTCGGCGCCGATCACGGTCGCGCCGACGGTCGCCGCGTCCCATTCGGCCGCTTCGAGGTCCGCCACGGCCTCGACCAACGCCGCACCGGCGGCCGGGCCCTTGACGATCACGTCACCGAGTGCGCCGTCCGCGCCCACGAGCACCACCCTGGCGCCCGCCCGCCCGATGTTCTCCACGACCGCCTTCGACGGCTTGCCGTGCTCGGCCACGAACTTCCTCGCCGCCGCGAGCTGCCCGGCGGTCGGGGTCCCGGCCTGTGCGGATTCCTCGTTGTTTTCAGCCACGTGAGCATCTTAGGTACCCGGAACAATCGGCGCGGTGTGAGACTTGGTACTGATCAGCGTCGAACTTCGAGGAGGAACACATGCCCACGGCAGTGCGGATCACGCGTACCGGCGGTCCCGAGGTGCTGGAGGTCGCCGACGTCGATCCCGGTGCGCCGGGGCCCGGCGAACTGCTGGTCGACGTGGCCGCCGCGGGCGTGAACTACATCGACACCTATCACCGCAGCGGCCTGTACAAGCTCGACCTGCCGATCACGCTGGGCATGGAGGGCGCGGGCACCGTCGCCGCGGTCGGCCCGGACGTGCCGGACTTCAAGCCCGGCGAGCGGGTGGCGTGGCAAGGTCAGCTCGGCGGTTACGCGCAGCGCGCCATCGTCCCGGCGCGTATCGCGGTGCGGGTGCCGGACGAGGTGTCCGACGAGACCGCCGCCGCGACCATGCTGCAGGGCGTCACCGCGCACTACCTGGCCCGCTCGACGTACGAGGTGAACAGCGGGGACACGATCCTCGTGCACGCCGCGGCAGGCGGGGTAGGCCTGCTGCTGGTGCAGCTCGCGAAGGCACGGGGTGCCAGGGTGATCGGCACTGTGTCGACGGAGGAGAAGGAGCGGCTGGCGCGGGAGGCCGGGGCCGATGAGGTCATCCGGTACGACCGGGAGGATTTCGCCGAGGCCACCAGGAAACTGACCAACGGCGAGGGCGTCGCGGCGGTTTACGACGGTGTCGGCAAGACGACATTCGACGGCAGCCTCGCGAGCCTGGCCGTGCGGGGTTTCCTGGTGCTCTTCGGCGCCGCGAGCGGCCCGGTCCCGCCGGTGGACCCGCAACGCCTCAACGCGGCGGGCTCGGTCTACCTGACCAGGCCGATGAGCTCCCACTACGTGCGCACGCGCGAGGAGATCGACTGGCGTTTCGGTGAGCTGTTCGCCGCCGTGCGTGACGGATCGCTGAAGGTCAGGGTCGGCGCCGAGTACCCGCTCGCGCAGGCGCGGCAGGCGCATGAGGACCTGCAGGGCCGGAGGACGACGGGGAAGGTCTTGTTGATTCCCTGACGGTCGCCACCTGAGCGAGGGTCGCTACCCGAGCCGAGGTGTGACCAGGCCAGGCCCGGTGGGTCGCCGGGCCTGGCCTGGTCACACCTGGCTGGCTTACTTGCCCTCGGCTAGACACTCACCGCGGCGCGGATGGTTTCCTTCAGCGAGCCTGTCGTGGCGATCACCGCGGTCGGTTCGTAGCCGCAGTGGGCCATGCAGTTCGCGCAGCGGGGGTCCTTACCGCGGCCGAACTTGTCCCAGTCGGTGTCCTCGATCAGCTCACGCCAGGTCTTCGCGTACCCATCGTCGAGCAGGTAGCACGGGCGCTGCCAGCCCAGCAGCGAATACGACGGAATACCCCACGGGGTGCATTCGAGGTCCCGCTTGCCCTCGATGAAGTCGAGGAACACCGGCGAGTGGTTCAACCGCCACTTCTTGCGGCGCCCGTCGGCGAAGGCCTTCTTGAACAGCTCGCGGCTCTGCTGCACGCCGAGGAAGCTCTCCTGGTCCGGCGCCTTCTCGTACGCGTAACCCGGCGAGATCTGCATGTTGTCGACCTTGACCTCGTCGTTGAGGTAGTCCAGCACATCGATGACATCCTGCGGGCTGTCGGTGTTGAAGAACGTCGTGTTCGTCATCACTTTGAAGCCCTTGGACTGCGCCAGCTTGATCGCCTCGACCGCCGCCTGGAAGCCACCTTCCTTGCGCACCGACGCGTCGTGCTTTTCCTCCAGGCCGTCGATGTGCACCATCCACGTGAAGTTGGGGTGCGGCTTGAACTTGTGGATGTGCTTGGGCAGCAGCAGCGCGTTCGTGCACAGGAACACGATCTTGTTGCGCTCCAGCAGAATCCGGGTGATCTCGTGGATCTGCGGGTGCATCAGCGGCTCACCACCGGCGATCGACACCATCGGCGCGCCACTTTCCTCGACCGCGCCAACGGCCTGCTGCACCGGCATCCGCTGCTTCAGCAGATGCGCGGGCTGCTGGATCTTCCCGCAGCCACCGCATTTCAGGTTGCACGCGAACAGCGGCTCCAGCTCCACCAGTATCGCGTACTTCTCCTTGCGCAACAGCTTCTGCTTGGCCAGGAACATACCCAGCCGGATGGACTGCCGTAACGGCATACCCATGTCTATCCCACCTCCCGGGGTAGTGTGAATCGAACGTCTTCGTCGGCGACCTGCGTGTCCCGCACCGTTTTGCGGCCGATTCCGCCGAGACACCTGGTCAGCTCGTCAACCAGATGCGGTGGCGCCGAGGCCCCCGCGGTGATCCCGATCGTGCGGGCGCCTGCCAGCCATCGCAAGTCCACTTCGGACACATCGTCGACAAGGTGCGCCCGCGCGCCCTGCCGCTGTGCCACCTCGACCAGCCGCTTGGAGTTGGACGAGTTGATCGAGCCGACCACGAGCACGAGGTCGGCGGCCTCCGCCACCGCGCGCACGGCACGCTGCCGGTTCGTGGTGGCGTAACAGATGTCGTCACGCCGCGGCGCGGACATCGTGGGAAAGCGCTTACGCAACACCGAGGCGATCTCCTCCGCCTCGTCGACGGCGAGCGTCGTCTGCATCGCGTAGGCCACCCGCTCCGGATCCGGCACCTCCACGTGCGCGGCCGCGGAAGCGTCCTCCACGACGATCACGCGGTCCGGCGCCTCGCCGACGGTGCCCTCCACCTCCTCGTGATCGGCGTGCCCGATGAGGAAAACCGTGTCGCCACGCGCGCTGTACCGCCGGACCTCGTTGTGCACCTTGGTGACCAGCGGGCACGTCGCGTCGATCACCCGCAGGTCCCGCTCCGAGGCGGCCGCGCGCACCGAGGGCGCGACACCGTGCGCGGCGAGCACCGTGGTGGCGCCCTCCGGCACCTCCTCGACCTCCTGCACGAATACCGCACCCATGCCTTCCAGCCGCCGCACCACATGCGCGTTGTGCACGATCTGACGCCGGACGTACACCGGCGTCCCATACAATTCGAGGGCACGCTCGACGATCTCGATCGCCCGGTCGACGCCGGCGCAGAACGACCGCGGGCTGGCCAGCAGGATCTCCCCCTGCCCCGCCGCCTCGCACCACTCACGCAACACCGGCGTCGCGGCCCGTAGCGACCGCAGTCCGCCGATCCCGCGCAACACCGTTCCGGGCCGCAGCAACGGATGTTCCGGAGTGTCCACAATGGTTCGAACCACGGCCAGCGGGCCAGGCACCGAGGCGAACTGCGCGGACTCCATGTCGACCGCGAGCGCGCCCCGCTCGGCGAACCGGGCACGATCCGTGCCGTCGACCAGCGCGTCCGACGACGCGATCGGTCCCAGATGGACGGTCAGCCCCAGCCGGCGGAGACCGCCAGCCAGCAGCGGCGCCGAAGGCAACGGAACCGGGCCGTCGGGCCCGTCGATCTCCGTCGCCACCACCAGATCACCGGGCCGTACGCTTTCGGTCACTCCGCCGGCGACCCCCGCGACCAGAATCGGAGTGCCGCTTTTGAAGCGGCTCGCCGACTCCGCGGCGCGCCGCGGCCCCATTCCCGTGTGCAACACTCGCATGCCAGGTGCGCGCAGAGCGGCGGCCTCGACATACATTGGCGCACAGACGACACCTGTCATGAGTCCTCCACGTAACGTCCGAGCGCGGAGATCGGGAAGACCAGCCGGTACAGGTGGTAGTTGATGTAGAAGTCGCCGGGAAACCCGGTACCGGTGAACTGCGGCTCGTCCCAGCCGCCGTCCGCCCGCTGGGTTTCGGCGAGCCACCGCACGCCACGCTCCACAGTGGACGAGCCACGCTCACCGGCGGCGAGCAGCGCCAGCAGCGCCCAAGCCGTCTGCGATGCCGTGGAGGTGCCGACGCCGATCCACTCGGGGTCGCGGTAGGAGCGCAGGTCCTCGCCCCAGCCGCCGTCGGCGTTCTGGTGCTCGGCCAGCCACGCGACCGCCCTGCGGATCTCCGGCGCCGATGGTGAGATGCCCGCCGCGACAAGTGCGGGCACCGCCGCGCCCGTGCCGTAGATGTGGTTGGCTCCCCACCGCCCGAACCAGGAGCCGTCCTTTTCCTGCGCGCGCAGCAGCCACCGCACGCCACGACGGCATTCCCTGCTGTTCGCCAGCCCTTCCACCGCCAGCATCTCCACGACGTGCGCCGTGACGTCCGCCGAGGGCGGATCGATCACCGCGCCGAAATCGCAGAACGGCAACTGCGTGGTCAGCGTGCGGGTGTTGTCCGCGTCGAACGCGCCCCAGCCGCCGTCGCGGCTTTGCAGGCCCACGGTCCACTCCACGCCGCGCGCGATCGCCTCGTCATGAGCCGGGCCGGCGCGCCCGCGCGCCCGGTCCATCGCCATC
>Ga0164243_10008418_pt1 | contig 15204 bp, 16 predicted proteins | sample OricompcompostOP_FD_108781 | JGI IMG/M metagenome (GOLD analysis project Ga0164243, IMG submission 108781) | Organic Plus compost microbial communities from Emeryville, California, USA - Original compost - Organic plus compost (OP) | ecosystem: Engineered > Solid waste > Mixed feedstock >... | reverse complement strand
TGGCCGGCGGCGCTCCGTTCGGCCAGCTGACCAAGTGGACGGTCGACACCACCAAGCTGGGCAAGCCCAACGCGATCATCGCCGCCGCCAACGCCTAATAGGACAACCGGGTAGACGAGAGTCATACTCGGCTGACACCGCACATCGCGGCCACGTCCGCGGCACCGCATAGGTTGGGTGCCGTGGACGTGGCGTTGGTGCGGCGACTGTGCACGGCCGAGGGCGCGGCGGCGCTCGCGGCCGCGGCCGCGGTGGACCCCTCGGTCGGTCCGCTCGTGGCCGCCACGACGCTGCGTGGTCAGGGCATCGACGCCGAGCTGGCCAGCGCGGCGCTGACCCAGACGGCGCTGCGCCGCTCCGCCGTCGCGAAGTTCGGCCCGCACGCGTCGGCCCTGCTCTTCACCCGCCCCGGCCTGGAGCAGGCCACCCGGCACGTCGTCGCCGATCGGCGGGCGGCCCGGCTCGCCGCCGGCGGGGTCACCCGGGTGGCCGACCTGGGCTGCGGCATCGGCGCGGACACCCTCGCCTTCGCCCGGGCCGGCCTGCGGGTGCTGGCCGTCGACGCCGACCCGCTCACGGCCGCCGTCGCGGCCGCGAACGTGGCCGCGCTGGGCCTGGCCGACGCCGTCGAGGTGCGCCACGGCGATGCCACCACCGTCGACCTGTCCACAGTGGACGGGGTGTTCTGCGACCCGGCGCGACGCGACACCGCCCGAGGGCAGCGGGTCTTCGATCCCCATGCCTCGTCGCCGCCCTGGTCCTTCGTGGCCGAACTGCCCGTACGGGTCCCGGCGACCGTGCTCAAGCTCGCGCCGGGCATCGACCACGCGCTCATCCCCGCCGGTGCCGAGGCGCAGTGGGTCAGCGTTGACGGCGACGTCGTGGAGGCCGCCCTCTGGCACGGCCCGCTCGCCCAGGCTCCCCGCCGCGCCACCGTGCTGCGGCACACGGACGACGGTGGCTGGCGCGTCGCCGAACTGACCGGCGACGGCCGGCGACAGGCACCCGTCGGCGCCGCCCGCCGGTTCGTCTACGACCCCGACGGCGCGGTCGTGCGCTCCCACCTCGTCGCCGAGTTCGCCTCCACAGTGGACGGATCGCTCGCCGACGAACACATCGCCTACGTCTTCGCCGACCACGCCACCGCCACGCCCTTGGGCACCTGCCTGGAGATCCTGACCGAGTTGCCGTACGGCTTGAAGAGTCTGCGCGCCGCCCTGCGCACGGAGGACATCGGCGCCCTGGAGATCCGCAAGCGCGGTGTCGCGGTCGACCCCGACCGGCTGCGCCGTGACCTTCGCCTGTCCGGCTCCCGCACGGCGACGCTGATCCTCACCCGGTGGGGGTCCCGCCCCGTCGCGTTGCTGGCCACCCGCGTCGCCAGCACCGGCACCGGCGCTGGCGACCACATACCTGGCACACAGGCTGACGCGGTCGAATAGGGCATGCGAAGTCTGCGCAGCCACGCGATCGCCGTCACGATCAGCCTCGCCCTCGTCGGGGGTGGGCTCGCGGCGTGCACGAACGACCGCCCGAGCCCCACCACCGCCACGATTGTGGGCAGCCCCGACGCCACGTCCCCGCTCTGGGACGCGTCCGTCGTCCACGACATCTCCCTGACCGTGGACGACACCCAGGCCTACCGGCAGATGATCAACACGTATATCCAGACCGAGGAGAAGGTCTGGATCAGCGCCACGGTCACCATCGACGGCCGGACCTGGCGCAACGTCGGCCTCAAGCTCAAGGGCAACTCGAGCCTGCGTGGCGTGACGCTGGAGACCGCCCTCCAGTCGCCGCAGAGCCTGCCCTGGATCATCCGGCTCGACAAGTACGTGGACGGCCAGTCCTACGACGGTCACACCGAACTCGTCATCCGCGGCAACCGCACCGCGACCTCCCTCAACGAGGCGGTCGCGCTGGACCTGCTCAAGCTCACCGGCCTGGCCAGCCAGCTGGCGGTGGCCTCACGGTTCAGCATGAACGGCAGCGACGCGCAGCTGCGCCTGGTGGTGCAGAACCCCAACGACGCCTGGGACCAGGCGGCGTTCGGTGACGAGGGCGGTCTGCTCTACAAGGCCGAGGCCGGCGGCAACTACAGCTACCGGGGCGACGACCCGGCGGCCTACGACGACGTCTTCGACCAGGAGGCGGGCGAGGACGACCTCACGCCGCTCATCGCCTTCCTGAAGTTCATCAACCAGTCCGACGACGCCACCTTCGCCGCCCAGTTGCCCCGACATCTCGACGTCGACGCCTTCGCCACCTACCTGGCTTTCCAGGAACTCATCAACAACTTCGACGACATCGACGGTCCGGGCAACAACTCCTACCTGCACTACGACCCGGCGACCGGGGTCATGACCGTCGTCGCCTGGGACCACAACCTCGCCTTCAACCAGGGTCTCGGCGGTCCCGGCGGCCGCGGCGCCCCGGGCGATGGCGGTCCGGGCTTCCCCGGCGGTGGCCCGGGTGGTGGCGGCCCCGGCTTCCCCGGCGGTGGCCCAGGCGGTGGCGGCCCCGGCTTCCCCGGCGGCGGCCCAGGCGGGCCGGGCCGGCCGGGCGGCTTCGGCGGTGGCAACGTGCTCGCCGAACGGTTCCTCGCCAACGCCGACTTCCACGCCCGCTACGACAGCGCGATGGCGACGCTGCGCCAGACGCTCTACACGAGCGGGGCCGCCCAGTCGATCCTCGATCGTTGGGTCGCGCTACTCAAGGCGCAGGCCGGGGAGCTGGTGCCGGCTCAGACGGTCGACACCGAGGCCGCCGCCATCGCCGCCCGCTTCAGCGCCTGACCGGTACGCTGCCTGGCGTGGCAGGACAGGCAACTCCAGCGATCGCGTTGTTGGCCCGGGAGCGGGTCACCCACCGTACGCACACCTACGACGTGGACCCGGACACACCCAACTACGGTGCGGCGGTGGCGGACGCCCTCGGCGTGGAGCAGGCCCGCGTCTTCAAGACGCTGGTGACCGAAGTGGACGGTGCCCTCACCGTGGCCGTGGTGCCCGTGACGGGAGACGTGAATCTCAAGGCACTCGCGAGCGCGGCCGGCGGTCGTCGGGCGACGATGGCCGACCGCGCCCTCGCGGAGAGGACGACCGGCTACGTCCGCGGCGGCATCAGCCCGCTGGGCCAGCGCAAGCGGCTGCCCACGGTCATCGACACATCCGCCACCGACCACGAGACGATCTACGTCAGCGCCGGCCGCCGGGGCCTGCAGGTCGAGCTCGCTCCCGCCGACCTGATCCGGCTCACCCAGGCCGTCACGGCGACGATCGCGGGGTGACCGATGAGCCGACGAGCCAAGCGCATCCTCGCGATCGTGGCCACCGCGGTGGTGCTGCTCGCCGGCGCCGGAGTGGTCGCCGCGTGGCGGTTCGGGCTGCTCTTCGTCAACCCCTCGGTGCAGGGCGTACCGGTCGCGGTGCCGGACCGGGCCGTGCAGACCCTCGCGACCGACCTGGAGGTGCCGTGGGCGGTCGCGTTCCTGCCCGACGGCGACGCCCTGGTGACCGAACGCGGCACGGGTCGCATCCTCCGGGTCACCGCGCCCCCCGTGGCGCCGGACAGCGATGCCACCGACCTCTCGGGCCGCACCGAGGTTCGCGAGGTCGCCCGCATCACCGGCCTCTCGCCCGAGGGTGAGGGTGGGCTGTTGGGCATCGCCGTCTCGCCCACCTACGCGACCGACGGTTGGATCTACGTCTACTACACCGCCACCGACGACAACCGGCTCGTCCGGCTGCGGCTGGACGGCGGCACGCCGGAGCCGTTGCTGACCGGCGTGCCCAAGGCCAAGTACCACAACGCCGGACGCATCGCCTTCGGCCCGGACGGCCTGCTCTACATCGGTACGGGCGACGCGACCGAGGGCGGCGCGTCGCAGTCCGCCGACTCGCTGGCCGGCAAGATCCTGCGGGTGACCGCCGAGGGCAAGCCCGCGCCCGGCAACCCCGTCGCAGGCTCGCCGGTCTACTCGCTCGGCCACCGCAACGTGCAGGGGCTCGCCTGGGACGCGACCGGTCAGCTCTACGCGGCCGAGTTCGGCCAGAACCGCTACGACGAGCTGAACCGCATCGTGCCGGGCGGCAACTACGGCTGGCCGCGGGTGGAGGGCTTCGGCGACGATCCATCCTTCGTGAACCCGATCGCGACCTGGTCCACGAACGACGCCTCACCCAGCGGATTGGCCATTGTGGACGGTCGTGCCTACCTCGCCTGCCTGCGCGGCACCAAGCTGTACCGCATCGGACTGGACGGCTCGAACCCCGAGCAGTTGCTCAGCGGCGCCTACGGCCGGCTGCGGTCGGTGACCGTGGCGCCCGACGGCACCCTGTGGGTCACCACGTCCAACCGGGACGGACGAGGAAATCCGGTCTCCGTGGACGACCGGCTCCTGCGCCTGATCCCCGACCGGATGCCGGCCTAGGTTTCGAGCGCCTCGCGGGCAAGGACGATGTCCTTGTCCGGCTTGGTGCGGTAGCACCGCCCGTTGGGCATCCGCCAGACCGTGACACCGTCCTCGGTGGTGACGGTCACGCCCGGCAGGTGCCGCAGGACGTGGTGGAGCTTGCACAGGCAGCGACAGTTGCGCCGGTGCGAGGCCCCGCCGTTCGCATGCTCGACGATGTGGTCGAGTTCGCACCTCGTGGCTGGCCGCGGGCAGGTGGGGAACCGGCAGGTACGGTCGCGGGCACGGATGAACGCCGACTCCACCGCGTCGGGGTGACGCCCGGTCGCACCGCCCACTTCGGACACCTGGTCGCTCCGACGGTCCTGGGCGACCTGACGCGCGATGTCGGTGACGACCGACGCGAACCCTGGCGGCGGGTTAGCGGTCAGCGTCGCGAGGGTGGCTTCGTCGACCTGCAGCTCCACGGTGCCGCGCCGCTCGCCGGGCCGTAGTCGCTTGCAGCGGCACAGGGTGTCGTTTGGCGACGGACACCGGGTGCCGTCGCTGTCGTTTCTCGACCGACATCTGGGCCGGCTGTTGACGATGCCGTGGTAGCTCAGCGCGCCTTCGGCGTCGAAGACGCTGAAGCGCCAGGTCGGTCGGGCCACTGGGTCGACGGCCGCCTGCCGAGCCACGTCGGCAGGGCAGGAACCGAGGCCGACGATCATGCCAGGGGTGTCGTCGAGCCCGGCCATGGTCGTCAGCAGCAACTGGACGTCGACCACACCGGCCCGCTCGGCAGGCAGCAGCCCGCCGCACTCGCCACACCGATCGCCGGCCAGCACGCCGACCGAGCTGTCAGGATCCTCGTCCCGTCTCGCGTCGGCCTCGGCCACCGCGGGGTCGGATGACGGGCGCACGGTGAACGGGAGACCCTGCAACAGATCCAGGAACACGTCGGCGCGGAGCTGGTTGAGGTTGCGGGAGTCGCCGGCCGCCCGGGCCGCGCGGGCCAACCGATCGACCCGGTCGAACCCCGCTGCCGCTCGATGGGCCGGGAGGTCGGACCCGCCCATGCTGGCGGTGCCGTCGGCGCCCGCGCACAACCAGAAACGCCGCTGGGTCACCCGGCGCTGATAGCGACGCCGTGCCGCGCCCGGATCGGCTCGGTCCACGGCCCGCCGCAGCGCCGTGCGCAGCAGTGCCAGGGTCTGCTGCTGCGCGTGCGGCAACAACCGCGCGGCAATGCGCTGCGCCATCTCGACGGGCAGGCACGCCAGGATCTCCACGAACGCGGCGGCCTTCGGCTGGTCTATCCGCCCCGCCAGGAACGCGGCCAGCACGTCCGGCAGCCGACTGATCAGATCACGCCCCAGGTCAAGCAGGTCGCGGGCGTACCGCTCCCCGCAGTGCAGTGTCAGCGCGATCTCCTGCACCGCGACACGCTCCAACTCCTCCTCCGTGACGCGCGCCTGCCGACCGAACGGCGCGACGGCGCCGCGGGCCATTCCCACCAGGTCGACCAGCAACTGCGCCTGTTCGTGCGAGCACTGTCGCTGCCGGGCCGCCACCAGCACCGGCAACTCCGCCGAGGTCAGCCTCGCTCGATCGACCTGCGCCAACGTCGCCGCCAGCTCTGGTCCCGCGTCCAGAGCCTCCAGCACATCCACAACGCCCCGTGACCTACTCATGCCCGCGATGATGGAACACAGGTACGACACTCTCGCAAAGAACGACGGTCAGGCGGCGCGGTAGGAGGCGAAGGTCCGGTCCGGTTCCCAGTACGCCCGCATCGACGTGATCAACCCATCGTCGTCGATCACATAGACCATGACGAGATCCGTCGTAGCGTGACTGCCGTCGGCGAAGAAGGTCCGGATCTGGCCGACGTTGGCACAGGTCCGCCCACCCGGGTTGGCGAACGAGTCGTTGACGACGAACTCGAACCGGTGGACCGGGGCGATCGCGCGCTCCCAGAAGGCGGACATGCCGGCGTGCCCGTGGTGTCCCAGGCCCTCCGGGTCGAACATCGACGGCCCGACCGGATCCTCGACGATCGCGTCCGGGGCGTAGGCGGCCAGCCACGCGGACAGGTCCTTGCGCACCACCGCCGCGTAGGAGCGCTGAGCGGCGACGCGGGCGGGATGGGGGTCGTTCGGAGCGTGCCAGACGACGCCGTCGACGAGAGTCATGCCCGCGATCGTAGGCCGAAACTGAAACACGTTCTAGTCCCGGCGGTACGCCAACGAATCAACGGTCGACGGGGAAGAAGTCCCACGAGTGCGGCTGCCGGGTGATGATCTGCGGCGGCGGCTCCTGGAAGTCCTCCGGCGTGGCGCGCCACCGCGAGATGACCACGAGCCGGAAGTCCGGCGACGAGAACACCTCGCTGGAAATGTGCATCGGATGGGACTCGACGGTGGGCACGGCCACCTCGCAGACCCAGTTGAGGAGCGCGGTGAAGGTATGCGGCTCGGCCCGCACCTCCCACATCCGGACGATCACGGCACCTCCTTCACACCTGCCGGCCTTGACCGTACCGGAGTCACACCGTGATGCTCGTGATCGGCAGGCCCGAGTCGGCCGGCAGGTTCAGCGCGCTGGGTTCGCGCCCGGCCTCGACCAGCGCCGCGCCGAGGGCGGCCACCATCGCCCCGTTGTCGGTGCACAGCCGCGGCCGTGGCACCCGCAGCGTGACCCCGGCCCGGTCGCAGCGCTCCTGCGCCAACGCCCGCAACCGCGAGTTCGCCGCCACCCCACCGCCGATGACCAGAGTGCGCACACCGTGCTCCGCGCAGGCGTCCAGGGCCTTGGCCGTGAGCACATCGCAGACCGCCTCCTGGAAGCTCGCCGCGACATCCGCCACCGGTACGGCCTCCCCCTCGCGCTGGCGTCGCTCGACCCAGCGGGCCACCGCCGTCTTCAGGCCGGAGAAGGAGAAGTCGAAGCGGTGGTCGACCAGGTCCTTCGCGGCGGTCAGGCCGCGGGGGAAGGCGATCGCGGCCGGGTCACCCTCCCGCGCCGCGCGGTCGATCGGCGGGCCGCCGGGGAACGGCATCCCCAGCACGCGCGCCACCTTGTCGAACGCCTCGCCGGCGGCGTCGTCGATGGTGGCGCCCAACGGGACCACCCGGTCGGCGAGGTCCTCGACCAGCAGCAGCGACGAGTGTCCACCCGAGACGAGCAGCCCGATCGCGGGTTCCGGCAGCGGCCCGTGCTCCAGCCGGTCCACGGCGACGTGCGCGGCGAGGTGGTTGATGCCGTACAGGGGCTTCTCCGCCGCGATCGCGTACCCCTTCGCGGCCGCGACGCCGACCAGCAACGCCCCGGCCAGGCCCGGACCGGCGGTCACCGCGATGGCGTCCACATCGGACAGACGAACGCCGGCCGTGCGCAGGGCGCGGTCCATCGTGGGGATCAGGGCCTCCAGATGGGCCCGGCTGGCGACCTCCGGCACCACGCCGCCGAACCGCGCGTGTTCGTCCACACTGGACGCGACCTCGTCGGCCAGCAGCGTGGTGCCGCGCACGATCCCGATGCCGGTCTCGTCGCACGACGTCTCGATGCCGAGCACGAGTGGTTCGTCAGGCACGGGGTTCGTCCCTCCGCATGACCAGGGCGTCGGTGTTGCTGGGCTGGTAGTAGCCGCGACGCACACCGACGACCTCGAAACCGTACCGGGCATAGAGCGCCTGGGCCGGCGCGTTGTCGACCGCGACCTCCAGCAGCGTGTGCGTGGCGCCCTGCTGGCGGGCGACGGCGAGCAGCTCGTCCAGCAGCAGCCTCGCGATGCCGCTGCGCTGGCGGTCCCGGCGGACCGCGACGTTGTTGATCCAGGCCTCCGGCCGCACCACGGCCAGGCCCGCGTAGCCGACGATCTCCCCCGACGGGGTCGTCGCGGCGACGTAGTGATGGCCGTTGGCGAGCTCGTTCCAGAACATCGCGGGCGTCCACCGCTCGTCGCCGAACAGATCGGCTTCGATGGCGAGCACCTGGTCGAGCTGGAACCAGCGCAACCGGGTCAGCACGATGGGCCCGTCACCGGCAGCCGAGCCGGGTGGCCCCGCCGGGGTCGGCGCCGGTGCGGTCACGGCAGCACCGCCTTGGGCGCGTGCGGCACGGCCGCGTCGGGCCGGCGCAGATACAGCGGTACGAGGGCCTCGCTCTTGGTCTGCAGGCGGATGCGCGGGGCGGCCCGCTCCACCAGCGCCCGTACGGACGGATACATCGGCTCGAAGACGGGCACGCCCAGCACCTGCGCGTAGCGCATCGCCCCCTCACCGGCGGCGGCCGAGACCCACTGCGCCGCCGCCTGCCGCGCCACCTCCTCGGGCCGGTCGACCGCCGGCCCGGTCACCCGGGCACCGTCGCGGTAGAGGGCCCAGTAGACCTCCTTGCGGCGCGCGTCGGTGGCGACGAGCGTGGTCGCGCGGGCGAACGCGCCGATGCCGTCCAGGGAACAGACCCCGTAGGTGGGGATGTCCAGGCCCTGCCCCAGCGCGGTCGCCAGGGCCAGGCCCGCGCGCAGCCCGGTGAACGGGCCGGGCCCGACACCGGCCACCACGGCGGCCAGATCCCGGGCGGCGATCCCGGCGGCGGCCAGCACCCGGGCGACCGCGGGGGCCAGCAACTCCCCATGGGCCTTGGGGTCGACGGTGCGGTGCTCGGCGAGCATCGTCACGGCGTCACGCCCGGTCGGATCGACCAGTGCCACCCCGGCGGTGACAGCCGGGGTCGCGGAGTCCACGACGGCGACGAGCATCCCGCCAGACTACCCAACCTGACCCGCGGGCCCTGGTCGCAGGAAGGGCAGCGACGCGGCCAGCCGCTCGGGCCAGTCGCCGCCGACGCCGACCAGCTCGCAGGTGCGCACTTCGTCGTCACGGCGACGCAGCCGGATCAGCAGATGCTGGTCGGCGAGGCGCTCGGCGACCCCCTCACCCCACTCGACCACGGTGACGGCGTGCTCCAGGTCCGTGTCGAGATCCAGGTCGTCGATCTCCGCGATGCCACCCAACCGGTACGCGTCGACGTGGACCAACGGCAGCCGCATAGTGTCCCCGGGCTGGTGCACCCGAGCGATCACGAACGTCGGCGAGGTGACCTCACCCCGCACGCCCAGGCCCGCGCCGATCCCTTGGGCCAGCACCGTCTTACCCGCACCGAGCGGGCCGTCGAGGATCACCAGGTCCCCGGCCCGCAGCACCCGCGCGAGTGCACGGCCCAGCTCCCGGGTCTCCTCCTCGCTGTGCAACTCCAGCACCGTCATGACCCGCCATCCCGCGCCGCGCGGCGACGCCCCAGGTCCAACCTCGGGGCCGCCGGTCAGGTCGACTCGATCGTACGGAGGAACGGTATCAGCGCCGCGTTGACCACCTCGCAGTGCTCCAGCAACGCCACGTGTCCACCTTTGTCGATGACCAGAAGTTCGGCGTGCGGGAGCGCCTCGCACAGGGAACGCGAGTGCGTGACCGGTGTGAGTTGGTCCTCCTCGCCGCAGATCACCAGCACCGGGATGTGCTTGAGCGCGCTCAGCGCCATCACCCGGTCGTGGCTGTAGAGCGTGCGCAGGTACCGGGCCAGCGACTCGGTCCGCATCGCCGCGTTCATTTGCTCCACATAGGACACCAGGGCGGGGCTGGCATGGGCGGAGCCGAAGCCGTACCGGCGGGTCAGCAGCCAGGTCAGATCGGAGGAGGCCTCCCGGGCCCGGTCGAGCACGGAGCCGGTCACCTGGCCCGCGCTGGAGATCAGGGGCAGCAACTGGCCCCGGAAGCGACCCAGCACCTGCGGCAGGCCGAAGGTGACGCCGCCCGCGGCGGTGGAGATCAGGCAGACCCCGTCCACCCGGCCACCTGGTGCGAAGATCTCCGGGGCGAGATCAGCCAGGGCCATGATGGTCATGCCGCCCATGGAGTGCCCCACCAGCACCACCTTCGACTGCGCCGAGGTGCACTCCTCCAGCACCTTGCGCAGCGCCGAGCCGAGCATGTCCAGGGTGTACTCACCCTTGGCCAGCCGGCCGGACCGCCCGTGCCCGGGCTGGTCGTAGGAGACCGTCCGCACACCCTCCAGTGTGGACAGTGCCTTGCGCTGGAAGTGGAACGTGCCCATGTCCAGGCAGAAGCCGTGCACGAAGACCACGGTGACCGGCGCGTCCGGCGGCCCGGTGATCTCGACGTGTAGCGGGATGCCCTCCCCCGTGGTCACGGTCCGGTACTCGTCGGCCGGCAGCTCGCCGAACGGCTCGTCCCGGTACGGGTCGCGCGGATCGCGCTGCTCGGTGCGCCGGCGGCGGCGCAGCGCGCGCTCGGCGGCGAAGCCCGCCGCCACCCCGGCGGCGGCCAACCCCACGATGCTGCCCAGCACACCGGCGGCACGCCGGCCGCCCGAGCCGCCCGCGCGCAGGGCCAGGCCACGGCGCGCCCCGGCGGGCAGGGGCAGGGCGGCTTCCCCGCCGGTCGCCGTCATGACGACTCTCCATTGTGGACCAAGGCACCGCTCGGCAGCAGGCCCTGTGCGGCGAGCTCTCCGGCTAACGCTCCACTGTAGACACGCGGCACGCGGGCGCTGCCGAAGCGCGTGACGATCTCGTAGTTGATGGTGTCGGCGGCCCGCGCCCAGTCGTCGGCGGTGGGTTGACCGTCGTCGCCAGGTCCAAAGAGGACGGCCACATCGCCGGCCACCACCGGATCGTCGCCGCAGTCGACCACGATCTGGTCCATGCAGACCCGGCCCGCGATGGGCCGCCGCGCTCCCCGCAACGCCACCATGGCCCGGTTGCTGACCGCGCGCGGCACCCCGTCGGCGTACCCGAGGGGAACCAACGCCAGCGAGGTCTCCCGGGGCGCGTGCCAGGTGTGGGAGTAGGAGACGCCCTGGCCGGCCGGCACCCGCTTGGTCAGCGCCACCCTCGCCTGTACGGTCATCGCCGGGCGCAGCCCGGTGACCAGCCCGGGCACGGGAGACAGGCCGTAGACCGCGATGCCCGGCCGGACCAGGTCGAAGTACATGTCGGGGCGGGTGAGCGTGGCGGCGGAGTTGGCCAGGTGCCGGTAAGGCGGGTTGATCCCGTACCGCTGCGCGACCTCCAGCCCTTCCTGGAACGCGGCGAGTTGCCGGTCGTTCTCCGCCTCGGTGGGCAGGTCGGCGTGCACGAGGTGGCTCCAGACCCCGACCAGCTCGGCGATCCCGTCGGCCTGCGCCTTCGCCGCCGCGTCGCACAGCAGCGGCCAGTCGGCAACCGGGCTCCCCCCGCGCGAGAGCCCGGTGTCCAGCTTGAGGTGCAGCCGCGCGGGGACACCCGTACGGTCGGCCGCGGCCAGGATCTCGGCGAGCTGACCCACCGTCGAGGCGGTCAGGTCGACCCCACCGGCCACGGCGGCGTCCAGCGGCACCCCGGGCGACATCAGCCAGGCGAGCACCCGCGCCTGCACCCCGGCCGCCCGCAGCGCCACCGCCTCGCCGACCGTGCAGCCGCCGAGCCAGGTCGCCCCGCCCCGCAGCGCGGCCAGCGCGACCGGCACCATCCCGTGCCCGTAGCCGTCGCCCTTGACCACGGCCATGACCTCGGGTGGCCGGTCGCCCGTCGCCGCGGCCCGGGTGCGCTCGACCAGCAGGCGCACGTTGGCCTCGATCGCGTCCAGATCGACGCGCACCTCCGCCTGCCACGTCGCGTGCTGGTCGGGTGGAGTGCCGAGCATCTGATCAGACTACTAGTGGGTAAGCGCGGATAGAGATCCAATGACCTTCGGGAGGGCGGCCGCGACGTCCGGCGCGGTCACCGGCGCCACGGTGAACCCAGAGGGATCAGACAAAACGTATCTTTCGGCAGCGGCACGGCCGGCCAGCCCGTGGGCGTAGGCGGCACCCAACGCGGCCCACTCGGGGGACACCCCGGCAGCGAGCAACGAGACCAGCAGACCGGCCAGCACGTCACCGGTGCCCGCGGTGGCCAGCACCGGCGAGCCACTCGGGTTCACCCAGGCCCGGCCGTCACCTGCGGCCACCACCGTCCGGTCCCCCTTGAGCAGCACCACGGCGCCGAGTCGCCGCGCCAGCCGGACCGCCGCCGCCACCCGGTCCGACCCCACGGTCTCCCCGGCCACGCGCGCGTATTCGCGGTCGTGCGGCGTCAGCACCGTGGGCGCGGTCCGGGCGCGCAGCAGGTCCTGCACCTCGGGCTCGCCGGCCAGGGTCAGGGCATCGGCGTCCACCACGACCGGTACGGGCGCGGCCAGCACGGCCCGCAACTCCGCCCGTGCCCGCGCGTCGGTGCCCAGGCCGCAGCCGACCAACCACGCCTGCACCCGGCCCGTGGCGGCCACCGAGTCGCTCACCACCACCGACGGGTGTGCCCGTACGACGTCCAGGGCCACCGGGCCCGCGTACCGCACCATGCCCGCCGGCCCCGCCAGCGCCCCCGCCACCGACAGCAGCGCGGCACCGGGGAAGCCCGCCGACCCGGTCGCGAGCCCCGCCACGCCCCGGGTGTACTTGTCCGACGGCGGCGTGGCGAGCGGCCACCAGCCGGCTACGTCGGCGAAGTCCGGCACCCGTACGGCCGGCTCGATGTCCACAAGAGACAGTCCAATGTCGACAAGATCGACCTGGCCGGCGAGCGGGACGGCGGGGCCGACCACGAGCGCCGGCTTGAGGCAGCCGAAGGTGACCGTCACGTCGGCGCGCACCGCAGGACCCTCCACCGCGCCGGTGTCGACGTCGACTCCGGAGGGCACGTCCACCGCCACCACGACCGGCCCGCTCCCGGTGTGCGCGACCGCGTTCAGGGCCTCGACGGTCTCGGCGGCGGCTCCCTGCAACGGTCCGCTCGCGCCGATGCCGACGATCCCGTCCAGCACGAGGTCCACTGTGGACCACGCCAGCTCGTCGACGACGCGGCCGCCGGCGCGCCGGAAGGCGGCCAGCCCTTCGGCGTGCACCCGCTGCGGCCGCAGCAGCACCGCCTGCGCCTGGGCGCCGCGGGCGGCCAGTTGCGCCGCGGCGAAGAGCGCGTCCCCACCGTTGTTGCCGCCACCGACGAGCACCCCGACGCGCGAACCGTAGACGCCACCGCGTTCACCCAGCAGCACCGCGCACCGGCGCGCGAGCCCCGTGGCCGCCCGCTGCATCAGCGCGCCCGGCGGCAGGGTCCGCATCAGCTGCTCCTCGGCGGCCCGCACGTCGGCCACCCGCCAGGCACCTCGCATGGCCAACCTCTCCTCTGTCGCGCGTCCCGCTCGGCTCTATCGCGCGTCCCGCTCGGCCACGACCATGGCCGAGGCGATGCCGCCATCGTGCGACAACGATAGGTGCCAGCGATCGATCCCGCGCTCGTTCGCGGCGGCGGCCACCGTGCCGGCGACGGTGAGCCACGGGCGGCCGTCGCCGTCAGTGACGATCACGCAGTCGTGCCAGTTCAGGCCGGCCGGCGCGCCCAGCGCCTTGGCCACCGCCTCCTTCGCCGCGAACCGGGCGGCCAGCGACTCGGCGGCGCGCGGGCTGCCCGAGGCGGTGACGCGCTCGGAGTCGGTGAAGAGGCGGTCGGCCAGCTGCGGCGTGCGGGCCAGCGCCGCCACGAACCGTTCGACGAGCACCACGTCCATGCCGATCGACACGATCATCCGTCCGACCTCGCTCCTCGCTCGTCACCGCCTCGCGGGCGTTCAGATCGTACGGTCTAACGCCAGCCGCAGGCCCAGGGCGATGAAGACCGCCGCCGTCACCTGCTCGAACCGGCGCCGCACCGCCGCGCGGGTGAACCAGCCCCGGGCCCGGTGCACGAGCAGCGCGAGCGCCGTGAGCCAGAGCAGCCCCTGCAGATCGTGGATGACCGCCAGCAGCAGCGATCCGGCCAGCGGGTGCAGGCCCGGCGGCAGGAACTGGGGCAGCACCGACAGATAGAAGACCCCGACCTTGGGGTTGAGCAGATTGGTGGTGAGCCCCGTGCGCAGCGCGCGCCACGCACTCCACGGCCGCGACTCGACCTGCTCCTGGCGCTCGACAGTGGGCCGGCTCTCGACAGTGGGCCGGCTCTCGGCTTCCGCCGGACCGGCCCGGCGACCCGCCCGGCGCAGCGACCACAGCGAGCGCGCGCCCAGCCAGCACAGGTAGGCCGCGCCGGCCACGCGCACGATGTCGAAGGCGAGCCGCGAGGCGGCGAGCAGGGCCGTCAACCCCACCGCGCTCGCCCCGGCCCAGGCCAGGCAGCCCAACGCGATGCCGGCCGCGGCGGCGACCCCGGCCCGACGCCCGCTGGTGGCGGCCACCCGCAGCACCAGCAGGGTGTCCAATCCGGGCGTGATGGTCAGCAGTGCCGCGAACACCGCGAACGCCACGAACGAGCTGGTCACTCCGCGATGCTACGGCCCGTGATAGCAAGGTGCCCTTGTTAGCGCCTGGGCGCTAACAAGGGCACCTTGCTTGCCACACCATCACTCCACGGTGACCGACTTGGCGAGGTTGCGGGGCTGATCCACGTCGTGGCCCCGGGCGGTCGCGATCTCGCACGCCAGCACCTGCAACGGCACGGTGGTCACCAGCGGCGCCAGCAGCGTGGGCGTCGACGGCACCTCGATCACGTGGTCGGCGTAGGCCCGGACCGAGTCGTCACCGGCCTCGGCGATCACGATGGTCCGTGCACCGCGGGCGCGAACCTCCTGGATGTTCGAAATCATTTTGTCGTGCAGGACATCCCGGCCCACCGCCGCCGGGACCACGCAGATGACCGGGGTGCCCTGCTCGATCAGGGCGATCGGCCCGTGCTTGAGCTCCCCGGCCGCGAAGCCCTCGGCGTGCATGTAGGCCAG
>Ga0164243_10008415_pt1 | contig 15206 bp, 13 predicted proteins | sample OricompcompostOP_FD_108781 | JGI IMG/M metagenome (GOLD analysis project Ga0164243, IMG submission 108781) | Organic Plus compost microbial communities from Emeryville, California, USA - Original compost - Organic plus compost (OP) | ecosystem: Engineered > Solid waste > Mixed feedstock >... | reverse complement strand
CGGTAAGGCGGGCGCTACGGCAGGCGGTACGGAGGCATCGGACGCGGAGACATCGGACGCCGAGGCATCGGACGCGGAGGAGGTGGCGAGGCCCGCGATCACCGTCCTGAACGACGAGGGCCAGGTGGTCGGATGGACACGGGCCGCCGAGACGCTCCTCGGGTTCCGCGCCGAGGACATCCTCGGCCATCCCGGTGGCGAGCTCCTCGCGGGAGGGGGCGACGTCTCCCGGATCTGGAGCCGGGACGGCGACGGCGACATCGGGTACCGGTCGGGTCTCGAAGAGCTCCGCCACCGGGACGGCCAGAGGACCCTGGTCCGCCTTGAGCGGTCGCGGCTCCTCGTCCCGAGAGGACCGCACGACTGGCTCTTGTGCGCCCTGCCCGCGAGCGCGGACGGCGGCGTTACCTCGGTGCTGGAGCCGCTGCTGACCCGCGCCCCCGTGGTCGTGGCCGTCTGGGACCGCGACCTGCGGTGCGTCTGGCTGAACGAGGGCGCGCAGCAGCTGCGCGACGTGTTCCCCTATTTCCGGGTCGGCGGAAAGCTGACGGAGATCCCTCCCGACGCGGACGCCCCGTTCCCGCCGGACCTGATCCAGGAGGTGCTCGACGGCGGCGAGGCCGTGATCGACCGCGAGTCCCGCTGGTCGCTGGCCGGTGAGGACGAGGAGCGCTCCCTGTCGACCTTCCTGTTCCGCGTGGAGGGGGTGGACGGGCGTCCCCTGGGCGTGTGCCTGCTGGCCATCGACATCACGCACAGCATGGCGCGGGAGCGCCTCGCCCTGCTGCGCGAGGCCAGCGTCCGGGTCGGGACCACGCTCGACGTCATGCGGACCGCGCAGGAACTGGCGGACCTGACCGTGCCGGACTTCGCCGACTACGTGACCGTCGACCTGTCGGAGTCGGTCCTCCCCGGCCCCGAACCCCTGGACGATCTGGACACCGACGACGTGGGCCGGCCGGTGTTCCGCCGCGCGGCGCTGGCCTCGATCCACGGCGAGGTCCCCGGTTCGCTCCTGCCGGCCGGGCAGGCGGTCTACGTGCCGGAGCACTCGCCGTTCACCCGCGTTCTGGAAACCGGCCGCTCATACCTCGAACCGGTGCTGGACACCTCGCCCGACGGCTGGCTCAGCCACGACCCGCCCCGCGCCAGGGTCGTCCATGAGACCGGCATTCACACCCTGGTCATCGTTCCGTTGAAGGCGCGGGGGACCATCCTGGGCGTCGCCGCGTTCCTGCGCACCGAGAACGAGACGTCCTTCACGAGGGACGACCAGATCCTCGCGGAGGAACTCGCCGACCGCGCGGCGCTGAGCCTGGACAGCGCCCGCCAGTACACGCGCGAGCACACCGCGGCCCTGACCCTGCAACGCCATCTCCTGCCGAGCCGCATCTCGGGCGGGGACGCCATGGACGTGGCCTCGCACTACATGCCGTCCACACGCTATGAGGGCGTCGGGGGCGACTGGTACGACACGATCGCCCTGCCCGGCTCCCGCGTCGCCCTGGTCATCGGCGACGTGACCGGGCACGGCATCGCCGCGGCCGCGAGCATGGGGCGCCTCCGCACCGCCATGCGCACCCTCGCCTACCAGGACCTGCCGCCGGACGAGCTGCTGACCCGCCTGGACGACGTGTTCGCGCGCGAGGCGGAGGAGGACGACCGCGACTCCCCCATCGCCGCGACCGTCCTGCTGGCGCTGTACGACCCGGCGGCCGGGCGGTGCACGATGGCGTCGGCGGGGCACCCGCCGCCCGCGCTGATGGACCCGGACGGCTCGATCACCTTCCCGGACGTTCCCCCCGGCACTCCGATCGGGCTGGGCATGGGAACGCACCGGTCGATGGACCTCGACCTCGCCGAGGGAACGCTGATGGTGCTCTACACCGACGGCCTGATCGAGCGTCGCGGGTCCGACCTCGACGAGGGCATGAGCCGCCTGGGCGCGGCGCTCGCCGACTCTCGGGGGCCGCTGGCGGAGATGTGCGGGGATGTGGCCGGCACCCTGGTGGGCGAGGACGCGGAAGACGACGTGACGCTTCTGCTGGCCCGCACCCGCGCGACGCGACCCTAGGGCCTCAGGCCCTGGTCAGAGCGTCCTCGACGGTCCGGGCGGCCTCGATGAGCGCGGGCGCCCACCGCTCGGCGGTGGCGCGGTCGAAGCGGCTGGACGGCACCACCAGGGCGATCGCGCCGAGCGGCGCTCCCGCCGGGTCGCGCACGGCGGCGGCGACGGCGCAGATGCCCTGCTCGCTCTCCTCCAGGTTGACCGCGTACCCGTCCCGGCGGACGACCGCCAGCTCGGCGCGCAGCCGTTCGCGGGTCGGCGGCGTCCCCGCCGTCAGCACGGGAAGGTCCTCGGCAAGGAAGCGCGAGTCCAGGTCGTCCTCGGGGAGCGCCGCCAGCAGCGCCTTGCCGCCCGCCGTCGCCCCGGCGGGCAGGACGAGGCCGGTGCGGTCGCCGACCCGTACCGCGCGGGTGCCCTCAAGGCACTCGACGAACCGGACGCTCTGCCCTTCGAGGACGGACAGGCTCACCGTCTCCCCGGTCCGCCGCCGCAGCTCCTCCAGCATCGGCGCGGCGGCGCGGCGGACGTCCAGGCGCTCGTTCGCGACCAGGCCGATCTTGGTGAGGGCGGGTCCGATCCGGTACGCGGCGTTCCCCTTGTCCTGGGCGGCGAACTCGTGCTTCTTGAGCGTCGCCAGCAGGCGGTGCGCGGTGGAGCGGGCGATGCCGAGCTCGGCCGCCGCGTCCGCGACGCGGAGGCTCGGGCGGGCGCTGAGCAGGACGAGGATGCGCAACGCGTTGTCGACCGAACTGAGTCCCTGCGACGAGGAGCCCCCGCTATTCGACATAGAGGAATCGTATGCTGCCGATGTTCAAAGTCAAGGGACGGTCGCCGTCCGGCGAGGCGCTCAGCGGTCGCGCTTGCGCGGCCCCGCGAAGCCGAACAGATACGCGGCGACCTTCCGCATCTGGATCTCCTCCGCCCCCTCGGTGATCCGATACCGCCGGTGGTGGCGGTAGATGTGCTCGAACGGCGTGTGCCGCGTGTACCCGAGCCCGCCGTGCACCTGCATGGCGCGGTCGGCGGCCTCGCAGACGAAGCGGTTGGCCCGATAGTTGCACATCGAGACCCGGTCGCTGATCTCCAGATGCGGCACCCGGTCCAGTTCCCAGGCGGTCTTGCGGACGAGCCCGCGCAGCATCTCCGCCTCGGTCTGCAACTCGACCAGCGGCCACTGGATCGCCTGCCGCGTCGCCAGCGGCTGCCCGAACGTCGTGCGCTCCCGCGCGTACTCGACGCTGCGGTCCACGCAGTACTGCCCGGCGCCGACACCGGACGCCGCCTGCCTGATCCGGTTCTCGTGGACGAAGGTCTGCGCCACCGCCAGCCCCTCGCCCTCCGCGCCGAAGATCGCCGAATCCGGCACCCGCACGTCGCGCAGCGTCACCTCGGCGTGGTCGGTCGGCATGTTGAACGTCCACCAGTGGAAGTCCACCGAGAAGCCGGGGGTGTCGACCGGGACGATGAAGGCCGTGATGCCGCGCGCGTCGCCCGGCTCGCCGGACGTCCTGGCGAACACCACGTCATGGGTGGCGGTGTGCATCCCCGAGTTGAACCGCTTGGCGCCGTTGATGATCCAGTCGCCCCCGCGGCGGACCGCCGTGGTCTCCATCCAGGTCGCGTCGCTGCCGTGCTCGGGCTCGGTGAGCCCGAAGCCGACCCGGCGCTCCCGCGTCAGCATCGGCTCCAGGAACTCCTCCCGCTGCTCGGGCGTCCCGTACTCCAGCATCATGTGGACGAACGGGAAGTTCCCCACCACCGACGACTCGTTCTGCAGGTCGTTGTGCAGGCCGAGGCCCCGGTGGGCGAGATGCTCGCGGATCACCGCCATGTCGAGGTTGGTGCCGTCCGAGCCGCCGACCTCCTTGGGCAGCCCGTACCGCAGCCATCCGGCCGCGTCGGCGCGCCGGAACATCTCGGCGAGCAGCTCCTCCCACTCCGGCCGCGGCACGCCGCCGTTCTCGAAGTCGGTACGGGCGTACTCGCGGCGGTGGTCGAAGAACCGCTCGTTGTCGTCCTGCCGCTGGAGCGGGACGATCTCCCGCTCGATGAAGGCGTCGAGGTCCGCCAGGAGCCCGGTCAGCCGGCCGGGAAGGGTGAAGTCCACGCGCACGTCCTCCCTGAACGTTCGTTCAGCCAGCATGGCATCCCCGGTCGTGGGCCAGGTCACCCTATCGCAGTCTGGCTGAACGATCGTTCAGCAGCGCAAAGCCGCGGCACGGGATCCGCCGTCAGGCGTCGAACCACTGGTTCGTCGTCTTCTTCGGCTGGGGCTTCGGCGCGGGCGCCTCCCGGGACGGGGCGGCCGGCTCACGGCGCCGCGCGAGCTCCCGCGTACGGCGGTCCAGGTCGGCCGCGTGCACCATCTCCGCCTCGCCGGGGAACACCGACACGATCACCAGGAGGACGACCGCCACGACGCTCACCCCGACGACCAGCGGCATCAGCAGGTCGATGGCGCCGGCCCCGGCCGGCTCGCCCTCGCCCGCCGCGGCGCGCACGTTCAGCGCGGCCATGCCGGCGTAGTGCATGCCGCTGACCGCCACACCCATGATCATCGCGGCGGCGCCGGTCGCGAGCGTGCCGCGGACCCGCAGCGTGAACCAGAGCGCGGCGGTGGCCGCCACCACGGCGATCAGCACCGACAGCAGCACGATGCCGGGCGTGTAGGAGACCTCGGCCGCCAGGTTCATGGCGGCCATGCCCGTGTAGTGCATCGCGGCGACGCCGAGCCCGGTGACGAACCCGGCGGGCAGCACGACGATCGCCTTCGGGCCGCCGAACCCGGCCGTGAAGATCCCCACGCCGACCACCGCGATCGCGATGATCGCGCTGAACAGCGTGAGCCCGACGCCGTACCGGATCTCCATGCCGGACACGGTGAAGCCGAGCATGGCGATGAAGTGCATGACCCAGATGCCGGTCCCGCCGATCGCCACCGCCGCCAGCGCCAGCCAGGAGGCCCGCGACAGGCCCGAGGCCGCCCGCGCGCGCGAGGTGCACTGCAGGCCGATCAGCGAGCCGATGAACGACATCACGTAGGCGGCGACAGGAGTGAGCACCCCGTAGCTGAAATGGTGAACCTGTGTCATGAAGGCCCCCGCCCCCGAAAACCGTCCCGCTCACAGCGGGACGGACCCCCTGATCAAATCGGAGGGATCCTACCGGGTCCTGGCATGTGCCCGCTGACCGCACGCAGCCTCTGACCAGGCATTGAACGATCATGGTCGGTAGGTCAAGCCGCCACGCCGGACGTGCGGCCGCGCACTGTCCGTGACCGTTGCGGCCGTCACGTCCCCCGCGTCCCGCGGGTTGAATGCGGTCACGTTGACGGCCCGGGCCGCTCGGCCGGAGCGGGCACCGGGGACTCGGCGACGCCTACCTCGCCTCGTGGACCTCCGTGCTCGACCGGTATCCGGTGCTGACCGTCTTCCGCAATCTCATCCGCCACCGGACGGTCACCCCAACAACCTAACAAGCGCTTGATTCTACGCGGCCACCCGCCCTACGCTGCACCGGAGCGCGGTGATCTCTGCGGGCCGGAAGACGGTTCCGGCCGGGTCGCCGGGGAGGAGGCGCCGTGGCCGAGCAGCGCATCGGGGCGAACCTGCTACAGCTTCGCTGGAACGTGCCGCCGGAGAAGGTCGCGGATTTCGAGGCGTGGTACGACGAGGAGCATCTGGCCGACATGGCGGCGGTCCCGGGGATCCTCGGCGGCCGGCGGTTCGCGCGGGTGGAGACCGGATTCTCCAGCCCCACCGAGTTCGGCTTCCTGACCCTCTATCAGCTCGCCGATCTGGAGGCGCTCACGCGGCCGGAGTTCCAGGCCCTGGTGGACGACCCCAGCCCGTGGACCCGCCGCGTCGCGTTCGACCTCGGCCTCTCCCGTACCGTGTACGAGCGGATCGGCCCGTTCACGGCGGGCGACGCCACGCAGCCGGTCGGCTCGGCGCTGCTGCACGTCATGATGGCCGCCGAGCCCTCCGTCGTGGACGACTTCAACTCCTGGTACGACGAGGAGCACGTACCGGCGATCCTGGGCGCGCCCGGGGTGCTGAGCGCCCGGCGGTTCGCCGCCGTCCCCGACGACTCGGGCTACAACGGGGAGAACCCTGAGGCCGACCACACCTTCCTCGCGGTGTACGAGCTGGCCGACGCCGGGGTCGTCGACGATCCGGCCTTCCGCAAGGCGGGCGCCCCGACACCCCGACGCGAGCGCCTGGGCACGGCCGTCCGCTCGCACGTCCAGGTCTACCGGCAGGTCTTCCCCAAGGAGGGCGCGTTCGAGGGGAGCGGATCGTGAAGGTCGGAGCGATCGCCGTCACGCCCGTCGACGACGGCGTCGGGCACGTCACGCCCGGCCAGCTCTACGCGGCCGGAAGCGGTGGCCGCGGGGGCAAGGGGACCCGGGACGAGGACTGGGAGGAGCACCGCGAGTTCCTGTCCCCCGACGGTGAGCTGGAGATGCCCGTCGGGACGTTCGTCATCCGCTCCGGCGACCGGCTGATGCTGGTCGACGCGGGCTACGGCCCGCAGGCGCCGCCGACCGTCTCCGGCCCCCGCCTCCCGGAGAACCTGGCCGCCGCGGGCGTCCGTCCCGAGGACGTCACGGACGTGGTCCTCACCCACCTGCACGCCGACCACATCGGCTGGTGCGCCGTCGAGGGCAAGGCGACCTTCCCCTCCGCCACCTACCGCTGCGCCGAAGCGGACTGGACCCGGTTCGTGGACGGCGCGGCCGAGGAGAACGCGCCCGACGCGAAGTACCGCGAGGTGGCGGCCGCGACGCTCGGCCCGATCAAGGATCGCTTCGAGATGTTCACGGGCGAGACGACGCTCGCGCCCGGGGTCGATGTCGTGCCCGCCCCCGGCCACACCCCCGGCTGCTCGATGCTCGTCCTGAGCGGCGGCGGCGAGCGGGCCCTGCTGATCGGGGACGTCGTCCACCACCCCGTCCAGCTCCTGGACGACGCCTGGGAACGGGTGATCGACGTCGACGAGGCGCGGGCCCGCGCCACGCAGATCGCGGTCGCGCGGGACCTCGTCCGCGACGGGACGCCCGTGGTCGGCGCGCACTTCCCCGGCTTGCGTTTCGGTCGCGTCGTCCGGGACGGGAACAGGCGACGATGGGCGACATGACCTTCCGTATCGCCGTCCTCGACGACTATCAGCACGTCGCCCTCGACCTGGCGGACTGGGACTCGCTCGGCCCGGACGTCACGGTCGTCCCCTTCCACGACCATGTGGCGGACGAGGACGCCCTGGTCGCACGACTGGTGCCGTACGACGCCGTCGTGGCGATGCGCGAGCGCACGCCCTTCCCCGCCCACGTGCTGCGGAGGCTGCCCAACCTGCGGCTGCTGGTCACGACGGGCTTCGTCAACGCGGCGATCGACGTCCCGGCGGCGCGCGAGCTCGGCATCACCGTGTGCGGCACGGAGGGGCTGGCGGGCATGGTCTCGACGGTCGAGCTGACCTGGGGCCTCATCCTCGCGCTGGCGCGGCGGATCCCGCAGCAGGACGCGGCCGTCCGGTCCGGCGGGTGGCAGCTCGGGCTGGGCATGCTTCTCCAGGGCAAGACCCTCGGGGTGCTCGGGCTCGGCAACCTCGGCCGCGCGGTCATCCCGGTCGGCCGGGCGTTCGGCATGCGCGTGACGGCCTGGAGCCGCAACCTCACGCCCGAGAAGGCCGCCGAGGCCGGTGCGGAGTACCGTCCCCGCGAGGCGTTCTTCGCCGAGGCCGACGTGGTGACCGTCCACCTCAAGCTCGGCCCCGGCTCGCACGGCTACGTGACCCGGGACGATTTGCGCCGCATGCGGCCGACGGCGCTGCTGGTCAACACCTCGCGCGGTCCGCTGATCGACGAGGAGGCGCTCGCCGAGGCGCTGCGCGAGGGGTGGATCGGCGGGGCCGCGCTCGACGTCTACGGCGCCGAGCCGCTGCCGCTCGACCACGAGCTGCGCCACCTGCCGGGCACCGTCCTGTCGCCGCACGTCGGATACGTCACCGATGACAGTTACCGGGGCTACTTCGCCCAGATCGTCGAGGACGTGGCCGCCTTCCTCGACGGGAAGCCGATCCGCGAACTCGGCTAGGACAGCCGTCGAGGAGAGTTCATGAACGCCCAGCAGGTGCCCGACGAGCCGCTCACGCCCTGGAAGCCGCCCGGCTACCGCGTGGACGAGCGCGGAAAGGTCGTCGGGGCGCGTCCCGGATCGCCCAACAACTGGGGACGCTGGGGTGAGGACGACCAGCTCGGCTGCGCCAACCTCATCACCCCCGGCAGCGTGCGCAGGGGCGCGTCGATGGTGCGCACGGGCACCTGGTTCTCGCTGGGCCTGCCGATCGGGGTGCCGCCGACGGGCGCCGTGCCGCGGCCGATGGTGCTGCGCACGGCGGCGGCCGGTGACGGCGTGCTGGACCCTCCCTCCACCCACCCGCCCTACTCCGACGAGGTCCTGGTGATGGGCACGCAGACGTCCACCCAACTGGACGGGCTGGCGCACGTCGCGGCGGACGACACCATGTACAACGGCTACTGGGCCGGTCTGGTCACCGCGGGCGGCGGCGCCAAGCGGCTGGGCGTCCACACCATGGGACGCGGGATCCTCGGGCGCGGCGTCCTGCTGGACATCGCCCGCCATCTCGGCGTCCCCTGCGTCCCGCCCGGCACGGTGATCGGCCCGGAACTGCTGGACGACGCGCTGTCGGCGACCGGGCTCGACCTGGGTTCCGGCGACATCCTGCTGGTGCGGACCGGGGCGCTGGGGAGCTGGGACGGCACGCCGGGCTCGTTCGGCATGTCGCCGCAGCCGGGACTGGACGCCTCGGCCGCCGCCTGGATCGCCGAACGGGACCTCGTCCTGGTCGGCGCCGACAACTCGGCGGTCGAGGCGCTGGACGCCACGCGGGACTCCTGGGACATCCCCTTCCACATCGCGGCGCTGCGCGACCTCGGCCTGCCGCTCGCCGAGCTGCTGTGGCTGGACGACCTGGCCGAGGACTGCGCGGAGGACGGAGTGGCCGAGTTCCTGTTCGTCGCGCAGCCGCTCCCGATCGTCGGCGCCGCGGGCTCGCCGTTGAACCCGATGGCCGTCAAATAGGCCGGATCAGACCCCCGTTCCGGTTCGTGTCTGCCCGAGGTAGGACGCGAGCACGGTGTCACGGTCGCGCAGTTCCTCCGACGCGGCCTCCATGACGATCGAACCGCCGCTCATCACGGCGGCGCGCTGGCAGATCCTGGTGGTGAGGTGGACGTTCTGCTCGATGACCAGCAGCGCCGTCCGTTCCCGCACGGCCACCAGCGCCTGGGCGACCGCGTCGGCGACCAGCGGCGCCAGCCCCAGCGAGGGCTCGTCCACCAGCAGCAGCCGCGGCGCCGCGACCAACGCGCGGCCGATGGCGACCATCTGCTGCTCGCCGCCGGACAGCGCGAAGCCCAGCCGGCCCCGCAGCTTGGCCAGCGGCGGGAACAGGTCGTAGACGTCGTCGAAGCCGAACCCGCCGGTCCGCCCTCCGCGCGCGGTGGTCCCGATCTGGAGGTTCTCGTGGACGGTGAGGTCGGGGAACACATGGCGCCCCTCCGGCACGTGGATCAGCCCGCGCCGGGCGACCTCCTCGGGTGACACCTTCGCCAGGTCGTGGCCCTCGAACGTGACCGTCCCGGTGCAGGCGGTCAGCCGGCTGACCGCGCGCAGCGTCGAGGTCTTGCCCGCGCCGTTGGGGCCCAGCAGCGCCACCGCCTCGCCCTCGTCCACGGTCAGGTCGATTCCCCGGACGGCGTGCGTGGTGCCGTACCGGACGTGCAGTCCCTCAATCCGCAGCATCTGCCGGAACTCCCAGGTAGGCGCTCACCACGCGATCGTCCCGCCAGACCTCGTCGGGCCGGCCGGAGGCGATGATCCGGCCGAGCTCCAGGACGGCGAGGCGGTCGCACAGCGCGTCAAGAAAGTCGATCTTGTGGTCGACCAGGACAAGGGTGTTGCCCGCCGCCCGCACCTCGCCCAGCAGCGTGGCCAGCGCGGTGGTCTCGGCGTCGTTCAGGCCGGCGCTGGGCTCGTCGAGCAGCAGCAGCTTGGGATCGCCCGCGAGCGCCCTGGCCAGTTCGAGCAGCCGCTGCTGCCCGTAGCTGAGCAGCGACGCGTCCTCGGCCGCGAGCTCGGCGAGCCCGACGAGTTCCAGCGCCTCCATCGCGCGGTCCCAGCGGCGGCGCTCGCGCCGGAACATCAGCGGCCGGGCGGGCCACGCTCCGGTCAGCCCGCGCAACGCGGGGTCGGACGACGACAGCAGGACGTTGTCGATGCAGGACAGCTCGCCGTACACCTGCGGGGCCTGGAACACGCGGCCGATCCCGGCGCGGTGCGCGGAGCGCGGCTTGCCCAGGCGCACCGGCGTGCCGTCCACCGACACCCGGCCCTGGGCCGGGACGATGCCGCACAGCGCGTTGAGGAAGCTGGTCTTGCCGCTGCCGTTGGGCCCGGCCAGGCCGATCAGTTCCCCGCGCCCGACGGACAGGGCGACGTCGTCGACCACGCGCAGGCCGCCGAAGGTGACGGTGATCCCCTCAGCTTCGAGCAAAGGGCACCCCCTTTCGCATGAGCCGGTCCGGGACGACCCGGTCGGCGAACCGGCGGACGGCCTCGGCGATGCCGTTGGGCAGCAGCAGGACGACGGCCAGCAGCATCAGCCCGTACACGATCGAGCTGTACTCCTCGATCCCCGACAGCACCCGGGGCAGCCCGACGAACACCGCCGCGCCGATCAGCGGCCCCCACATCGAGGTGATGCCGCCCAGCAGCAGCATCAGGAAGATGCCGATGGCCAGGTCGATGTGGAAGGACTCGGTGCCGATGACCCCCTGCCAGTGGCCGATCAGGGAGCCCGCCAGCCCGCCCAGCGCCGAGCCCAGCATGAACAGCACGAGCTGCACGCGCTGGACGGCGACGCCGGAGAGGCCGGCGACCAGGCCGTTGTCGCGCGCCGCGAGCGCCTCGCGGCGCATCGGCGAGCGCTCGATGCACGCGGTCAGCAGCAGGCACAGGCCAAGGGTCCCCAGGAACAGCCAGAACACCTGGCCGTCCTTGACGAACTCGTAGCCGAACAGTTGCGGCGGATCGATGCCGACGGCCTGCCCGTGCGGGCCGGTGAACCCGTCCGCGCGCTGGAACACGACCATGCCGACCTGGGTGACCGCGAACGTCGCGATCGCGAAGTAGAAGTGCTGCGCCTTGCGCACCAGCGCCCCCACCACGCCCGCCACGAGCGCCGTGACGAGCATCGCCGCGGCGGCGCCGACCCAGAACGGCTGGCCGTCCTCCCCTCGGGTGATCCAGGCGGAGGTGTAGCCGCCGAACGCCATCATGAACGTCTGGCAGAACGCGAACCGCCCGGCGAGGCCGAAGACCAGGTAGAAGCCCAGCGCGGCGATCGAGTAGACCAGCCACAGGTTCACCAGGAACTGGCTGGACCTCGACGTGGCGGCCTGCGGGGCGATCAGGGCGACGAGCACCACGAAGGCGGCGATGGCCAGGAAGTGGTGCCGCCGGTAGTCGGGCGGGCGCACCGCCCTGAGCGGGTCCCGCAGGACCTGGTTCTCAGATGTTTCGCTCGTGTTCGTCTTGTCGGTCTTGTTGGCGTTATCCGGCGTCGTGGCGGCCTGCGCGGCCGCCGGCTCCCGGGGCGTCACAGCCGGCTCCTCGCGAGGTCGAACAGTCCCTGCGGGCGCAGGGCGATGACGATGAACAGCACGATCGCCGGGTAGGTCGCCGCGTACTCGGGCAGCACGTACCCGCCGACCAGCTGCTGGACGATGCCGATCACCATGGCTCCGGCCACGACGCCGCCCAGGCTGCCGAACCCGCCCAGCACCGCCGCGGCGAACGCCGTGATCATCAGGCCGAAGCCGAAGTTCAGCTCGACGGCGCCCAGCGGCGCCACCAGCAGCCCGGCCAGCCCCGCCAGCATCGCCGACAGGGCGAAGGCCGCCATCGCGACGTACTTGGTCCGCACGCCCATGAGCTGCGCGGTCTCCGGGTCGGCCGCCAGCGCCCTGACCTGGCGGCCGAACGCGGTGCGCTGGAAGACCATCAGCAGCGCGATCACCGCGATCGCGCCGACGATGAGGATGAGGATGCGCTGGTAGGCGATGTTGGCGCCGCCGACGCGCAGGACGCCGCCGCCCACGGGGCTGTCCAGCGCCCGGGGGGTGGCGCCCTGCCACACCGAGATGAAGCCGCGGATCACGATGGCGGCCGCCAGGGTGGCGATCACGACCACCATCGCGGGCCGCTTGCGCAGCGGCGCGTGCGCCACCCGCTCGATCAGCACGCCGATCAGGCCCATCAGCACGATGGTCAGGACATAGCCGGGGATGGTGGGCAGGCCGAGGTCGGCCACCGTCCACACCCCGATGTAGGCGCCCAGGGTGATCAGATCGCCATGGGCGAAGTTGATCACCCCGGTGGCCTTGTAGAGGACGAGGAAGCCGAGCGCCACCAGGGCGAGCACGGCGCCCAGTGCGATGCCGCCCGCGGTCAGCGCGATGAATTTGTCCACGGTCAGCCCTTCGCCGCCTCCGTCGGCGGGAACTGGTAGGTGATCATCTCGGTGGACTTGCCGTCCGTGCCGAACCGCTGGATCGAGACGGTGTGGTTCATGAAGTGCGCGCCGTCGGTCTTGTACTCGGCGGCGCAGATGATCCCCTGCTGCGGGGTGACGGTGATGCTGTTCATCGCCTTCCTGATCGCCTCGGGGTCGGTGCTGCCGGCCTTCTCGATCGCGGCCTTGGCGATGTAGACGGCGTCATGGCTCTCCGCCGCCAGGTCGGTCGGGATCTGATTGAACCGCCGCAGGTACTCCTGCCCGAAGGCGTTGGTCGCCGGGTTCTTGGACCCGACGGGCGCGCAGGCGTTGGTGCCGTACAGCAGGCTCAGCGCCTCACCGGTGACCAGCTTGTTGTTGGCCGCGATGTTGGCCGAGGACGAGGAGATCGTGGGGATCTTCATCCCGTTCTGCACGAACTGCTTGAGCTGGACGGCCAGCGGGTTGGGGTAGGTGAACGCGATGACCGCCTGCGAGCCCTTCATCGCCAGCACGTCCTGGGTGAGGTCGGTGGCGGTCGGGTCGTAGTTGCGGGTGGCCACCGGGGTGAGACCGCGCTGCTTGAGCGCGGCGGCGACGGCCTTGGTGTTGGTCATCCCGTACGACTCGTTGGTGCCCATCAGGCCGATCTTGGTGGCCTTGAGCTGCTCGACGGCGAACCGGACGGTCGCCTGGTCCTTGAACTCGTCGGACGGCTGCACCACCCAGAACCACTCGCTGCCGCCCGGACCGCCGAAGCGCAGCGGCGAGCTGGCGCTGGCCAGGCTGATCAGCGGGATGCCGGCGCGGTCCACCTGGGTCTTGCTGGCCAGCAACGCCGACGAGGCGGTGAAGCCGAGCATCACCACGGGGTCCTTGTCGACCGCCTGGAGGAACTGGCCGGTGGCCTTCTGCGGGTTGAGCGGGTCGGCCGCGACCCGCTCCAGCACGATCTTCTGCCCCTTGATCCCGCCCGCGGCGTTGATCTTCTCCACGGCCATCCGGGCGCCGTTGTTGTAGTCGTCGATGGCGGCGGCGCTCTCGCCCTTGACCTCCCACAGCCCGACCATCTTGATCGGCTCGTCGATGCCCTTCTCGGATCCACCGCCGGAGCCGCCGCACGCGGCCACGAGGACAGCGCAGGCTCCGATCAGTGACGTCAAGGCGGGTCTGGCACGCATGGTGATCGCCTCCATACACACGTCCGGCCCTGGCGGGAGCCGTTCGCCCGCCCCCCTCGGCCGTTGTGGTGGTCAGCTTCTACCAAGCGCTTGTTTTAGTCAATGGTCTCGATCTGGCCAGCTCAGACGGCGTGATCATCCGAACGCCTGCTGTATGGTGCGCGCGATCAGCTCGCCGAACCCGTGCAGCGCCCGCTCGCCGGAGCGCTCCTGGGGCGCGGCGACCACGACGGCGGCGGCCGTCCCGGTCTCCGGCGGGACGGGCACCGCGGCCGCCCACAGCGGCCGTTCCGGCTCGGCCTGGACGGCGTACCCGCGGCGCCGCACCTCGTCCAGGACCGGGGCCGCGCCGGCCGCCTCGGCGGCGCCGAGGACGCGCTCGGCCTCCGCCCCGTCCATCGCCGAGAGGATCGCCTGGCCGCCCGCCGTGTCCATGCCGAACGGGCCGCTGTAGCCCACCGGGTAGGAGATGCGCAGCGGATGGGTGCTGGCGATCTCGTCGGCGACGATGAGCGACGAGCCGTCCGCGACCGTCAGCCACACGGTCTCGTTGGTCGCGTCGTGCACCGCCCGCAGCACCCCGCGGACCCGTTCGCGCACCGTCCGGTCCCCGACGAACCGGCCGCCGACCGACAGCGCGCGGCCGGTGAGCACCCACCGGCCGTCGCCGGGCGCGGGCCGGATCCAGCCCTCCTCGTGCAGCGTCGCCAGGATGCGCTGAACCGCGCTCTTGTCCATGCCGAGGTCTCTGGCGAGCGCGCCGAGCCCCACGGGCTGGCGTTCCGACACCGCTTCGAGCACGGTGAGCGCCCTGCTCACCACCTGGATCGTCTTGACAGCCACCGTCCGGGAGCCCCACGCTAGAGTCGATTGGTGCTACACCATATCACTCAGTGATACACCTGTGGGCGCGACCGACCCGGGAGTAGCCGATGGCCCGTATCCACCCCGCCGAGGGCTTCGACCTCGGCGACCTCGACCGGCTCGACCAGCGGACGCGGATCGCCCGGCTGCACGCCTCCGTCCTGGCGCACCGGCCGAAGATCGCCCACGCCGTGAACGAGGCGTACCGCGCCGCGCTCGAAGAGGAGGGCACGCTGCCGCCGCGGCTGGTGGAGCTGGTCCGCATCCGGCTGGCCTTCCACAACCAGTGCCGCAGTTGCATGGCCGTCCGGTACACCTCGGGCATCGAGGACGGCGTCACCGAGGACCTGGTGTGCTCCCTGGAGAAGCCCGAGGAGGCCGAGGACCTGACCCCCGCCGAGCGCGCCGCGCTGCGCTTCGCCGACCTGCTCGCCACCGACCATCTGGCCATCGACGAGTCCGTCTACGACGACCTGCGGCAGTACTTCGACGAGGGCGAGATCGTGGAGCTGGGG
>Ga0164243_10008414_pt1 | contig 15208 bp, 13 predicted proteins | sample OricompcompostOP_FD_108781 | JGI IMG/M metagenome (GOLD analysis project Ga0164243, IMG submission 108781) | Organic Plus compost microbial communities from Emeryville, California, USA - Original compost - Organic plus compost (OP) | ecosystem: Engineered > Solid waste > Mixed feedstock >... | reverse complement strand
CCCGACAAGACCTACTGGCGCAACACACAGCGAGCCCCCGGCCGATGGCCGGGGGCTCTTCCGTGACTCATGTCGCGACTCAGGTGAGACCTATGTCCCGACTCATCACACGGTGGAGCTGAGGGGATTCGAACCCCTGACCTTCTCGACGAGTAGACGGCGAATCTCGGCCTCGCCCCGTCTCGAAAAATCTGGCCCACGCAATGGCTGTCTTGCCTCAGATCCCAGAACTGATGGGCTTTTCTCCACCGATGATACGCCGGAAGGCTGGAAATCTCGACCGGCCTCGAACGGGCGTCGGGCCACCTGAAGTGCCGAGATTGTGCCGAGAATCGGGCATCACCGGCCCGCATGCCCGATCTCAGACTCCACCGCGCCAACACCCGGTCTAGCTCTTCGGCCAAGGCCCCTTCTTTGCCCTTGTCCGCCCAACCAGTGACGAGCGCGTTGATGGACGAAGGCTCGCAAGCGGCTCAACTATCCACTTGGTGGCGACACGATGCAGCGGTGACTCGGATCGCTAGGCCTGACAACGTCGACCTGGCTACGAACTGTGGAGCTGCAACGAAGATTGACGAGCTCTACGCGAGCTATGTTGGCAAGCTGGTCTGCCGAAGGCGGGGCCGTCAGGATGCCCGATCATCCCTTGGGCTGGAGTTTGCGTGGCTGGTCGATAACCTGTCTGTCGTCGCGTGTGCGCGCTGCGGGTTGTGGCTCAGTCGGTGTGGTCGATGAGTTCTGCGAGGAGCTTCTGGACGCGTTGGTCGATCTCGTCGCGGATCGCCCGGACGGCTTCGGCGCCTTTGCCCGAGGGGTCGATGAGAGCCCAGTCCTCGTAGCGCTTGCCGGGGAAGATGGGGCAGGCATCGCCACAGCCCATGGTGATGACCACGTCGGAGGCGGCGACGTCCTCGGTGAGGAGCTTCTTGGGGAGCTCTTGGGAGACGTCGATGCCGAGCTCGGCCATGACTTCGACGACGGCGGGATTGACGGAGTCTGCGGGCTCCGACCCGGCGGAGCGGACATGGACACGTCCGGCGGCGTGGTGGTTGAGGAGTGCGGCCGCCATCTGGGAGCGGCCCTGGTTGTGGACGCAGACGAAGAGGACTTCGGGCGTGGTGGTCATGTGGATGTCCTTCTGGGCGCGTGCTTGGTCGACCAGGGCACTGTGTGCGATCTGGGCGGTCAGGATGGGCAGGTAGGTCTTGATGCGTGCTTCGTGGGCGATGCGCTGGTAGGCGTCGTCGACATAGGCGTGAATGGTCTCGGGACCGAAGATGCCGTCGAACTCGGGGGTGAGCGCATCGGCGATGCGGTGCAGGAGCTGGTCGGGGTTGAGGAGGTGCCATCCGGTGAAGTCGGTGCGCAGGGACCGCGGCCGGTCTTGGTTGGGTGTTGTGGGCATGACTCGTCCTTCAGGAGGCGGACGCGGGTGAGGTGGGTGTGCTCTCGGTGGGGTAGTAGCGGCGCCTGGCCCAGAGGGCGACGTAGACCAGGGCGATGAGGACGGGTACTTCGATGAGTGGGCCGACGACGCCGGCGAGTGCCTCGCCTGAGGTGACGCCGAAGACGCCGATGGCAACGGCGATAGCGAGTTCGAAGTTGTTGCCGGCTGCCGTGAACGCCAGGGCGGTGGTTCGTTCGTAGGTCATCTGCAGGCGGTGACCCATGAGGAAGGAGCCGCTCCACATGAGGGCGAAGTAGGCGAGCAGTGGTAGGACGATGCGGGCGACGTCGAGTGGCTTGTTGGTGATGGTGTCGCCTTGGAGGGCGAAGAGGATGGTGATGGTGAACAGCAGCCCGTAGAGCGCGGTCGGGCCGATCTTGGGGAGGAACCGGGTCTCGTACCACTCGCGGCCCTTCGCCCGCTCTCCCAGGGTGCGGGTGAGGAACCCGGCGGCCAGGGGGACGCCGAGGAAGACCAGGACGGACTTGGCGATGCTCCAGGCCGAGACGTCCAGGTTGGTCTGGTCGAGGCCGAGCCATCCGGGGAGCAGCTCGAGATAGAAGTAGCCGAGGCCGGCGAAGGCGACGATCTGGAAGACGGCGTTGAGCGCGACCAGGATGGCGGCGGCCTCACCGTCGCCAGAGGCGAGGTCGTTCCAGATGAGCACCATCGCGATGCAGCGGGCGAGCCCGACGATGATCAGGCCGGTGCGGTACTCGGGCAGGTCGGGAAGCAGCAGCCAGGCCAGGGTGAACATGAGCGCCGGGCCGAGGACCCAGTTCAAGAGAATGGAGGAGACCAGGAGCTTGCGGTCGCCGGTGACGTGGCCGAGTTCGTCGTAGCGGACCTTGGCCAGGACGGGGTACATCATGACCAGCAGGCCGATGGCGATCGGCAAGGAGACCGACCCGACCTCCACCTTGGACAGTGTGTCGTCGAGACCGCCGACAGTTCTGCCGAGGACCAGGCCCAGGACCATCGCGGCGATGATCCATACCGGCAGGTACCGGTCGAGCACCGAGAGGCGCCGCATCACCGCCGCGTCCGGCTGAGCGCCGGAGGCTCGCTCACCTGTCGGTCGGGTGGGACTGGTGGGTTGGGACAGGTCGCTCACGCTCGGGCTCCGATGGGCTGCGCGCTCGTGGGCAGTGAGAGGCCGGCGGTGGTGAACAGCGTCACCATCGCCTCCATCGCCGCGGGCCGTGCTTGGTAGTAGACCCAGACGCCACGCTTCTCCCGGTCCAGCAGCCCCGACTCGTGCAGCACCTTGAGGTGGTGGCTGATCGTGGGTTGGGACAGGTCGAAGGCCGGCAGTAGGTCGCACGCGCAGGCCTCGGCGTTCTCGTGTGAGAGCACCATCGACATCAGCCGGAGCCGGACCGGGTCCGCTAACGCCTTAAGCAGGGGCACCACCTGGTTGGCCTGATCGATCGTCATCGGCTCACGCGCCAGCGGGGTGCAGCACTCCAACAGGTCCTCGGACATGGCGCCGGGTACGCGACCGGACGGCTCAGATATCGACATGTGTCAATACTCACATGCGTCTATGTCTGGTCCGAATTGCATCGGCAAACACTGAGTGAACAAGCCTCGGTCCGCTCCGGCACGCGCGCGCAGCTGGCCTGGCGCACACGGGTTCCGCAGGAGACCGGCGGGGTGGTGAAGTGTGTCAGTCGTTCTCGCGGCGACGCTCGAGCAGGACGGTGTCGCGCCAGATCCCGTCGAGCTGGGCGATGCGGGACCGCACGGCGAGGGTCCGGTAGCCGGCCGAGTGGTGCAGGGCGATCGAGGCCCGGTTCTCGGGGAAGACGGAGGTCTGCAGGGTCCACAGGCCGCCGGCGTCGGCTTCGGTGACCTGGCGCCACAGCAGAGCCTTCCCGACGCCGCGGCCGCGCGAACCTTCGGTGACGTAGACGCTGCTCTCCCCGACACCTGTGTAGCACTCGCGTGAGGAGACCGGGTTGATCGCGGTCCACCCAACGACACGTCGGGTGCCCTCGATCTCGACCTCGGCGACCCAGCGGTGACCAGGCAGCCACTTGGTCGCGAGTGTGGTCAGGTCGGGAACCTGGGTCTCGAAGGTGGCGTTGCGGGTCGCGATGCCCTCGGCGTAGATCTCGCGCACCACAGGAAGGTCGGCATCGGTCATCGCCCGGGTGCTGACGCCCTCGGGGAGATCCTCGGGGCAGCACGGCGGGGAGGCGAGGGTTCCCATGACGACGTCGGCGGCGTGGGGGAGGCCGGTGCAGCACGCCGGGTTCACCGAGACGATCGAGGAGGTGCCGACCTTGTCGACGACCACGAAGCCGACCTCGGCGAGCTTGCGGACGTGGTGGGAGCAGGTGGACTGGCTGATGCCGAGCGCGGTGGCCAGGTCGCCGACCCGCATGGCACCGGCGACAGAGGTGGAGATCGTGTAGAGGAGTCGAACTCGGGTGGCATCGGAGAGGGTGGCGAACCACTCGGCGTAGGTCTCGGCCGAGGAGTCGCCGAGCTCGACGGGTCGCGACTCCTCCGGGTCGCACCCCGACTGGCCGCAGGCCTCGGAGGGAGACGGTCCGGCTGGGTCGAGGGCGGTTTCCACAAGCGCCATCGTACATCGATCTACATCGATCCTTGTATTCATCGAGGTTCATCGATACAGTCGCTCCATCGATCTCAATAGATGAATGGAACGTGATGACGAACGACGTCCTGATCGTGGGCGCCGGCCAGGCCGGGCTCGCGAGTGCCCGGGCCGTGGCCCGCGCTGGCTTGCACCCGGTGGTGCTGGAAGCCTCGGAGAGGGTCGGAGGGTCATGGTCGAGCTACTACGACAGCCTCACCCTCTTCTCTCCCGCGCGGTTCAGCGAGCTGCCCGGCTTCCGGTTCGGCGGCGACCCCGATCACTATCCACACCGCGACGAGGTGATCGCCTACCTGCGGGCCTTCGCCGATACCCTCGACGCGCAGGTGCACACCAACACGCGGGTGGACCACCTCAAGGCCACCGGCGCCCCGGGTGGCCGAAGCCGATTCGTCGCCCACACCGCCACCGGGCACACCTTCGAAGGCGTCGGCCTGGTGGCCGCCACCGGCGGGTTCAGCCGCCCCTACACCCCCGAGGTCCCGGGGCTTGGGTCCTTCACCGGCACCGCCATCCACGCCAGCGACTATCAAACGCCCGAACCGTTTGCGGGGCAACGAGTCGTGGTCATCGGCGCCGGCAACTCCGCCGTCCAGGTCGCCGTGGAGCTGGCTGAGAGCGCCGAGGTCACCCTCGCGACCCGCGAGCCCCTCAAGTTCGCCAACCCGATCCTGCTCGGCCGCGACCTGCACTGGTGGATGGTCACCAGTGGCCTCGACTCGCTCCCCATCGGCCGGTGGCTCCCTCGGCTGCCCAAGCAGCCCGTGGTCGACAAGGACGGCAACTATTCCGCGGCCATCGCCGCAGGCCGCCCATCACGCCGTCCCATGTTCACCGCGGTCGAGGACGACCACCTCACCTGGGCAGACGGATCCACCGAACGTGTCGATGCCCTGATCTTCGCCACCGGCTACCGACCCGCCCTCGACTTCCTCGCCGCCACAGGTGCGCTGGATCCCGAAGGCGCACCCCGACATCGATCGGGCCTGTCCACCACGGTGCCCGGACTCGGATACGTCGGCATGGAATGGCAGCGATCGTTCTCCTCGGCCACCCTGCGGGGCGTGGCCCGCGACGCCGCCTACGTCGTGCGACGCCTCCACTCGACCTGGCAGGCCAACGCCCCCGCCATCTCCACTCCGAGAGCAGTCAGGCCCGCCAGTCGCGACCAGCCGAGAACCGGGTGACGACAGCGAGCAGCCCAACGCCCCCGCTCCCTGCACCCCCACCACCATCGAAGGAAGAGCCTCATGTCGAGCACCACCACACCGACCAACCCAGCCCCTGTGCCGTCGAGCACCCTGCCCGTCCTGGTCGTCGGTGCCGGCCCGATCGGTCTCGCCGCCGCCGCGCACGCACAGTCGCGCGGCCTGCCGACCGTCGTCCTCGAGGCAGGAGAGTCCGCCGGCGCCTCGGTGCGCGAGTGGGGCCACGTCCGACTGTTCTCCGCTTGGTCCGAACTGGTCGACCCGGCCGCCGAGAAGCTCCTCGCATCCACTGGATGGAGCACCCCTGACCCCCAGACCTACCCGACCGGCCGGGACTGGGCCGAGCAGTACCTCGCCCCGCTGGCCGACGCGCTCGCCGCGACCGACGAGGTCGAGGTCCGGTTCGGGCACCGGGTCGTCGGGGTCGCCAAGCGTGGCCGTGACCGGATGGTCGACGCGGACCGCGAGCAGACCCCGTTCACCGTGCACGTCCACACGTCCCGAGGTCGAGTGCGGATGGACGCCGCCGCGATCATCGACTCCTCCGGCACCTGGGGTGACCCCAGCCCCCTGGGTGGGGACGGGCTGCCCGCCCTCGGCGAGGACGCCCATGCCGATCGCATCTTCTACGGCATCCCGGACCTCGCCGACCCGGCCACGGCCACCCGGTACGCGGGCAAGCACGTCGCGGTCGCCGGCACCGGCGCCTCAGCCCAGAACACCCTCGTCGGCCTCACCGCCCTGGCCAAGGACCACCCCGAGACCCGCATCTCGTGGCTGGTCCGCCGCGCCGGCACCGGCGACGCGTTCGGGGGCGGCGACAACGACCAGCTCGAGGCGCGCGGCGCCCTCGGCAAGCGCGCCCAAGCCGCCGTCGAATCCGGACCCGTCCAGATCGTCACCTCATTCCGCACTGGGGAGGTCACCGTGGACCCCAACCATGAAGGTGCGCTGGTGCTGACCGGCATCGACGGCGCCGTCCTCGACGCCGTCGACGAGGTCGTCGTGGTCACCGGCTTCCGGCCCGACCTGTCCTTCCTGAACGAGGTGCGTCTGGACCTCGACCCGGTCCTGTCCGCGCCCACCCAGCTCGCACCGCACATCGATCCCAACGTGCACTCGTGCGGGACCGTCTACCCGCACGGCGCGGGCGAGTTGGCCCAGCCCGAGCCGGGCCTCTACCTGGCCGGCATGAAGTCCTACGGACGAGCACCGTCGTTCCTCGCCCTGACCGGGTTCGAACAGACCCGCAGTGTCGTGGCAGCCATCGCCGGCGACCACGAAGCGGCCGCCAGGGTCGAGCTCGTCCTCCCGGACTCTGGAGTGTGCGGCGGCTCGGGCCTCTTCGACGGCCAGCCGACCCAGGATGCCGACAGCAGCTGCTGCGGCCCGGCCGAACCCCAGTTGGTCGCCCTCGGCACCGCCTCGGCCCCCGACCAACCCGCAACCGGAGGCTGCGGACCGACCAACTGTGGCTGACGCAGCCCACCCCGCGGGCCACCCGACAGCTACCACGGCCCTGGAGTCCTGGTGAGCGAGCTGAATGGCGAAGGCGTGCCGGCGGTCGTCACCGACCACGGGCTCCCGCCCGCCGCACTGCGGCGCGTCACCGCCGTCCTGTGCGCCAGCCAGATCGTGTCCTGGGGCGTGCTGTTCTACGCGTTCCCGGTCCTCGCGCCCTCCATCGCCGAGGACACCGGCTGGTCACCGACCGCCGTCGTCGCCGCCTTCACCGTGGCCCAGCTGATCTCCGCAGGCGCCGGTCTGCTCGTTGCGCGTCGCCTCCACCACCAGGGCCCCCGCGCGGTGATGACCCTCGGCTCCCTACTGGCTGTGACAGCGGTCGTGGCCGTGGCCTACGCCGGCACCTGGTGGACGTTCCTGGGAGCCTGGTGCTTGGCCGGCACCGCGATGGCCGCCACCTTGTACCCGCCGGCCTTCGCCGCCCTCACCGCGTGGGGAGGTTCCCGCAGGCTCCAGGCACTGACCGCCCTGACCCTGGTCGGGGGACTCGCCAGCACGGTCTTCGCCCCACTGACCGCCGTCCTCGACGACAACATCGGATGGCGTCACACCTACGCCGTCCTCGCCCTCCTCCTCTCGGGCACCGTCATCCTGCACGCGCTGGGACTTCGACAACCCTGGACCCCCCAGCACAACCCCGCTCCCAACCCGCCACCAAGCCCCGCGGGCGCCACCATCGGACGATCGCCTCAGCAGATACCCGGATTCACCCGCACCGTGGCCGCCTTCGCCCTGGCCGGCCTGTGCGTGTGGTCCCTGCTGATCGCGTTCGTCCCGCTCCTGACCGCACGCGGGTTCAGCACCTCGGCCGCCGCCACCGCACTCGGCATCGGCGGCATCGGACAGGTCTGCGGTCGCCTCGCCTACCGCCACCTCGACGCCCGGACCAGCACCCGCCTCCGCACCCGACTGGTGTTCGTCTCGATCGCGGCGACCACCCTCGCGCTCGCCGTCCTACCAGGCCCCTACCTCGCCCTGGTGGTCGCCTCGTTCCTCGCCGGTGCGAGCCGCGGCATCTTCACCCTCCTGCAAGCCACCGCGGTCACCGACCGATGGGGCACCACCGACTACGCCCGCCTCACCGCGATCCTGTCGTTCCCCCTCATGGCCACCGCCGCGTTCGCGCCCTGGCTGGCCACCCTCCTCGCCACGGCGTTGGGCACCCACGCCCTGGCCCTCAGCGCCTTCGCCGCGCTCGCTGCCGCATCAACCGCTCTCGTTCCACCCGACGCCATCAGACCACCCCGCACAGAAGCGTGAGGGTGTCGAGGTAGTCCTTGATACTTGCTTCCTCCCGCCTGAACGCTCAGCAGCGTCGAACGGCCAGATCGGAGCGGTTGGCGCCGTCAGCGAGCCTCAGTCAATGTCTACTCATCCAGTGTTGAAGAGATCTTGCTCTGGGTTGGAAGAGTTCGTTACATCTCGACGACATCGGCGCGGGTGACCTGCGCCGATCCGCGATCGAGCCCGACATAACGTCACGTCAAACTTGTCCTAGGCATCGTCAATGTTCGCTGCATCTCGACACGAACACTCGCCGAGGAGCGTCGTGTCGTTCAATCCGAGTTGCATGAGCACGTCGCGTTGCGTCTGCGGCGAGAAGAGCTCGTGGTCTGGATTGGCCCGGAATGCGACAGGCCTCGAAGGGCGGTCGGAAGAACGGTGGCCAGACAGCGGCACGGCCATCATCCGATCGAGCGTCGCTGCTGCGGCTGGGATCGAGTGCTCCATCAGGCGGATCGGCGACACAAGAATGCCGAGTTCACCCCAGTCTTCGAGTCCGAACGAATCAACCCATCCGCGTCGACTCAGGATCTCAGCTATGCGGCGAGCGTCGCGTCGAGGAAGGCGCAATGCAGTGCGTTCGGCGGCACCCCCGAACGACGACGATATGGGGCCAAGCGGTTCCAGAGGAACCTCATGGACCGTGTTGCGGAGTCGTCGCAAGACCTCGAACAGATCTGCCTGGGGGCTGTCGGGTTCAATTATCGCCGCGAGCGCGGGCACCTTTGCTCTGGCCTCAGCCAGCCACGGCTCCTTCTGCCAACCGACGCGCGGACCCGGCGCATCGATGGCGAGGAGCTGGTTCGACACTCTAGCCACAGCGTCGTAGGCGCCGACCAAGTTCATGAGGACCGTGTCGAGCGTCGACATTAGGTCGTCAATAACACTTCTCGTGGCGTTAAGGTAGTCGAGCCACCGAGCGGAGTCTCGGGCGATCAGGCACCTCGAGAGTCGCTGGAAAACGGACAGCGCGAGGGTCCCGATGTCACGGTGGTCATTCATTTCGTCGTAGGCCCTGCACTCTTCCTGCCAGCGCCATCCCGACGGGAGCATCGCGCGAGCCGCCACCCAATAGAACGTGCTCTTCCCGGTCCCGACCAAGGTGGCGTTCTTCCTATTGTGTACAGGCGCCCGAACACGGAACTCGCCCCGGGATCGCAAGAACTGTCCGATCAACGCGATCGCATCTTGAGGATGCGAGCAGATCGTTCCTCGACCGCGGAACCAGCTGTTGGGCATGAGGAAGGGACGTGTCGTCACGAGCAGGTCTGCGTGCGCGGCAACTGCTGACCCGTAGACGATCGAGGCGCGACCACGCTCAAGCGCCGCATCATGCTCGGACATCCAACTGTAGGTGCGGTCGCTTCTGGCTCGATCCGCGCGTCCGACATCTCCAGAGATGCCGGACAGCCCGGCCTTGCCCCCGATCGCATAGACGACTTCATGCGACAACATGCTGCGCGATGGGTCATGGATTGGAGTAGCAACGACCCAGCCGTCGACTGCACCTTCAACGTACTGGCTGGGCAGCCGTTGTGCGCTGGCGGGCGGGCCGCCGTCGGCGTAATGCAACGCCTCCACCAGATCTGCGCCTGCCAAGGCACGTAGTAGCGAAGGAGCGTCGTGCTGCTGGGATTCCCACCCCTCCAGGGATGTCTCGTCGAAGACGAGCCTCAGTGGCCGTGTGCCTGTGCTCGGCGCGTGCAGTGGTGGAATACGGCGGGAGTGGCGTTCCAGTTCAAAGTTGAGATCCACGGCTCATGCTTGCACGACGGATTCAGGTGCAACGTGCGTTTGGTCCAGTGGGGTGATGTCAGGTCGCCTGCCCCCACCGCTTGGCGCATCTTTCGGCTCGACGCGGAGAGCCTCAATGCGGTCCACTCTCGTCACGGCGGCTCGGGTGCAACCTGCCAACGCAGAACGGGCAGTGGTGGATCGCGACCCAAGATGACGCCGATCCGCCGGGGCCGTCGTGGACCCAAAGGTCGCACTCGTCGAACGTCTCGTTGTAGCCGACGAGGTAGTCACCGCATTCCCCGACCTCGGGATGTTGGTCGCAGCGAAACTCCACTGTCTCCCGCATTCTCTCGCAACAGTGATGGACCGTCATTCGTCGAGCCACTCCTTGAACTAGGCGTATTGCTCGGGCCGGACCCATACCGGTGAAGTGCTCCAGTCGCCTTGTCTACGACGAACGGGCATGAGCCGATCGCTAGATCGCGCAGCTCGCGCGTCCGCACCCAACGTCGGGTGTTGAAGGCGAGAATCCAAGCCCGTGAGTGCTCCTCCACGTTCCAGATCACGAAGGCGTCGTCGTCAGACGCCGGCGCAAGCCACGAGGCGAGAAGATCGGCTGGTCGGGCAGCCGGGGCGGCCACTCCCGCCAGCCCGAGGCCTCAACGAGCGCAAGCTCCTTTGGCCCCGTCGGGCGCCAGAGGGTGACCGTCTCCATGCGCGCATTCACGCTGACGCACGACACCCATCCCTACCGATTTCCCACCGTCCTTCACCTAGCCCCCTGCGCCCCGGCCGTTGATCACCATTGGTTCTTCGCAGCGCCCAGAATCTCCTCCAGATCCCCGTCTTCTGACCTCGTTCCACACCCCATTTCAGTCGGTACGCATGCTACGGGTCTCCGTAGGCTCGGGCGGCTCACCTCATGGGCAAGGAATCGGTCTTGCTCGGGGGTGTCGTGGTGCATGGTGGGGTGAAGTTCTATCGCGGCGCGGCGAGGGCGGCGCGGGCGTATGTCGAGCGGGATCGCTCACGCGCTGATGACTACTACCTCGGCGAGGGCTGCGGGGTCGCTCGCCGGCTGATCGCCACGCCCGGCACCGTTGTGGAGATGGCGTCGATGGACGGCAACGTGTACGAGCAGTGGGTCGCGGGCATCGACCTCGAGGCAGGGAAGCCGAAGGGACGGCTTCGTACCGATGCCGAGGGGCTGCGGTTCGTCGAGGTCGTGGTGAATGGGCCGAAGACCTGGTCCCTGGCCGCTGCCCTGCATCCGGACATCTCGGCGGCGTTGGATGCGGCACAAGACCGTGCCGCGGTCGAGATCGTCGGCTGGATCGCTGGGCACGCCACCACCCGCGTCGGGCCACGAGGCCGCCAGGTGCAGGTGCCGGTCGAGAAGGTCGAGGCCGCGGTGATCCGGCATCACACTTCCCGGGCCGGTGATCCGCATCGTCACCTGCATCTGCAGATCAACGCGCGGGTGTTTGCTGATGGCCGGTGGCGTGGGATCCATTCGGTCGGCATCCGAGACTCGATCGAGGCGATCAACGGCATCGGACACGCCGCAGCCCTCACCGACCCCCGGTTCCGGGCCGTGCTCGGCGACCATGGGTTCACCATCGACCCGGACACCGGCGAGATCCGCGAACTCGCTCGCTACGTCGGCGCGTTCAGCGCACGCACCCGTCAGATCCACCGCAACATCGACCGCTACGAAGCACGCTGGCGCAGCGCGCACCCCGGTGGAGAACCCGGGCCGCGACAGCGAGAGATCTGGGATCGCCGGGCCTGGGCAGAGGCACGCCCTGACAAGGTCGTGCCCACCGACGGACCCACACTCGTCAGCCGATGGAACAAGGAGCTACGCGAACTGGGCTACCAAGATCCCGGCCATCCCGTACAGCTCGCCGGATCGAGACCCGGGTGGCTTGATCGCGACGCGGCCGCGGATCTGGTGGTGTCGCGTCTCGGGGCTCGCAAGTCCGCGTGGAACGCCGCCGACGTGCGTGGGGGCGTCGAGCTCGTCGTCGCCCGGGCCGGTGTGGTCGCCGACGCCGCGGTCAGGAGCGAGTTGGTGGACGACATCGCCGCACGGGCTCTTGGGCGGTGTGTTCGGTTGCTGGCCTCCCCCGACGTGCCGGAGCACGTTCGCTCCCTCACCTCGCCGCGAGTCCGCGACATCGAGACCGACATCATTCACCGCCTCGCAGCACGTGGCGCACGGCCGGCCCGACCTGCTCGGGTCGGTGCGCGGGGCATCGACTGGGTCGACCCGGCACAGGCGGCCGTCGTCGGAGCGCTCACCGGCACCGGTCGCTTGGTGGTCGTCGAAGGAGCCGCAGGCGCCGGCAAGACCACAGCCCTGCGCGCGGCCCGGCGTCGCCTGGCCCAGCAGGGACGACGTCTCCTGGTTGTCACACCGACGCTGAAGGCGGCCGAGGTCGCAGCAGCCGAGACCGGTGCCGAGGGTCACTCCGCGGCATGGTTGATCCATCAGCACGGTTGGCGATGGGACGGCGACGGGCACTGGGCCCGTATCAGTGGTGGCGCCGCTGCACTCGATGCTCAACTCGGCTCCGGGGATCTCCTTCTCGTCGATGAGGCAGGGATGCTCGACCAGGACACCGCCGACGCGCTGCTGACCATCGCCGACAAGGCCAACGCTCGGGTCGTGTTCGTCGGCGACCCGCACCAACTGCCCGCCGTCGGTCGCGGAGGCGTCCTCGAGCACGCCCGCACCTGGGCCGCCGACAACGCTGTCGTGACGCTCGAGACCGTGCACCGCTTCACCGACCCGGACTATGCGGCACTGACCCTGCGGATGCGGCACGGCGACAATCCGGCAGCAGTCTTCGACCACCTCCATCGACGCGGCCACCTGATTGTCCATGCCAGTGAGGTGGAACGTACGGCTGCTCTCGCCGAGATCGGCGCAGGTGGCGAACTCGTGCTGGCCGATCGGCGCGAGCACGTCAGCGACCTCAACGCCGCCATCCGCGAACACCACCAGCAGCATCGCGGGGATCAATCAAAGGAGACCATCACCACCACTGCGGGCGAGGTCATCGGCACAGGTGACCGGGTGGCGACCCGCCGCAACAATCCCGACCTCCAGGTCGCGAACCGACAGATCTGGACCGTCACGACCATCGACAACGACGGCAGCCTCAGGCTCCGGCGGGCTGGACGCGAGCAAGTCCTTCCCCCGGACTATGCAGCGCGCTTCGTCGAACTCGCCTACGCCACCACCATCCACGGGGCACAGGGCGAGACCGTCCCCCGCGCCCACGTCGCGATCAGCGAGACCTCCGGAGCGGCCGCCGTCTATGTTGCGATGACCCGCGGCCGTGACCACAACACCGCACATCTCGTCGCCGACAGCCTCAACGACGCGCGCCAGCAGTGGATCGACGTGTTCAACCGCGATCGACCCGACCTAGGCCCCGCCCGCGCCCGGACCCGCGCAATCGACGACATCGACCGCTACGGACCCAGCCTGTCGCAGAACCGCCAACCGCACGCACCGGCGCCTCACCCACCACCGACCAGGGATCGACGAGACCACGCGATCAGGCTCTAACCTCGCGCAATCCTGGCGCCCGGTAACCGAGAAACGGTGCCGGACAATGTCCGGCACCGTAGACACCGCCGCGAAAGCGGACCTCAGACGTCCAACGCTGCAGAAGAACTGCGACAAGACACGTATCGAAGGTGCGCCCTGCTGCCCCGTCCTGTCAAGTGCTCGGCGGCGCGTCCCCAACCAGTCCGAGACAGGCCGAGGTCCCCCAAGGCCGATCGAAGCTTCCGCGATACGCACCGCCCACGCCGAAGGCCTGTGGCTGTCGCGTCAGCGCTCGGGCGGGCGGTCGTCCTCTCCGAGCGCCGGCTCCCAGTGCTGGCCGCCATGGAAGATGCCAAGGACGTTGATCACGACCTCGCCAGGAGATTCGTCAACGTCGTAGACGACGAGCGTCCGCTTCTTGTAGGTCGTCGTCCGCACACCGGGCCGCACGTCGTCACGCGCTCGGCCTGCAAGCGGGAACGCCAGGATGCCAGCGATGTGGTCGAGGACCGCCGACACGAAGCGCCGAGCGATGTCGGTGGTCGCCTGATCGGCGATCCAGTCATCAAGTTCGTTGAGCTGCCGTTCGGCTTCAGGAGTGAGGTTGATCCGGCCCGTCATGAACGGGCGGCCCACTTGGCTTCGAAGCGGGCCCGCACCTCTTCAACAGGCACGCCGCGTGATGGATCGGCCTTGAGCGCGTCATAAGCCGCGGCCGCTTCTGTCCTCAACCACGACTCCGCTGCCTGATCGAAGGCCTCATCCGGGTCCACCGACTCAAGCAACCGGATCGCCAAACGACGACGCGCGTCAGCAGGCAGCGACATCCCCGCCTCGTAGGCATCGGACTCACTCACGGACATGCGACAAGTCTACGTCCGTGAGGCGACAAGCCCGTTGAGAGCAACCCTCAGCACCGCGTTGTCCTCGCCTTTCGCTGGTCTTGTCCCGTCCCCCAAGGGTTTCATGCCGGCTCGGCGGCCTCGTCGTCGTTGACCAGAGCGCCGAGCTCGGCCTGCTCAGCCGGTGTCATACGTCTCACCAGCAGGGCACCGTCGGGCGCATCAGCACGAAGAGTGCGCTCGATCAGCGCGGCAGGGGTCCGGTCGACTGTCGGGTCTGGGGCGATGTAGTGACCCTCGGTGATCGCCGAGCTGGTATGTCCCAGGAAGCTTGCGGCCGCGTCGGCGCCCATCCCGCGTGCGATCACTGTAGCGGCGGTTCGCCGATACCAACGCAAGCTGATGCCAGTGGCTCCCAGGCCGGCGAGTTCGACGATTTCACGGAAGTTGCGGCGCACGTTGTAGGGGTTGAGCGGACCACCGTTTCGGTTGGCGAAGACGGTGCGCTCGCCGTCTTCCGGGGCCATCGCGGCCAGGCGTCGCCGCAGAACAGTCGCGGCGAACTCCGGTACCGGGATGTCGCGGACCGAGCTCGCGCTCTTCGGATGGGTTTGCCGGATCAGGCCGGTCGTCTTTCGTTGGACGACTGTGCCCGTGACGCGCACGGTCATGCCCGACGGGCCGTCGGTCACGTCGCGGGGCCGGATCGCGAGGGCCTCGCCCGGTCTCATCCCCGTACCGAGCAAGACCTCGATGAGGTCGCGGACCTGGCCGTCGCTCTTCGGCCCCGGCAATCCCTCGCCGCTGCGCCACTTCCCCGCCGCCTTACGGATCGCGACGATCTGGTCCGGCGTCAATGCCTGCGGAACACTCCTCGGTTTGCGAAGCTGCGAGGTCCCCTCCACTGGGTTGCGGGCGAGGGCATCGTTGCGCAAGGCGTAGCCGAACAGCAGGTTCAGCATGGTGCGGGAGTGCATG
>Ga0164243_10008413_pt1 | contig 15209 bp, 10 predicted proteins | sample OricompcompostOP_FD_108781 | JGI IMG/M metagenome (GOLD analysis project Ga0164243, IMG submission 108781) | Organic Plus compost microbial communities from Emeryville, California, USA - Original compost - Organic plus compost (OP) | ecosystem: Engineered > Solid waste > Mixed feedstock >... | reverse complement strand
AACAACTCATTGTAAACGGGGTATTGGCCCTGACGCTGTGTGGCGGAAACCGGCAGGCATTGGCGCAAACCATCGATACGCTGGATAAGCATTGGCCTGCCTATATCAATCTCGACCAGTATATGCAACCGTTCTTAACGGCCGATACGATTTACAATGAGTTGCTGATGCCCATAAAAGACGGACATGCCGCACCGAACGGAGGCCTCTTGTTTCCGGTGAAGTCTGTATTGTCCGTCCGCGATACCTATCTGGGCACCGAATATGAACAGGGAAAGGATTGGATATGGGAAGGCCAACGGATTGTGCTTACCGACTCGTCGCGCATACCGTATTTCAGCAGCCATGAACTTGTTTACGGCGAGGCACGGGAAGGAATTTCGCAGCCTGGTTCTACGCCCGGCACTTATGTGCTCTTCAGTGAGGGCGAGCTTTTGCGCTCGAAACAACTTGCCGTCACGTACATACCGGATCGGCGCAGTGGCAAACCGGCAAAGCGCCTGTCTGCAACGCGTCGGCTGCCCCTTACGGCCGGCAAACTTGCCAAACACCAAAAACTGCATGTTGTTTTTTTGGGGAACAGTATTGAAACCGGAGCAAACAGCAGCGGGTTCCAACATGTTCCGCCATTTATGCCGAATTGGGGAGAACTTTTTGTCTGGCAGCTTCGGCGGTATTTTGACGCCCCTGTGTCGTATAAAAACCTGTCCGTAGGCGGAAAAACAGCCTCATGGGGACTAACGCAGATGGACCTTGTCATGTCGGAACACCCGGATTTGGTTGTAATCGGCTTTGGCATGAACGACGGCACGTTTGGTGTCGCCGCGGAAGAGTTTGCCAAACAGATCCAGACGATGATCGAGGCGGTACGGAACCAGCGGCCAACCTGTGAGTTTATCGTAATTACACCCATGCTGGCCAACCCAAAGGCTATTCATAACAACCTGCAGGAAGCGTATCGGCCGGCCTTGCGGGGATTGGAACGCAATGGAGTAGCCATCGCAGACATGACGTACTGGCATAAATGGCTACTCACCCACAAATCGTATCAAGACATGACGGGCAATAACATCAATCATCCGAATGATTATCTATCGCGTTGGTATGCACACGTCCTGGCGGCCCTGCTCATTGAAAATAACCCCTAACGCTTGCTATAGGCAACGGCCTTGAGATAAAACCAGCATCCGCTCGGCTAATCGTTACGAAACAATAAAAAAGAACGGAAACCGATTGCTGCTCAACCGGGTTTCCGCTCCTCCAATGCAAAGAATCCATCTACCAAAAAGGGTTTTGAACAACCAACGGGCTTACGTTAATCGTATTTTGATCGATTGGCCACAAATAATGTTTCTTCTCGAAAACCCGCGATTTCTGGTAAGTCCGCTGATAAAATTCGTCGTCTTTCAGCGAGTTTCCAACGTGGATATTCATTCCATATAAATCAATCTTATTGGTTTCTTCCGCGATTAACCACCGACGCGTATCAAAATAACGATGGGTCTCAAAAGAAAGCTCAATGCGGCGCTCATGGCGTATTTTCGCCCGCATTTCGTCCTTAGATAAACCCAATGGGAGGCCCGGCAATCCCGACCGGTCCCGAACCGCGTTTACATGGGTGTATACGGCCTCAACGGGGCCTTGCGCCTCATTAAGTGCCTCCGCATAGTTAAGGTATTGCTCGGCGAGCCTAAAATACACCCAGGTTTTTAATACGAAGCGCCCTTCGCGGATATTGACATTATTCTCATCCATAAACTTCCTGAGCAGGTACCCCGTTACCGAGTATAACTCTGTCCCTCCCTTCGACTTCCCTTCCGCGCCGGAATTCCAAAACTCCAATTGCCTGCCCCGCCACATGGCGCCGTTGTAGTTTACGGTAGCATAAAACCGGGGTTCCCTGTTGACATACATATTCCGTACTCCCGCAGGGTAATATCCGGCTGGATGTGCCTCGGCAGCATAACCGGTTTCCTGATAGCCTGAAGATGTATTGATTAGGGGTTGACCATTAGCTTCGTAACCGGTTATCGGGGTAGTCCCATCGGCCATTTCGTACGCATCAACCAACCGCTGCAGCGGACACAAACCGCTCCATCCACCTTCGCTATTGGGTGCTCCCCCCATCTCCTGCCAACTGTGGACGCCCAGATTGCGGGCAAAGAGAATCTCTTGGTTGTGCCGCTCGGTGAAAACCTGCTGGTAATTTTGGACGGGATCGTTGGTGGACGACCGGTAAAGCCGGTAACCGGCCGCTTCGGAGCGCTCAATGCTTTCCTTTGCGGCGTCGGCGGCCCGTTGCCAAAGTTGCCCATCGTAAGATGGAAACAGCTTGACGCCTTCGGAATCCGCAAAATCCGCATAGTCCGGGTTGCCATTGAACAATGGGCTTGCTGCGTAAAGCAATACCCGCGATTTCAGAGCCAAGGCGGCTGCACCGGTAACCCTGCCCTTGCTTGCCGCGGGCACCGTCATGGGGAGAAGCGACGCGGCATCGTCACATCTGCTCACAATATAATTGATGCACTCGGACAGCGTATTTCGCTTTAATAGAGAGAAATCATCATTGGGTTGAAATGAATGGTCAACGATCGGAACAGGCCCATAAAGTCTGACTAGCAGGAAATGAAAAAAACCTTTCAAAAACTCCGCCTCGCCGATCCAGGTTCGTTTTACCTGTTCATCCATCGGGGTGCGCGTGATGTTCTCGGTGAAGAGGTTCAGTCGCCTAAGTGCTTGATAAGGTATCGACCAATGCTCATTGCCGGGCACATCGGTTGGCCCCCACGTACCTCCGTTCATCCGGTGTGAAAACCGGTTCAGCCACGACATCTCCATATCGTCAGAGGCTCCCACAAACGGATTTCTGCCAGGTATCTCTGCAAAGTCAATCTCCGTAGGGAGATAGTTATACGTAGCGGTTAAAAAGCGTTCTGCGTATTGCCGCTCTGCAAACACATCGTCTATCGTCAAGTCTTCGTCGGGTGCTTTATCTAAAAAACCCTTTTCGCACGAGGCTGCTATCGTGGATATCAAAAGGGTTAAAACCACCCACTTTATAGATTTTCTTTCCATGATTATCCCTAATTAAAATTTACGTGAATGCCAAAATTTATGCTCCGCTGAAGAGGGTAGCTCCCGATTCCATTATTTGACTCGGGATCGATCACCTTTACGTCGTCCCACGTAATCAGGTTCATCCCATTGACGAACAGCCGAAGCTGCTCAATGCCGATGCGATGACTGAATGATGTGGGAAATGTATACCCGATTTCCGCATTACGTAATCGGATATAGCTTGCATTTCGCTGATAGGTGGTGCTAAACCGGTAGTTGTTGGGATTGATATCATCCGTTGCTGCCGGATATTTTGCGTTATCCATACGATCCGGCGTCCAACGGTGATCATAAAATTCCCGAAGGATGTTATATGAACCTTGCCCTTTCATAAATGGCATAATGCTGGGGCCGTTTAGATAAAGACTGGTGCGTGCGGCTCCATTGAAAAACAAACTTACATCCACGCCTTTGTAGGCAACGGTTCCCCCAAACCCATACATGATTTCCGGAGTACGGGAGTAACCGATCGCCACGGCATCAAAATCATCAATGACGCCATCCTCATTAACGTCTTTATATTTGATATCACCAGGCCTTACCACGTCCTGAAACATTTGCTTAGGGCTATGTGCAATTTCTTCCTCACTTTCAAAAAATCCAAGGGCGATTAACCCGAAGGGCTGATCAATGGGATGGCCTTTTGCCGATTGATAAGCCCATCGCTGAACGGGCTCATCATTTTCCTCAACCCGGCTCCTGGCGAACGTAAAATTGCCCATGAATGAATAGTAAAGGCCGTCGTTGTTGACACGCTTCAGTTCCAGCATCCCCTCAATCCCCTTGTTGGTAGCGATGCCGATGTTTCCATAAGGAATGGATCCGGGGTTAAAACCAGCCATATTCGGGATCGTACGGCGCTGGATGAGAATACCTTCCCGCCGTTCGTGAAACGCATCGACTTGCAGGGTTATCATACTGCTTAGAAAGCTCACATCAAAGCCAACGTTTGATTTGGTGGAAACTTCCCACGTGACATTATTGGTGCCGATTTGCATTTCGTCGATCCCCGGCCAAAGGGTCTGCTGATCCCCAAAGAGATAGCCTTGTGCCGTACGTGCATTCATCGAAGTAAGGTAAAGGAACCGGCGACCGCCGATCTGGTCGTTGCCGACCTGCCCATACGAGCCCCGGATTTTCATCGAATTCACAAAATCGACGTTTTCCATGAACGACTCATTTGAAAGTAACCAACCGCCGGAAATCGACGGAAAGAAGCCAAACCGTTGCCCCTTTGGAAAGTTTTCCGACCCGTTGTAGCCCATATTAAACTCAGCGAAATACGTGTTTCGGTATCCATAGGTCGCCCGCGCAGCAATGCCTTGCCGCCGGAAAGGAAGCCCATCGATGGACGATCCAGCCGTGATGTTGATGTAATCCCGCTGGTTGTAAAGAACCATTCCGGACAAATTATGTTGTCCCAATGCCTTTTCGTAGTTGACAATAGCCTCTGAATAAATGGCCCGGTTTGAATTGTTCCAAAGCCAATAGTTCATGGGCTGTTCTTCCCGTAAGACGGTATATTGCGGTTCTCCGGTTTCCTCGTCTTCCCCCGTGTAATATTTCACTTCAAAAGACTTATGCCGGTTGATCCCCCCTGAGTAATGATGGTCGTACGAAAACCGTCCGCTGACCGAAAGTCCGGGAGTTACCAAAGAAGACATATCCCATTTGGCAGACAAGGTTCCCTGTACGTTGCTATGCATATGTACGGAATAGCCTGACTGCGTGGCTAGCCCCCACGGATTATTTCCGATGAGCGTAGGTGTACCGCCCGGACTTCCGTCGGGATTCCTAGCGCTGTAAGCAATCGGCGGCGTCACCCGGATTGCGTCCAGCAAGGCGTCGGATCCTGTAGCCGGAAAATCGCCCTGTTGGATAATGCCGGCAATGCCTAATTCCAATACAAGATCTTTACTTACATTGACATCTACATTGGATCGAAGATTGTACCGCCGCATGCGCACATTTGTTTTGTAAGCATTCGCCGGATCGTTCTTCCAAATACCATTTTGATCCGTATAGCCTGCATTAGCATAGTACCTGACGATTTCGCCTCCCCCATTTACATTGAGGTTGTTAATGGTTTGATAAGTATGCTTGCGCATGATCTCTTCAGTCCAATTCACATCGGGATATAGATAAGGGGCGCTACCATTACCGAACAGCTCAATCTGTTCGTCCGTCCACCTTGGCCGCTGTCCCACATGTTCCAGTCCTTCGTTCATTAAACTCGCGTACTCCACGGCATTGATGTAATCCGGTAGCCGGATGGGTTGAAGAAGGGCTGACTCAGAACGAAAGGAAACCTTCGGCCGCCCCATAACACCTTTCTTTGTGGTGATGACGATGACTCCGTTCGCTCCCCGGACTCCATAGACGGCGGTCGCCGAAGCATCCTTTAAAACTGAAAAAGTTTCGATTTCCTGCACATTGACATTGTCCAGACTACGCTCCACACCATCGATTAATACCATGGGTGCCCGATTTCCCCACGTACCCATCCCCCGGATATATATTTGTGCTTGGTCTGATCCAGGTTCAGCGCTCGATTGCCTCGTCATGATGCCGGGCAGCCTACCGCCTAACGCATTCGAGAGCGACGGCGTACTCGTTTTCGCCAGTTCCCGCACGGCGACCGTTGAAATTGCCCCGGTTACTGATATTTTCTTTTGCGTACCAAAACCCACCACCGTTACCTCGTCCAGTTTCGCCTGTTCTTCATCGATGATCATGGAAAATTTCCGCTCACGGTCCGTCCCGGCTAAAACCTCTAGTGGATAGTAGCCGACATAGCTGATCAATAACGTATCTGTGGGGCGGGCAATTTCCAATACGAATTTGCCATCGACATCGGTTAATATACTCCGATCGCTTCCCTTTATGACCACACTGGCATTAGCCAAAGGTTCGCCGTTCCCATCAACCACCAATCCGGTCAGTACATGCTGCGCATGCGCAGCTGTCGAAAGCGATAAAATAAGCAATAACAGCAGCCACATCCGACCTAACCGACGGGGCTTAGCGCTAAATTTGAATTTCTTGGTTTTCATCATTTCATAATTATTTTTGGTTTTATTAACTAATTGGTTGTTCGCATCTTGCTCAGTCTTGAACGTAATGTTGAACGTAAAGACGGGTGGTCAGCGATCGGGGCCCTCTCGCATGCATACTAAAGTCAACGTTCACTATTTCACAGTGACGGATACAATGTTCCTACGTTCACGAAGATATTTAGGGAGTGTTCCGGCGGTCAGTACGTCGCTAGTGCACGCTTATTTCCGATTTCAGTCAGGATTTTCTTCAGCCCATTCATCTCATCGGTCAGCCCCTGTTTGGCATCTTCATTCGCATCGTGATTGATGATCCCGATTGTTCCCCGGTATTTACTCTTCCAAACCTGACGAATCATCTCTTTCTCAACATCGCCCTGTCCGGTTCTAAAAAACCGGTCGGTAACACCGGTCTTTAACCCCGCGATGTTGAGCGCAAACAGGTGTGGCAATATTTTGGGGAAAAATTCAGAAAAACGTGCGTGGTGTAACCGGGCATGATGGAAGTTATAAACCATGCCAACATTTTCAAGATCCACTTCTTTAATAATCTCAAGTTGGTTTTCTGGCTCACCAAACCAACCCCCGTGGTTATACAACGCCACCTGGCACCCAAGCTCGGCGGCACGTGCCGCTATATAGGCTATGGGCTTGCTCATGGCCGACACTTTATCCTGCTGGCTGAGTTCACCAAAACCCTCCCATTCGCCCATCAACAGCCAAATCTGGGGGGTGACTCGATTACGTGCGATGAAATCGAAAATCTGCCGGATATAGGGATCACTTTCGGGATCGTTGCCTGACATCATCCAAAATGCTTCCAACTTAATTCCATACTTATTGAGCGCACGTAGCTCGTCATCAAACGTTGGGATATGTTCTTCGCGCCAATCGTATGCCAGCTTCGTTATGCCAAGGTCTGCCAACATTTTTGCCCGTTCTTCCGGCCCCCGGTGCTTGGCGTCAAAGGGCACGATGCACCATGCGGCAAGATTCTGTTTTGCAAATACATTTTTTTTAACCGGATGGTCGTTTGGCACCTTAAATCCGGCCAGTGAGGTCGTGGCCAAGACAGCCAAAATAAAAAACCAGGTTGTTTGCGGTTTACCCTTTCTTTTTGGTTTCATAATTGTCTATATAAGTTAGTTAGTCTATTTGATAAGCAATGCCTGTTTGTTTCGTCATTCATTTTCCGCGATTGTCCGGAAGGTGGCTTAAGGCCGTAAGTATCTTATGTAATCCATTCCGTTCGGAAATTAACGCTTCTTCGGCATCTCTGTCCGATCGGTGATTCTGGATACTCATCGGACCGTCGTACCCGCTGGTGACAATTTGTTGCAGCAGCCTATATTCCATATCACCCGTACCCAATGGAACAACTTTTACCGCTTCGCCGCTGGAGAGTCCCACCACATTTATACAAGAAAGATAGGGTTTCATTTTCGGATAAAATTCTGAAAACCGTGCTAGGTGGTGCCTTCCATGCTGAAAGTTATACACCATTCCCACGTTGTCCAGTCCCAAATGTTGGATAATCGCGATTTGATTTTCCGGCTCGCCAAACCACCCTCCGTGATTATACAATCCGACGCTACACCCCAATTTCTTGGCTCGCTCTGCTACGTAACGAATGGGTTCCGAAATTGTGGCGATTTGCTCCTGTCTCGACATTTCTGAAAAACCTTCAACCAGGTTCTCATACCCCGCAAACCAGCCCGGCAGATACCAAAGTTGGGTTTTAATATGATTCCGCTCCAAAAAAGCGAACACTTGCTGAATATGTGGTTCGTTGGCGGGATCGGCATTCGACGGCAGCCAAAAAGCAAAAAGATCAATTCCGTGCTGTTGAAGCGCTTCCCATTCTTCGTCAAAGGTTGGGATGTGCTCGTCACGCCAATCGTATGCCAATTTGGTTATACCGAGGTTTGCCAACATCGCTGCTCGGTCTTTCGGAGTACGTTGTTTGGCGTCGAAGGGAACAATGCACCAAGCTACCAAGTCCTCCCGGGAAAACGCCTTGTTGTTGGGCGCCTGGCCATCTGCCCTTCCAACAACCAGCATCAGCACCGTTCCGATTAGTAATCCATACCGGGTGAAAATTATTGCATTCATCTTCGTTAAATATCGCATCACCGCGGTTATCTTGTTAACAAACTATCCGGTAGCGCAAAAGCCACATACGCATCGCCGGTGGCCGTACCCAGCTTGCCGCCGCCGGTGGCCGGGATAATCACGTATTGTCTACCACCTGCACGATACGTACTCGGTACCGCGTAGCCACCGAATGGTAATTTTGTTTCCCACAAAATTTCTCCGGTGTCCTTATCAAATGCCCGGAAACGCTCATCGCGGGTAGCCCCCACAAACACCAGCCCACCAGCGGTAACCATACTACCGCCGAAGTTCTCGGTACCGGTGATGGGAATACCCTTGGCCGTCAACTCTGGATACTCACCCAGGGGAACTTTCCATTTTATCTTACCGGATCCGAGGTCAATAGCATTTAAGGTACCCCAAGGCGGAGCCGTAGCCGGATATCCTTCCTCATCCAGAAACTTCGTATAATCTATGGCGCGATAATACGGCTTACGGTCCGATCCATTTTCACCCTTACCCGTCGTTTCAATATCCAGCAGATAGGAGGCGATCAGTTGTACGTCGTCTTCAGGCAGGTGCGCAAACGGTGGCATGGCGCCCTTGCCTTTTTTTATGATGTCGACGATGTCCTGCTTCGTATACGTTTCCGAAAGATTTTCCAACTTAGGTATCCCACCCCGACCTTTACGGTCGGCTGCATGGCAGTTTACACATCCGCTGACGAGGTAGACATTTCGGCCAGCATGTTCTTGCCGGTTCTTCGGGGAAGCCATTGGCGCCGCGTTAATATCCTGCATAGTGATATGCCAAGCTAGTTCATTGGAATTGACATACATCACGTTGTCGACGGGATCATAGGATCCGCCGCCCCATTCCGCTCCGCCGTGTATGCCGTAATAGATCACACCCTTGGTGGAAGGAGGAATAAACCAACCCGCATCCGCACTCCTAAACCGCTTCAACGCGTAAGCATGCGCCTTTTCACTGATACGGGTTAAGTCGTCGGCGACGACGACCTGTTTAGAAAACGGTTCCGGCCATTTGACAAAGGGCTGCGTAGGATAGGCGTACTGTCCGGGCAAGGTACTCGGAGGAACAGGACGTTCCTCCACTTCCGATAGCAACTCGCCGGTTACCCTATTGAACATTAACAGGTTCCCGGTCTTGGTCAGCTGCACGACACCGGGAATTTCCATTCCGTTTTTCCTGAGCGTAGTCAGAATGGGAGCACAGGGCAGATCCAAATCCCATAGATCGTGATGTATCGCCTGATAGTGCCATCGCCTTTCACCTGTTTTCGCATCAAGCGCTACAATCGAATTGCCAAACAAGTGCTCTCCTTCGTTATTGGGCCGGTAAAAATCATCTTTGGGTTGGCCGGTTGCGAAATAAACCAGCCCATTTTCCGGATCTACACTTAAGCCGCCCCAAACGTTTACCCCTGCGCCTGTCTTCCAAAAATCCGCATTCCCCCAGCTTTCATATCCGTATTCGCCGGGCTGCGGAATGGTGTGGAAAATCCATACGCGCTCACCCGTATACACGTTGAAAGCACTTACGTTCGCCGGGGAAGCCCACGTCATGGCGCCTACAATCACGAGGTCGCCAACCGTCACCGGGGCTCCGGGTGCGGTAATTCCCATTTTTTCAGGTGGTTTCACCAAACCATCGTTCAACGAAATTCGGCCCCGATCGCCAAATTCAAGCACGGGTGATCCGTCTTGCGCGTATATAGCATTGAGAAAACCTCCACTCGTAAAAAAGATACGCTCACGCTCATTTTTCTTACGCCAAAAGGAAATTCCGCGGTTGATTCCCCCGAATTGTTCGCCTTCCCTTGCGGGATTGAATCGCCAAATTTGCTCTCCCGTAGCACCGTCAATGGCTATAACTTCCTGAAGTGGGGTAGTAACATAGACGTTGCCATCCACGATCAGTGGATTCATCTGAACATTTCCCGAAGTTACTCCGGAATTAAATACCCATGCCACCTCCAGATCGGCAACATTGGACCTGTTGATTTGTCCCAATGACGAATATTTGGTCTGACCCGCGCTGCCACCGGGATAGGCCCAATCAGATTCCGAAAAGGTATCGGGCGGTTGGCAACCCCATACCCCCAATACCGAAATACCAACGAATAGGATGAATCGCATGTGATCGAAAATCAATTGTGTATCGGTTTATGCGGGAAATTGTAATCCCATCTCCACGTGTCAGCCATATGGGGATACTTTTTTCTGCAGGCCAGGTATTCTTTAATCATGCGTTGCATGGTAGGGCTAAGGGTTTCGATATAATAGGGCGTAAGCAACTGTTCATTCAACAGGTAAAAATGCCAGGTAGGCGGGTAAGCCGCGCTGTGGTAACCCATGTGCAGCGTCCGCCGCGGGACTTTCATGGTTTCCGTATACCCTCTATGAATTAAGTTATTATTGTAGAGAACTGCTTGTCCTGCTTTGAGAGAAACCGGAATTCCTCCCGGCATTTCTGCACCGATCGGGGCGTAATGTTTTGAGCCTGCAAACGCCTCGTTTTCCTCGGGTGTATTGGGACGATTATGGCTCCTCGGCACTACCCATAACGAGTTCTCTTCGACCAGCGGTAAGTTTATTTGCACGCTGTTATGGAAGCGTTCTTTCGAGAACAACCAATCGGCTATTTCATCCTCTGGGATCTGTATCACATCGCGGTGCCATCCCAGCGAATAGGAGGTTCCTTCGTTCGCGGCCAATATCGACGCATTGTTGATGATGAGATCAGGGCCGATGATTTCCTCAACCGCTTTCAAGATTACCGGATGGTGAAACGCGTGAAGAATGGGTGCAGTACCTTCTTTGGTTAGCAGGTGAAAATAGTATTGCCGTGCCTCCCGACCGAATTCCGCCAGGTCATCGCCCAGGTGCTGAAACGATGCGCTGTGCTTCTTCGTGTCCGCTGCTTTCACTTCAGGGTTTAACAACTGGTCCATAAGAACCCTAAACTGGTTGATTTCCAAATCGGTAAGCACGTCGATAATAACATATCCTTCGGAAAGGAATTGGTCTTTAAGTGATGTTTTCATATATCTTTTTCCTTTGATTGTCTTAACTAATATTCGATGGTTACGGTCTTTCGTTCGGTTGCGGATTTCAGACCGGCTTCCAGTACTTTGAGGATCGCAACGCCATCCGAAAAATCAGGCTTAATTGCTGTACCCTGTCCCAACGCAGTAACGAAATCAGCGACCGCATGGATAAAGGTGTGTTCATAACCGATAATGTGTCCGGCGGGCCACCAGTTTTTTATATACGGATGGCTTTCATCAGTTGTCAGCAGTGTACGGAATCCGCTCAATCCATCTGGATCTCGGTTTGAAAAATACCGCAACTCATTCAGCCGTTCCAGATCGAACGTGACGGCACCATCGCATCCGTAAATTTCGAAAGACAGCTTGTTCTTACGACCATTGGCAAACCGGGTGGCTTCAAACGATCCGACGGCCCCATTTTTGAAATTGACGAGCATGAGCGCTGCATCTTCTACAGTGACCTGCCCCATGCCCGTGCGCGAGGCTTCGGCTTTTAGATTTCCCATGGCACCTTCCATAGCTAACGGGCGCTGGTCGATGAACCGCCGTGTTAAGGCCGTCACATCGGTGATCTGCCCAACGAGGTGATGCGCCAAATCCACGCAATGTGAGTTGAGGTCCCATTGCGGACCGGCTTGTGCCAATTCGCGCTGCAACTGCCAGGTAAGGGGAAAGTTTGGGTCGGTGATCCAGTCTTGTTGGTATGCGGCCCGCCAATGATAGACAGTTCCTATCAACCCGTCATCAATCATTCGTTTAGCCAGTGCAATTGCTGGTACACGCCGATAATTGTGGTTCAGGTAATGCGTTACCCCACTGGCCTGACATGCCCGCAACATCTCCTCGGCCTGTGCACTGGTCATTGCCAACGGCTTTTCGCAGAACAGATGTTTTCCAGCCTTTGCAGCCGCCAAAGCAATTTCTGCATGCAGGTGTTGCGGTGTTGCAATGTCAATGACATCGATATCATCCCGTTCAATAAGGCGCCGCCAATCCGTCTCCGTTTCTTCCCATCCCCATTTGTCGGCAAATTCCGTTAAGCCGTCCAGATGCCGTCCGCAAGCCACTTTGAGAACCGGTTGAAACGGGATATCAAAGAAAAGTGACGCCTTTTTCCAGGCATTGCTATGGGCCCTTCCCATAAATTTATACCCAATGATTCCGACGTTTAATTGACGCATAGTTGTATTTAACGATGTAAGCTTAAAAAGTTGTGATTTTTCGCAGTTCCGCGATACTTTGGCGTACCACTTGCTCCTCCTGATTGCGGTAGTCCGGATGGAGAAAATCGATCTCGACCGCCAAAAATCCTTCGTAGCCCTGCGCATGGAGAATTTCCGCTATTTTCCGGTTATCAATCATTCCCTGATTGGTTGGCACGCATGAGAAAAAATACCATTCATTCGCCGGTACCCCTTTGACGGGAAGCAAATCCTTGATGTGGGTGGCGTACACATAGGGCGCCAGCTTTTCCATGGCTTGGATCGGATCGTCGAGGACCCTCAAGAAATTACCCGTGTCAAAGTTCACACCGAAATAAGGTGAATTTACATGGCGCACCAGCTGCAAAATTTCATCGGCATTGTAGTCGATATGATTTTCTACCGCCAGTTTTACCTCATATCGCTCAGCTATTTTAGTTGCCTCGGCAAACTGTTGTCCCAATTTTTCGAGTTGGGGGCCATGCGGCTCAAACCGGAAAAGAAGACTGCTACCTACCACCCGCATTACCTTTGCACCGATCTGACTGGCATATTCAATATGAGCCAACATTTCGTCGTAAGCCCCGGGGTTTTGGCCTCGTTCTAATCCATCGGGATGGCCCCAGGCGTATACCCGATCCATGCCGGCGCTGTCAAGTATCCCTTTGACAGCCTGCAAATAATTCGCGTCAAATTCTGGGAAAAAACACGATTCCAGCGAAAGTCCGTCTATGGGCATTTCGATTGCTTTTTCCAGAAATTCGTCAAAGGATAGTAAGCTTCCAGACTGATCTTGTTGCGGATATACCTCCCCAAACAGTCTATGATAACAATAGCTATCGATACCGATCTTCATAATTTAAATTGTAAAAAAGGTTAGCAATCACGTAAATCAAAAAAATAGTGAACGTTAACTATTTGGTTTTAAAAAAAGAGGCTGTTAGCCTTAAAAATAGTGAACGTTCACCTTATGCCGCGAATATAACTATATTTTTTTTAAAACCTAAATTTTTACCCATTTTTTATGTATAATTGATTAATTTACTTGTATTTTTGTCGTATCTAACCGCCTTGTCTTTGTACCGGTTAGCCAATAACGATCATTTGCAATGAAAAAAAATCCCGTTGGCATTAAAGATATTGCCCTTCACGCTGGCGTTTCCACAGGCCCTGTGGACAAAGTACTCAATAACCGGGGAGGGGTTTCAAAAAAGACAGAAGAGCGGATTTTAAAAGCCATAGAAGAGTTAGGCTATACGCCGAACATTCTGGCAAGCCGCCTGAAATCGGCAAAGCAATATTCGATTGCCGCGCTGCTTCCGGAAGCCACGCCGGACATTCCTTATTGGAAGGAGCACGAACGTGGCTTTGCCGACGCTATTAACGAACTTAAACCATACGGTTTCCAGATCGAGGTCCACCGGTTTCATCAAAATGACAAACAGGCATTCGTGACACAAACAGCATCGATCTTGGAAAACAACTACGACGGTGTATTCATGGTTCCCATTTTTGCGGCCGAAACCCTAAAGTTTGTGCAGCGCCTTAAACGAGCCGGTACGCCGGTCATATTCTTTGATACGCAATTGCCCGAACTTCCTAATATCCCGTTTATCGGCCAGCATTCTTTCGACAGTGGCTTCCTCGCCGGCGAATTACTACACAAATCGGTATCTCCTTCGTCAACGCTCCTGATCATCTCGCTTACACAAGAACAGGATAATCACTTACATTTTACCAGTCGGGAAAACGGTTTCAGGGAGTTTTTCAAATCAAAACAGCGATCCATTATAAAATATGAAAGTACGTTGGCCAACGAACACATTGAAACCGAGCTCTCGGGATTAATCGCTGCCAGCCCCTTTGTCGAAGGAATATTCGTTACCAACGGCATCCATCGCGTTGCCCGCGTATTCTCGCCCCAAAAAAAGCACATTTTAATCGGTTATGACCTGATTGAGGAAAACGTCAAGTATTTAACAAACGAGGTAATCGATTTCCTTATTTCGCAACAGCCCTACACGCAAGCTTATGCGGGCATCCACTTGTTTTATGATCTGCTGATTTTAAAAAGAACCATCAATAAGAAGACGTATCTTCCGATCGATATCGTGATGAAGTCAAACCTGAAGTATTATAACCATATCGGTCACGGTGGTGCCTGACAGCTCACGCGTTAACCAACGGAAATACCGCATCAACGTATCCAGCCTTTTTAATATACCACCACTTCATCGGTAAGCAACAATTCATGCTGTACGTTGGTCGCGACGATGCGTAGGTAGCGGGCCGTCTGCGGAACTTCGAAATTGAATTCAAAAGTTTTGGTTACAGGAAACCGCTCTTCCGGAGATACGGCGTTGGCCCCCACACCCGCTTCACGGAAATTTTTGCCGTTATCAGACAGCAATACCTTTACCTCCCCGGGGAGATATGCATTCACAGCGCGATCCTGCAGGAACCCGATGGCTACGCTGTGCAACTCCTCGCGTCGCTCAAAATCGATGGTCACATCTACGTGGTTTCGGAATCCTTGCCATTGACCGTCCCTGTCGTAGTTTGGAGACCAGTTCCTTGTCGGTGTGATGTTGATAAATGGATGCCATGGATTATGAAAGAGATTGTAACCCTCCTTTTTTTGGACTATTGATTAGGCGAGAAAATCATTTT
>Ga0164243_10008412_pt1 | contig 15210 bp, 16 predicted proteins | sample OricompcompostOP_FD_108781 | JGI IMG/M metagenome (GOLD analysis project Ga0164243, IMG submission 108781) | Organic Plus compost microbial communities from Emeryville, California, USA - Original compost - Organic plus compost (OP) | ecosystem: Engineered > Solid waste > Mixed feedstock >... | reverse complement strand
GCGGGCCCCGTCGCTACCGCGGGCCGAACGCTCGCCGGCCGTCGGGGGTGCCCCCACCCCCGAACGGCGGTGGGCGTTCGGCTGCCGTGGGTGTTTTGCGCCATGATGAGGGCCACGGACTCGACGACGAGGAGGTTGCCCCATGGGCCGTCACGCGGAGGAACACCAGCGCAGCCTGACCGATCCGGAAGGGTTCTGGCTGGCCGCGGCCAAGGCGATCGACTGGACACGTGAGCCGTCCACGGCGTTGGACTCCTCGAAGGCCCCGCTGTTCCGCTGGTTCCCCGACGGCGAGCTGAACACCGCCTACAACGCCCTCGACCGGCACGTCGAGCGGGGGCGCGGTGAGCAGGCGGCGCTCATCTGGGACTCGCCGGTGACCGGCGGCAAGCGCACCCACACCTACGCCCAGCTGCGGGACGAGGTGGCGCGCTTCGCGGGCGCGCTGCGGTCGCTCGGCGTCGGCAAAGGTGACCGGGTGATCGTCTACATGCCGATGGTGCCCGAGGCCGTGGTCGCGATGCTCGCGTGCGCGCGCATCGGCGCCGTGCACTCGGTGGTGTTCGGCGGCTTCGCGCCCAAGGAACTCGCCGCGCGCATCGAGGACGCCAAACCGACGGTGATCGTCGCCGCGTCGTGCGGCATCGAGCCGAACCGCGTGGTCGAGTACAAGCCCATCATCGACGACGCGCTCGCCGTCACCGAGCATCAGCCGGACAAGGTCGTGGTGCTGCAGCGCGACGCCGCGCGGGCGACGCTGGGCGAACGCGACGTCGACTGGCAGGAGCTGGTGGCCACCGCGACGCCGGCGGACCCGGTGCCCGTCGCCGCCACGGACCCGCTCTACGTGCTCTACACCTCCGGCACCACCGGCAAACCGAAGGGCGTGGTGCGCGACACCGGCGGGCACGCCGTGGCCCTCGCGTACTCGATGCACGCGATCTACGACATCCAGCCCGGCGACATCTGGTGGACCGCCTCCGACGTCGGTTGGGTGGTGGGCCACTCCTACATCGTGTACGCGCCGCTGCTGATCGGTGCGACCACCGTGATGTACGAGGGCAAGCCGGTGGGCACCCCGGACGCGGGCGCGTTCTGGCGGGTGATCAGCGAGCACCGGGTGAAAGCGCTGTTCACCGCACCCACCGCCTTGCGCGCGATCAAGCGCGTGGACCCGGACGCGAACGAACTGGCCCACTACGACCTGTCGGCGTTTCGCACCCTGTTCATGGCCGGTGAGCGTCTCGACCCGGAAACCCTGAACTGGGCGGCGGACAAGCTCGGCGTTCCGGTGATCGACCACTGGTGGCAGACCGAGACCGGCTGGGCCATCGCGGCGAATCCGCGCGGCCTGGAACCGATGCCGGTGAAACCGGGCTCGGCCACCAAACCGGTGCCGGGGTACGACGTGCGGATCCTCGATCAGGCCGGAAACCCGCTGCCCGCCGGGCAGGAGGGCGCGATCTGCATCAAGCTGCCGATGCCACCCGGCACCCTGCCCACGCTGTGGGGCGACGACGACCGCTACATCGAGGCGTACCTGTCCCGGTACGACGGCCACTACCTCACCGGCGACTCCGGCTACCTCGACGAAGATGGCTACCTGTTCGTGATGGGCCGCACCGACGACGTGATCAACGTCGCGGGTCACCGCCTGTCGACCGGTTCGATGGAAGCGGTACTCGCCGCGCACCCGGCCGTGGCCGAGTGCGCGGTGATCGGGGTGCACGACTCGCTCAAGGGTCAGCTTCCGCGCGGACTCGTGGTTCTCAAGTCCGGTGTGGACATCGACGAGGAGACACTCAAGTCGGAGCTGGTGGCGGCCGTGCGCCGCGACATCGGCCCCGTCGCGGCGTTCCGCGACGTGTCCGTTGTGGACGCTTTGCCGAAGACGCGATCGGGCAAGATCCTGCGCAAGACGATGCGCGGCCTGGCGGAGGGCCGCGACGAACCCGTGCCGTCGACGATCGAGGACCCCGCGGTGCTCGACCGGCTGCGCGCGGTGCTGCGCGAATCGTGACACGGCACTCCACAACGGACTGAAAGCGAACAGGCGCGTGAGTTCCATGCCGCCACGCTAGGGAGCACCACCGACGAAAACCGGGGCTCCAGCCGGGAAACGTCACCCCATCGTGTCGAACGAGCGTTTTCACCCGGCTGGAGCACACGGGTCGCCACCGGCGCGCATTGCGCACCAGCTCCGCGACCGGCGGACCACCGGTCGCCCCGCTGCCGTGGCGGGCGACGAGATGCCGCCCGCGCACAGGCCGACTTCCACCGCTCACCCCTGGTCGACTGGCGCTGATCCGGCACCACCCCGCGCAGCCCACGAGGGGTGGACACCGTCTGCCCGCTCTTGGTAGACAGTGTCCACCAGGAGATCGACTTCACCGTCGGGGTGCTGGATGGGTTACCAGAGGTTCGTCGTCGTCGGCGACAGTTGCGCGGAGGGCCTGCACGACCCGTACCCGGGCTCGGACGTCTACCGGGGCTGGGCGGACCTGGCCGCTGCCGCGCTCGCGCGGTCGGAGCCGGAGCTGCGGTACGCCAACCTGGCGGTGCGCGGCCGTCGCCTGGACCAGATCATCATCGAGCAGATCCCGGCCGCACTGGACCTGCGGCCCGACCTCGTCGCGTTGTTCGGCGGTGCGAACGACGTCATGACCCGCACCTACCGGGCGGAGGTCGTCGCGAAACGGGTGGACGCGGCGATCCGGATGCTCACCCGAAGCACCCCCACCGTCATCGTGTTCACCCTCAGCGACGTGTCCGGCCGGGTGCCCGCGCTGTTCCGCATCCGGCACCGCCTGGAGGCGATCAACGCGGCGATCAACGCCTCGGCGAACCGGCACGGCGCCGAGGTGATCGACCTGTGGGGCGAACAAACCGTGCACGACCTGCGGTACTTCGGCCCCGACCGCCTGCACCTGTCCGAGTACGGCCACCGCAGGCTCGCCGCCTACCTGCTGACCCGGCTCGGTGTCCCGCACGACCCGGCGTGGCTGGCGCCGCCGCCGGGCGAGCCGGTGCGCCCCGGGGTGTGCGCGCACGCGCGGTGGGTGTGGCGCGAGGTGCTGCCCGCGATGGTCACGCGCACGCGCAACTGGTTCACCGGCCGATCGATCGGCGACGGCATCGCCCCGAAGCGGCCCGAGCTGTCCCCCGTGCTCACCGACGAGCTGGTCCCGTGGAAGTCGATCCCCGGCAGCGCCTGATCGGCTCCGCCGTCTCGGTGCTGACGAGCGAGGGTGTCGAAGCCGTCACCCTCCGGCGGATCGCGCGTGCGGCCGGGGTGTCGCACGGCGCCCCGCTGCGGCACTTCACCGGCCGCTCCGAGCTGCTCGCCGCGGTGGCCGCCTCCGGGTTCGAGGAGCTGCACCGCCGCGCGGTGAGCCCGTCCGGCCCCGGGCCGCGGCAGCGCCTGCTCACCGCGTGCCGCCGCTACCTCGACTTCGCCCAGGAGAACCCGGCGATGTTCGAGCTGATGTTCCGCGCCGACCTGATCGATGTGCTGGAGCCGGAGCTGAGCCGGCGCAGCGGCGCGGTGTTCGACCAGTTCCTCGACCTGGTGACGCGCGCGCAGGAGGGCGGCTGGCGGCGCGGTGCGGCGTCGCGCCCGCTGGCCGCGTCCCTGTGGGCGGCCCTGCACGGGATCGCGGCGTTGTGGCTGCGCGGTGGTATCGAGTGCGCGACGGATTCCGCCGACGTGCAGCACACGCTCGCCGTCACGCTCGACACCTACCTCGGCCCCTGAACTCCCGCGTCCGGCGAACGACCTGGTCGCCGGGCTGGCACAGTGGTGTCGTGAACCCCGTCGTCGATCTGCGCCCGCCCGCGAACCTCGTGAGCCGCAAGGCGATCCTGTTCTGGACCGCCCGTGCGGCGATCGGGTGGGTCGTGGTGCTCGCCGCGGAAGGCGTCTGGCTCGGGCTGACCGGGTGGGCCCCGCTGGTCGTCGTGCTGATCGTCACCGCCGTGCTGACGCTGGCACACCTGGCCGTCATGCCGCAGTGGCGGTTCCGCGTGCACCGCTGGGAGACCACGGCCCAGGTGGTCTACACCCAGTCCGGTTGGATCAACCAGGAACGCCGCATCGCACCGGTGTCGCGCATCCAGACCGTCGACACCGAGCGCGGGCCGCTCGAGCGGTTGTTCGGGCTGGCGAACCTCACGGTCACCACCGCGTCGGCGCGCGGTCCGGTGCAGATCCACGGCCTCGACCACGACGTCGCGCAACGGCTGACCCAGGAACTGGCCACCAACACGCAGGGCACGCCGGGAGACGCGACGTGAGCGACGAGTGGCGCCGCCTCGACGCGCGGATGCTCGCCGTCCACCCGGTGCAGGAGGTGGTGCGGCTGCTGCCGGTGCTCATCGGCGTGTTGTTCATCGGCCGCGGCGGGCAGGGGCAGATCTGGAGCCTGGTGGGCCTGGGCCTCGCGGTGGCCGCGGGGTTGCTGCGCTGGTTCACCACCACCTACCAGGTCACCGCGGACCACGTGCGGGTGCGGCGCGGCCTGGTGAGCCGCAGGGAACTGTCGGTGCCGCGGGACCGGATCCGCACGGTCGACCTCACTTCCCGCCCCCTGCAACGGGTCCTCGGCCTCACCCGCGTGGTGATCGGCACCGGCCGCGCGGACCGCGCCGGAGCCGAGGGCGTCACGCTCGACGCGTTGGCGACGGCGGAGGCGTCGCGGCTGCGTGCGGAGCTGCTGCACCGGCGCAGCGGGAGCTCCGAGCACGCGGCACCTCTGGTGGACGTGCTGGCCGAGCTGCGGCCGTCGTGGGTGCGGTACGGGCCGTTCACGTTGTCCGGGATCGCCGCGATCGGTGTCGTCGTCGGCTCGCTGGCGAACCTGTTGAACGAGGTGCGGCTCGACAGGGACGACTTCGGCGCGGTGGAGTCGTTCCTCGGCCGGACCGCCGCGGCGCCGGTGTGGCTGCTCGTGATCGGGGTGCTGGTGCTCACCCTCGTGCTGGTGTCGGTGCTGTCGGTGGTGGCGTACGTGCTGGCGTTCTGGAACTTCCGCCTCGCGCGCGGGGAAGGCGTGCTGCGGGTGACCCGCGGTCTGCTGACCACCCGGCAGACGACGATCGAGCTGCGCAGGCTGCGGGGCGCCGAGGTGAGCGAGCCGTTGCTGCTGCGGGCGGCTCGCGGCGCGCGGTGTTCGGCGATCACCACCGGCCTGCGCGGTGAGCACAGCAGTTCGGTGCTGCTCCCGCCCGCACCGCGCGTCGAGGCGCACCGGGTCGCGTCGGACGTGTTGCGGGACCCGGCCGTGACCGCGGAGGAGCTGGTCCGGCACGGCACGCGGGCGCATTCGCGGCGCTACACCAGGGCGTTGTCGGTCGCGGCGGGCGTGACGGCGGTGCTCGCGGCGTTGGCGGTGTTCGCGGGCTGGCCCGCGTGGATGTGGCAGGTGGCGCTGGCGTCATTCCCGATCGGCGCCGCCCTCGCCGAGGACCGCTACCGCAACCTCGGGCACGCGCTGGTGAACGGCAAACTCGTGTTCCGCCAGGGCAGCCTCGTGCGACGCAGGCAGGTGCTCGCGACCGACGGCGTGATCGGCTGGGTGTTCCACCGGTCGTTCTTCCAGCGGCGCGCGGGATTGCTGTCGCTCACCGCGACCACCGCGGCCGGGCGGCAGCACTACACGGGCGTCGACATCCCGGCCGCGGAGGCGATCGCGCTCGCCGACGCCGCCGAACCCGGTCTGCTGGAACCGTTCCTCGTCCGTCGGTAGGGAGAACCCGAAGGGGAACCGGCCGGTCCACCGTAGTGATCAACCGGACCGCGTGGCGAAGGATTCCGGTATGACCTCACCTCCGCCACGGATCCGCCTCCCGCTCGCCGGCCTCGGGCTGGTCACGATCGCGTTCCTGGCCTACGCCCTGCCGCCCTATCTCGGGCTCGACCCCGCCCAGTCGCGGTTGCCGACGCGGCCCGGTGCGCACTACCCGCTGCTGGTCACGCACATCCTCCTGGGCAGCGTCGTGCTGGTGACGGCGGTGCTGCAGCTGTGGCCGTGGCTGCGCCGGACGCGGCCGGACGTGCACCGCTGGAGCGGCCGGATCTACGTGCTCGCCGCGGTCCCGGCGGGGTTCGCCGCGCTGGCGGTGGCGCCGCTGGGGTCGATGGGCCTCAACCAGCGGATGGCGAACACGGTACTGGCGTTGCTGTGGCTCGGCACGACCATCACCGGGTACGTCATGGCGCGGCGACGGCGTTATCCGCAGCATCGCGAGTGGATGGTCCGCAGTTTCGCGCTGGCCTTCTCGATCGTGCTGAACCGCGTGTGGACGAGCGTGTGCGTGCACGCCTTCGTCTCCGACACCGGTGACCTGACGGCGATGCAGCAGGCGGTCGGCGCCGGATCGTGGCTGAGCTGGCTGGTGAACCTCCTCGTCGCCGAGTGGTGGATGCAGCACACCCGCCACCGCCGCCGGGCGACGCTCCCGGAAACCGCCGTGGCGCGCTGACCGTCAACCGGACGTGCGTGGCCCGACCCCGTCCAGCAGGTTGCCCACGAGCGCGGTGAGGAACTCGTCGGTGATCGGTTCGTCGGGGATGAGGAGCCGGTGGTAGACCGCGCCCCACAGCTGGTCGACGAGCACCTGGAGGTCGACGTCCGGCCGGATCTGCCCGACCTGCTGGGCTCGCCGCAGTCGTTGCACGGCGAGGCGCCTGCGCTCCGCGGAGTAGCGCGCCCGGTAGGCGGCTGCGAGCTCCTCGTCGGTCTGGGACTGTCCGATGAGCTCGGTGAGGATCTTCCCGGCCGCCGTGGCCGTGGTGATGTGGGCGAACTGCCGCAACTGGTCGATCAGGTCCGCCCGGATGTTCCCGGTGTCCCGGAAGGCCAGTGGTGCCCGCACCGCGTGGAAGTAGCCGTCCAGTGCCAGCGCCCCCTTGGACGGCCACCACTTGTACAGCGTGGTCTTGCTGACACCCGCGCGCCGGGCGACGTTTTCGTAGGTGACCGCCGCGCTGCCTTCGTTCCACAGCAGTTCCTGCACGGCACGCCGGACGTCGGTCCGGACCTCGTCGGCGGGCCTGCGCCCGCGCCCGCGTCCCGGCGCGTTCTGATCGGTGGTGCGTCGTGTCACGGGTGATCAGGCGATGCCGCCGTTGGGGAAGACGGTCTGCCCGTTGATCCAGCGCGCCGGGCCGGCCAGGTGCGCGACGGTCTCGGCGATGTCGCCGGGCGTGCCCAGCCGCTCCAACGGGGCCAGACCGGCGAGGCGGTCGACCGTGGCCTGGTCCTTGCCGTCGAGGAAGAGGGCGGTCGCGGTCGGGCCCGGCGCGACCGCGTTGACGGTGACGTCCCTGCCACGCAGCTCACGGGCGAGGACCAGCGTCATGGCCTCGACGGCGGCCTTCGACGCCGCGTAGGGCGCGTAGGCCGGGTGCTGCAACCGGGTCTGGCTGGTGGAGAAGTTGATGATCGCGCCGCCCGGCCGCACGCGCTTGGCCGCTTGCTGGGCGACCACGAAGGTGCCGCGGATGTTGGTGCGGTGCATCCGGTCCAGATCGGCGAGGTCGAGATCGACGATCGTGGACAGGATCATGATGCCCGCGGCGTTGACCACGACGTCGATGCCGCCGAACGCCCCCTCGACGATGTCGAACGCCGCCGCTACGGCGACCTCGTCGGCGACGTCACCCCCGACCGCGACCGCCCGCCCGCCCGCGGCCGTGATCTTCTCGACCAGCGCGTCGGCCTTGGTCTTGCCGCCCGCGTAGTGCACGCCGACGGCGAACCCATCGGCCGCGAGCCGCTCGGCCACGCTCTGGCCGATACCTCCGCTCCCGCCGGTCACCAGAGCGACGCGGGTGCTGCCGGTGGGCGTGGTCATCGCTGCCTCCTGCCGACGAACGGGTGCGACCACTTGAGTCAAACATGGACGGCCCGTTCATTTATTCCGACGGTCAGGTCGAGCTTCGCCGGCTCCGGTAGGCCGCGACGCTCGCCCGGTGCGCACAGGCCCGGGTGCAGTACTGCTTCGAGCCGTTGCGCGAGAGGTCCACGAACGTGGCCCGGCACCGCGGTCCGGCGCAGACACCGAGGCGCGCTGGCCCGAAGGTGGCGATCACGGAGGCGAGGGCGCTGAGTGTGGTCGCGGCGAGGTGGGCCGCGCAGCGGTCGCTGTCGGAGGCGACCCCGATCCACCACCGGTCGTCGGCGTGGCGCACGACGGGTGTGACGCGGTTGCGCCGCAGACCCTCGTTGATCAGCGCAGCGGTTTCCGCCGGGTCCGCGTTCGCCCGTTCCAGCACCGCGCGCACCGTCTCCCGCACGGCGCGCACCTCCGTCAGGTCGGCCGAGGTGACGGCCGATCTCGATGCCGCGGCGGCGGGGTGCTCGTCGAGGAAGCGCCGGAGCTGTGCCACGGTCTCGAGCGCATCCTCGCCCTTGACCGGCCGCAGCGTGTTGGCCAGGTCGACGGCCGCCTGGACGGCCGACGGGTTGTTACACGCGTCCAGCATTTGACGTATCACCTCGCCGACCCATAATGTGACATTCAAAGGAGCTTTCGTATGTCACAAGATACCCGGCCGGGCGTCGTTCCCGCAGGGTCCCGGGCAGCGGAACGAGCCGGCGGGCGCCGGCTGGGGCTGGTCCTGGGGATGTTGGTGCTGCCGATGTACGTGGCGCTGGGGGCGCCGTCCGTCGCGCTGCCGTCGGTCAGCCGCTCGCTGGCGGTTCCGTTCGGGGCCACCGCGTGGGTCCTCGCCGCGTGGTCGCTGACCTCCGCGCTCGCGATGCCGGTCGCGGGCAGGCTGCTGGTCCGCTGGAGCCCGTTCCGGCTCCTCGTGACCGGCGTCGTCACGCTCGCCGTGGGCTCGGCGCTCGCCGCGGCCGGACCGACCCTGCCCGTCGTGATCGCGGGCAGACTGGTCGGCGGCGCCGGGGCGGGCACCACCGTGATCGCCGTGTTCGCCGCGGCCACCGCCCTTCCCGGACGGCAACGGCTCCGCACCCTGGGGATCATCGCGGCCGCCAGCGCCACGGCGTCGGGATGCGGGACGCTGCTGGGCGGCGCGGTCACCTCGTGGCTCGGATGGCGCGCGGTCATCGCGCTCCCGGTCCTGGCGCTGCTCTTCCTGCCCGCCGCGCTGCCGAGCAGGCGTGCTCTGGCCCGCACCGGGGAGCGCAACGGCCCGACCGACCGGTTCGACGTGGCCGGCGCGGCCGTGCTGTCGGTGCTGGCCAGCTCGGTGATCACGGTGCTGCAAGCGCATGCGGTGGGGCTGCCGGCGCTCGTCACGATCGTCGTCGCCGCGGCCGGAGTTCTGGCCGCCGCGGGCCTGTGGTGGCACGTGCGGCGCACCCCCGACGGGTTCGTGCCCCGCCGGGTGATCGCATCCCGCGGTTTCCTGACAGCCGGGTTGCTCGGCGGCGCGGTCTTCGCGGGCTACTACGGGGTGCTGTTCCGCGCCCCGTCCCTGATCGAGCAGTTGACGGGCGGCGGTCCACTGCGGGCCGGTGTGCTGTTGGTCCCGGCCGCCGTGTGTTCGGTTCTGGCAGGCCGATCGGTCGGCGCGCTGTCCGACCGGTTCACCGGTTGGCGGGTCTCGGCCGGGCTCGCCGTCCTCACCGTGACCGGCGTGCTCGTGGTCGCGTTCTCCATCGGGCCGGTCCCCGTCGTCGTGGGCACGGCGCTGACCGTGTGCGGGTTCGCCGGTGCCCAGGCCGTGCTGGTGGGGCTCGTGCCGGACCTGGTCGCGGCGAGCGACCGTGACACCGCGCAGAGCCTGCTCAACTTCATGAACACCCTGGGCGGCGGGATCGGCCCGGCCGTGGTCGCGGGCCTGTCCGGAGTCGTGCCGGCGACGGCGGCGCTCGCTGTGCTCGCGGCGCTCCCCCTGGCCGGGCTCGCCGTGAGTCTGCCCCTGGCCCGGCAGCGCGTGGCCACGCCTGAGAAGTCGGCCCATCCGGCGAGCCCGCGGTAGCAGTGGAGCCGGCCTACGGCTTGCCGGAACACCCGGCCTCAGTCCAGATCGCCTCGAGGTCACGGCAGACGACGGTGAGTGTGCCGCCCCGGCAGGCGACCTCGTGGCTGCAGCCGTCGCGGTGCGGCAGGATCTCGTCGAGGACCACCGCCCCGAGCTCGCTCTCCCGGACTCCGTCGGCGGGATCGATGATGAAACTGGACACCCCCGCGTAGCGGATCAGCAGATCCTGGTCGTGCTTCCAGCAGTTGTGCCGGAACTCGATCTCCACATCCGCACCGCAGGCGCCCCGGACGGTCCGAAGCGTCAGGTCCTTCACGCATCGCTCACTGCGGAAGTCGTAGTGATCCGCATCAGTGGCGAAGGACCGGGCGCCCGGCGGCAGATCGCCGCAGATCGTGAGCAGCCGCTCCAGGTAGCGCGAGGGGTCCAGCACCCCGGACAGGTCGCCGACCTGCGCATCGAGATCGACGTACTCCATCAGCCCGGCCCCCTCATGGCTCCCCACTGGCCGACGAATCCTCGCACAGACGCACCGACACGACGTCTCAGGCCGCGGTGCCGTTCAACCAGTTCAGGTAGCGGGAGAAGCGTTGCGCGTAGGACACCGGGGTGGACGCGGTGGCCATGGCATCGGCGTACCGGCGCACCTGCCGGTACCGGGCGATGCGGTCGCTGTGGTAACCCTCCAGCGCCGGTCCGATGTCCGCTCGGCCGAGCCGGTCGCCGAGTACGCGCGCATCCTCGATGCCGAGTGAGGCACCGGATCCGATGTGCGGGGACATGGCGTGCGCGGCGTCCCCGGCGAGCACGACGCGGTCACTCGTCCAGCGCGGGATCTCCGGCACCACGGCGACCTGGTTGTCCATCACCGCGTCTTCCGGGGTGGCCAGGACGACCTCGCGAAGCACGGACCGGGAGGCGCCGTCGTGCAGGTTCGCCACCCGGGCAAGGGCTTCCTGTCGTGCGCTGCCGCTGAACCCGCCAGTGACACCGAACTGGGCCAGCACCCAGAAGCACGAGCCGTCGGCGAGCCGGGTGACCGTGCCGCGGGTGCGGCGGTACCCGATGGTCGGGCAACCATCACCCAGGTCCCCGTCGAACGGCAACACCGCCCGCCAGACGTGGTGACCTTCTTCGTAACGACGGCTTTCCGAGCCCGGCACGAGCTTGCGACGGACCCGGGAGTTCAGGCCGTCGGCGCCGACGAGCAGATCCGCGCGTTCCCGGTCGCCACCGGCGTAGTGCACGGTGACACCGTCCCCGTCCTCGGTGTAGTCGACGACTTCCCTGCCGGTGCGGATGTTCTCCGCACCGAGCGCCGAGACGAGCAGCGCGCTGAGCCGCCTGCGGTGGATCACCCACCCCGGCGGCATGTCACCCACGTCCAACAGGGCACCGGAGGGATCGCGAAAACGCTGGAAACTCCGTTCCGCCCCGATGTCGGACAGCCGTGAGCCGAGCCCGAGACGGTCGAGCTCGGCGAGCGTGTGCTGCCAGACCCCGAGCGCAGCACCGGTCTGCCTGACCTGCGGCGCCCGCTCACGAACCGCGACCTCGAACCCCGCCCGGCGCAACGAAAGCGCAGCACTCAACCCGACGATGCCCGCACCGGCCACGATCGCCCGGCCGCGTGCCCTGGTGCCGCTGCTCATGTCTGGTCCCCGGTTCGCAGCGCAGCGATGCGCTTGCGCACGTCGTCCATCGTCCCTCGGGGCTCCTCGCCCGGGCGCCTCGTCGCGGGAAACTCCGTGACGACCACGGTGCACGACTGCTCGGAGATCACCTGCCACCTGTGGTTCGAACCGCAGAAGACGACCACGTCACCCTGGTTCAGGATTTCCCGGGTGCCATCGGAGGCCTCGAGCGCGATCGTTCCGCTGACGACCGTGTCGATGGCGATGCTGTCGTGAGAGTGGAAACACCCGAAGCCGACGCCGTCGTACCAGTGGATTCCGCTGGGCTGGGCGTCGAGGAGTTCCTTCTGCTCCGGGGACGCCGGCGACCACGTCATCGCCGCCAGTTGCGACAGCGGAGGGAAGTGCGCGCCGAACACCCGCAGGCCGCCGGGGCCCGCCAGGACGCTGCGAGCCTGGTACGGCTCGTCCGGGTAGTGGGGCAGGGTCGGCGCCTCGTCGTAGCCCCAGATGTAGACAGCGCCGAAACCGTGCGGATCCGCGGATTCGACCTCGGCGATCTCGAACTTCGATATCCCCGTCTCGATCTCGCCGAGCAGGACCCTGCGCCACGGACGGGTTCCCACGCCGGTCACCTCCGCTCCCCGGTCACCGGCACGAGACCGTCGAGGACGGCCACCGCCGGATCGTCCAGCTCGACGAACGCCGAGGCCACGTTCTGCCGCAGGTGCTCGACGCTGGCGGTACCGGGGATCAGCAACGTCGCCGGATCGTGGGCGAGCAGCCACGCGAGCGCGACCTGGGCGGGCGTGACGTCGAGCCGGGCGGCGACGTCGATCACAGCGGGTTCGGCCAGCACGTTGCGACGCCCGGGTTCGGCCGAGCCGAGCGGGAAGAACGGCACGAAAGCGATTCCGTTGTCGCGGCACAGCTCGAGCACCGGCTCGTCGGCCCGGTGCAGGAGGTTGTAGAAGTTCTGCACGCACACGATCCCGGCGGGCAACGCGCGGCGAAGCATGTCCGCGTCGACGGAACCGAGGCCGATCGCACCGATCTTGCCCTCGTCGCGCAGCGCGATCAGCTCGGCCAGCTGGTCGTCCAGGTCGACGATCTGGTCGTCCGGGACGGCGAAACTCCCGCGCAGGCCGTGCTGGACGCTCCGGATGTTGACCACGTCGATCCGGTCGACACCGAGACCGCGCAGGTTGTCCTCCACCTGGTCGCGCAGCTGCTCGGGCCGCTGCGCGAGGACCCTGCCCTCGCCGTTGTGCACGGCGCCGACCTTCGAGACGATCACGATGCCGTCCCGCTGGTCGGCGCGGTACGGGCTGAGCGCCTCGCGGATCACCTCGTTCGCGGTGCCGGGTCCGTAGAACCCGGCCGTGTCGATGTGGTTCACGCCCAGTTCGAGGGCGGTGCGCACCACCTCGACGGCGGTGTCGCGGTCGACGGCGGGACGCCCCGGCAGTTCCGCCAGCTGCATCGCACCGAAGCCGACGCGCGCGACCTCGCGTCCGGCCATTGTGGACGTTTTCATCGTCGGGAGCATGGTCGTCCTCTCGGTCCGTGAGCGCCGGTCACCAGGTCTCGAAGTGCATGACGTCGTCGAGCGGCTTCCGCTGGAGCGAGCCGAACGGTCGCGCCGCCCACCCCACCGCCATGGTCACGCCGATGATCTTGTGGTCCGGCACGCGGAGAACCGCCCGGACACCCCTGGTGTTGAGCGTGTGTATCCCGGTCGGCGCGACCCCCAGGCCCATCGCCCGTCCGGCCACGAGCATGTTCTGCGCGGCCCCGTAGATGGCGGCGTACTGGTAGCGGTCCTCCTTCGGATCGCCCGGGACCCACGACGACGCGCAGATGAAGATGAGCACCGGCGCGTCGCGCAGGGTGGTCAGCAGGTGCGTCCCACCGTCGTACATGCGGCGCTTCACCGGGTCGGTGACACCCGCCGTGCGCGCCTTGACGCCGTCGAGCGCCGAGACGTCGGGAACGACGGCTTCGTGGAGACGCGCGCGCTGTTCCGGCGACGTGACCACGATGAAGTCCCAGAGCTGCGAGTTCTCCGGGGTCGACGCCCTCGTCCCGGCCCAGATCAGCTTCCGGACCGCTTCGTCCGGTACCGGCTCCGCGGTCAGCCAGCGCATGGTCATGGCCGAGCCCATCGCCTCGAACACGTCCACGGTCTGCACGTCGCTGTCGTTCGTCATGTCGATCTCCCGTTCTCGCCATTCCGAATATCGGCGCCTTGGGTCGATATTCGGAGGCTAGTAACCTGTACCGTCCGAGTCAAGGAGGTTCGCGTGGCCGAGCTCGACGCTCTGGACAAGAAGATCTTCGGTCTGCTGGCCGAGAACGGCCGGATGTCCAACCTCGACATCGCAGCCCGGGTCGGGGTGTCGGAAAAGACCGTCCGCCACCGCATCCGGCGGCTGATCGAGCGCGACGGCATGCGGGTCGTGGCCACCCTCGACAGCGCCGCGCCCGCGTCGCGGCTGATCGTCCTGGTGCGCGTGGAGCCGGGCCGACGATTCGTCGTCGCGCAGCGGCTCGCGGCCATGCCCCAGGTCGACGAGGTCCACCTGACCACCGGCGCCTACGAACTGGTCGTCCTCGCGTCGTTCGACTCCGACAGCGACGCACTCGAGTTCCACGTCCGCCACATCGAGCAGGCGCCCGGGGTCGTCGAGTCGGTCTCGACGCACGTCGTCGAAACGATCACCCCGGACACCGCTTCCCGGCCGGACCGCTTCGAGCAGTTCGACAAACAGGCGTCCACCGTCGACAGCGTGACCGAGCTGCTCGACCTCGCCTGCGACGTGGCCAGCGGCTCACTCGGCGCCGACCGGGTCCACGTCGCCACCGGGAACGTCCTGCCCACCGATCCGGCGCTCCCCCCGCCCACGATGCGCTGGCGGGGTCTGTCCTCCCGGTACGTCGAGGAGATCCTCGTCAAGGGGCGGGCCGAAGGGGTGGTCCTGCCGAACATCCTCAAGCACAACCAGCACATCTTCGCGACCGACGCCCAGACCGACCCGCTCTTCCGGTCGGTGGCCGATCTCGTCGCCTCCGAGGGCTTCCACAGCTGGCTCGGGATGCCGGTGCGCAGCGGCGACACCCAGCACGGCACCATCTGCCTGTACTGGGACAGCGTCATCACGTTCCGGGACGAACTGGTCCACCGGAGCCAGGAACTCGCCGACACGCTCGGCAGGCACCTCCAGCGCCTCGCACCCGGAGCGGCGGGCTGAGTCAACCGCCGCGGCGCCGCTGCCGGTAACGGCCCGCCGAGGTCCCGTACTCGCGTTTGAAGGCGGTGGCGAAGGCGTACGCGGACCCGTAACCGCTGCGCTGCGCGACGACGGACAGCGGGAGGTCGGTCGTGGTGAGCATGCGGGCCGCCACGGTGAGCCGCCACCACGTCAGGTAGGCGAGCGGCGGCTGCCCGACCACGGCGGTGAACCTGCGAGCGAAGGCCGCGCGGGACAGACCCGCGTGCGCACCCAGTGATTCGACGGTCCAGGGCTCGGCGGGGTGTTCGTGCATGGCGTGCAGCGATCGCGCGATCGCCTCGTCGTCGAGGGCGACGCACCAGCCGGTGGTCCGGTGTCCCGCGCGCTC
>Ga0164243_10008410_pt1 | contig 15210 bp, 9 predicted proteins | sample OricompcompostOP_FD_108781 | JGI IMG/M metagenome (GOLD analysis project Ga0164243, IMG submission 108781) | Organic Plus compost microbial communities from Emeryville, California, USA - Original compost - Organic plus compost (OP) | ecosystem: Engineered > Solid waste > Mixed feedstock >... | reverse complement strand
TGACCGCGCTAATAAAACAGTCCGTTCCTACAGCGGCATCATTGAACCTTACGATTTTCTTATCATCGCCACCGGCTCTGCCGCCTTCGTGCCCTCCATCCCCGGTGTGGAAAAGGAAGGTGTTTTTATTTATCGCACCATTGAAGACCTCGAAATGATCAGCGCCTGGGCCCGCAAGGTCAGCACAGGCGCCGTAATCGGAGGTGGATTACTGGGGCTGGAGGCAGCGAAGGCCCTCCTCGATCTCGGCATTTCTCATCCACACGTTATTGAATTTGCACCGCGGCTTATGCCCCGTCAGATTGATGAGGCGGGCTCCCGGTTGTTATGCGCCAAACTGCAGGCCCTCGGACTGGTAGTGCATACCTCCACCAATACGGCCGCCATCCTGGGCAATGAACATATTACCGGTCTGCAGTTCGCCGACGGTACTGTGCTCGATACCGAAATGCTCGTGATCTCGGCGGGCATCAAACCCCGTGACGAACTGGCCCGCCAGTGTGGCCTCGCCACCGGACCACGCGGAGGCATTGTGGTGAATGAACAGTTACAAACTTCCGATCCTTCCATATTTGCCATCGGAGAGTGTGCTTTATATAAAGACATGATCTATGGCCTTGTAGCCCCCGGTTATGAAATGGCCGAAGTGGTTGCTGCGCAACTCACCGGCGGAGAGAGATTCTTTACCGGCTTCGACATGAGCACCAAACTGAAACTGATCGGCGTAGACGTAGCCAGTTTCGGCGATCCCTTCATCAGTGCTCCCGAAGCCCGCATCGTGGTGTTTGAAGACAGGCTAAAGGGTATCTATAAACGAATAAATGTTTCGGCTGACGGCAAATATTTGCTGGGCGGCATCCTGGTAGGAGAGGCAGAGCACTACAATATGCTGCTCCAGACCGTGAAGAATAAAGTGCTGCTGCCGCCCAATCCGGAAGACCTGATCCTCGGCGCGCGGGGCGGCTCCGCTGAAAACAATGCCGGTGTGGCCGGATTGCCGGATGATGCCATCATCTGCAGTTGCGAAAGCATTACCAAAGGCGCCATCTGCAAGGCGGTGGAAGGTGGTTGCGAAAATGTGGATGCAGTCAAAAAATGCACCCGGGCAGGCACAGGTTGTGGCGGCTGTACACCCATGCTCAAAGACCTGTTGACGCATACCATGAAGACGCAGGGCAAATACGTGCGCAATGTGCTTTGCGAACATTTCAACTACAGTCGCCAGGAATTATTCGACCTGGTGAAAATACACCAACTGAAAACCTTTGACGAGGTGCTGGACAAACTTGGTCAGGGTGATGGCTGCGAATTGTGTAAACCTCCCATTGCATCCATTCTTGCCAGCCTGTGGAATGAAATGATCCTCGCCAAAGGCAACGACACCGCCCAGGACAGCAACGACCGCTTCCTTGCCAATATTCAGAAAGGCGGCACATACTCTGTAGTGCCCCGCATTCCCGGTGGCGAGATCACGCCTGATAAACTGATTGTCATCGGGCAGATAGCCAGGAAATACCATCTCTACACAAAGATCACCGGCGGGCAGCGCATTGACATGTTCGGCGCACACCTGGTTGATCTGCCACATATCTGGTCGGAACTAATTGCCGCCGGCTTTGAAAGTGGTCATGCCTATGGCAAAGCTTTGCGCACGGTAAAAAGTTGTGTGGGAAGCACCTGGTGCCGTTTTGGGTTACACGACAGCGTTAGTTTTGCCATCCGCATTGAAGAACGCTACCGCGGATTGCGCGCACCGCATAAGATCAAATCTGCCGTGTCTGGTTGCATCCGCGAGTGTGCCGAAGCCCAGAGCAAGGACTTTGGCATCATTGCCACCGAGAAAGGATGGAATTTATATGTATGCGGAAACGGCGGCTCCAAACCGCAACATGCCAAACTGCTGGCCACCGACATTGATGAAGAAACCTGCATTAAATATATTGACCGGTTCCTCATGTTTTATATCAAGACAGCCGACCCGCTCACGCGTACTGCTACCTGGTTGAACAAAATGGAAGGCGGCATTGACTACCTGCGCAATGTGGTAGTGCATGACAGCCTGGGCATTGGTGAACAACTGGAAGCAGCAATGCAGGTGCTGGTAGATAATTACAAATGCGAATGGAAAGAAGCGATTGAAAACCCTGAGATCCGTAAGCGCTTCACCCACTTCGTGAATGCACCGGAAGAAAAAGATCCCACCGTTGTATTTGAACCCATGCGCGAGCAGAAGCGGGCGCGTGAGTGGAAATAGCGCGTTGAGGGTTACTGTTTCGTGTGTATTTCATTGTGATGATTTTCCGGCTGGTTTCCGGCCTCTTCGATTGCCCGCCATTTTTCCCTTTTACCATTGCCAGTTGAAAAATTCCGGCCTCACGGCTGGCAGGTATTGTATTGTCTAAAACCCATGTTCATTTATGACAGAAGAAAAAGTGATTAACTGGTTTCCGGCATGCTATGTAAAAGATGTTCCGGAAAACGGCGGTGTATGTGTGAAGTACAACACCGAACAGATTGCGCTTTTCTGGTTCACCCGTCGCGGTGAATGGTATGCCACCCAGAATGAATGTCCGCACCGCAACCAGATGGCATTGAGTCGCGGTATCATCGGTACGCACCAGAACGAACCCAAGGTGGCCTGCCCGTTTCACAAAAAAACTTTTTCGCTGGTCACCGGCAAATGCCTGAGTGGTGATGAATGCGGTGACATTAAAACGTATCCGGTGAAAGTGGAAGGAGAGGTGGTGTATATAGGGATTGAGCAAAAAGAAGCAGGAATGAGAAGGGAAGAGTTTTGAAGGGCAGTTTACTATTAACAAAAACATTGGCGCCAATATGAAGCGTATTCAACTTATTACAATAATACTGACAGTCATGTTGCCCCTTGCGGTGCAGGCGCAACTGACGGTGACCGGGCAACTGCGCACACGCACAGAGTTCCGCAACGGCACAGGCACCCTGCGGCTTAAAGAGGCAAAGCCGGCCTTCTTTACTTCACAACGCAGTCGCATCAGCCTGCAGCACCAATGGAACCAGGTCACGTTTCGCACCACCGTGCAGGATGTACGCGTATGGGGACAGGACGCTTCAACCATCAGCAGCACTGATGGCAACCGCCTGATGGTGCACGAAGCCTGGGCGGAGATTGTGCTGGCCAATAAGAAAGACAGCGCCATTGCCCGTTCCTTTGCAGATTATTTCAGCGTTAAGATTGGCCGGCAGGAATTGTTGTACGATGATTCCCGGTTACTCGGCAATCTCGACTGGTTGCAACAGGCCCGCCGGCATGATGCCGTTATATTTCGCTTATTGCAAAAAGGATGGCAGTTGGATCTCGGCGCCGCCTTCAACCAGCATACCGCCGCCTTTGGGTATAACGGCACTCAATATATGCCTGCCAATGTGCCTTCACAAGTGCGGAACAGCCAGGGACACCTGGTGCCAACGCCTGCTGGTATGATCCCTGTTATCAACAGCAATGGCAACAGCGCTCCATCCGGCACATTGGCGCTGTCGGGCCCCGTTGGCACCAACGGATTGAACCAGCATTACAAAGCCATGCAGTTTTTGTACGTTGCAAAAACACTCGGTAAGGCGCGCACATCCCTCTTGTTGGTCAGTGACCAGTTTGCAAAATATACGTTCGATTCCATTACCTCTGTAGTGGGCAGCGACACCGGCTATGTTTATGGTCGCAGGTACAACCAGGCAGGCGTTCATGCACGGTTTACCGGCGGTATTTTATCTGCCATTCCGCTTGATGCAGACAATCAATGGACGCTGACGGCAGGCGCCTGGTACCAGTGGGGAAAAGACAAGGAAGGACTGGAATTATCAGCATGGACAGGAACACTGGCGCTCGCCTATACCCAAAACAAGCTGAGTTGCACCGCAGGTTACGATTATGTTTCAGGCAACGATGCATTCACTACTTCCACGGTCAACCACCGATTTGATCCCTTATATGGCACACCGCATAAATGCTGGGGATATATGGATTATTTCTATGCAGGCACCGGCTCGCCTGCAGGCGGTTTAAGCAATCCGTATATCCGCCTTCGCTACAATGGCGCCGGCAAACGCTTCACCACCGGGCTTGATTATCACTACTTCGCTTTGGCCAACCATCAACGCAACAAAGCCGGTAATGCTGTGCGCAAATACCTGGGCAGTGAAATAGACTGGGTCAGTACCTATGAACTCAACAAGATCACCACCCTTGAGTTGGGGCTGGCTTTCCTGGCGGCATCTGAAAGTATGTATTATGCCAAGAACATGGAACCGGGATCGGCCAGGCGTACCGCACAATGGGCCTACCTGCAGGTAAATATCAAACCTGTATTTGCGGGTAAACAATAAATCCTTTAACACTTACAATCGCATTATGATGAATCAACCGCTCACCAAACTCAACATCTTCTCCCTCCGGGGTGTGCAGATGCGCACATTTCATGTAACCTGGCTCATGTTCTTTGTATGTTTTTTCGGATGGTTTGGCCTGGCGCCACTCATGCCTACGATCCGTGCTGACCTGGGACTGACCAAGGCGCAGGTGGGCAATACCATTATTGCTTCTGTTTCTTCTACCATCATTGCGCGGCTCATCATTGGCCGCCTGTGCGATACCTGGGGACCAAGGCTTACTGCCGTTCGCCTGTTGCTGATCGGTTGTATACCCGTTTTCCTGGTGGGACTGGCAAATGATTATGCTACTTTCTTACTGTTTCGGTTGGGTATAGGAGTTATTGGCGCCTCCTTTGTTATTACCCAGTTTCATACGGCTATCATGTTCGCCCCTCAGATCAAGGGTACTGCCAATGCAGTCACCGGCGGATGGGGCAACCTCGGTGGTGGCGTAACCAATATGGTGATGCCGCTCATATTCGCAGCCATTGTTGGATTTGGTTATACCCCGAAGGAATCATGGCGGTTGGCCATGATTGTACCGGGCGTAATGATGTTGATCATGGCCTGGCTGTATTACCGGTATACCAAAGACACACCCGCAGGCAATTACAAAGAAATTGGTCACACCGCCAGATCCAGGGGCAGGACCGACTGGAGCGTGCTGGGCGACTGGCGCTTATGGGCGCTTACGCTGGCGTATGCCATGTGCTTTGGTATGGAGATCACTTTTGATAACGTGGCTGCACTGCATTTCGTGGATACGTTTAAGTTATCTCAGTCGGGCGCCGGTTTCTGGGCAGGCATCTTCGGGTTCATGAACATTTTTGCCCGCGCACTGGGCGGTATTGTCAGCGACAAAGCAGGCAATCGCTATGGCATCAGGGGCAAAGGATTATTGCTGGGGAGTTTCCTGATGCTGGAAGGATTGGGCTTGCTGTTGTTTGCACAGGCGGGCTCGCTGGCAGTGGCCATCTTTAGCATGCTGTTGTTTGCCATGTTCCTCAAAATGGCCAACGGTGCTACCTATGGCATTGTGCCATTTGTAAATGAAAAGAATGTAGGACTGGTAAGCGGCATCGTAGGCGCAGGCGGCAACCTGGGCGGTATGGCCTTCGGGTTTTTATTCAAATCAGAAACGATCAGTTATATCGAAGCGTTCCGGTATATCGGTTTTGTAGTGATGATTATTTCCGTGATTGTATTCATAACACGCTTCCGCAGAGAAGCACAGGTTGCACCTGAAGCAGCGCCGGTGGTGGCTGCCAGCTAAAGGAGAAAATGCAACTAAAGAATTGATGCGCATGAACACGTCTCAACATACAGGCTTTACTACTACCTGCTGTTATTGTGGTGTGGGTTGTGGTATTGTGGTGCACAAGGATAAGAAAGGCAATATCACCGTAGAAGGCGATAAGCAGCACCCGGTGAACAAAGGCATGCTGTGCAGCAAGGGAATGAACCTGCATTATACGGTGAATGACAAATCAGACCGGCTCTTGTATCCGCAGATGCGGTATAACAAAAACATGCCGCTGCAACGGGTGTCGTGGGATGATGCGCTGAACAGGACAGCTGCCGTGTTCAAAACGTTTATTGAAAAATACGGACCTGACTCCGTGGCCTTCTATGTATCGGGACAATGTCTCACCGAAGAATATTATGTGGTGAACAAGCTGATCAAAGGTTTTATTGGCAGCAATAATATTGATACCAATTCACGCCTTTGTATGAGCAGTGCGGTGGCGGCATATAAAATGGCGCTGGGGGAAGATTGTGTGCCGGTATGTTACGATGATATTGAAGCAGCGGATTGTTTTTTCATTACCGGCGCCAACCCGGCCTGGTGTCATCCTATCATCTGGCGTCGCATTGAAGCGCACAAGGCAGCCAATCCACAGGTGAAAATTGTTGTAGCAGACCCGCGCAAAACCGATACGGCGGCTATGGCCGATCTGCATCTGCCAATCAATCCCGGAACGGACATCACCTTGAATCATGCCATCGGCAGACTGCTGATTGAAAACGGTGATATAGATATTCAGTTCATCAAACATCACACGGAAGGATTTGATGCGTACAGGGAAGTGGTGTTTCAGCGAACCATAGAAGAAGCTGCAGCCATCTGTGGCGTGGAGGCAGACGCCATTCAGATGGCCGCAAAATATATCGGCAATGCCAAAGCCATGCTCACCATGTGGACCATGGGATTGAACCAGAGTGCAATGGGCGTAAACAAGAACCTGAGTTTGATCAACCTCAATCTGATCACCGGACAGATTGGTAAACCCGGCGCCGGACCTTTTTCGCTGACCGGCCAGCCCAATGCAATGGGTGGACGCGAAACAGGGGGTATGGCAAACCTGCTGCCTGCGCACCGGTTGCTGAACAATGCACAGCACCGCGCAGAACTGCAGCAATTCTGGGGCGGCACTGCGCTATCGCCCCATGCCGGACTGACCGCTACGGAAATGTTTGAAGCATTGAACAGCGGCCGGCTGAAAGCTATCTGGATCATTTGTACAAACCCGTTAGTAAGTCTGCCGGATGTACGCATGGCAGAGAAAGGGTTACAAAATGCCCGCTTTGTGGTGGTGCAGGATATCAGCAATCGCCCGGAAACATTGCAGTATGCGGATGTGATTCTCCCCGCCGCTGCCTGGACGGAAAAAGAAGGCACCATGACCAATTCCGAGCGGCGCATCAGTTACCTGCATAAAATCACCGATCCGCCGGGAGAAGCGTTGCCGGATGCTGCCATCATTTGCCGCTTTGCCCAAAAGATGGGTTACAGTGGATTTGATTACAGTAACGTTGCCGAGATCTACGATGAACATGTGCAACTCACGGGGAATACGCATATTGATATCAGCGGCGTAAATTATGAAGTGCTCCGGGAAAAGCGCAGCGTGCAATGGCCCTGCAAAGAAGAAGACGCAGCAGCAGGAGGCACAGCAAGATTGTTTACCGACAAGGTTTTTTATACACACTCCGCCAAAGCCATCATTCATCCCGTGCCTGATGCCCTCACCAGTGAACAGCCTGACGACAATTTCCCTTTCATTCTTACCACAGGCCGCGTGCGCGATCACTGGCATACCATGAGCAAGACAGGAAAAGTGAACAAGCTGAAGCAACATGTGCCGCAGGCCTTTGTGGAAATTCATCCTGCCGATGCACAACAGCTGCATATCCGGGAAGGAGATATGGTTGAACTGCGATCGCGCCGCGGGGAAGTGCGGGTGAGCGCCAGAATAACAGATACCATTAAGCCTGGTGTAGTATTTCTTCCCATGCATTGGGGAAAATTGCTCAACAGTGATCTGAACCGGGCGAACAATATTACGCACAACCTGACAGACCCGGTATCCAAAGAACCAGACTTTAAATTTTGCGCCGTAAGCGTGCAGCGGTATAAAAAGCCGCGCCAGCGCATCGTGATTGTGGGCGCCGGCGCAGGGGCTTATGGCTTTGTGCAGGCTTACCGGCAATTGAATAAGGAAGATGATATTGTGATATTCAGCAAAGAAAATTTTCCTTTCTATAACCGCGTGATGCTGCCAGACTACATCACCGGCGTACAAAGCTGGGAACAACTGGTTAAGATGAAAGAATCGGAAGAGCCGGATTATAATATACGGTTATACAAAGGAGTGAGTGTGGTGAAAATTGACAGGAAAAACAAAAGTGTGACCGACTCAACAGGCCGCACCACCTTTTACGATGTATTGATTTTGGCTACAGGCAGTCGTGCAGCGATACCAAAGAATGTTCCTCCGCTGGAAGGCATCTTCACCATGCGGAGTCGTACGGATGCGGACCGGTTTAAGCAACACGTACCGCCCAATGGTCACGTGGTGATTGTGGGGGGCGGATTGCTGGGGCTGGAACTGGCGACCTCGCTGCGGGAAGTAGATATCCGCGTTACCATTGTACAGCGTATCTCACGTTTTCTTGATCGCCAGCTGGACCCGCTCGGCAGCCAGTTGCTGCATGAAGAAATGGTGGACCAGCAGTGCGATATTTATTATGATGATGAAGTGCAGTTGTTTCATGGACGCACGCATCTCACCGGTATTCGCCTGAAAAGCGGCAAGCATATTGACTGCGACGCGCTGGTGTTTGCCATAGGCACGGTGCCTAATATTGAACTGGCGCGGGAGGCCGGGCTGCATTGTCAGCGCGGCGTGATGGTGAATGAACGATTGCAGACCAGCGATCCCGACATCTATGCCATCGGGGAAATTGCAGAGTTCCGGGGTATGTTGTACGGCATTACCGCAGCTGCCGAAGAACAGGCCGGTGTGGTAGCGCGCTGGCTGCAGGGCGATGTGGCGAGTTATTATAGCGGCAGCGTGCTGATGAACATTATCAAGATCCACGGCTTTGATCTTTGCAGTATTGGCATACCGGAATGTCCCGATGACCGCGACTATGAAGAAATTGTTTTTATAGACAAGTCGAAGCGGTATTATAAAAAATGCATCATTCACCAGGACAGGTTGGTGGGTGCTATCCTGATTGGCGATAAAAGTGAATTCCAGGAATTCCGCGAACTGATCGCCAATAAGATTGAATTGAATGAAAAACGGCTGCAGTTACTGCGCAGCGGCAAAAAAGCAGAGCCGGTGATGGGCAAGCTGGTATGCAGTTGCAACAATGTAGGCAGCGGCAACCTGAAGAAAAAAATTGCAGAAGGATGCACTGTCTTGAAGGACCTCTGCGCCGCCACCGGCGCCGGTACCGGCTGTGGTTCCTGCAGGCCTGAAGTGCAAAGGATATTGGAAGAAGCGCTGGAGCAGGAGTCATCACGGGCGCTGGCTTAGGGTGTGAAGATGGCTGTTGATCAATTCTTTTGCGTGAAGCACCCGGTTTTTCTTTGGTACATCCGGCTGTCTGCCTGCAGGGACAGGCTGGCTGCTGGAAGTAGCAGTGAATGGTACCAGGTTATTGTGCATATGCTATATGGCAACGCTACAAACACCCGTTCCAAACAAAAATTTATGACCCGCAAATCGCTCATAAAAATCAATCTCCCCGGCGGCATTGCCGCCGCCGGCGACGTATACGCCTGGATGACCGCCGCCGAAAACTGCGGCATCTCCCATGTGCAGCCCGGCAACCGCCAGCAATTGTATTTTACCGGCGACGCGCAACCCATGCAACAACTGGCGCAGGCATTACGCGATATGCATGTTTCATTTGAGCAGGACCGTGATACATTTCCCAATATCCTCACTTCCTACGTGACAGAAGATGTATTTCAAAGTGGCAACTGGCTCAGCGAAGGTCTCTACAAAGACATCCTTAACCTGTTCGACTACAAGCCTACCTTAAAAGTAAGCCTGGTAGATGCCCAGCAAACCTTCATCCCGTTTTTTACAGGCAACATCAATTTCATTTCATCGCCGGTAAACAACTACTGGTATTTGTATATCCGTTTTCAGAAAACCACGCTTACCTGGGCCTGGAAAGGACTGATCTATTCTGACGATATTCCGCGCATCAGCAAACTGATCGAAGAAGCCTTGCTGGCGCACCCGGACAATACAGACGGTCAGCTGCTGGAAAACCTGGTGCACGAAAAGGAAAACTTCATCATGCAGCCGGTCACGGAACCCTTGCAGGTGCCTGACTTTGAATTGCCTTATTATGAAGGATTCAACCGGTACGGACAAAAAATATGGCTGGGCATTTACCGTCGCGATGAACGTTTTCCCGTGCAGTTCCTGCGCGATGCAGCGGCGCTCTGCCTGCAAACCAAGGTGGGACAACTGTATACCACCCCCTGGAAATCGCTGGTGATAAAAGGCATAGCGCAGGAGAACAGGCCGGCCTGGGATTTTTTGCTGAACAAATATCGCATCAACCTGCATCATGCGGCCAATGAGCTGAACTGGCAGATTGAAGACCTCGATGAGGAAGGCCTGCAACTGAAACGGTACCTCGTGCGGCAGTTTGATAAGGAAGACATCCGCACGCAGGGATTGTGTTTTGCTGTAAAAACAAAACCGCATTCGGGCCTTTTTGGCGCTGTGGTGGTGAGAAAGCAGCAAAATACTTCGCGCAACCAGCGCAAGGCGCTCGACCGATACGATATTTTGTATACCCGGGATTTCAATCCCAATTCGCGGGAGTATATTTTGTTCCGCAAAGATGTGGCCAAAGAAAACCTGGCCACATACCTTATGGCTCTGTGCAAGTATTACTATGAGATCAGGACAGCATCGGAAGAGATCAAACACAGTGTATACCGCGAACAGGAAGTGCAGGAGCGGCAACCGGTTCAGCAGCAGGTGGTAATCAGGTATCAATGTCCGTATTGTCTTTCCCTGTACGATGAAACCTACGGCGATCCGGCCCGGCAGATTGCGCCTGGCACACCCTGGCAGCAGTTGCCTGAAAGCTGGCAATGCCATGTGTGTGAAACGCCCAAAGCAGCATTTATCCCCGCGCAGCAGTCTACTGAAGCGGCATAAGAAATGTAAAAGTACGTCAACCCGGAAGCCAGGGAAGGCTTTCCTCCAACAGGGAAACTACCCTGGCTTCCCAGTTGACATACAATCTAAAGTTGGGCAGTTGGGGCCAAGCGCTTAAATTTGGTATGGTTTCAAGATTTCTGGTTTCAGGTTTCCGTTTTCTTACCAGCAATCCAAACTTTCTGGTTGTAGCGTCCCGTACTTGAACAGCGTAGCCTCAATACAGAAATCTTTATGAAAGTGTTTTTATACGCGATACTAAGAGATTACTTCGATCACGAAGTATGGATACAGGAGCCTGTACGGAGTGTGGAGGAACTGAAAGAAAAACTATTGCTGCGCAATGAATCAGCGCGCGAAATCCTCGATAATTGCCGGTACGCTGTGAACGACGAGTTTATTGATCATTCCTACATATTTCAATCACATGATATCGTCAGCATATTACCACCTGCCAGTGGTGGATGAATTCCGGTACATTACCGATGAGCCGATCAACCTCGCTGGTGTGCTGGCAAAAGCACACCGGCCCGGCGCAGGGGCTGTGGTATTATTCAGCGGCGAAACGCGCGACAACAGCCAGGGCAAGGCCGTGGATTACCTGGAATATGAAGCGCATCCTACCATGGCAGCCAAAATGATCTATGCCATCCTGCAGGAGGCCATTGAGCGTTGGGGATTGCATTTTGCTATTGCCCAGCATCGTACCGGGCAGGTCAGTATCAGCGAAAGCGCCGTGGTGGTGGTAACGGGCGCGCCTCACCGAAGTGAAGCCTATGCCGCCAACCGCTTTATCATTGACAAAATAAAACACGAAGTACCCATCTGGAAATGCGAACATTTTACCGACGGCACCAGGCAGTGGAGCGAAGGATGTTTGCATGAACATACTGCTGAGTAAAAGAAATGAAACCTGTCATCACCATAGAATACTGCCCCAGGTGCGGCTGGCTGATGCGCGCAGCCTGGATGGCGCAGGAACTTCTCACTACCTTCAATGAAGAACTTGGCGGCGTACTGCTGCAGCCGGGCGCCGTTAATGGACGGTATACCATTTGCATAGATGGAAAAAAGATTTTTGACCGCAAGGAATCGGGCGGATTTCCCGAAATCAAGGAATTAAAACAATGGGTGCGCGATGTGGTGGCGCCGGATCGCCATTTGGGTCATGCCGACAGAAAAACTCACGGATAAAATGTATTGATCCTGAATAATTTTTTAGACAAGCATTATTCCCGGTAAACCGAATTGTCACAGAAGTATTTTCTTTTCTGTGAACGTAGCTATTCTTAACATGCTTTTGTAAATTGTCGCGCCATTTACCTTATTCTATAACCTATTGTATGCAGCTATGGAAAATCTTGTAGGCGCTATTTTATGTGGTGGCAAAAGTACCCGGATGGGCAGCGATAAAGGATTACTGCCAATTCGCAATACCATATGGGCCAAACATATGCACGAGAAACTTTCGCCTTTTCATATCCCTGTAGTCTACTCCATCAACCCGGATCAGCTCGAAAGTTACCGCGAACACATTTCACAGGAGTTGCTGGTGCCCGACAACAGCGAAGTGAAAGGTCCGCTCAACGGACTGCTCAGCGTGCAGCAGCTATATCCCGGTATGGATATTCTCCTCATGTCGTGCGACATGCTCGACCTGGATGCGCACACCATTGAAACCCTGCTGAATCATTATGTGAAAGACCGCACCTTCGATTTTTATGTTTACCAGGATGAAGGATTTGCACAAACCTTTTGTGGTATTTATACCGGTGTAGGACTGGAAAAAGTAGAAGGCCGGCTGATGATCGGCCGGCTTGACAATCACAGCCTGCAGTCCATCCTTGATGAAGGTTTTACCATGCGCCTGCCTATAAAAAATAAAGCGGCATTCAAGAACTACAACACGCTGGAAGATATTGAGGCGAAGTTTGAAGTGAAGCAATAGCGGGAAAGTTGCCGGGTACAGGAAACAAGCTCCGGGCAATATGCAAAAGCGGGCGCTTGCTGACGCCTGAGCATGCTTATTTGCCTTTTGTGTTTTTCCCCTGCAGCTTCTTCACCAGTTTTCCCAATATATGGATGCCTCTTTCCACACTGTCGTCCCACGGTGTGCCATAACCGATGCGCAGGTAATGGCTGAACTGGTCGGTGGTGGAGAATATCCTGCCGGGCGCAATGCTCACCTGTTGTTTGATCGCCTCCTGGTATAATTGAAATGCATCCACGTTTTTGTTCAGTTCCAGCCACAATACAAAGCCTCCCTGTGGTTGAGAAATTCTTGTCTCCCCGGGAAAATACTGCAGAATGCCCTGTACATAGCGGAGATAATTGGTATGAAGGGCCGTGCGCAGTTTTTTCAGATGGTATTCATAGCGCCCGATACCCAGGAAATGCGCCATGGCTGCCTGCGTAATACCCGTGCCGCTCAGGTTGTGCATGAATTTGAGACGCACCAGCTTATCCTTAAATCTGCCCGGTATCACCCAGCCAATGCGATAACCCGGCGCCAGCGACTTCGACAGCGAAGAGCAATGCAATACCCATCCTTCCGTATCAAAAGTCTTGCACGTGCGGGGACGGTATTTACCAAAATACAGATCGCCGTATATATCATCTTCTATCAGCGGCACTTTGTACCGCGTGATCATTTCCACCAGCGCCTTCTTGTTTTCATCGGGCATGCAGCTGCCCAGCGGATTATTGAAATTGGGTATGAACACACAGGCCCTGATGGTATATTGCTGCAACACTTTTTCAAGGTAACCGAGATCAATACCGGTAACAGGATGGGCGGGAATCTCCACTGCTTTCAGGCCCATGCTTTCAATTACCTGGAAGACGCCGAAATACGCCGGACTTTCAATAGCTACCGTATCTCCCGGTTTGGTAACGGCACGCAGGCTCATCACCAAAGCTTCCATGCAACCGGCTGTCACCACAATATCACTGTCGCGAACGGACCCGCCCCAGTTGAATGCCAGCCGCGCCAGCTGCTTGCGCAACTCCGGGTTGCCCTGCCGTTCTTCATACGTGATGCAACTGGTAGCGGAATTGCGAAAAGCATGCACCAGCGATTTATTCAGTTTGGCTGCCGGTATCAGGGACATATCCGGCGTAGCTACCGAAAAATTGACAAGGTCTTTTGGCGACAAGCTTTTATATACCGTTGCAATCATTTCTTCCACACTAACGGTCTGGGCTATAGGCTCTGTTTGTTGCACTGCAGGTAATGCAGGAAAACGTTTGCTGTTAAAACGCACATAATATCCTGACTTGGGTCTGGCTTCAATCAATCCTTTTCCTTCCAGGTGATAATATGCCTGGAAGGCGGTGCCCATACTGATGCCATACTCTTCACTGAGCATACGTACCGAAGGCAGCTTGTCGCCGATCTTCAGGATTTCATCGTGGATCATTTTTTCCAGGCCGTCCGCCACCTGCAGATACAGGTGGTCATCGCCAGAAAGCTTATTCTTTGGCATGGTAAACTGATATAGGCAAAAATACGAAAATGGAAACTGTTATGATCCGCAGCCAAGTGACAGGTAAGATTTTCACATGGCTTCCGCTCACCAGGGAGCAGATCAGCCATTTAACTGCGCAACCTTTCCATCCGGATACGCAATGATCAGTTCGTCCACCATATCCACAAACAATCCCGTTTCCACTACGCCGGGTATAGCGCGGAGTTGCTGATCGAGCGCGCGTGGATCTTCTATATGGCCAAAAGCAGCATCCAGTATATAGTGACCATGATCGGTAAGGTAAGGGCCCGCATTTTTCTGGCGAAGTGAAATGTTGATGCCATATTGCTGCTGCAATTGTTGCGCAATGATTTTCCAGCCATAGGGAATCACTTCAATGCCTAACGGAAAACGGCCGAGTTGGGGCACCAGTTTGGTATGGTCGGCAATAATGATCAGTCTTTCTGAAAAGGCAGCCACCATTTTTTCCTGCAGCAAAGCGCCGCCGCCTCCTTTGATGAGCTGCCATTGCGGATCAATTTCATCCGCTCCGTCAATGGTAAGGTCTATCTTGTCCACGTTGTTGAGGGTGGTGCAGCCAATGCCCAGTTGCGTAGCCAGTTTTTCTGTTTCGCGCGAAGTAGGTACGGCAGTGATGCGCAGGTCTTCTTTCTGATTGCGGTTGCCCAGTTCCGTTATAAACCAGTGGGCGGTGCTGCCGCTACCCAGGCCTACGATCATGCCTTCCTGCACCAGTTGGGCGGCTTTGGCGCCTGCGCGTTTTTTCATTTCAAGAGAAGAAAGCATAGTACCTTGTTGGCAGGGTTTACGGAATTTATTTTTTTGAGAACCGTTGCGGC
>Ga0164243_10008409_pt1 | contig 15213 bp, 13 predicted proteins | sample OricompcompostOP_FD_108781 | JGI IMG/M metagenome (GOLD analysis project Ga0164243, IMG submission 108781) | Organic Plus compost microbial communities from Emeryville, California, USA - Original compost - Organic plus compost (OP) | ecosystem: Engineered > Solid waste > Mixed feedstock >... | reverse complement strand
TAGAGCACACCGCCCTTGGAGACTCCGGCGCGCGCCGCGACCGCGTCGACGGTGGCCGCACGTTCGCCCTCCTCACGCAGGATCTCGGCGTACGCCTCGAGTGCCTTCTCCCGGGCCTTCGGTGGTCGCGACATCCCGCCTCCTCCGCGTGGTCACCGCCGCGCGGCGACCACGGCCTCCCCGCCGTCCCACGAGGCCACGAGCGTGGCGTCTCCGGTGACCGGCTGGGCCGTGTCGAGGGTGAAGGCGAGAGCTCCGGTCGCCGCGCCGCCCTCGCGGCGTACCCGCACCGCCGGCTCCCGGAGCTCGACCCCGCCGTCCTCGCGGTGGTACTCCAGGACGGCCTGCTGCTGTTCGCCGGTCAGGGCGCGGGTGAAGCAGGCGGCGGCCACCGGGTCGGCGGCGGCGTGGTGGATCCAGCGGCGGCCGAGCGAGGAGTGCTCCATGGTGCAGATCAGCGACTCCTCGGCGCCGGCCAGCGGTCCGCTCCGGTAGCTCAGTGGCAGGTGGTACGTCGCCGCGCCGCGTTGGGCGAGCAGTCCCTCGACGCCGACCTCGCCGTCGGGATCGTCGAAGCGGTAGCCGCCGATCAGCTCGACGGCCCCCGAGCCGAGTCCGGCGGCATCGAGCCACGCGGCGACGAGCTCGCGCTTGGTGGGCGAGATGGTGGCCTGGTGGATGACTGCCATGGCCCGAACCCTACGGCGGTCGCGTCGGGGACCTCGGGCGGGGCGGTGTTCGGCGGTGGCGAAGAGCACAGCGAAAGCGCTTCGCAACTATACCGTCTGGACGGTACAGTTACTCCATGACCACGACCGCCCACCTCGCCATCCCAGCGCAGCTGTCACCGCGTCGCCGGTGGGCTGCGCTGGCCGTGCTGATGTTCCCGGTGTTGCTCGTCTCGGTCGACAACACCGCGCTCTCCTTCGCGGTGCCCTCGCTCTCGCGAGACCTCGCTCCCAGCGGCAACCAGCTGCTCTGGATCATCGACATCTATCCGTTGGTGCTCGCCGCGCTGCTGGTCACCATGGGGGCCCTGGGCGACCGGATCGGTCGCCGACGCATCCTGCTCATCGGCGGCACCGGCTTCGCCGTGGTGTCCGCGCTGGCCGCCTTCGCCCCGAGCGCGGGTGCGCTCGTCGCCGCCCGCGCGCTGCTCGGCGTCTTCGGTGCGATGCTCATGCCCGCCACGTTGAGCCTGATCCGCAACATCTTCACCGACGCAAGCGAGCGCCGGATGGCGATCGCGATCTGGGCGGCCGGCTTCTCCGGCGGCGCAGCGCTCGGCCCGCTGGTCGGCGGGTGGCTGCTCGAGCACTTCTGGTGGGGATCGGTGTTCCTCATCGCCGTGCCGGTCCTGGTGCCCTTGCTGCTGCTCGGCCCGGTGCTGCTGCCCGAGTCCCGCGACCCCGACCCCGGGCCGATCGACCCGATCGGGATCCTGCTGGCGACCGCCGCGCTCGGCTTCCTCGTCTACGCCGTCAAGGCGGCCTCGGAGCACGGCTCGATCGCGGTGCTCGCCGCCGGCGTCGGTGCCGCCGCCTTGGTGGGCTTCGTCCGCCGCATGCTGCGGTCGGCGCAGCCGATGCTCGACGTACGCCTCTTCCGCAACCCGGTCTTCTCGGGTGCCCTGCTGGTCAACCTCGCCAGCGTGATCGCGATCGTCGGCTTCATCTACTTCGCCACTCAGCACCTGCAGCTCGTGGCGGGGCTGTCGCCGCTCAATGCCGCCTGGCTGCTCGTGCCGGGCCTGGTCCTGACGGTGGTTGCGGGGCTCTCCGCAGTGCCCGCCGTACGCCGGCTCGGTGCCCGCCGGGTGGTGGTCCTCGGGCTCTCCTTCAATGCCGTCGGCTATGCCGTGATGGCGATGCTGGGTCACACCGGCTCGCTGGCGGTGGTGCTGCTGGCCTTCGGTGCGATCTCGATCGGCGTCGGGTTGAGCGAGACGATCTCGAACGACCTCGCCCTGGGTGCGGTGCCTGAGCACAAGGCCGGTGCCGCGGCGGCCGCGTCGGAGACAGCCTACGAGGTGGGCGCGGTGCTGGGCACCGCCGTCCTGGGCACCTTGCTGAACTTCGCCTACCGGTCCGGCCTGGAGATCCCCGCCGGGGTGAGCGCCGACGCCGCCGACCAGGCTCGGGCCACCCTCGGCGGCGCCTTCGAGGTGGCCGCCGACCTCCCGCCGGTACCAGCCGAGGCGCTGCTCGACTCCGCCGTCGCCAGCTTCGACGCCGGAGTCACCTGGACCGCCGGGATCGGCTTCCTCCTGAGCCTCGCCGCAGTCCTGGTCGCCCGTCGGGCGCTCCGCTCCGCCGACTGACCCCCGCCCCCCACCGGATAGTCCCTGACGTTTTGGCCCCAAAATCGGCCGTTCGGGGGCCAAAACGTCAGGGAGTACCCCGAAATCGCGCGCTGTGTAATCATATGCGTATGTACGCAGATGATTGGATCGAGCCGGATGAGGCCGAAGTCGCGGTGTGCGTGGAGATCTTCTCGCTGCTGGCGGACGCCACGCGGATGAGGATCCTGCTCAGCCTCCGCACGGGGGAGAGGTCGGTCGGCGAGATCGCCCAGCAGGTGGGCAAGTCCCAGACGGCGGTGAGTCAGCACCTGGCGAAGCTCCGCCTCAGCCGCGTGGTGACCACCCGGCAGGAGGGGGCGCGGGTCTACTACCGCCTGGCCAACGACCACGCGATCGAGCTTGTCCGGGTCGCGGTGCACCAGGCGGAGCACGCGATCGGGGCAGACCTGCGGCACCGGGACGCCTGATGGGCCACGGTCACGGACACGGACACGCCGCGAGCAGGGCGGCCGACCGGCGTCGCCTCGTCCAGGTGCTCGCCGTCACCGGCACGGTCCTCGTCGTCGAGGTCATCGGCGCCTGGCTGACCGGATCGCTCGCGCTGCTCGCCGACGCCGGCCACATGGCCACCGACGCCTCCGCGGTGCTCATCGCCCTCTCCGCGTCGTACGTCGCCACGCGGCCTGCGGGGCCACGCGCGACCTTCGGCTGGCACCGGTTCGAGGTGCTGGCCGCGTTGGTGAATGCGGTGGTGCTTCTCGGCGTGTGCGGCTTCCTCGGCTGGACGGCCGTGCGTCGCTTCGCTGACCCGGCCGATGTCGAGGGCGGTGGCATGCTGCTCTTCGCGCTCGCCGGTCTGCTGGCCAACTTGGTGTCGTTGGCGATCCTGACGCGTGCCGACCGGACGTCGCTGAACATCCGTGGCGCCTTCCTCGAGGTGCTCACCGACGCGCTCGGCTCCGTGCTCGCCATCGCCGCGGGCGCCGTCATCCTGGTCACGGGGTGGACGCGGGCCGACGCGGTCGCGACGCTGCTCATCGCACTGCTCGTGCTGCCGCGCTCGATCGCCCTGATCCGCGACTCGGCCGCGGTGCTCCTGGAGACGGCTCCACGCGACCTGGATCTGAGCGAGGTGGAGCGGCACCTGGCCGAGGTGCCTGGCGTCGTCGGGGTGCACGACCTGCATGCCTGGACCATCACCTCCGGAATGCCGAGCCTCTCCGCCCACGTCGCGGTCACCGACGGCGCGTTGGCCGAGCGCGGTGTCGGCGCCTACCTCGACGACCTGTCGGCCTGCGTGGCCGAGCACTTCGGCATCCGTCACGCCACCTTCCAGGTCGAGCCGGCCGGGCATCGGCGGCACGAGGACCTGGGTGGCCCTGGCTGCTGAGCCTCGAGCTCGCTGAATCGGCTCCAGCAACGTCCTGCGGTGTGGTGCCCAGGGCGACCTGAGCGCAGGACGTCCCACGGGGCGGGCAGCGAAAAGTGAGGCGAGCGAAGACGAGCGGCGTAGACGCGCACGGAGAGCGAGTTGCGCAGGACACACTGGGCAGGACCGGCTCGCTTAGGGTAGCCTCACCTGACATGAACGGTCCGGTCCTGCGGGGAGACGCCCTCACCCTGTCCTACCACCGTAGCGTGGTGGTGCGCGAGGCAGCCCTCGAGCTCCACCCCGGCGCGGTGACCGCACTGGTCGGACCCAACGGCTCGGGCAAGTCCACCCTGCTGCGCGCCCTCGCCCGCCTGCACGCGGTCGACAGCGGCACCGTGCGGCTCGGCGACGACGACGCGGCGGCACTCGACCGCCGCAGCTTCGCCCGCCGACTCACCCTGCTCGCCCAGAACCGACCTGTGCCCGGTGGAGTGCCGGTGCGCGAGGTCGTGCAGTTCGGACGCCACCCGCACCGCGGCCGCTGGCGCAGCACCGACGCCGAGGGCGCGGACGCGGTCGCCTGGGCGATGAAGGTCACCGGCGTCGACGCCATGGCCGACCGCGGTGTCGACGAGCTCTCCGGCGGCGAGGCCCAGCGCGTATGGCTCGCCTCCTGCCTGGCGCAGCGCACCGACATCCTGCTGCTCGACGAGCCGACCAACCACCTCGACCTGCGCTACCAGGTGGAGCTGCTCGAGCTCATCCGCGAGCTCGCCGACGAACATGGTGTCGCCGTCGGGGTGGTGCTCCACGACCTCAACCACGCCGCCGACGTCGCCGACGACGTGGTGCTGCTCCGCGATGGCGAGGTCGTCGCGCACGGCCCGGCGCCCGACGTACTCACCTCCGACCGCGTCTCGGAGGTCTACCAGATCCAGGTCGAGGTCAGCGTCGACCCGACCACCGGGCGCCTCGGCGTCCGCCCCACCGCCCGAGGGGTACGTCGGGCGCTCACCCCTGCCTGAGCGTGCCCGACCGCGCCGCCCGGCCGGTCGCCCACCTCGGCATCGACCCACCCGGCCGCCGGCCGATCCAACCCGAAAGTGAACCGATGAAGACCACGCGTGCCCTGAGCCTTGCCCTGCTGCCGGTCACCCTGTTGGCCGTCGCCTGCGGCACCTCCGAACCGGCGGCCGACGACAACGACAAGCCCGCGGAGGGTCAGGAGATCACCCTCACCGGCTCCGACGACACCGCCGTCACGCTGCCGGCTCCGGCCACCGACGTGGTCGCGCTGGAGTGGATGCAGGTCGAGAGCCTCGTCGCCCTCGGTGTCGACCCGGTCGGTGTGGCGGATGTGGACGGCTACAACACCTGGGTGCCGGCGGCCCCGATCGACGCCGACACCCCCGACGTGGGCAGCCGCAACGAGCCGAGCCCGCAGTCGATCGCGCGGCTCTCACCCGACCTGGTCATCGCCGACGCGAGCAGCCCGGAGTCGGTGATCAAGAAGCTGCGTGACCAGGAGATCCCGGTCCTGGTGCTGAGCACGTCCGACGCCAGCGACCAGCTGGGCACGATGCGCGAGGCGTTCACGTCGATCGCCACCGCCGTCGGCAAGGCCGAGGAGGGCGAGCAGGTGCTGGCCGATCTCGACGAGGAGATCGCGGACGCCGCCCAGGAGCTCGAGGAGGACGGCATGAAGGGCGCGAAGTTCGCGATCGCCGACGGCTGGCAGGACGGCGGGAACATCGCGGTGCGCCTCTTCGCCAAGGGCTCCCTGATGTCCGACCTCGCCGAGGCCGTCGGCATGGTGAACGCCTGGCCGGGCAAGGGCGACCCCGAGTGGGGCCTGCAGACCACGGACCCCGAGGGCCTGACCCAGCTGCCCGCTGACGTCCAGTTCCTCTACAACTCTCCCGATGGCGAGGACGACGTCTTCACCGGCGCGCTGACCGACAACCCGATCTGGCAGGGCCTGGGCTTCGTCAAGGCCGGTGACGTGCACCGCCTCTCCACGGGCGTGTGGACCTTCGGCGCCCCGCTCTCCGCGGAGGCGTTCCTCGACGTGCTCACCGACCTCTACGACAAGTGATTCTCACCAGCGAGCCGGCGACGCCGGCCCGGCCCGCCCGGCCGGCAGTCGACCCGCGTCGCGGGGTCCCCGCCTGGCTGCTCTTCGCGGCCCTGGCGGGGGCTGTCGTGGCGCTCTCGCTGGTCAACCTCGCCCAGGGCACCAGCGGCATCGGTGCCGGTGACCTGCGGCAGCTTCTCACCGGCGACGCCGACCAGCTCACCCGCGACGTCTTCTGGGGCTCCCGCCTGCCTCGACTGGTGGCGGGCTTCGTCGTCGGCGCCGCGGTCGGGGTCTCCGGCGCGCTGCTGCAGTCGGTGACGCGCAACCCGCTGGTCTCTCCCGACACGCTCGCCGTCAATGCGGGGTCGTGGTTCGCCGTCGGGCTGGTCTCGGTCTTCGGCTGGTCGTTCCCGGTGCTGGCCACCGGCGCCGTCGCGTTCCTCGGCGGCCTCGCCAGCGCCGGGCTGGTGCTCCTGCTCTCCGGTGGTACGTCGGGCCCGGCCCGGCTGGTGCTCGCCGGCTCGGCCCTGGCGCTGGCCCTAGGATCGCTCACCCGTCTGCTCATCATCCTCTTCGAGGAGGAGACCCGGACCCTCTTCTTCTGGGGCAGCGGCAGCCTGGTGCAGGTCAACCTCGACGCACCGGTGCGGGTGGGCGTCGTGGTGATCGTGGTGCTCGGCATCGCTTTCGCGCTCAGCCGGAGCCTCGACGTACTCTCCCTCGGCCCCGATGCGGCCGCCAGCCTCGGCCTCCATGTGGGTCGGGTGCGCCTGGTGACGCTCCTGGTCGCGGTGCTGCTCTCCTCGCTGGCGCTCACCGTCGCCGGGCCGATGGGATTCATCGGCCTCTGTGCTCCGGTGCTGGCGCGTCAGTGTCGCCGGTTCACCGCCGGCGCGCACCGGCATCGGATGATGCTGCCGCTTGCCGGCGTGATCGGGGTGACGGTGGTGCTCGCGGCCGATGTCGTGGTGCGCCTGGTGCCCACCGAGGAGTTCGGCACCGGGATCCCCACCGGTGTCGCCACCACCATCGTCGGGGCGATCGCCCTTGTCGCGGTGGCCCGCGGCATCACCCACGCCGAGTCGTTCAGCGCCGCCCCGACCGCACACCCGCGCCGGATCTCGGCCGACCGTCGCACCGTCGTCGCGCTGATCGTGTTGGCCACGCTGCTGCTCGGCTCGCTGCTCCTCGGCCTCCTCGCCGGCGACGGCTGGCTGCTCACCGGAGACCTGGTCAACTGGGCGACGGGCCAGGCGGGGCCCTATGTGCACTTCACGATGGACGAGCGCGTGCCCCGGCTTCTCGCCGCCACGCTCGCCGGCGGAGCGCTCGCCCTCGCCGGGTGCGGCACCCAGGCGGTCTGCCGCAACCCGCTTGCCGAACCCGGCCTGCTGGGCGTCACCGCGGGCGCCGGGGTGGGTGCGGTGTCGACGATCGCCCTCATCGACAGCCCCGAGCTGTGGCAGGTCAACGTCGGAGCCGTCGTGGGCGCGCTGCTGACCTTCTCCTTGGTCTACGCCGCGTCCTGGCGCGGCGGCCTCGACTCGATCCGGATGATCCTGGTCGGCGTCGGCGTGGCCGCCGGGGCCGAGGCGCTCATCGCGGCGCTGATCATCCTCACCTCGCCGTGGGACATCCAGTTCGCGATGACCTGGCTCTCCGGGTCGACCTACGGGCGCACGCTCGAGCAGGTCTGGCCGGTGGCGATCCTGCTGGTCATCGGGCTGCCGCTGATGCTGCGGCACCGCGGCGACCTCGACGTGATGGCTCTCGACGACGACGTGCCGCGGGTGCTCGGCGTGCGCCTCGAGCGGGTGCGCACCGTCGTCTTGGTGCTGGCGGCGCTGCTCACCGCAACCTCGGCGGCCGCGGTCGGCATCGTCGCCTTCGTCGGCCTGGTCGCGCCGCACGCGGCCCGTGCTCTCGTCGGCGGTCGCCACGTGCGGGCCATCCCGGTCGCGGTGCTGCTCGGCATGGTGCTGGTCGGGCTGGCCGACACACTCGGCCGCAGCGTTATCGCTCCCGAACAGGTGCCCGCGGGCGTGGTCACGGCACTCGTCGGCGCGCCGTACTTCGTCTGGCTGCTCTGGCGCACCCGGGGCTAGGGCACCGCGGCTCGGAGGCGTGTGGATTCCCCGCCCGGGCGGGGAATTGGGTGCTTAGTCACTGTTGCCACACACACCAAGCAACAGTTTTGGTGACACAGTCCGGGACTGCCCCGGCGTCGGCGTCTGCGGTCAGCGTCGCGGCGACCGGTCGCACCGCCGCGACGCCTGATTGGTGCCCCGCGTCGCCGCCCGGTACGGTGGTCGTGACATGTGTCCCCGATCACATCGGGGCGCTGGCCCACCGACCCCCGGAGGCCCGCCACCCTGTGGCCCCGGAGGCGGCACGACGACACCGGGGATCCCGGTGGAGAAGGAGGAGTGGTGTCCCAGTCGACGGATTTCGGTCCCGACCTGGTCGAGGTGTTCGGTCCCTCCCAGGCCGACGGCGGCCCTGAGCTCGTGCAGCTGATCACCCCGGAGGGGGAGCGGGTCGACCGCTCCGACTTCCGCTTCGAGCCGACCGACGCCGAGGGCAACCCGATCCCGGAGGACGAGGCGATCCGGCGGTTCTACCGCGACATGGTGCTCACCCGGCGCCTCGACACCGAGTCGACGGCCCTGCAGCGCCACGGCGAGCTCGGCATCTGGGCCCAGCTGCTCGGGCAGGAGGCGGCGCAGATCGGTTGCGGCCGTGCCCTGCGACCGCAGGACTTCGTCTTCCCGACCTATCGCGAGCACGGCGTCGCGTGGTGTCGCGGCGTCGACCCGCTGCACCTGCTCAGCCTCTTCCGCGGCGTCGACCACGGCGGCTGGGACCCGCACGTCCACAACTTCGGGCTCTACACGATCGTGATCGGCGCGCAGGCGCTGCACGCCACCGGCTACGCGATGGGCATGCAGCGCGACGGTGTGGTCGGCACCGGCGACGATGCTCGCGACGCTGCGGTCGTCGCCCACTTCGGAGACGGTGCCTCTTCTCAAGGCGACGTCAACGAGGCCTTCATCTTCGCCGCCTCCTACAACGCCCCGGTGGTCTTCTTCTGCCAGAACAACCAGTGGGCCATCTCCGAGCCGATCGAGCGCCAGTCGCGCATCCCCCTCTACCAACGGGCTCTCGGCTTCGGCTTTCCCGGCATCCGGGTCGACGGCAACGACGTGCTGGCGACGTACGCCGTCACGAAGGCCGCGCTGCAGCGTGCCCGGGAGGGGCAGGGCCCGACCCTGGTGGAGGCCTACACCTACCGGATGGGCGCCCACACCACCACCGACGACCCGACCCGCTACCGGCTCGACCACGATGTGGAGCGCTGGAAGCTCCGTGACCCGATCGCTCGGATCAAGGCCTATCTCGCGCGCAACGGCGCGGCGTCGGAGAGCTTCTTCGCGAAGGTGCAGCGCGAGGCAGACGAACTGGGCATGAGGCTGCGCGAGGGCTGCAAGGCGATGCCCGATCCCTCGCCGATGGCGATGTTCGACCACGTCTATGCCGAGGAGCCACCCGAGCTGGCGGCGCAGCGGGAGGGCTTCGCCGCCTACCTCGCGACCTTCGCGGCAGAGGGAGGGCAGTGAGATGGCGCAGCCTACTTCGACAAGCTCAGCACAGCGCACTTCGACAGGCTCAGTACAACGCACTTCGACAGGCTCAGCACAACGCACTTCGACAGGCTCAGCACAACGCATCACGCTGGCGAAGGGGCTCAACGCCGGCCTGCGCAAGGCGATGGAGGACGACCCCAAGGTGCTGGTCATGGGCGAGGACGTCGGCAAGCTCGGCGGCGTCTTCCGCATCACCGACGGCCTGCAGAAGGACTTCGGCGAAGACCGGGTGATCGACTCGCCCCTGGCCGAGTCCGGCATCGTCGGCACCGCGATCGGCATGGCACTGCGCGGCTATCGACCGGTGGTGGAGATCCAGTTCGACGGGTTCGTCTATCCCGCCTACGACCAGATCGTCTGCCAGGTCGCGAAGATGCACTTCCGGTCGAAGGGCAGGTATCCGATGCCGATCGTCATCCGGATCCCGTTCGGCGGCGGCATCGGCGCGGTCGAGCACCACTCGGAGTCGCCGGAGGCACAGTTCGCCCACACGCCCGGGCTCAAGGTCGTCGCCTGCTCCAACCCGGTCGACGGCTACTGGATGATCCAGCAGGCGATCGCCTGTGACGACCCGGTCATCTTCCTCGAGCCGAAGCGGCAGTACCACGCCGACAAGGCAGAGCTTGACCTCGACGCCGAGCCGGACCCGCTCTTCGCCTCGCGCGTGGTGCGGCGAGGCAGCGACATCACCGTGCTCGCCTATGGGCCGACGGTGAAGACCGCGATGCGCGCTGCCGAGGCCGCCGCAGGCGAGGGACAGTCGCTGGAGGTCATCGACCTGCGCACGCTCTCGCCGCTCGACCTGGGCCCGGTCTACGACTCCGTGCGGCGCACGGGCCGTGCCGTCGTCGTGCACGAGGCCCACGTCAACCTGGGGCTGGGTGCGGAGCTGGCGGCACGGATCACCGAGGAGTGCTTCCACTCCCTGGAGGCTCCGGTGCTGCGGGTGGGCGGTTTCGACACCCCCTATCCGGCGTCACGGATCGAGGAGGAGTTCCTGCCCGACCTCGACCGGGTGCTCGACGCCGTCGATCGCTCGCTCGTCTTCTGAGCACCTCGGTGGTCGGGCCTCCGGCAGGGGCTCGGCGCCACTCGACGAGACCACGAAGGAGAGAGATGTCCGAGTTCAAGCTGCCTGACGTCGGCGAGGGTCTCACCGAGGCCGAGATCGTCTCGTGGAAGGTCAAGGTCGGTGACACCGTCGAGGTCAACGACGTGATCGTCGAGATCGAGACGGCCAAGTCGCTGGTCGAACTGCCCTCGCCCTACGCCGGCACGGTGCTGGCGCTGCTGGTCGAGGAGGGTCAGGAGGTGCCGGTGGGCACCCCGATCATCTCGATCGGTGAGCCCGCGGCCGCCGCGGAGGCGCCGGCCGGCGACGTCGCACCGGCCGGCGACGCGCCGACAGCAGACAGGTCGGCGGGCAACCCCGTTGCCTCCGCGCCCGCCGATCTCGGCGAGATCGACCTCTCCAACCCGGCCGCCAGCGGAGGCGCCGACGGCGAGAGCCTGGTCGGCCGGATGAAGGCCGACCGCGGACCGATGCGGCGACCGCGCACCGGGTCGGCATCGCCCTCCACCGAGTCTGCCGCCGCTACGCAGATGCAGGTGCAGGGCGCCTTCTCGCCGGGTGGTGCGCAGTCCCAGGCCGTGGTGGAGGCCGACGAGCCGGCAGTGCCTGCCGACGCACCGGCCGGTGCCCCCGCGCCGGACGGCGAGCCGCCGCGGCCGCTGGCGAAGCCTCCGGTGCGCAAGCTGGCCCGAGACCTCGGCGTCGACCTCGCCGAGGTCACGCCAACCGGCGCCGGGGGCGTGGTGACGCGTGCCGACGTACAGGCCGCGGCGGAAGGCGTGGGAAGCGAGCGGAGCGCGAGTGCGGCACCGCCGGCCGGCGCGGGGCAGGAGACCCGCGAGCCGATCAAGGGTGTGCGCAAGATGATGGCGCAGGCGATGGTCGACTCCGCCTTCACCGCTCCTCACGTCACCGAGTGGGTCACCGTCGACGTGTCGCGCACGATGGAGTTCGTGGAGCGGTTGCGCGGCCACCGCGACTTCCGCGACGTGAAGGTCGGGCCCCTGCTCGTGCTGGCCCGGGCCTGCCTGCTGGCGATGCGGCGTACGCCGGTGATCAACTCCTGGTGGGACGAGGCGGCCCAGGAGGTGGTGCTGAAGCGCCAGGTGAACCTCGGCATCGCCGCGGCGACCCCGCGCGGACTGGTCGTGCCCAATGTGAAGGGCGCCGAGGCGATGACGCTGCGTGCGCTGGCCGGGGCGCTCGACGGACTCACCGCCGTGGCCCGGGCCGGTCGCACCCAGCCGGCCGAGATGGCCGGTGGCACCTTCACGATCACCAATGTCGGGGTCTTCGGCGTCGACGCGGGCACCCCGATCATCAATCCCGGTGAGTCGGCGATCCTCTGCTTCGGCGCGGTGCGCAAGCAGCCGTGGGTGGTGACGGACCCCGACGGCACCGACCGGATCGAGCCGCGCTACGTCACCACGCTCGCGCTGAGCTTCGACCACCGGCACATCGACGGCGAAGCCGGCTCCCGCTTCCTGGCCGACGTCGCGGCGATGCTCGAGGAGCCGGCCAACGCGATGCTCCACTGATGCTGCGCCGTGCGGTGGGTCGATGGCGGGCGATCCACCGCATCCGACGCGGTGCGGGTCAGCCGCCGTTGAGCGACCTGATCTCGTCGCGCAGGTTGCTCATCTGCGCGTCGAGAGAGGATGCGGTGAGCGCCACCTCGTGCAGCGACTCGCGCAGGTGGCCGGGCACCGCGCCGGCGTACTTGTAGTAGATCCGGTGCTCGACGGCCGCCCAGAAGTCCATGGCGATGGTGCGGATCTGCAGCTCGACCGGCACCAGGGCGGTGCGGTCGGAGAGGAAGACCGGCACCTGCACGATCAGGTGGAGGCTCTGGTAGCCGTTGGGCTTGGGGTGGGCGATGTAGTCCTTGGTCTGCAGCACCGTCACGTCGGGCTGGCGGGTGAGCATCTCGGCGACCCGGTAGGTGTCCTCCACGAATGCGCAGGTCACCCGGATGCCGGCGATGTCGCGGATGGTCGTGCGCACGACGTCGAGGTCGGGCGGGCAGTCGAGGCGGCGCATCTTGTCGAGCAGGCTGTCCATCGACTTGAGCCGGGTCTTCACATGCTCGACCGGGTTGTAGTCGTGGGTCTGCTCGAACTCCCGGCGGAGGATGTTGATCTTCGTCTCGATCTCCTCCATGCCGCAGGCGTACTCCAACCGGAATGTGGCCAGCTCGGCCTGCGCGGCGCGCAGGGTCTCCTCCGCCTCCGCGGGGTCGGTGATGCCGTCGACCCACTGGCGCAGCATCTCGACGCTCGACGGGGGCACGGCTTGGTCAGTCATGCGGTCCAGTATGCGTCGCCGCCGGTACGGCGCAGTCCAGCTCGGTTCGATGTGCGCTGAGGGTCGCGCGAAGCCCGGAGAGCGACCCGCAGCGCACATCGGGGCCGCGCGGTGGGCCGCGTACGGCGTGTCGCGCTCAGACGTACCGAGCGCTGCGGGCCGCAACGCTCCCGGGACCGGCTTCCAGCAGGCCGCTCAGCTCGTGGGCCAGCACGGCTCCCACCCGGCGGCAGAACGCCTCGGGCTCCTCGGCGGCGTCGGGGCGCTCGGAGACGATCCGGTCGACGATCCCGCGCTGATGCAGGTCGAGCGCCCGCACCTGCTGGGCCCGCGCCATGTCGGGCGCATGGTCGAGGTCGCGGTGCACGATCGCGCTGGCCCCCTCGGGCGGCAGCGGCGAGAGCCAGGCGTGCTGGGCAGCCACCACCCGGTCGGCCGGCAGGAACGCCAACGCGCCACCCCCGTTGCCCTCGCCGAGCATCAGGCACAGCGTCGGCGCCCGAAGGGTCACCAGGTCGGCGAGGCAGCGGGCGATCTCGCCAGCCAGCCCGCCCTCCTCCGCCTCCACCGACAGTGCCGCGCCCTGAGTATCGATCACGGTGACCAGCGGCAGGCCGAGCTCGGCCGCCAGCCGCATCCCGCGACGCGCCTCCCGCAGCGCACCCGGACCCATCGGATGGGCGGCGGTCTGCCCCCGCCGATCCTGCCCGAGGAAGACGCACGGCGCCTCGCCGAAGCGGGCCAGCGCGATCAGCAGCCCCGGGTCGGCCTCCCCCTGACCGGTGCCGTTGAGCGGCACCACATCGGTCGCGGCGAACCGCAGCAGCCGACGTACTCCCGGCCGCTCCGGGTTGCGGGAGCGGGTGACGGCCTCCCACGTCTCCACGTCGGGGATGGCCACCTCCGCCGGCTCCGGTACGTCGGCGATCCCCCGCCGCGGCGCCTCCAAGATGGTGAGGGCTCGGTCGAGGATGCCGGAGATCTCCTCCGGCGGAACGACGGCGTCGACGATGCCGTGGGCATAGAGGTTCTCGGAGGTCTGCACGCCCTCGGGGAAGGGGCGGTCGTAGAGCGCCTCGTAGACGCGCGGCCCGAGGAAGCCGGTGAGCGCGCCGGGCTCGGCGACCGTGACGTGCCCCAGCGAGCCCCACGACGCCATCACCCCGCCGGTGGTGGGGTGGCGCAGGTAGACCAGGTAGGGGAGACCGGCCGCCTTGTGCTCGGCGACCGCGGCGCTGATCCGCACCATCTGCACGAAGGCGGGGGTGCCCTCCTGCATGCGGGTGCCGCCGCTTGCCGCGGCTGCCAGGAGCGGCAGACGCTCGCGGGTGGCCCGCTCGATGCTCGCCACCAGCCGGTCGGCGGACGCGCGGCCGATCGAGCCGGCCAGGAAGCGGAACTCGCTGACCAGCACCGCGACACGGCGACCGTGCATCAGGCCTTCACCGGTGATCACGGACTCGTCGACCCCGGACTTCTCCTCGGCGGCAGCCAGCTCGGCGGCGTAGTCGGCCGGCAGGCCCGAGCGGTCGGGCGGGGTATCCCACGACTGCCATGAACCGGCGTCGAGGACGAGGTCGATCAGCTCATGCGCGGAGAGGCGTCGGGTGCTCACGGCCGTGATTGTGCCAGCCGGCCGACCGGCCACGACATGGCGAACTTCTACGATGTCGGGCATGGAAATACCCGAGATCTTGGCCCGCCGGCAGCGGCGTGCCATGGTCGTCGGGATCGCGTTGGCCCTGCTCGTGGTCGTGGCGGTCTGGTGGGCCGGCCGTGAGGGCAGCGTGCTCGGCGGCGTGCCGGCCGACCGGGCGGAGCCGCAGATGGGCTGGACTGAGGTCGACGGCGGGGTGCGCACCGACCTGCTCGCCGAGGCCGAGGTCGTCAACGGCGAGGTGCCGCGTCGCTTGCCGCGGGTGGCACTGGTCAACCTGTGGGCCAGCTACTGCGGTCCGTGCCGCGAGGAGATGCCGGCCCTGGGCGCGCTCGACGCCGACCCCTCCCTCGAGGTCGCTGTCGTGGGCATCTCCCTCGACAAGGAGGTCGGCTGGGCGCGGGAGTTTCAGGCAGACCTGGGCGTCACCTTCCCCAACGTGCTCGACCCGGCCTCGCGGCTGCAGGAGGAGCTCTCGGCGATCACCCCGGTGCGTTGGCTGCCGACCACCTTCCTCGTGGTCGACGGACGAGCCCGGTGGGTCCACCTCGGGCCGTTCGACGATCTCGGGGAGCTGCGCCGCGACGTACGTCGCCGGTTGGCCGAGCTGGGTTAGCCCGACCGACCCGTGGAGCGGCTCCCCGCCCGACGGGCGAGCTGGGGTGAGTTGGTCGAGCTCGCCGGGCCGCGTCGGGCCGGGGTGGAGCCCGGTGCCGGCCGTCGCGATCAGTTGAGCGAGGGCGACTCCTCGCCCAGCAGCCACGCGTCGAAGAGGTCGGTGAGCT
>Ga0164243_10008407_pt1 | contig 15214 bp, 14 predicted proteins | sample OricompcompostOP_FD_108781 | JGI IMG/M metagenome (GOLD analysis project Ga0164243, IMG submission 108781) | Organic Plus compost microbial communities from Emeryville, California, USA - Original compost - Organic plus compost (OP) | ecosystem: Engineered > Solid waste > Mixed feedstock >... | reverse complement strand
TCGACCTGCTGGCGCCCGTTCGAGATCGCGATCGAATAGAACTCGCCGCGCGAGTTGTCGCCGCGCAGGATGCAGCTTGGATACTTCCAGGTGATCGCCGAACCGGTCTCCACCTGCGTCCACGAAATCTTCGAGCGCGCGCCGCGGCAATCGCCGCGCTTGGTCACGAAGTTGAAGATGCCGCCCTTGCCTTCGGCGTCGCCCGGGTACCAGTTCTGCACCGTCGAATACTTGATCTCGGCATCGTCGAGCGCCACGAGTTCGACCACCGCGGCATGCAGCTGGTTCTCGTCACGCATCGGCGCGGTGCAGCCTTCGAGGTAGCTCACATAGGAGTCCTTGTCGGCGATGATCAGGGTGCGCTCGAACTGTCCGGTGTTCTTCTCGTTGATACGGAAGTAGGTCGACAGTTCCATCGGGCAGCGCACGCCCGGCGGCACGTACACGAACGAACCGTCGGAGAACACCGCCGAGTTGAGCGTCGCAAAATAGTTGTCCGTCACCGGCACCACCGTGCCGAGATACTGCTTCACCAGATCGGGATATTCGCGCAAAGCTTCCGAGATCGGCATGAACACCACGCCGGCCTTCCTGAGCTCGTCCTTGAAGGTGGTCGCGACCGACACCGAATCGAACACCGCATCGACCGCGATCTTCGGCCGCTCGACCCCCGCCAGCATCTCCTGCTCCCTGAGCGGGATGCCGAGCTTCTCGTAGGTCTTGAGGATCTCCGGGTCGATCTCGTCGAGCGACTTCGGACCGTCGCCCTTCTTCTTCGGCGCCGAGTAATAATAGAGGTCCTGGTAGTCGATCTTGCCGTACGACACCCGCGCCCAGGTCGGCTCGGTCATGGTCAGCCAGCGCCGGTACGCCGACAGCCGCCATTCGCACATCCATTCCGGCTCGTTCTTCTTCGCCGAGATGAACCGGATCGTCTCCTCCGACAGCCCTTTCGGCGCCTTGTCGGATTCAATCTCCGTCACAAACCCATACTTGTACTGATCAACGTCGATGCGGCGGACCTGATCGACGGTCTCCTGGAGGGCCGGCATTTTTATCTCCACTGCGGTTTCAAGGACCGCGGGTTGATGTGCCTATGGTGCTCTAGTGCCTCGTTTCCGAAGTTCGTAATGCTTGGCGGCAACCTCTTAAACGAACTTCGGAAACAAAGAGGCACTAGCAAGTATATGATTCCAGTGCCGCTTTTCGATTTGAAGTTCCTGAATGAGTTTGCCGCGACTGGAGTAGGAACTTCAAATCGGCGGCGCTGGTCTTCTGCGTTCGAAAACACCTTGGTTGATGGGGTCAGGCGGCAATACCGCTCTGCGTTTTAGATAGTCTCGAAACACGTTCCTTCCAAGCATTCAGGAACAAATCGACGTCGTTTTGAGTGGTTTCCGGGCCCAGACTGATGCGCAGCGCACAAGTCGCCACTTGATCGGAAACCCCCATCGACGCCAGCACCGGTGACGCTGCTACCTTGCCTGACGAACAGGCGGAACCGGCGGAGACAGCCACGCCAGCCAGATCGAGCGCCATCACCGAAGTTTCCGACTTCAGCCCCGGAACCGCGAACAGGGTCGTATTCGGCAACCGCGGCGGCGGAGCCTCGCCCGCGCCATCGACGCCGAAAATGGTCGTCGCGTTGGAGATCAGGCGGAGCTGAGCTTCCATGCCGTCGCGAAGCGAGGCGATACGCGGCGTATCCTGCTCCAGCGCCTCACGTGCCACTTGAGCCGCCGCGCCCATACCCACTATTCCAATGAGGTTTTCGGTGCCGCCGCGGGTGCCGCGCTCCTGGCCGCCACCGGGAATGAGCGGGTCGAAAATATGCAGCGCGTCGCGCGCCTTGATCAATGCGCCGATGCCTTTCGGGCCGCCAAACTTGTGCGCTGAGATCGAGAGGAAGTCCGCGCCCAGCGCCTCGATATCGACCGGAATTTTGCCGGCCGCCTGCACCGCATCGACATGCAGGTGCCCGCCGGCATCGTGCACAAGGTCCGCAATCGTGCGGATCGGATTGATCACCCCGGTCTCGTTGTTGGCCAGCATGACGCTGACCAGCATGCCGGCATTGTTCGCCTGCCCCACGGCCAGCCATGCGGCCAGCGCAGAGAGGTCCGGGGTTCCGGCCGCGCTCACTGCAAGCCGCTCCGGCGGACCGAATCGGCCGCCCGCCGCGACCGACGGGTGCTCCACCGCGGACACCAAAAGCCGCTCGCGCTGGCGCCGGTCTTGCCCATCGACGATCGCTGGCGTCAGCGCGGTGACATTGGCTTCCGTTCCGCCGGAGGTAAAAAACACGTTGGCGGGCTTTGCGCCGACCAGCGCCGCGACCCTCTCCCGCGCCGCCTCGATCAGTTGGCGCGCGGCCCGGCCCTCGCCGTGGACGGAGGACGGATTTCCAACAACATCAAAGCCTTCAAGCATGGCGTCGCGCGCCTCTGGCCGCAGCGGCGCGGTCGCGTTCCAGTCAAGATAAGCCCGCATCGAAGCCATTAACCCAATCCGACGAACCCGTCCGACCGTATCGCCTGCCCCCCGCGCCTGACCGCCCAGGTCGGCCTTCAGTGTGGCGATGCGTCGCTTTTTCTTGGCTTTTGAGAAGCCACGTATGATAGAACGCGCCCCGCCGAATGCTTGGCCGCGCGCGCCACCATTGAAAATTCCGCTCTTTAGAATATCTCTAAATGGCTGGAATTATTCTAAAAAGTGGTACGTCCCCCTGCCCGGCACGTCAAGCGCGGCGCGCCGCTTCGCCACATATACGAAGAACATGCCGCAAAGCGCGGCAGTTTCAGATTTTTCCGAGAGGTCTTCATGCCCGAGATCATCTTCACCGGTTCCGCCGGCCGGCTCGAAGGACGGTTTCATCCCGCCAAGAATCGCAATGCCCCCATTGCGATCGTGCTGCATCCGCACCCGCAATTCGGCGGCACGATGAACCATCCGATCATCTATCAGCTGTACTACGCCTTTGCGCAGCGCAACTTCGCGGTCATGCGGTTCAACTTCCGCGGTGTCGGGCGCAGCCAGGGCTCGTTCGACCACGGCACCGGCGAACTCGCCGACGCCGCCTCCGCGCTCGACTGGGCGCAGGCGGTGAACCCGGAGGCGCGCGCCTGCTGGATCGCCGGCTTCTCGTTCGGCGCATGGATCGGCATGCAGTTGCTGATGCGCCGCCCCGAGATCGAAGGTTTCGTCTCGATCGCGCCGCAGCCCAACCTCTACGACTTCTCGTTCCTTGCGCCCTGCCCGTCGTCCGGCATGATCATCCATGGCGACAAGGATGCGGTTGCGCCGATGAAGGACGTCAACACGCTGGTCGAGAAGCTGAAGACCCAGAAGGGCATCGTGATCGATCAGAAGATCATCCCCGGCGCCAACCACTTCTTCGACAACAAGATCGACACGCTGATCGGCGACATTGGCGAATACCTCGACAAGCGCATCGCCGCAGGTCCCGCCACGCGGCCGGAACCGCGCGGCCGGCGGACAGGCTGAGTGAGCCGTACGGGGAACTGCAAATGACCGAAGTGGTGAGAGACAGCAACGGCAACCCGTTGAACGACGGCGATTCCGTGACCTTGATCAAGGATCTGAAGGTCAAGGGCACGTCCGAAACATTGAAACGCGGGACGCTGATCAAGAATATCCGTCTCGGCGACAATCCCGCCGAGATCGAGTGCAACACCAAGCAGGTCAAGGGACTGGTGCTGCGCACGGAGTTCCTGAAGAAGGCGTGAGTGGGATGTCCGCAAACCTCGGCCTAACCGTCGTCCTGTCGGCCGCTGCGTTCATCGCTTTCGCCGCCCCGGCCCGCGCGCAGGCGATCCGCTGCGAGAACCTCGTTTTCACCGAGGAACGGATCGCCTGCTACTACTATCGCGCCTCGATGTATCCCGGACAGAGCTGCCTGTTCTGCGCACCGCCGCCGCAGCTCCCTGCAAAGCGGATAAGGAAAAAGCGGCGCATGCGCCACTGAGCCTATGCCGATCCGGCCGGCACGCGGCCAGCCGCATCCGCCGGCTGCACGCCGCGCGCGCGGCCGGCGCCGCCGAAACGCACGTAGAGCGCCGGCAAGATCACAAGCGTCAGCAGCGTGGCGCTGATGAGCCCGCCAATCACCACCGTCGCAAGCGGCCGCTGCACTTCGGCGCCGGTGCCGGTCGCGAGTGCCATCGGCACGAAGCCAAGCGAGGCGACCAGCGCCGTCATCAGCACCGGCCGCAGCCGTGTCAGCGCGCCGTCGCGGACGGCGTCCGTGAGCGGACGCCCTTCCGCCACCAGTTCACGGATCGCACTCAGCAGCACAAGACCGTTGAGCACCGCGATGCCCGACAGGGCGATGAAGCCGACCGCCGCCGAGACCGAGAACGGCATGCCGCGCAGCCACAGCGCGAACACGCCGCCCGTGAGTGCGAGCGGCACCGCGCTGAACACCAGCAACGCATCGCGTGCCGAGCCCGAGGCCTGCCACAGCAGGATGAAGATCAGCAGGAAGCAGCCGGGCACGACAATCATCAGCCGCTGCTTGGCAGCGGCAAGATTTTCGTACTGACCGCCCCAGGTGAGCCAGTAGCCCGGCGGCAGCGTCACCCGCTCGCCGATCAGGCCTTGCGCCTCCGCAACCACCGAGGCGATGTCCCGGCCGCGCACGTTGGCGGTGACGACGACGCGGCGCATGCCGTTCTCGCGGCTGATCTGGTTCGGCCCTTCGGCAAACTGGAACGAGGCCAACTGGCCGAGCAACAGACTGCGTTGAGCCGCATCCGCGGTGGCGCGCGGCAGAGCAACCGGCAGGTTCTGCAGCGCCTCGAGATCGACACGGGCGGAGTCGGGCAGCCGAACCACAATGTCGAAGCGCCGGTCGCCTTCGAACACCACGCCCGCCTCCTGCCCGCCGATCGCCGTGCCGATCACGTCCTGCACGACCGCGATGCTCAGGCCTCGCCGCGCGATCTCCGCCTTGTCGATCCTGATATCGAGAAACGGCAATCCGGCGACCTGTTCGACCTTCACGTCAGTCGCGCCTTTCACGCTCCGCAGAATGGCGGCGATCCTGTTCGCCGCCGCGAGCATGTTGTCGAAGTCCTGTCCGAACACTTTCACGGCGATGTCGCCACGCACGCCCGCCAGCAGTTCATTGAAGCGCATCTGGATCGGCTGGGTGAACTCATAGGCGTTGCCGGGAAGTTTTTGCACCGCCTGCTCGATCTGCCGGATCAGTTCGTCCTTGCCGAGTTTGGGGTCCGGCCACTGATCCTGTGGCTTGAGGATGATGAACGTATCCGACGTATTCGGCGGCATCGGGTCCGCCGCGATCTCCGCCGTACCGGTTTTCGAGAACACGAGCGCGACGTGAGGAAACGAACTGACCATCCGCTCCACGGCAAGCTGCATGTCCTGCGATTGGGTGAGCGACGCGCTCGGAATCCGGACCGCGTGCATGGCGATGTTCTTCTCGTCGAGCGAGGGGATGAATTCCTGTCCGAGCCGGGCGAACAACGCGAGCGCCACGGCGAACAGCACGATGCCGATCGCCGCCGCGCGCACCGGCACCCGCATCGAGGCCGCCAGCACCGGCGCATAGATCCGCCGCAGCCAGCGCACCGCCGCGTTTTCTGATTCGCTGACGCGCCCCGTCATGGCGATAGCAATCAGCGCCGGCACGAAGGTGAGCGAGAGGATGAAGGCGCAGATGAGCGCGATGATCACGGTGAGCGCCATCGGCTCGAACATCTTTCCTTCGACGCCCGAAAATGTCAGCAGCGGCACATAGACCAGGATGATGATCGCCTGGCCGTAGATGCTCGGCCGCGCCATTTCCTCGGCGGCGGCTCGCACGGACGCCAGCCGCTCGTCGCGCGAGAGCGCCCGCCCGAGTTTGTGCTGCGCGCCGGCCAGCCGTCGCAGGCTGTTCTCGGTGATGATCACCGCGCCGTCCACGATCAACCCGAAATCGAGCGCGCCGAGGCTCATCAGATTGGCGCTGATGCGGCCCTGCCACATGCCGATGGCCGTCATCAGCATGGCAAGCGGTATGACGAGCGCCGCGATCACGGCCGCGCGAAAATTCCCGAGCATGACGAACAGCACGAGAATGACGAGCAATGCACCTTCGGCGAGATTTTTCGCGACAGTCCTGATCGTCGCATCGACGAGTTGAGTGCGGTCAAGCACCGTGCGCACGGCAATTCCCGGCGGCAGCGATCTCTTCACCTCCTGCATTTTTTTATCGACTGCAGCCGCCACCGTCCGGCTGTTTTCGCCGATCAGCATCAGCGCCGTGCCGACAACCACTTCCTCGCCGTTTTCGCTGGCGCTGCCGGTGCGCGGCTCGCCGCCGACCACGACCTGCGCGATATCGCGGATGCGCACCGGCACGCCGCCGCGCGTCACCACCGCGATGTCCTCCAGTTCGGCCGGACTGTTCACCCGCCCGCCGGCGCGCACCACGATGCCTTCGCCGTTGCGCTCGATGTAACGCGCGCCGCGGCTGATATTGTTTTCCTCGATCGCGCGCGACAGATCGGCAAACGTGATGCCAAGCGACGCCAGCCGCGCCGGATCGGGCTGCACCTGATATTGCTTCACATGGCCGCCGATGACATCGACGCCGGCGACGCCCGGCACACCCTTGATCTGCGGCCGGATGATCCAGTCCTGCACCGTGCGCAGATAGGCCGCGCGTTCGATCGGCGTTCTCAGCAGCACACCTTCAGGCGTGCGATACGACCCATCTCCTTGCCAAGGGCTTGTCCCGCCGAGCTTGCGATCGTGGTCGAAACTCACCGACCACATGTAGATTTCGCCAAGCCCGGTGGACACCGGCCCCATATGCGGCTCCGCGCCCGGCGGCAGCGATTGCCGCAAGCCGGCGAGCCGCTCGTTCACTTGCTGGCGGGCGAAATAGATGTCGGTTGCGTCGGTGAACACCGCCGTCACCTGGGAGAATCCATTGCGCGACAGCGAGCGCGTATGGAGCAGCCCCGGCGTGCCGGCGAGCGCGGTCTCGACCGGATACGTCACCTGCTTTTCGATTTCGATGGGCGACAGCGCCGGCGCCAGCGTATTGATCTGGACCTGGTTATTGGTGATGTCAGGCACCGCATCGATCGGCACCTTGCCGACGGCAAACGCGCCTAACGCTCCGACGACGACGCACAACAATACGACCAGCCACCGCTGCCGGATCGAGAAATCAAGAATCCTGCCGATCATGCCTCACCTCAATGCGCATGCTCGGCTTCACTCTTTCCGAGTTCGGCCTTGAGCGTGAAAGTATTGGTGACGGCGATGGTCTCGCCGTCCGCAAGTCCCGAGAGGATCTCGACCTTGTCGTCGTCGTCGCGTCCGAGCTGCACCGTGCGGGCTTCGAGTTTTCCGCCGCGTCGCACGAACACCGTTTGCCGTCCCTTCACCGACTGCAGCGCCGACTTCGGCACAATCACGCTGACGCTCTCATCTCCAACCGGAATTTCGGCCGTTACATAAGTGCCCGGCCGCCATTCATGATTTGTGTTATCGAGCGAAGCGACGACGCGGGCGTTCCGCGTCTCCGCATCGAGCAGCGGGCTGACGAACACGATTTTCGCCGGCGTTCCCAAGCCGTCAGCCGCGTGACCGCCGCTCACGTGACTGCCGCCGGCTCGCACCGTGATCGCCTGGCCTTCCCGCACCCTCGGCAAATCCGCGGGCGGGACCGCCAGTTCGACCCAGACCCGATCGAGGTCGACAATCACGAAGAGTTCGCTTTCCTGACCCTCCCGTCCGACCAGCGCACCGAGATCGGCGCGCCGCTGCGCGATGCGGCCGGCGATTGGCGCCCGCAGTTCCTGGCGACGCAAAGCCTCCACCGGCTGCCGGGACAGGGCCGCGATCTCCGCGCTGTCCAGGCCGAGCGCCGCAAGTTTTTGGCGTGCGGCGTCGAGCTTGATCTTGGCCTGTTCGGCGGTGGCACGCGCGCGCAGGTAGGCATTTTCGCTCGTCGTCTTGCTTTCATAGAGTGTGCGCGAACGGTCGAGCATGGTCTGTTCGAGCGCGTTGGTGGAGAGCGCGGCGAGATATTCGCTCTTGGCATCGGCCACCTCGCGGCTTTCGATCACCGCGACGACTTCGCCTTGCGCCACCTGATCGCCGAGGCGCTTGCGCAGTTCCGCCACGGTACCGAGCAGGCGCACCGAGACACGCGCGATGCGGTCTGCGTCGGGCACGATCGATCCCGGCACCAATATATGCCGGTGCAGGTCGCCGCCTTTGACTTTGGCGAGCGTGATATTGGCGAGTTTGAGCTGCTCGTCGGTCAGTTCGAGCGCGGCGTCGTGATCGTCATCGTCGGTACGACCGGCGTGATCGTCCGCAGGATCATTCGCGTGATCCTCGACGCGCAGTTCCGGCTGCGCTTTCGCGGGCGCTTTCTGGTGCGCATGCTCATCTTCATGGGCCTGAACCGGCGCCAGTTCAGTCAGGTTGGGTATGACGATCAGTGCGAGCGCGCCGATAACGGCGGCCCCCACCAGAACAAGAATGGGTTTCATGTCGTGATCCCGGCGAAAAGGGCTCCATCCGCCCCATCGCGTGCTGTTCACAAATTTTCGGGTGGTGCCGGAAACGTCCGCTCAAGCGAACGTGACCGGCAAAGCCGCAAGGTCGGGATCAGGCGCGCGGCGGCTCGAACAATGGCGGGCCAGCGACGCCCGCGGGCGCGGCGTCGTTCGGCAGCGTTACGCTCGTGGTGGTGAACTCGATCAAACCATAAGGCCCATTGGCGAAGGGCTCGAACGACACGTGGACCAGGCAGTGGTCGCAATGCGCGATGGGCCCATGCGAGGATTGCGCCGGCCAATCCACAGCCGCGTCGGCGACAGCCTCTGCGACATCCACGATCCCGGTACCGGCATCCGTCACGGCGAAAGCTGCAACAGTTACTGCACCCTCGGCGGTCAGCCCGTCGCAACACGGCATCCGTACCAAAGACACGACAAGGGCGGCCGAGATGGCCACGGCAAATGCCGTCCGCCAAGCCGCCGGACGGCTCAAGCGGCGCCAGATGCGGACCATTGTGGTGACGAGAGTCGACATTCACCTTCTGGGTAACCGCGACATGTGCTGTTTTCAAGACGGCGGTTCGCCCGGCCAGCCGAAAAGGGCATCGTGTCGCTGGACGCTTACCGGCACGCCACGACAGGACGGATATCGTGCCAAATCGGCGTGTTACGGCTGGCCATCCGCATTTGACGACGCTCATACGAGCGCATGCGGATCGATGAGGAGAGATGTCGATCTGAGATCGGCCAGCTTTCGGCAACGCCGGCGGCCGCCTCGTCTGTCCAATTCGCTTGCCTTTTCCGGCCGTTTCCCCTACATCCGCGCTTCCGCTCGATCCCGGCCGGGGGCTGAACGGACGGCTATTTCAGGATCGCAGCTTTGCTGCGTAACGCCCTGAAATAGCAGGACCTTTTAGGTTCGGCGTCCCGTGTTCCCGCCTTCCTTGCGAACTTTCCTGCCTTCCCGAAAGGCATGAAGGGCTTGGCGCCGGTTAGAGCTTTCTGATGGGAAAGGCATTCCATGCCATTGTACGAACACGTCTTTTTGTCGCGGCAAGACCTCTCGCCGCAGCAGGTTGAAGAGCTGACGACCCAGTTCAAGGGCGTCCTCGAAGGGCTCGGCGGCAAAGTGTCGAAGAGCGAATACTGGGGCGTTAAGTCGCTGACGTTCCGCATCCGCAAGAACCGCAAGGCGCATTTTTCGATGTTCAACGTCGATGCGCCGCCGGCGGCCATCGCCGAGGTCGAGCGGCAGCAGCGCATCAACGAAGATGTGCTGCGCTATCTCACTGTTCGCGTTGACGAATTGGAAGAAGGCCCGTCGGCCATGATGCGCAAGGTCGACCGCGACCGCGAGCGCGATGACCGCCGCGGCGGATTCGAAGGCGGCGGACGCTTCGAAGGCGGCGGCGGACGCGGCTTCGACGGCGGCGGCGGACGCAGCTTCGACCGCGGCGAACGCCGTCCGCGTAGTGATGACGCCGGGACGGAGGAATAAGTCATGAGTTTCATGCAGTCAGGCGGCGGTAGTTCCGGTGGCGCGCGGCGCCCATTCTTCCGGCGGCGCAAGTCGTGCCCGTTCACCGGGGAAAACGCGCCGAAAATCGATTACAAGGACGTCAAACTCCTGCAGCGCTATATTTCCGAGCGCGGCAAGATCGTTCCGAGCCGTATCACCGCGGTTTCGGCCAAGAAACAGCGCGAACTCGCCCAGGCGATCAAGCGTGCGCGTTTCCTCGGCCTCCTGCCCTATGTGATCCGCTAGCGATCGCAAGGGTCGATATCGTGCGATGTCGCGCACAGCGTGACGTCGCAATCCGAGCACAAGACGCCGATTTGTCTCGATGTAGGACTTATCGGCAAACGCCTGGTTGGGGCAGACGAACGATCTGCCTCTAACCGCTCAAGCAGCGGGACAGCTGACGATGTTGCAGATTGCTTTGATCGGTATCGGCGCCGGCGCGGCCTCCGCGCTGCTGTTCGCGTCGGTAGCCTCGGGATCGGCCCTCTCCATCGTCCTGTTCTACATCGCCTCGCTGCCGATCCTCATCACCACCATCGGCTGGAGCACGCTCGCAGGCCTGATCGCCGCCATGGTCGCCGCGGTCGGTCTCGGTGTCGCCATCGACTGGCGTTTCCTGATCGCGTTCACGCTCGGGGTCGGCGCACCGGCCTGGTGGCTCGGCTATCTTGCAATGCTTGCCCGCCCGGTCGGTCCGCCCGCCGCAGACGGCACGCCTCCCGTGCTCGAATGGTATCCGGCCGGCCGGCTCGTCCTGTGGTGCGCCATCCTCGGCGCCCTCGGCGTCGCCATCATGGTCCCCTATCTCGGGCTCGACAAACAATCCTTCGAGGCGGCGCTGCGCGCGAGTTTTGAGCGCATGCTGCGCGCCCAGACGGGACCGGACGGCACGCTGCATATCCAGGGCGTACGCGATCCCAAGGCGTTGCTCGACCTGCTCGTTGCTTTCATGCCGATGGCGGCGGCGCTGCTCGGCACGATCGTGCACATGTTCAACCTGTGGCTCGCCGGCCGCGTGGTGAACATGTCAGGACGGCTGCGCCGCCCATGGCCCGACCTGCCCTCGATGGAGTTTCCGCCGATGGCGGCGGCCTTGATCTCGGTCGCGCTCGCCGGCTCGTTCGTACCCGGCCTTCTCGGCCTCATCGCCAGTATTTTCGCCGTGGCGTTGCTGATCGCCTATGGCGTGCTCGGCCTCGCGGTTGTGCATTCTATCACCCGCGGCGTGAGCGCGCGGCCCGTGATCCTCGGCGTTGTCTATGCCCTGCTGATCCTGCAGGGCTGGCCGATCCTCATCTTCAGCCTCATCGGGCTGATCGATACAGCCCTCGACCTGCGCGGCCGCGTGGCGCGCTGGCGCGGCATCCCCGACAACCAATCCTGACCCAATGCATAGAATGGAGAAACAATCATGGAAGTGATTTTGCTGGAACGTGTGGCCAAGCTCGGCCAGATGGGCGAAGTGGTGCGCGTCAAGGACGGCTACGCACGCAATTTTCTGCTGCCGAATGGCAAAGCGCTGCGCGCCACCAAGGACAATAGAGCCAAGTTCGAAGGCATGAAAGCGGAGCTCGAGGCGACCAACCTCAAGCTCAAGGGCGAAGCCGACAAGGTCGCGGAAAAGCTCAACGGGCAATCATTCCCGGTCCTGCGTCAGGCTTCCGACGTCGGACAACTCTTCGGCTCGGTGTCGGCGCGCGACGTCGCCACGATTCTGGAAGACGGCGGCTTCAAGGTGTCGCGCAACCAGATCGAACTCAACGCGCCGATCAAGACCATCGGCCGGCACACGGTCTCGATCGCGCTGCATCCGGAAGTCGACGTGATGATCACGCTCAACGTCGCCCGCAGTGCGGATGAAGCCGAGCGGCTCGCCCGCGGCGAAGACATCACCGTCACCCGCGAAGAAACGGAGGCTGAAGAAGCCCTCGCCGCGGCGGAGGAATTCTTCGAGAATCCAGAAGCCGCCGAAGGCGAAGAAGCCACGGAAGGCGAAGAGACTAAGTAAAAATACCTTCTGCGAAGGGCGAAGTGGCGCCTGCAGCGCTCTACTTCGCCCTGTTCGCTGATCAGGCCGTGAACCCATAAATCGGGAGCGACCGAGAGAGGTGGATAGCAGCCTGACCGCTTCTTGCGATCGGAAGGGACAGGCCGCCGCCAAAAGGCGCTATTTCAGCGGCAGAAAAAGCTCCGCGACTGTCTCATGCTCCGGCACCTCCGGGAAGAAGCTTAGCCGCTGGCAATAGATCGGGAAGTCGCGGGCTTCCTCGCCGCTGGCCGGCAGCCATTCGCGATAAAGGTAGAGCGCGGCGGGCTCCAGATTGCCGGTGTTGCCGATGACGCGCAGCACCGCGCAGCGTCCGCCAGGGATCTCGCCGGCTTTGATCTGCTCACCGTTCGCCTCGATCGGCTGGTCGGTCCCGACGCACAGGTCCACGCTATAATCGGCAGGCGACGCAGGACGCCGCTCGGAACGCCAGACATTGAAAGTCGGGTGAGTCTTGGGGTGCAGGCCGGCGGCCCTGCGCCACCCGATGAACCGCTGGATGGTGACGCCGAGCGTCGCCGGGTCGCCCCGATGCTCCATGATCGCCACCCGCGTGGGAGGCACATTGCGGATCGTCACATCGTCAGTGGTAAAAGTCTGCTGCATGAGCTTGCTCCTCGCATTGTCGAGAGGCCCGAAGGCCGCAAGCCACGGCTCCCAGTCGGGAGACTTCCGGAACGACGAAGGCGATTGCCCGAACCGTTGCCGAAAGGCGCGGGCGAAGGCGTCCGGTGCATCGTAACCGGCATCCATCGCGATGTCCGTCACGCTTTGGGCGTCCATGTAGGCCAGCCGGTGCGAAGCGCGCTTCAGGCGGGCAAGCTGGACATAGCGATGCACGGATAACCCGAAGGTCGCCGTAAACTGCCGGTGGAAATGAAACTTCGAGAAGGCCGCAACACCACTCAACGTTTGCAGGTCCAGATCACCGTCAAGATGCCGGTCAATGTAGTCCAGCACCCGCCGCATCCGGGCCTGATAGGTCTGAAGCGCCGCCTTCATCGTCCCCTGCTCCGTGGCGGCTCCAGCTAGTCACCGATGGCCCCAGCGTACTCGACCGATCTTGCGGTTTTGGGACGATCAGCCGGAAACTCCCCGCGACCGTTTAGAGGCGAGCATCAGCATTCGCGGAATGACCGCGACGGGCGCTTGCCGACTGGCGGCTTTCCCTTTTCCTCTCGCCGGTCGCGGATTGTCCGAGCGTCTTTGCCCGGACTGACCCGGCCATCGCCTTGAAACAATTCTTGTCCCTGTATCCCGGATCATCGCGCGGGGTCCGGGATACAGGGATGTTCGTCAGGTCAGGCGAACAAGCGAAGCATCGTCCGACGATAGCTTGCATCCACGGCGCCGCACGATCAACCCGAGCGCACCGAGGCCCGTGGCAAACAGAGGCAGGGCGCCGGGGAGAGGCGTTTCGGAAACAGGCAGGTCGGATGTTGAGGCGACATAGGCGAACACATAATCCCGAATTACATTTCCAGTTCGCAGAACGTCGGTCTCGATTCCGATGGACGTATTGTAGTCGTCGGTACCGTCGCCATCATGGTGCGCCACCATCGCCAAAGCGACGGTCGTGTCGGACGCGCTGACAGGGACAACGAACCCGGAGAATCCGACTGCTGGAAATGTGCCGGCAATATCGGGAACATTGGGTGCCAGATTGTTGAGCACAACAGCAATCGCCGAAGCAAGGCTTGTGGCGTTTGAGTAGAAAACGGCTACCGGCGGATCTCCGTAGGCTTCATTGTAGTTCGACGCGGGGGGCAGAAACACGATGTCGTACAGATGAGTGCCGACCTGCAATGCCGTAACGCCGGTGACGTCTCCCTCACCATTCGTTTGGATCGACACTGCCAGCGCTGGTGTTCCGACCACGCCAATGAACGTGCCTGCCAAGGCTACACAAACGGCTTTCGTTACTTTTGTGAATCGCATGTTCAAATTCCCAATTTCGAATATTGCAGAAAAAAAGCGTCACAATTCGCAGCGATGAGTCGCTGCAGAATTGCTTATAACGGCGATCTCCCGCACCAGGCGGTATTTAGACATGCAAGACGCGCCGAACGAATATTCCGGCGGCACAACAACAGTGTCATCTAAATAGCGAATATGCAGGGCGCGCGGACAAAGCGAGGCGACCCTCTCAGCAGCTGTGGCGGGCCAATTTATATAACTGCACGCAAAACCCGTTCACCAAACCCCGCCAGCCGTCACCGCTGACCAACGCAGACGAAATTCGCGCTGGGCCCAGACTTTTGATTTGTTGGGAAAAAAAGAGCGCCCCGAAGGGCGCTCTTGCTGGCTCAAGGTAACGGCCTCCTGTTATCGCCTCAGTTCTTCCCTGATAGCGGCAACCGAGCCTTTGTGCTTGAGCGCCAGCCGCTTCAGCTCTTCCTCGCCGACACCGAACTCTTTCATCCAGTACCGAACTTCATAATCCTCCGAGAGGTTGATACGACTGGCGTCATGCGGACGCTTAAGCGTTTTATTGTCCATCACGAACCTCTCTCCGCCGTCGTGCACACCCTTGGCCTGGCCTGGTTTTGAAACGCGAAAAAAGGTCGACCGGTTCCCGACACTGACAGCTCCCGGATTGCTGCCGTCCAGCTTGGGAGAGCGCATCAACCACTATTTGGCTCCCCGCCGCAGCGGGCGCCGCTTTGGCTCACGTCGTAAGCCAAAGCTCGCTGTTCACTAAAGCGTTTTCGAGTGAAGTGGACGCCGGTTCGCGCGAAGAAACGCGTCAAAACAAAAACGGGAGTCCGGCTTTGATTCTATCGCGGCCGGAAAAGCTCTAATCGACCTTGATGCCGGCATCCCGGATGACCCCGGCCCAGCGCTCCTGATCCCGTACCATCGTTGCGGCGAGATCGTCCGGCGACAGCCAGCGCGGGAGGGTGCCGCCGCGCTCCATCTGGGCGGCAACCTCGGGATCGGCGAGCACGGTCTTGAGCGTGTTCGCGAGTTTCTCCTCGATGGTCTTGGGAATGCCGGCCGGCGCGAACATGCCCATCCAGGATTCGACCTCGGCGCCGGGCAGCGTCTCGCTCAGCGTCGGGATCTGGTCGAACTGGGCCAGGCGACTCTTGCTGA
>Ga0164243_10008405_pt1 | contig 15217 bp, 14 predicted proteins | sample OricompcompostOP_FD_108781 | JGI IMG/M metagenome (GOLD analysis project Ga0164243, IMG submission 108781) | Organic Plus compost microbial communities from Emeryville, California, USA - Original compost - Organic plus compost (OP) | ecosystem: Engineered > Solid waste > Mixed feedstock >... | reverse complement strand
GGGCTCCAGCGTGGTGATCGAGCCGCAGACGCTGCACAGCATGGAATTTCTCACGCCAGGCCGCTTCTTCATCGAGTTCCACCTGATGAAGCAGCACACGGGGGTGCCCCACACCTCCCGGCCTCAATAAGTCCGCAAACGGAGCACTCTGCCTATGCCGCCGGGAGAGCTGTTTCCGCTGGCGCTTTTAATTCTCGCCATCGGGCTGGCCTCGCTCAATCTGACGTCGTTGCTAGTTCCGGCAGGAGAGACCGGCCGAAGGTATGTCGTCGAGACGTCCATCGGCACCTGCGTAAGCTGTACCGGGATCGGGTTGGCTTTCCAGGGTTACGGTCTGGCGGCCGGCGTCGCCTGCCTCGTCGCCGCCGCCATCTCCTGCCGTTTTTTCCCTCGCCGTCCGGCCTATGAAACGGCCGGGACATGGGTTTCCGCGGCACTTCTGCTGGCCTATCTGGCGCAAACCACGTAAGGAACCTCAGGCTGGAGCAGCGTAACCGCGGCGCGTCGGGGGGGGTGCCGCAGGTTCGGCTCCGGCCATTTTCTCCACCAGCCCGTGATGGAGCGAGAGCGTGCAGGCCGGATCGGCGTTGCGCGCATCGCCGGTCAGCATCAGCGCCTGGCAACGGCAGCCGCCGAAATCGACCTCGCGCCGCGCACAGCTCGCGCAGGGCTCGCGCATCCAGCCCGTCCCGCGGAAAGCGTTGAAGGCGGGCGAACTCTCCCAGATTTCAGCCAAGGCGTGCTCGCGCACGGTCCAGAATTCGAGGCCCGGAATGCTCTCCGCCGCATGGCAGGGCAACACCTTGCCGCGCGGCGTGACATTGAGCGACTGCCGCCCCCAGCCGTGGACGCACGGCTTCGGATAACGGGCGAAATAGTCGGGGGGCACATAATCGATGACGATGGCGCCGGCGGTGTCCGCCATCAGCCGGGCCATGGTCGCCCGCATCCCCATCACCGCCTCCCGCGAGGGCAGCAGGGCATCGCGGTTCTTCAGCGCCCAGCCGTAATATTGCGCGTGGGCGATCTCGATGCGCCGGGCGCCGAGCGCGATCGCCTCGTATGCCAGCGCCTCCACCTGCGCGATATTGCCGCGATGGATCACGGCGTTGATGGTCAGCGGCAGGCCGCGCGCCGTCACCAGAGCGGCGAAGTCGCGCTTGCGGCGATGCGAGCCGGACAGACCGGAGAAGCGGTCGCCCGCCTCTTCCTCGGCGGCCTGCACCGAAAGCTGGATGTGATCGAGCCCCGCGCCCACCAGTTCGTCGAGCCGCCGCTCGTCCAGGCCGATCCCCGACGTGATGAGATTGGTGTAGAGGCCCGAACGCGCCGCACCGCCGACCAGCTCGGCCAGATCCTTGCGCGCCGCCGGCTCGCCTCCGGAGAGATGCACGTGCAGCACGCCGAGCGCGGCGGCCTCCTCGAACACCCGCAGCCAGCCCGTGGTATCCAATTCATCGGAGCGGCGGTCGAGGTCGAGCGGGTTGGAGCAATAGGCGCAGGCCAGCGGGCAGCGATGCGTGACCTCCGCCAGCAGCGCCAGCGGCGCCGGTATCGTCTCCTGCGGACGGACGGGCGCGTTCACAGCGTCACCATGCCTTTGCCCGCCAGCTCTTCGAGAAACGCGCCGGCCTCCGATTCGATCAGTGCCCGGTCAGCGTCGAAGCGGCTGGCAAGCTCGTCCACGAGGGCGCCGAAGCTGCGCTTGCCGTCGCAAAGGCCGAGGATTTCGACGGCCACCTTCGAGGGCGTCAGCGCGCGCTCGGGTGCGAGGAGCTGGTGGCCGCCACGCACGCGGTCCTCGACGAGGCGCACGCCTCGGGCGAGCGCCGGGCGGGCATCCGGGGAAAGCGTCACGCCCCCTCCTCCGGCCGCCAGGCGCCGGGAGGCGGCCGTCCATTCGCACCATAGGCGTGTTCGAGGGCATCGAGCAGCGCCCACAGCACGTCGCATTTGAAGCTCAGCGCTTCGATCACCGCCCCCTGCTCGTCCGGCGTCTGCGCGTGCGCCGTGACATAGGCCAAGGCGCTTTCGGAATCGCGCGCCGCCTGCTCGGGCCGCCGGCTGAAATAGGCCAGCGCATCCGCGTCGACGAAGTCGTAATGCGCCAGCATGCCGGTGACGCGCGCCTGGATGATCTGCGGCGAGAAGAGCTCGGTCAGCGAGGAGGCGATGGCCGGCAGCAGCGGACCGCGGCGCACGAAGTCGACATAGGCGTCGACCGCGAAGCGCGTCGCCGGCAGCACGCCGCGATGGGCGATCACCTCTTCGCGCTCCAGCCCCAGCGCATCGGTCAGAGCCAGCCAGCGGGCGATGCCGCCCTCGCCGTCCTCCTCGCCGTCATGGTCGACGAGACGCCGCCGCCAGTCGCGGCGCAACGCCGGGTCGCGCATATGGGCGATGACCAGCGCGTCCTTCACCGGAATCCGGGCCTGGTAATAGAAGCGGTTCAGTGCCCAGGCCTGGACCTCGGCTTTGCTGCAACGGCCTTCCTGCAGGCGGATCTGGAAGGGGTGCTTGTCGTGGTAGCGCTCGGCGCCGATGCGCCGCAGCCGCTCTTCCAGCTCGAAGGGAGTGAGAAGGCCCGTCACAGCACGATCTCCATGCCATCCCAGCCGATCTCGACCCCGGCATCCCGCACCGCGCGGTGCTCGCCGGAACCATGGATCAGGATGGGGTTGGTGTTGTTGATGTGGACGTAGATTTTTCGGCCCGGCAAGCCGGAGAGAAAGGCCAGTGAACCGCCCTCGCCCGATACCGGCACATGGCCCATGCGGCGGCCAGTCTTGATGCCGGCTCCCAAGCGGATCATCTCGTCGTCGGTGTAGAGCGTGCCGTCGAACAGCACCGCGTCGGCGGCGGCGAGACTCTCGCGCAGCGCGGGCGTGATCTCCGCGCAGCCCGGCACATAGGCCAGCACCCGCCCGGACGAGCGCACCAGCACACCGCAGACCTCGCCGGCCTCGCTGCCGAGCCTCGGATCCTCGCCTTCCTCGTAGAGCGGCGCCTTGCCGGAAACCGGGAAAAGCTCGACCTCCAGACCACCCGGCAGAGGCGCCGGGCCAGAGCCCGCGACCACGCGCCGCGCGCCGGCCAGCACGCCGAAAACCGGATTGGCCGCGAGCACGGCATGGACGGGTTCGAGTGCGACGAGATCGAAGGCATGGCCCTCGCGCAGGTTCAGCAGGCCCGCGATCTGGTCGATGTCGGCGCTGGTCAGCACCACCGCCGCGATCGGGGAATGGCGAAGCTCGCCCCGCGCCGGCCACAGCAACGGCGTGGCGCGCAGCTGCGCTCCGAGATCGGGGGAAGCGTTGAGCAGAATCCAGGCGCGCCCGTCGCCGCTCACAGCCACGCCGGACTGCGTGCGCGGGCGCGCATGTTCGTCACCCTGCCGGGCAAGGGAGCAATTGCTGCAGCCGCAATTCCATTGCGGAAAGCCACCGCCCGCCGCCGCCCCCAGCACGACGGCCTTCATGTCAGGCGCCTCAGAAGAGCTCGTCGCCCGCCTCTTCCTCGGCAGGGGCGTAGGCGGTCACTTCAAGACCGCATGCAATTTCCAGAACCACCGGTGTTTCCCAGGCCATGCTGTATTCTCCGTGAGTTCGCCTTGAAAGGGATATCCGCAGAACGTCCGAGCTTCGGTTGGGTTTCCAGATAAAGGCAAAGATTTGCCGCCTCGGCGACTAGGCGATGTCGCGCCACGAGGCAAAGGCCGCCGCCTGGCCGCGGTAGACGCCCTCCGCGTCGATGAGCTGCCACACCACGGCGTTCTCGATCCAGAAGCGCCGACCCGAGCGGGCGATGCGCACGCCGCGATAATTGGCGATGAAGCCCTTCCGCGTGACCTCTTCCAGCAGCGTCTGGCGGGCCGCGCGCTCCTCGGCCTCGGCGGAGAGGCGCGAAGGCAGGCCGACGAATTCGTCGAGGCCGTATTCGAAACAGGCCTGCGCGGCGCGGTTGGCATAGACGAAGCGGGGATCGGCGCCGGTGTCGTGGGCCACGACGGCAAAGGGCGCATCCTCATAGAGCCAGCCGGCGTCATGCCCCTCCGGAACGAGGGGGCTGCCGACCACGCGCTGATGGCTCTGCGTCAAGAGATCGAAGAAGCCGGCGTCCCGCGAGAGGTCGCCGGCGTGCCCGCCCCCATGAGTCATGATGAAGCACCCCGGCCCCGTACTGCCCTGCTTCCTCGCGGCAACCGCAAGGCAATCTTACATGCGGGGCCGGTTGAACTTCGCATTGCACGCTCCTATCTCGGCCGGGATTCCTTCCTGACGACCGCGCCTCGCATCGGTGCAGCCGCCGATGCAACAGGATGAGCATCATGCTGGCAAATGCCCCCCTGGAGGAGCCGAAATTCGGCCAGACGGCTTTCAGCCTCACATCGGACCTGATGCAGGCCAATCCCGCGATCTACTGGGGCGACCTGCTGGCGACATGCTTCGTCGGCTACGCGACGCTGATTGGCGCCATCCTTGCTTCCGGCGTGGTCCTTCCGCTGATCCTCGGCGTGGTCTCGGTGCTGGCGTTCTACCGCGGCGTCACCTTCATCCATGAGCTGACGCATATGCGCGCCGAGGAGGTGCCGGGCTTCAAGAGCGGGTGGAACGCCCTGATCGGCATTCCCTTCCTGGTGCCCTCTTTCATGTATGTGGGCGTCCACAACCTGCACCACGCCCGTGCCCGCTACGGCACCGAAGGCGATCCCGAATATCTGCCGCTGTCGCATGGCACGACGCTTTATCTTCTCGCCTTCACCCTGTTTTCGGCGCTGGCGCCCATCGGCGTGCTGATCCGCTTTGCGCTGCTGACGCCCCTCTCGGCCGTCATCCCGCCCCTGCGCAAAATCACGGTGGAGCGCTTTTCGGCGCTGGCCATCAACCCGCAATTCCGCCGCCCGCCGCCGCCGCGATCGCAGAAGCGCGAATGGTTCGTGCTCGAAGCCCTGGCCTGCCTCTGGGCCTGGACGCTGCTGGCCATGGTCTTCACCGGCGTGATGACGCTGCACGCCTTCCTGGTCGCTCTCGCCGTGGCCTCGGCGGTGGCGCTGATCAACCAGATCCGCACGCTCGCCTCGCATCTGTGGGATGGCGATGGCCACCACAGCATGAGCCACACCGAGCAGTTCCTGGATTCGGTCACGGTGCCGCCGCCGGCCATGCTGCCCATGCTGTGGGCGCCGGTCGGCCTGCGCTATCACGCGCTGCACCATCTCCTGCCGCGCATCCCCTACCACAATCTCGGCCGGGCCCACCGCCGGCTGACCGAGGTCCTGCCGCCCGATTCGCCCTACCACCGCGCCAGCAACGAGAGCTGGACCAAGGTGGTCGGCGGGCTCGTCAAACGCATCCGCGCCCGGCCGCGCAACGCAGCCTGACACCAATACCTCTGGCGTCTCCTGCCGTTCCCGATGCTAGACTGGTGGTTCTGACACGGGATTTGAATTCATAATTCAATCCTGCCATATCTTGAGGATGCACCTTCCCGCCTCTTGCGGGCGGGTGGCTTCGTGGAGACCGTTGTGCGGCACTTGCTGGCAATCCAGGTTTTCAGTCGCGTCGTGGAGACGGGCAGCTTCTCCAAGGCCGCGCAGGCGCTCGGCATCGGCCAGCCGGCCGTGACCAAGCACATCGCCGCGATCGAGCGCGACCTTGGCGTGCGGCTCCTCAACCGCAACACGCGCGGCGTCAGCGTCACCGAGATCGGGGCGCTCTATTACGAGCGGTGCCAGAAGATCCTGCAGGAGATCGACGAGCTCGAGAGCTTCGTCGAGCAGCACAAGACGCGGCTGGAAGGCGTGCTGCGCATCAGCGCCTCGGTGTCCTTCGGCCACAAGGTGATCGCCCCGCTCCTGATCGACTTCGCCGAGCACAATCCGGACATCCGCGTCGACCTGCGCTGCGGCAACCCCTATGCCGACCTCATCGCGCAGGGCGTCGATGTCGCCATCCGCATGGGCCAGTTGCCCGATTCCTCGCTCGGCAGCCGCCGCGTGGGCGCCAGCCCGTGGGGCATGATCGCCTCGCCGGGCTATCTCAAGGCGCATGGCGAGCCGGCTTCCATCGCGGAGCTGGCCAGCCGCGACGGCCTGATCTATTCCAGCCTGCACAACGACCAGGTCTGGAACCACCGCCTGCCCTCGGGCGAGCGGCGGCTGATCCAGACCCGCGAGCGGTTGCGCTCCAACAATCTCACCGCGATCCTGGACGCCACCAGCGCCGGGCTCGGCATCGCCATCGTGCCGCTCTACCTCGCGGTCCCGGCGCTGCGGGCCGGCCGTGTCGTGCGCATCATGGAAAACGAGCGGCTGCACGAGCAGGAGATCAACGCCGTCTTCCCCTCGCCGCGCCTCATCCCGCCGAAGGTCGGGGCGTTCGTCAGCTTCATCCAGGAAAAGCTGCGCGGCGAATGGTGGCTGCAGGGCCAGATGTCCACCGAAGAGCACGCCGACGCCTGATTGACCTCCGGACAATAAAAAGCTGCCGGCCCACGAGGGAACCGGCAGCAGTTGGTAGGGGGTTTGAGCCTGGGAGAGGAGTACTCAGGCTGCCTTCCTACGGTTAGCTTCGAGACGGGCGTTCACGATCGAGACCACCTCGTCGAGGACGGGGTTGTTCATGCCGATCTGAGCCGCGACGGACTGGACGAGAAGATCGACGCGCTCGATGTTCGGCGCACCGCCGAAGAGCGCACGCGCGGCCGAGGACGGCTTGGCCAGTCCCTTCGCGGCGTTGGCGTACTTCTCGAACGGCACCAGATCCTCGGGCGCGGCGCCGAGACGGATGCAGACGTCCTTCACCCAGTCATAGACGGCGCGGGACTGATCGAGGTCCGAATGCACCGCTTCCTGGATCGAGCGCGGGCCGTCGGCCGTGATGCAGCGGTAATTGCCGGTCATCAGCATGGCCCACTTCGCCAGCGGCACGAACACCGAGTCGTGGACCTTCAGCTTCACCGGAAGCTCGATCGGGCCTTCGCCGAAGTCGTAGCGCACGGCCTCGATGTCGGCCTGCATGTGGCGCAGCATGTCGGTGTGGCTGTCGGCGCCGAAGCGGGCGACCTTGAAGTTGGTCGGCAGCGTCACCTGGAGGACATTGGCCTTTTCCTCCGGCGGGCGGAATGCCTGCGGGTCGGGGCTGCACAGGGTCAGGAGTTCGGGGTCGAAGCTGCTCCACACCGCGGGGTCGGTGTAGCAATGAGTGAGCTTCGAGGCGTCGAGGCCCGGCACGCGGCGCAGATAGGGCAGCGGCGGCATGTTCATGATGGACATGGCCGGCACCTTGGCGTGGGCCACGGCATCGAGGAGTTCACGCACGCCCGGAGCGCCATATTGCGGCTCCTGCATGGCAAGGGCGACGAGATCGAAAGCGGCCGGATCGACTTCCTTGGTCGTGGCGGCGCTGATGCGGCCCGGCAGAGTGTGGGAGTCGATCTCGACGAGGCCTTCCTGGCCCTTCACGGGCAGGCGGACACGGGTGCCTTCGGCGTTGATGACTTCGGCTTCGGAGGGCAGGCAGACCAGGGTGACGTCATGCCCGGCAAGCGCCAGCTTGGTGGCCAGAAGGGAGCCATACGACGCTCCCATGATCATTACCCGGTACTTCATTTGCGTCTCTTCCTCTACCGCCGGTGTCGTTGAGATCGCGGGCTTCCGCGGGGATGTGTTCGGCTGAGAGAAAGCTATTGAATTCAGTTCGGCTGAGAACCGTGCTGCGCAGATATGACTTATGCCGAGATGGAATTGTCCGCGCGCTCGGCTCGGCGCAGCAGCTGCTCCAGATGCTCGGGATTGGCTGGCGGCGCGAGCTGGCCGAAGCGGCACTGGCCCGGGGCCTTGTCAGGCCGCCAGCGCAGGAATTTCGTGCCGTGGCGGAAGCGCGCTCCGGTGACGTGGTCGTAGCGCACCTCGACGACGAGTTCGGGCTTCAGCGGCTCGAAGGCGCTGTTGCGTCCGCTGTTCCAGCGGCTCGGCCCGCCCGGCGCCTTTCCGGTGAAACCGGGCTCTTCGACAAGCTTTTCGAGCTTTCGGGTGAGCGCCGCGCGGTCCTCACTGCCGAAGGACGAGGTGAAGCCGACATGGTCCAGCAATCCGGCATCGTCGTAGAGGCCGAGGAGCAGCGAACCGACCTCCTTCTTGCCGTGCGCATAGCGGAAGCCGCCGACCACGCAATCGGCCGTGCGCAGGCGCTTGACCTTGATCATCGCGCGCTCGCCCGCGCGATAGGGTGCCGTGCGGTCCTTGGCGATGACGCCGTCGAGCGCGTCGCCCGTGCCGGCCAGCCAGGCTTCCGCCTTGGCGCGGTCGAGCGTGCAGGGTGACAGCCGCAGCCCCGAAGCATCGCCGAGACCGGCGACAAAGCGCTCCAGCGCCTCCCGGCGCTCGGCAAGCGGCGTGTCGATGAGGCTGCCCTCCGCATGGGCCAGCATGTCGAACACGACCAGCTCCGCCGGCGTCTCGCGCGCCAGCTTGCGCACGCGGCTTTCGGCTGGGTGCAGACGCAATTGCAGGGCATCGAAATCGACAGCGCCGCCCCGCGCGATGACCAGCTCGCCATCGAGAACGAACGCCTTCTCGGCCAGGGCCTCCAGCCGTTGCACCACTTCCGGGAAATAGCGGCCGAGCGGCTTGCCGGACTTGGCGCGAAGCTCGACCGCGCCTCCGTTGCGGAAGGCAAGGCAGCGGAAACCATCCCATTTCGGCTCGAACTGCCAGTCGGGGCCGGAGGGCAGCGCGTCGGCCAGGGCCGCTTCCATCGGCATGGTGACGCCGGCTTCGGGCCAGTCTTCCGGAACGGGTTTCGCGCGTGCCATGCCTGCACAAGCCACGGGGCGCAGCGCAGGTTCCCCCGCCCCGGAACGCAGCGCGGTATCGCCATCCGTGCGGCCATGCTACACAGAAGATGTTCTTCTTACGTTCCTTGGGAGCCGTGCGTGGCGCGTCGAGCCGGCAGTGCCGATCTGCCTTTGCACAATGGCCGCGTGCCGGCCTGGCTCGGCCAGCGCATGGCGCGGCTCGGCGGCGTTATCGCCGAAGCCATCGTCCACCATTACGGGCGCGACGAGTTCCTGCGCCGGCTCTCGCATCCTTTCTGGTTCCAATCCTTCGGCGCGGTGATGGGCATGGACTGGCACTCCTCGGGCATCACCACCAGCGTCATCGGCGCGCTGAAGCGCGGGCTCGGACCGCTGTCCGGCGAGCTTGGCCTGCATGTCTGCGGCGGCCGCGGCGGCCATTCACGGCAGACGCCGCTGGAACTGGCGCGGATCGGCGAGCGCGTCGGTTTCGACGGCGCCGCCCTGGCACAGGCCAGCCGGCTGGTCGCCAAGGTCGACAGCGCCGCCGTGCAGGACGGCTTCGACCTTTACCTCCACGGTTTCGTCGTCGCCGACGACGGCAAATGGGTGGTGGTGCAGCAGGGCATGAACGGCGGCTCGCGGCTGGCCCGGCGTTACCACTGGCTCTCGGAGGATATGAAGAGCTTCGTCGACGCGCCGCACGCCGCCATTGAGGGCGACAACCGGGGCCAGATCGTCAATCTCACCGACCGCCGGGCGGAAGCCTCGCGCCGCAGCCAGGTCGACCTCTTGGCCGATCTCGGGCCAGAGCGCATCGCCAGGGAGGCCGCGCGGATCGACGGCCGCACACCAGTTGTGACCGAGCCCGAAGAACCTCTACTGCCGCATCTCGTCATGCCGGCCCACCATGACGTGCGCGCCGAGGATGTGGTGACGCGCCGGCTGCATGGCGTGCTGGCCGCGGCGGCGGATCGCGGACCGCGGGATTTTGCCGAATTGCTTCTGGTGCCCGGCGTCGGCGCAAGGACAGTGCGCTCGCTGGCGCTGGTCGCCGAGGTGGTGCACGGCGCGCCCTGCCGCTTCACTGATCCGGCGCGCTTCTCGCTGGCGCATGGCGGCAAGGACCGCCATCCCTTCCCCGTCCCGACCAGGGTCTACGATCAGACCATCGAGGTGCTGAAAACGGCCGTCACCAAGGCGCGGCTCGGAAACGAGGAGCGGCTGGAGGCGATCCGCAGGCTCGACCGGCAGGCGCGGACGCTGGAGCGCACGGCGAGCGGCCCGAGCGTCCCGGCCCTGTTTGCCGAGGAGCGGCGGCGCTCCGCGGACTATGGCGGACGCAGCGTCTTCGGCTGGGAACCGGCGGATGTGGAATCGGAAAACCCGGCGTCGGGGAGAAAGAGCCCCTAGCCGTGCTCTTTCGCCGGGGCCGGGCCTGACGCATCGGCCGCGCCGGGCTTCGCCGGAGTCGGGGCATCGGCCGACGGCTTGGCTGTGGGCACCGGCGGGGCAATGCCGGCGTAGTTCTTGCGGTATTCGGCGATGAAGGCGTCCAGCGTGTCGGTCACCGAGGCGGTCTTGGCCAGATCGGTGAACTCCTGGCCGCGCCTGGCCGCCGGCTCCGTCACCACGTCAAAGGCATGGGCGTCGTCGGTCGCGGCCATCTTGCCCGCATATTTCGCGCGAAGGCGATCGAGGCCGAGTGCATCGTCGGCCAGCGCATAGGCGACGCCGGCGCGCAGCACGTCGTTGCGCGCGCGGTCGTCCAGCACCTCGGGACGCTGCCAGCGGTTGCCGAGCTGGCGCTCCAGGGCTTCCGCCGCCTGCTGCCAGCGGCCGGCGTTCCACAGGATGTCGGAACGCAGGTGCTGGATGTCGTCGCCGTCCAGCCCGTCGAGCAGTTCGAGCGAAAGATCGGTGCGTCCGATCTCGGACAGCGCGCGGGCTTCCAGGACGAGGCGGCTGCGCACGAGTTCCTTGGGCAGCCCGGCCATGCGGGTCGAGGCGATGATCTGCTCGGCGCGGGCCGGCTTGTGGTTCATCAGGTGGATCAGTGCCGCGGTTGCCGCCACCTGCGCGCGGCCAGCGCCGGAGAGGCGGTTCTTGATCTGGTATTCGAGGAGATCGGCGGCCTGGTCGAGCAGATCGACCTCGACGAGGCGGTCGGCAAGGCGGCGGATCATCGCGTCGCCACGCCGCCCGGGCGGGGTCAGTTCCTTGAAGTCATAAAACAGCGCCACGCTTTCCAGATTGGCCGGCCCGGTGTCGTCCTCGCCGAGCATCAGCTTGGCGAACAGCCGCGCCATGTCGTTCTGCAGGCTGCGGGTCGAGGGCGCATCGGGGAAGGCGCCGGTGGCGGTGCGCAGCGTGTTGAAGGCGTCGCGGTTGCGGCCCTCGGCGGCGTAGAGGCGCGCCAGCGCCGCAAGCGCGGTGGCCTCGATGGAATCGCCGCGCCAGGCGGTGGTGATGCGCTCCAGATCGGCGATCGCGGTCGAACGGTCGATGGCCTTGGTCTGGTAGCGGAGCTGGACAATGCGCAGCCGCGCATCCGCCGCCGCGATCGGGTCCTTGCCCTCGGTCGCGCGCTGGTAGGCGTCGAGCGCGATGCTGTCCTTGCCCGTTCCCTGCGCGATCTGCCCGCGCAGGAGATCGCGGCGCGCCTTGTCGCCCGGTCCGAGCGCATCCAGCGCATCGAGCTGGGCCATCGCGGTGGCGTAGTCGCGCCCGGCCAGCGCCATGTCCACGACGGTCTGGCGGAAGGCCTGCTGCAAATCCTTGGGCATGGCGGCAAGCACCGGCTCGCCCTCGATCCAGGCCTGTCGCGCCTGGGCGATATTGCCCCGCCCCGCCTCGGCAACCATGCGCCACAGCGCGGCTTCCGGCCGGCTGCCCAGCAGCGGATTGCTCAGTTCCCGCACCGCCTCGTCGAAGCGGCGCAGGATGATCAGCGCCGCGCCGCGCATAAGGTGGACGTTCGGATTGCGGTCGACCTCGGCCGAATCCGCCCGCGCCACGTCGAGTACGGCCTTGGCATCGGCGGCGTTGCCGCGCGCCAGATCGAATTTGGCCAGCGCGATGCGCGCCTCGTCGCGCTCGCCGGGCGAGGCCACGGCCGCGGCGCGCGCGAGCGCCTCTCCGTCCTCCCAGCTCGCGGTGCGCGCCTTGTTCCAGGCAGCCACCTCGAAGGGGCTGCCGGCCTTCAGCACCGCCTTCGCCGCAATTGCCGGCGCGCTGCCGATGGAGAGCGCAAGTCCATCGCCGCGGCTGACCAGCACCTCCCCGACACCGGCGCGCACCTGCAGGTCGTCGGCCAGGGGCTGGAAGACGAGGCCCTGCGCCGTCGGCAGGGCGCGGAATTCCACAAAGTCGCGGCCGCGCACCACGCCGCGGATCGGCGGACGCGCTGTGACCACGGCGAGGCGGTCGCCCACATCGGGATCGATGATCCAGTGGACGGCGCCGGCATCGTCCATCACCGCGCTAAGCTCGGTGCGGCCATCGGGCGCGAAGCTCGGCCGCAGCGTGATCGGCCGCGTCGTTTCGAGAATGGCATCGCCGAGCGAGGCCACCCACTGGCCATCCTGGATGCCGAGCGTGAGGAGATGCGGCGTCTTCAGCGTCAGGCGATAGGCGGTGCCGTTTTCGAGCGGCAGGCTCGTCACCGCGCCGACAATGCCATTGCTGCGGTCCACGACATCGGCAAGCGAGGGCGCATCGCGTTTGTCCACCACGATCCAGGCCGTGGAGCCGCGCATGAAGGCCGCTGCGGGCGTGGTTGCGGAAATGGGCAGCGTCACGCGCAGCGTGTTCTCGACCACGCGCACATCGGTCTGCCTGGCCTTGGCCGAAGCCGCCTTCTGCTCGACGGGGGACGGCACGGGCGCCGGCACAGGAGCGGTGCTGGAAGCCGGTTCAGGGCTCGACACCGCGGCAGCGGGAGCTGCCTTCCCGGCGGGGGCAGCGGCCACCGGCCGGGACGCCGCCGGAGGCGCGGAAGCGGCGGTGTCGGACGATGCGGGAGCGGGTTTCTCCGCTTCGGGCTCGGCCTTGGCCGGCGCAGCGACCGGCGCGGGATTTTTGTTGGCGGGGCCCATGCCGGCCGGAGCCTCGATGGCCGCGTGCGCCACCTCGGGCTTGTCTTCCGCCTTGCGGGCGGCCTTCGCCTCATGCGCGAGATCGACGAGCGATGCAGCGCCGCTCTGGACGGCGAGCGTTTCGGGCGTCTTGAGGATATCGACGATGAAGGAATCGTCGTCGCGGAAGCCGCGCACATTCTGGTCCTCCACGCGGAAGACCACGGTGAGCTTGTCGTCGGCCGTCTCGGCATGCAGGTTGGTGACGATCAGCGGCAGCGCCGCGCGGGCGGCGGCGACGTCGAAATGCAGCGGAGCGGGAAAGGTCAGGCGGACCTCGCCGTCGTTCTCCGAGAAGGAGGGACTGACGGAGGGATCGAAGGAAAACACCAGGCGCGTGAAGTTCGGATGGGTGCCGACCTCTACGCTGACCGGCACGAGGTCCTTCTGCGCGATCGCGGCAAGACGCGCCTTGGCGCTCTCGGCCTCGCGGGCGCGGCGCGTGAGATCTGCCACCACGTCGTCGGGCAGGCCCGGCGGAAGGCCCGTCCAGCTCGCCGGCATCATGTCCACGAACACCTTGTTGCCCGCTTCCATGGTGTGCAGCGTCACCGGCTGCGCCAGGGCGAAGCGCAGAGAGCGGCCATCGGGATCGTCGCGCGCCACCGAGATGTAGTCCGGCAGCATCTGCGGCAGGTCGCGGACATTGACCTCGACCGGCTCGGAAAAGGAAACCACCACCACGCTGCCGGCAAGCTGGGCGCTGCTGTGATCGGGCGGGGTGTCGAAGGTGAAGACGATGCGGCCATAGCCGCCCCGGGCGGTGGTCGTGATGTCGGCGACGGGCTGGGCCGAGGCCGGAACGGCGGAGATGGCGCAGAAGACGGCGGACATGGCGCACAGGAGCCCGGCGGCGAACCGCGCACCGATCCCGCCTTTTGCCCGTCCGATCCTGTTCACGTCCAAACGCCGCAACGCCGCCCCACCCGTACTTCCGCGATCTCTCGCGCGCGAGCGCACCGCACAGGACACGCCCAGCCTGACCCTAGCGCAGGACGGTTAACGGGATTTGTCGGGGCGGCTGGAGGATTACTGGGCCGGGCGGTTCTGGATCTTCGGCAGCACGACGGGCGGGCCGCCCGCAGTGTCGGGATCGCGGGTGGCAAGGGCCACGGTCAGCCGCTCGGCCGATTTCGGCTGCATCTTGCCGATGACGTCGCTGGCCTTGCGCGGGTCCATGCGCCGGACGACCTCGTAGAGCACGTTGATGTCGAGCCCGTCGAAGATCTTCGCCGCGTCCTTGGCGCGCATGCTCTCATACATCGTCACCAGTTCCTTCCAAGCGCCATCCTCCTTGGCCTGGCGGGCCTTCTGCAGGTCCTGCAGGCGGGCCTCGGTGGCCTTGAGCTCGCTGATGCGGGCTTCGAGGCGCTTCTCGGCGGCGGAGATCAGGTTCTCGCGCATGTCGAGCTCGTTGGAGCGGGCGTCGAGCTGCTGGCGGCGGCCCTGAAGGCGCTTGAGCAGCGCTTCCTCGCCCGCGGTCGCCGGATTGCTGCCCGGCACGATCCTGGTCGCTGCGGGCCGCATTGCCTCGGCGGGCGGAGGGTTCGCGGTCGAGGTGGTGCTGCCGTCGTGCTGCTCGCTGGCGGGCGCGGCGGCGGCATCGGCCGCATCCCGGCCGGACGCCGGCGCGGCGTGATCGGCCGGAGCCGCGGCGTCGGGCTTGGCGGCGTCCGAGGGAGACGGCGTGCTGCCGGTGATGATGTCGGCGTCGTCAAGTGCGGCAGTCGTGAGCGCGTTGCCCGCCGCCGCGACCGGCCGATAGGTCGGAGGCGCGACGAGCTTTTCAGGCGGGACCGTCTCGGTCGCCAGCGCGTAATGGCCCTGCAGAACCAGCCCCGTCGCCTTGAGCACGAGGAGGAGCGAAAGACCGGCAATCGCCAGAGGCAGAACGCGCAGGCGTGTCATGCGGCCACTTCGTGCTGGCGCTCGCGGGCGCGCAGGACCAGCGCATGGGCGGCGGCGGCCGTGGACGCGGCACGGCTGACGACAGGAGCCGTGGCCGCCGCCGGCGCCGCGGCGGCCTCAGCCACCTTCTGGGCCAGGCCCGGGCGCGCCGCCTGGGCAATGCGCGCGATCCGCTCCACGACCTCCTCACCCGAGCGCACCTGACGCTCCAGGTCGATCGACAGCTGCTCGGCCTTGACCAGGCTGTCTCCCAGCGTGCGGTCGCAATCGCCAACGGCTTCCTTCAGGCCGGCGATGGCGCGCTGGGCGATATCGGAGGCGGTGATCAGTTCGGCGATGGTGGCCTTGAGCGCGCCCTCGTCCGCCCGCAGCTTGAG
>Ga0164243_10008404_pt1 | contig 15218 bp, 10 predicted proteins | sample OricompcompostOP_FD_108781 | JGI IMG/M metagenome (GOLD analysis project Ga0164243, IMG submission 108781) | Organic Plus compost microbial communities from Emeryville, California, USA - Original compost - Organic plus compost (OP) | ecosystem: Engineered > Solid waste > Mixed feedstock >... | reverse complement strand
GGTGGCCGCGGGGGGCGCGGGGGCCGGGCCCCCCGGGGCCCCGGCCCGCCGGTCATGCGGTGAGGAGGGTCAGCGCCGCACCCGGACCTTCACCCGTGCGCTCGCGGCCTTCACCGAGCCGGTGCCGAGGTACCTCACCCGCAGGGTGCGTACGCCGGGCCGGGTGAACGCCGGCAGGCGCAGCCGGGCCGAGCCGCCCCGGAGAGCGACCGTCCGGCGTACGCCACCGCGGCCGAGCACGACGACCCGGACCCGACCCGGCACCGCGACCGTGCTGCCCGGCAGCTGCACCCGCACGGTCACCAGCGGCCGGCCCTTGCGAGCCCGCACCGCGCGCGGCGTGACCCGCACCCGGAGCGCGGCCCGGGCCTTCGCGACCCGCAGCACCGTGCTCGCGGTCGCCGGGGCGTACGCCGCCGTGCCCTCGAACCGCACGGCCACCTGGTGCCGGCCCGCGGCCAGCGTCGGGGGCAGGGCCGCGCTGAACGCACCGGCCCGCACCGGCGCCCGGCCCAGGAGCCGGCCGTCGACCAGCACCTGCACGGCACCGGTCACGGGCCGCGAGCCCGCGGTCACCGTGCCGCGGACCGTCGCCGAGGTGCCGTAGGGGCGCGGGGTGACGCCGAGCGTCATCCGCACCGGCTGCACGCCGGTCTGGCCACCGGCGGTGGAGAAGGTGTGCGACCACTCGACCGTCGCGCCCTCGGCGATCGGCGCCTCACCCGAGGCCCGCGCCGTGACGGTCACGGTGCCGACGCCCGGGTAGGTGCCCGCGGCCACCACCCGACCGTCGACGACGTACTCCACGCCCGGCGTGGCCGGGACGGTGTAGCTGTCCCGCGCGGTGCCCGGCTCGTCGGTGAAGGTCACCGCCGCCGGCGTCACCGGCTCGGCGGCGGGCACGCCGCCGCGGAGCACCGTCACCCGGTCGATCGCGATCGTGCCCGGGTCGAGCCGCAGGCTGACGGTCGGCTTCCAGGTGTCGAGCACCTCCTCGTCGACGGCGTACGCCGCCAGCCCGGTGTTGAAGCGCCGCCAGGTGCCGTCGTCCTCGATCCAGGAGCTGACCTCGCCCTGGTCGTGCACGAAGGCGATCCGGTCGCCGGGGCTCCAGGTGAGCGGGCCGTTCGCGCGGCCGACGGCCTTGCCGACCCCGTCCAGCGCGAAGTCGTAGCCGGTCTCGCGGCGGCTGTGGTTGTACCAGCTCAGCAGCGCGTTCCGGTTGTCCGCCGAGGCGCCCACGAAGAGGCTGTCCTCGCTCGCACCCGTGCCGGCGAACGCCTCGGGCTCGACGACCAGCGCCCAGCTCTCGCCGCCGGTGACCGGCGGGGTGAGGTGGCCCCACGACCGGCCGGTGGCGGTGCCCGTGAGGACCCCGGCGGCGGTGTCGACCGCGAGGGCCGGCGTCTGCTCACCGCTGCCGGCCCGGACGCGGTACTCCGTGAGGCGGTCGGTGGAGAAGTCGTCGTCCCACACCGGCGTCCCGAAGGTCTCGGGGTCGAAGGTGTCGCCGACGGTGGGCTTCGGCGTCGACTCCGACGGCACCTCGGGGCCGGGGACGGCCACGCCGTCCTCGGTCACCCACTTGGCGCCGTCGTCGTACTTGGTGATGGTGAAGGAGTCGAGGGTCTCCCCCGGCTGCTTCGGGGCCTGGCCGCCCGCCTCGACGTACGTCACGACCGACTCGTAGCGCAGGGTGTCGCCGTCGACCGTGATCTTCTGGAAGGTCGAGGTGTCCTGCGCGCGGACCTGGGCGGTGGCCCGGTTGCGGGTCCAGACGTTGTCGTCGTCCGGCGACATCCGGTACTGCTTCTGGCCCGCGTTCGCGACGACGTACACCGGGCCGGTCGAGACGCCCGGACGGTCGGTCAGGTTGCGGTTCATCACGCCGCGGCCGTACGCGTGGTCGTGGCCCTGCAGGACCAGGTCGACGTCGTGCCGCTCGATGACCGGGCCGACGTAGCGCCGCCAGCTGTCCTCGTCGCGGAACGCCCCGCTGTCGGAGATCCCGTTGGAGAAGACCGGCTGGTGGACCAGCACGACGCTCCACCGGTGCGGGTTGTCGCGGAGCACCCGGTCGAGCCAGGTCGCCTGCATGCTCATCCACACCTGGCGCGCGGTGTCGCAGCTGTACGACGGCAGCCCGGCCGGCTGGGCGAGGGTGCAGATGTCGTCGCGGTTGGCGTTGAGCACCACGAACCGCACGCCCTGCTGGTCGCTGTAGGTGACGGTGTCCTTCAGCGCCGCGGCGAGGTGCTCGCCGTAGGTGTCGGCGTACGCACCGGCGTCGGCGGCCACCGGGCCGTTGGCGTCGTACTCGACGGTGTCGTAGTAGTGCTCCATGCGCGGCTCCGGGCCGACCTCGTGGTTGCCCGGGGTGGTGAGCGCGGTGGAGGTACGCCCGGCCGACCCGACACCGGCGAACCAGTCGTCCCACTCCTGCTCGTTGGTCGAGGTGTTGACCATGTCGCCGGCGTAGAGCCGCAGGCGGGCGTCGGGTGCCGCCGCCGAGGCCGCCTGCACGGTCTGCGGCCAGACGGTGTCGATGCCCTCCTGGGCGTCACCGAAGTAGAGGAACGAGAACGGCTCGTCGTCCGCGCTCGCGGTGCGGAAGGTGGCCCACTCGCTCCAGGTCTGGCCCGCACCGACGCGGTACTCGTACTCGGTGTCGGGGCTCAGCCCGGACAGCCGCGCGGAGTGGCTGCGCGAGGGGTAGCCGTTGACGTCGCGCTCGGGCTTCTCCTCGGCGTCGACGACCTGGGTCTCGCCGCCGGGGGTGCGGAGCTCCACCCGGCCGTCGACCGGCAGCACGCTGGACGAGCGCCAGGTGACGTACTGCGAGGTCGAGGGGTCCTCGGTCGAGGTCAGCAGGATCCGGTCGGGAACACCCGTGGGCGCGCCCGGGTCGACGACCTCCTCGGTCGACGTCGCGACGTCGAAGACGTGCATGATGCCGGAGTACGTCGCCTGCGGCAGCACGACGGCGTCGACGGTCTTGCTGCGGTCGAGCGCCGCCGGGCGGGTGCCGAAGACGTGGAAGGTGCCGGTGCCGGTGGTGCCGTTGGCGTTGTTGCGGCCGTTGACCGTCACCAGCGGCGTGTCGCCGTTGCCCGGGCTGGCGTTGCTCCAGTCGGCCAGCGAGACCTGCACCCGCTGGGTGCTGCCGTCGGTGTACTCCACCACCGCGGCGCCGGTGGACGGGCCGTTGGTCGCCAGGCCCAGGAAGGAGATGCTCCCGGCGTTCTGGTCGGGCAGGTCGACCCGCTGGCCGTTCGCGATCCAGTTGTCGGGCTCGCCGGGGGCGGTGTCCGGCCAGGTGAACGCGATGCCGGTGTCACCGTGCGCGATGCGCGCACCGGGCGCGGCACCGCTGGCGGCCAGCGTCTGGCGCGAGAACGACCAGTCGCTGAGGTCCATCGAGCCCATGCTGCGCTGCCCGTCGGGCGAGGTGCCGACGTTGTTGCGCGCGTCGATGCCCTCGCCGTACGACGGCGGGACGTCGTCCTCGCCGGTGCCCCACGTGCCGGGGGTCGCGGCCATGGTGAGGTCGAGCGTGCCGCCGTCGCGGGCGAAGTCCTCGCCCACCCAGCTCTTCGAGGTGGCGACGCCGTCGACCTCCATCGCGGTGGTGTAGCGCTGGCCCGCCGAGACGCCCGGCGCGTTGATCTCGTACACCCGGTCGGAGCCCTGGCTGCGCAGCGTCACCTGGTCGAACATCGGCGCGGTGACGAGCAGGTTGGCGGTGCCGGGGATGACCGGCGCGACGCCGATGGTGGCGAAGACGTACCAGGCGCTCAGCGCACCCTCGTCGTCGTTGCCGGGCAGGCCCGAGGGGGTGGTGTCGTAGAGCTCCGTGACGGCCCGGTAGAGCACGTCGGTGGTCTTGTGCGGCGCCTGCAGCCAGCTGTAGACCCACGGCGTGCTCAGCGCGGCCTCGTTGGAGAGGTAGTTGCCGGTCTTGTCGTACGCCCCGGCGTCGAGCTCGGCCATGAGCACGTCGAGCGCACGCAGGGAGGCCGACCGGCCGCCGCGTCGCTCGACCAGCTCGCCGATGTTGTGCGGGACCATCCAGCCGTACTGGTAGCCGGTGGACTGGTTGAACTGCTCGCCGTACGGACCGGTGCCGCGGTTGGCGAGGTTCTGGGTGCGGTCGAAGCCGGTGCGCTCGCGCGGCCGGATGTGCTCGGTCTGCGGGTCGAAGACGTTCTGCCAGTTCTGGGCGCGGCCCATGAACGCCTCGTACGCCGCCGTGTCGCCGAGGCGGTCGGCCAGCTGCGCGATGGCGAAGTCGTCGACGGCGTACTCGAGGGTGCGCGAGGTGGCGTGGTTGCCCTTGCGGTTCTCGATGAAGCCGGCCGCCGCGAACTGGAACGCCTCGGTGCGGGTCGAGTCGGTCGCCGGCAGGGACTGCGTGGCGAGCATCGAGTCGAGCGCGGCCCGCCGGTCGTAGTCGGTCGCACCGAACGCGTCGAGGGTGGAGAGGATGACCTGGTAGTTGTCGCCGGACATCCGTGCGGCGCCCGGTGACCACTTGCCCGTCTGCTGGGTCAGCGCGACGATCGAGCGGTTGATGTCGACCGCGACGTCGGGGAAGAGCATGGCGATCAGCTGCGCCTGGCTGCGGTACATGTCCCAGCCCTGGCCGGCGAAGTTGATCCGGCGGAAGAAGTCGTGGCCCTCCTCGACCTGGTGCACCTGGCCGTCGTAGCCGAGGTAGCGGCCGTCCGCGTCCTGGCCGATGGTCGGCTGCAGCAGCGCGTGGTAGAGAGCGGTGTAGAGCTTGGTGCGCTCGGCGTCCGTGCCGCCGGCGACCTCGACGGTGCCCAGGGCCTCCTCCCAGGCAGCCTTCGCCTCGGCGCGTACGTCCTCGAAGGACGAGCCGGCCGTCTCCGCCTCGGCGTTGGCGGCCGCGGCCTCGACGCTGGTGTAGCTGAACCCGGTCTTCGCGGTGACGACGGCGTCGTCGGGGAAGGTGACCCAGCCGCCGGTGCGGTGGCGCTGGTCGGAGCCGGTGTCACCGGCGACGGACGCCTCGGTCGAGCCGGCGGTCATGGTGTCGTTGGTCCACGTGCCGAACGAGGCGAAGGGCTGGTCGTACGTCGTGGAGAAGTAGGCGCGGTAGAAGTTGCCGTTGTCGCACACGTCGGTGCCGTACATCGAGCCGCTGACCGTGCGGGTCTGTGGGTCGATGTCGATGTCCACCTCGAAGGTGCGGTTGTTGGCGCCGGAGGCGTCGAGCACGAGCGTCGAGCCGTCGGCGTCGGAGAAGTCGAAGCGGCTGACGGCGGTGCGCCGCGTCGCGGTGAGCTCGGTGCTGGTGCCGTCGGCGGTCCTCACCTGGTAGTAGCCCGGCTCGGCGACCTCGTCATCGTGGCTGAAGTCGAGGAAGTAGGACCGGTGCTGCCCGTCGACCGCGGGGTTGCGCGGCAGCGTCCCGTCGGCGGCGAGCTCGCCGGCGTACGGGATCGTCGGGAACTCGTAGCCGCCGAAGCGGCTGTGGCAGCCGGTGCCGGAGTAGCGGGTCATGCCGAAGCCGCGGATCTGGTTCGCGGTGTACTCGTAGCCGCCCTTCTCCCGCACGAGGTCGTTGGTCTCGCCGACCTTGTACGTCGTCGGGCTCGGCTGCACCATCCCGAACGGCAGCGCCGCGCCGGGGTAGGTGTTGCCGTACGCGTCGTTGCTCTTGTTCTCGGTGGTGTCGAGCTCGGTGCCGATGAGCTGGTCCACCGCGTCGTACGGCGCCAGCTCCGACTGCGTGCTGCCCGACTGGGCGTTGGTCGACGTCGCGCCGGCCCCCGGGGCCGCGTGGGCGGGTGCCCCGGCCAGGAGACCACCCGCGAGCAGACTGCCCGCGGTGGCTGCGACGACGATCCGTTGAGCTCCCCTGCGTATGCGCATGGGTGAAGGACCTTTCGTGGGGGTGAGGGATGCGCCCCGAGCCCGAGCCGGCGCCGGACGAACCCTGGCAGCGAGGGGTACGCCGCGCCGTCCACCTCGTGACCGGACGCTGAACGCCAGGGCAAGAGGAGCTCGAACGCGCGGGTACGACCCGCCGCACCCGCCACAGGAACCACGAAAAAGGCGCCGCCGGCCATCACGGCCGGCGGCGCCTCAGCCTGCCATCGGCAGGTGGGGACTACCGATCAGAGGTAGCGACCACAGTTCGGCCACGGCGAGCGGCCGCGCTGGGCGTACAGCTTCTGCGCGCGGTAGGTCTGCTCGCCGCGCGAGGCGTGGTGCGGCATGCCCTTGCCGCCGACGCTGTGCCACGTGCCCACGTCGAACTGGTAGAGCCCGTAGTAGCCGGCGGGGTTGACCGCCCGCGGGTTGTTGCCCGACTCGCACTCCGCCAGCGCACGCCAGTTGAGGTGCTGGGTGCCCGGCACGAAGCGCTCCTTGACCCCGACCTGGACCACCCGGGCGCGCGGGTGCTTGACCCAGCGGCGGTCACGGACGTCGCGGTCGGTCAGGCGACCGTTGTGCCAGGTGAGGCGGACCTTGACCCGGCGTACGCCGGCGCGACCGTCCTTGACGACCCGGCGCTTCCCGGGCTTGAGCGAGGTGACGTAGCGCTTCACGGTGCGCGGCTTGACCTTGCGGTCGTGGGTGCGCAGGCGGACCGTCACCTTGTTCAGCTTCACGCGGTCGCCGGGGCGCAGCGAGCGGTTCTTGTGCTTCTTGACCCGGTAGCCGTCACGGATGACCTGGACGTAGTCGTTGCGGTCGGGCGAGACGCCCTGCTGGGCGAGGAGACCGATCGGCCACTTGGCCCGGGTGGCGACACGAGCGGCCGGGCGCGTCCCGACCTTCACCTGGACGACGACCGGCTGGCGCGGTGCGGTGCTCGCCGACCGACCGGCGGTGCTCTGCTCCGTGGTCGTCGTCTGGGCATGGGCGACGTCGGCGGTGGCGCCGAGGCCCACCAGGACGGCACCCGCCACGAACACGTAGGCGCCGCCTCGCACGGCGCGGGTGATGGAGCGCATGGTCATGCGTCTCCCCCTCACTCATCGGGATCCGGGCAGCGAGCCGCCGGATCAGGACACGGACATCTGCAGCGGCCGCACCAGCACTCTCGCTGCACCGGCCGCGCAGGGCGCATGTCCCCGGTCGCACTCCGGCGACAGGGACGCGTCACACCTCAGGTGGACTGCGCACACGGCCAACGACCGTAGGCGATCGTCGCCCGCACATCGACTCCTCGCCCCGGCGAAGGTAAAGAACCCAGCCGCTCTCCCCCATGGCTGCGGGGTTCTCGGCCGACCAGATGTGAGCGACCTCACGCTCGTCGGGCAGACGCGACGGGTCGCTCCTGACCCGTCCTCGTCCAGCGAGGAGGACGGAAACGCTGCCGGCCTGGCCCGGCTCCCGGGCATCGCTCGCACGTGAACGACGACGGGCCCCGGTCGTCGACCGGGGCCCGTCGCTCCACGTGCGCGAGGGGGGAGTTGAACCGTAGGAACCCCACGCTCGATCACGCGTGAACGACCGTTCTGAGCGTGAAACCGGCGTCCCGTTGCCTCCGGTTGCCTCCCGTTACCCCGGGTCCGTGCACCCCCGGGGTGCACCAGCCAATGTTGAGTTGAGCGAGCTCCAGTTTGCTCGCTCTCACCTTACGTGTCATGGCGCGGAACTGAGGCGCGGCCACCGGAATCCCCCCGGCCATCCAGCCTTCTGTCCCGTAAGCCGATCCCTCTACGGATATGTCAGGACTCGAACTTGACCACGATCGCGCGAGTCGGGTCGACATCATCAGCACAAGCCAGGGTGGGCAGGTCGGCGCCTTTCAGGCCCGCCAGCTCGAGTACGGCGCGGCCAGAGGGGTGGGCCGAGCTCAGGGACTGTCCGTTGGCGATAGCGGCGTCCGTGCATCTGCCAGACGTTCCGCGACCGTCGCATCGATGCCGAGATCGACCAGGGCCGTCTGCTCGAGTCGCTCGGCTACCAGAAGTTGGGACAGCGCTAGGACGAGGTTGCGGGCATCGACCTGACGCGAGCTGACCGGTGCGGCACGCGGGTCGCGCAGGCGCGCCTCGGCGAGCCGGACCGCGGAGAGCCACCACTGTGCTTCCGAGACCGCGATTACGTAGGGGTGGTCGGCCGGCGACCAGTGACCAGGAGACGCGTCGTCCATCCTGCCGTTGTACACCGCCGCGGCTTCTAGATCCCCGCGCATCAAAGTCCATCCACATTCAAGGTCGACGGCTCTGCCCCTGCCGACGGACGACACGCCAGGCGGACGTTAATCCGACCCGAAAACGCCTTCCGATCATCGGTGGAAGATCTCCGCATCCCGAATTGCATACGTGGTGAAACACGGCGGCGGGCGACGAAAGTGGCGGTCCAGGGCCTTGGGTCTTCGTAGAGTAGTGGCTCGGGCGTCTGAGCTCGGTTGTCAAAAGGGTAGTCGTCGCGGGGAGGGAACCGGATCTCGATGTGGCCGGACAATGAGACGGACCTCGATCTGCTGAACTTCGATGGCGTCGCGGCCACCGTCGCCGAGCTCGTCGTGCAGGCGAGCGGTCGACCGGTCTCGATCGGCATCTCCGGTGCCTGGGGCGTCGGCAAGTCATCGATGATCAAGCTGACCAAGGTCGCCTTCGATCGGCACCAGCCGAAGGAGGGGCCGAACAAGTACGTCTTCGTTGAGTTCAACGCGTGGCTCTACCAAGGCTACGACGACGCCCGGGCCGCGCTCCTGGAGGTGATCGCGGCCAAGCTTGCCGAAGAGGCGCAGGCGCGCAAGACCGGCCTGGACAAGGTCAACGACTTCCTCAAGCGGGTCCGCTGGTTGCGACTGATCAAGCTGGTGGCCGCTCCGGCTGCCTCGCTAGCGCTGGGCCTCCCACCCGTGGGGCTTGCCGGCCCGGTGGCTGGCCTGGTCAAGGAGACCCTCAGCGGAGACCTCGACGCCACGGAGCTCGCCGCCGGCGACCAGGCAGCCGGCGAGCTGGCCGCCGCCGCATCCGGGCTGCTCGACCCCAAGCAGGGGTCCACGCCGCCCAAGGAGATCCAGGCTCTGCGCGACGACTTCGAGGCCGCGCTGGAGGCACTTGGGATCACCCTGGTGGTCCTGATCGACGACCTCGACCGCTGCCTGCCGTCGACCACGATCTCGACGCTGGAGGCGATCCGGCTCTTCCTGTTCCTGCAGAACACCGCGTTCGTGATCGCGGCGGACGACGACATGATCAGGTACGCGGTGCGCCAGCACTTCCAGGGCCTGCCGGACGACTCGTTGGTCACCAACTACTTCGACAAGCTCATCCAGATCCCGATCAAGGTTCCAGGGCTCGGCACCCAGGAAGTCCGCGCGTACCTGATGATGCTGTTCGTCGAGAACAGCACGCTGAGCATGCCGGACAAGAACAAGATCCGGGACGCGGTAGCCCAGCAGCTGAAGCGGGCGTGGCAGGGCAAGCGGGTCGATCGAGGGTTTGTCCAGGGCCTGGGGGTGACGCTCCCGCCGGACCTGGTGGCCCGCCTCGATACCGCGGATCGGCTGGCACCGCTGATGGCGACGGCCACCGGGATTGCGGGGAATCCTCGGCTCATCAAGAGGTTCCTCAACGCCCTGTCCATCAGGATGTCCATCTCCGCGGCCCAGGGCGTGGGTGTGAACGAAGCGGTGCTCACCAAGCTGCTGCTCTTCGAGCGGCTCGCCCCGGCCGGGGTCTACTCAGAGCTGGTGGCCGCGGTGAGCAGCAGCGACGGAGGCGCACCGAAATTCCTGGAGCCCTGGGAGACCGCTGCCGTCGCTGGGGAGGACCTCAACCTTGAGGGAGGGTGGAGCGACCCCTCGCTCACCGAGTGGCTCGCGCTCCCGCCGGCGCTGGCCAACGAGGACCTGCGTGGCGCGCTCTACGTCAGCCGGGAGCATGCGCCCCTGGTGTTCCCCGAGGACCGCCTCTCCTCGGAGGCAGCCGAACTCCTGTCGGCGTTGCTCGAGCACCCGGACATGGCCCATTCGCTCGGTGACCGGCTCGCCCCGCTGGCGCCAGCGGACACCTCGGTCATGATGCGCCGGCTGCTCGATCGCGCCGGCCAGGAACAGGAGTGGGGTGCACCACCGATCCTCGATGCCTGCCTGGCCCTCGCCCACAGCGAACCCATGCACGCCGACAGCCTGGCCGGCTTCCTCATCGAGCGACCCCCCAGCCAGATCCAGGCGAGCATCGTGCCCAAGATCGGCGACCAGCCTTGGGCAGACCAAGTCTTCACCGCCTGGCGATCCAAGGGCGTCAGCGGGCCCGTCAAGGCGGCCATCAGTCGTCAGGAGACCCGTGGGAACCTCGCAAAGTAGCTCTGGGCCGGGTGCCGGTGTTGCCCTTGTTCCGCCGTGGGCCGCCGACCTGCCACCCGAACCCGAACCCGAGCCCGAGCCGGACTCGGTGTCGCCGGATCCCAGCGACACCGAGCCCAGTGATGCGGAGCCCAGTGACACCGACGATCCGCCACCGGGACCCGCCACCTCTCCCGTGGCTGTTCCTGGCAGGTTCCGCGACGCCCGACGCTCACTGGGCAGCTTCGCCCGCCGCGGCGACACCGTCGACCTACGACGAGCGGTGGGCCACTACGTCAGCAGTGGGTACGGCGGAGCCAGCACCATGGGCCGCCGCCTCGCAGCCACCTCCGCGACGGCGAGCCGACTCGGCGGCGTCGTCACGTCCGGACAGAGCCCCGACGGCACCGACCTGCGCGACCAGGTCCTTGCCTCCGGCGCCGACGCCAACCAGATCGTGGACGCGATCGTCGAAGCCGTGCGTCCCGTCGACGGCACCCAGGACGCCGAGGCCTCACGCCGCGCCGTGCGCGATGCCCTTTCCGACCTCCTCGAGCAGTTCCCAGGCGCTGACCCCCTCGCCTTGGACGCAGCCCAGCGAGACTTCGTCATCGAGCGCTACACCGCCCTCGACGTCTACAACCGGTTCGCCCTCGACATGCAGCGCACCGTCATCGAGAAGGCACCCGACGCCACCACCGCCCTGTCCCGGATGAAGCAGATCCAGGCCTACATCAGGGAGCAGGTCGCGGCCGGCTTCCGAAGGGCCCGCGATCGAGGAGCGACCCCAACCTCGCGGGGAGTAGCCGCGATGGTGCGATCGGCGCTCGCCGAGACGTTGTTGATTTTCGAGGAGTACCTAGGATGAGGTTCGAATGCGGTCCCCGCGCGGTCGCCGAGAGCGCTGTCGATGGAGCAGTGGGCATCTGCCTCTTCGACGGCGCTCCGGGTGCCGGCCTGGCCGGGGCAGGCGGTGCCGCCAGCGCGCGCATCCAGCGCCGCAAGCTCGCCCCCGCAACGTTGGCCTGGGACTTCGCCTCGCTCGCTCTCGCCGCCGTCGTGGCCGACACCACCGCCTACCGCTCCAGCAGCCCCGACGGCTGGACCCGCGAACTGGAGTTGAACGTAGCGGTCTCGGATCCTGAACTGTGGAACAGCGTGACCCAGCCCTTCACCGGGGCGCTGAACTTCCTCACCACCGACCGGTGGAGCCTGCACTTCACCGGCGGTGCACAACACCCCTCGACGCCGGCGAAGGTGCATCGCCCCGAGGCAGACGCGGTCACCTTGCTCTCGGGAGGCCTGGACAGCCTGATCGGGGCCATCGACCTCACCGCCGGAGGTCAGTCGCTATTGGCGGTCAGCCAGACCGTCCGCGGCGATCGCAGCACCCAAGCGAAGTTCGCCGCCAGCATCGGCGGCGGCCTCGAGCACCTCGCGCTCAACCACAACGCCACCCCGCATCGGCCCGGGAAGGAGACCTCTCAGCGAGCACGATCACTGGCGTTCATCGCGTTCGGCATCCTCGCGGCCTCCTCCACCGCACGGTACGACGCAGGCAAGGACGTCACGCTGTACCTGTGCGAGAACGGCTTCATCGCGATCAACCCGCCCCTCACACCGGCACGGCTGGGCAGTCTCAGTACGCGCACCGCTCACCCGCAGTTCCTGGGCGCCATCCAAGAAGTCCTCGAAAACGTCGGTCTCGACATCGTGATCGAGAACCCGTTCCGCGAGCACACCAAGGGAGAGATGCTGCGCGACTGCTCCGACCAGCCACTGCTGTCCTCGCTCGCTGGCGAGTCGACCAGCTGCGGACGATTCCAGCGCTACGGGTACCGACACTGCGGCCGCTGCGTGCCCTGTCAGGTCAGGCGCGCCGCCTTCCTCAAGTGGGGCACCGCCGACTTCACCGATTACGTCTACAGCGACCTGGGGCGCCGCGACGAGGACCACGCTGCCTTCGACGATGTGCGATCAGTCGCCATGGCAAGAGCATCGGTGGACGCCGATGGCATCGACCGGTGGATCGGCCCGTCGCTGAGTAGCCCCTACATCGAGGACCGCGAGGCCATCCGGGCGATGCTCGGCCGCGGAGTCGACGAACTCGCTGCACTGCATCGACACCTCGGAGTCTCGTGATCGACTTCCACTGCCACCTCGACCTCTACCCCGACCCGCACAAGGTCGCAGACCGAGTCCAACAAGACGGCATCGGGATCGTCTCGGTGACCACGACTCCGTCCGCATGGCCAGGAACCAAGGCACTCGAGAACGGCAGGCCATGCGTCCGGACAGCGCTAGGGCTTCACCCAGAGTTGGCAACGGCGCGGCGTGCCGAGCTCGACCTGTTCGAGACCTACCTCGCCGACACTGCATTGGTCGGCGAGGTGGGCCTCGACGGAGCAGCGGCCCAGAGCACACGGCAGGATCAGCTCGATGTGCTCGAACACGTTCTCACCGCCTGCTCGCAAGCCGGAGGAAAGATCCTTTCGATCCACAGCCGGCGAGCCGCCAGCCCGGTCCTGGACGCACTTCGGCGGCATCCAGACTCCGGCGTGCCAATTCTGCACTGGTTCTCCGGCTCCATGGCGGACCTCGACCAAGCGATAGACCTGGGCTGCTGGTTCAGCGTTGGACCAGCAATGCTTGCCGGCGCGAAGGGACGCGCGCTCGTCAGCAAGATGCCGCGGGCACGCATGGTCCTGGAGAGTGACGCGCCTTTCGCGCGTGTGAAGACCGATCCCATCCACCCGTGGGACCTCGAGTCCGCCGCCGTCACGCTTGCCGCGATCTGGGACATCCCCGCCCGGGCCGCGCGAACGCAGCTGGAGCAGAACGACCGCGAACTCAGCTCCAGCCTGGGCGATGAAAATAGGGAGCAGGGACCGCCGTGACTTGCGCGTGCACCCACCCGGTTGCACTGATAGCTCCTGACAACGTCTGACGTGAGGACCGAGCCTGTGTTTGCCTTGGCTCTCACCGGCCCAGATGCCTGCCCGTGCCCGGTACGGAAGGCGGCGCCACCAATCCGGCCCGCCCTCGCGACGGGCACCCCGAACCGGCAGTAGGGCTCGCGACCGAAAGCGGGTCTTGCCATCCATGCAGGTCCGCAACTCGAGAAGCGACCCCCGCCGCAACAGCAGTCGAGACGCTCGTCGTCCGTAGTGCCTCTGCCACGGGGCGCGGAAGAGCGACTCGGCGCTTAGCAAGAATGTCAGACGGGGAGACCCATACCACATCTTCCTCCGCTGGCCGTTTCGCCTGTCCGGACTCGATATCGTTGTGCGCTCGGCGGGACAGGGCACGGGCCGGGCCGGTGAGGTTCGGATTGTCGGCCTTCTCCGCGACTACGTGCGCGAGTTCGGAACTGGCTTCGATCGCACGCAGGCTGACCATCATCGCGTTGGCGAGTCCTGGACGGGTGGCGATGATCTCTGGCGTCGCGAGCGTGGTCGAGTCGTGGGTGAGCTGGCGATAGGCGGCACGGACCTCCGCGGCCGCGCGAGCCAGCGGCCCCTCGAGGCGGGTACCAGGGAGTACGAGGTCGCCCCAGCGGCTGGCCAAGTTGTTCCAGGAACGGCCCGCGTCGGCGATCGCGGGAACGAGACGGTCGGACGGCTCGAGGACGCCGGCACTAGCGGCGGCATGGACAAGCACCATGCTCGCGCCGGCGATGAGCCCCTGGGTTCGAGTGATGAGCACGATGTTGGACGGTTGGAGGTGGCGGGCCAAGGCGCGGTGGGACTGGATGTCCCAGTTGGCTAGCGCCTGGGCGAGTCGGCCGGGGTCGTCGACGGGCCGCATGGCCTCGCCGGTGAGGGCCTGAGCGAACCGGTCGGACAGGTAGTTGCGGGCGGTGTTCTCGCAGACGGCCATGCGGTCGACCCAGACGCCGGTGGGTGCGACGGCGTAGGGCGAGTGGTGCTGGGCCAGCTGGACGCGGCGGCCCGACTCGCGGTCGTCGGTGACGCGGTCGCGGCCGTTGTCGTGCAGGGCGACGTTGACGGCGTGGGCGGTCAGGTAGAGGCCGTGCATGATCCTGGTCCGGGCCGCCTCGAGGTCGCGGTGGGCCTCGGTCTGCTCGTGGGGGATCTCGGCGCTGTAGCGGCGCACCAGGGCGGCGGCGTTGAGGAGGGTCTGGGTCATCTGGTCGACGCGGGGATTGGTCGGGCCCTGACCTGGCCACGCCTTCCGGCCGGTGAGACTGGCCTCGATGGTCGCGGCCTGCGCCGAGAGGCTGGTGATGGGGCGGTCGCGCTCGTCGACGCCTGGTCGCCGGCCGGGCAGGGAGGCCCACAGGTCCTCCGCGGCCGCGACCAGCGTCGGCCAGCTGCGCAGCAGCGTGCCGGCGTCGTCGCCTCCGACGTCCATGAGCAGCTGGCGGGCCAGGTAGTCGACGTCGAAGAGCATCTCACCGACGCTGCGCACGTCGCGCGAGGTCATCGGGATCTGGTCGACGTCGAACAGCTCCTCGTCGATGTCCGCGAACGCGGGGCGCAGGTCAGTAGCCAAGGCCGCGGGCTTCCCGGATGAGGTCGCACAGGTCAACGACCAACTGCGAGCCGTGGACCAGGTCCGGCTGGTGCAGCGGCAGTGGGCGGGTCAGCTCCTCGGCCTCGGTGAGCAGCTGCAGCGGGGTGCGCTCCTCGAGGTCGGCGAGCAGGTCGACGTCCTCGGGCAGCTCGTAGTCGTTGGGCAGCAGGGCGCTGGCCCGGGAGTGCGCGAGGTAGACACCCAGCCCGAGGTCGTGGAGCGGGGAGTCGGCGGCGGCCGCGTCGGCATCGGTCCACACCTGGGTAGCAGCCTGGTGCAGCAGCTGGGCAATCGTGCCGAGACGGTCCCAGGTGCCGTCAGCGTTGAGGGTGTCCACGGGCGTTCCTTTCGGTTGGAGGTCGGTCTGGCCCATGAACCCACGTCCCGGTCGCGGCCCGCT
>Ga0164243_10008403_pt1 | contig 15219 bp, 13 predicted proteins | sample OricompcompostOP_FD_108781 | JGI IMG/M metagenome (GOLD analysis project Ga0164243, IMG submission 108781) | Organic Plus compost microbial communities from Emeryville, California, USA - Original compost - Organic plus compost (OP) | ecosystem: Engineered > Solid waste > Mixed feedstock >... | reverse complement strand
GATACCGCCGCAACCATTGCGTGGATCTTTGGACTTAAAACACCGCAGGTATGGACTGGCCGTCCCGTTACAGCAGCCTTTAAATAATTAGTCGCCATGAAAAGCATTCTTTCCGCAGCCCTGCTGCTCCTGCTGATGAGCAGCGCCGGCTTCTCCCAGCAAAAAATAAAAGTACTCAGCTACAACATACACCACGGCGCGAACATGAAAAATGTGATCGACCTGCCAGCCATTGCAGCAGTGATCAACGCTGAAAAGCCCGACCTGGTTGCCTTACAGGAGGTGGACAGCGCCACCGGCCGCAGCGGCAAAGTGGATCAGCTCCAGGAGCTGGCCCGGCTTACCGGCATGTATGGCTACTTTGGCCGCTCCATGAATTACGATGGCGGCGGTTACGGCACCGGCATCCTTTCCCGCTATCCCATCAAAGAAGCCGCCACCCTGCAAATGCCGGTGGGCGAAGGAAAAGAGCCACGGGCGACCAGTATGATTGTAACCAACATACCTGGTACCAAAGGCGTTCGCTTTGCCAGCACCCACCTGGATGTGGAGCGCGAAGATACCTGGCGCATACAGGAAGCGGAGCTGCTCTGCCAACATTTTAAAACAAGTACACTGCCGGTGATCATCGCGGGCGATTTCAACGCCCTGCCAGACAGCAAGCCTATTGCGGCTTTCAGGCAATTGTTCACCGACCTCTCTGCGGACTCAGGCCCTAGTTTCCCATCGGAAAAGCCGGGGATTAAACTGGATTACATCATGACCGCCAAAGCGCCCGCCCGGTGGAAAGCCGCGCTGGCGAAGGTAATCAACGAACCGATGGCATCCGACCACCGCCCTGTTTACGTAGAGATCAGCCTGTAAAAACTATCAACTTCATATGACTTTGAAAAAATTATCTCGCTGGGGCCTGTCTATCGCCCTGCTGGGCCTGTTCAGCTGCGGCAACGGCAGCAACCCAGGCACGCCGAAAGGTAAGGTGAGCATCATTCCCATGCCGGTAAACGTGCAGGAAAAAGCAGACTCCTTCCTGCTGAACAAACGCACCGTACTGGTGGCCGGTAATGAGGCCGACAAACAAACGGCGGCGCTCTTCAACAGCTGGCTGAAGGAGCTTACCGGCTATGAGCTGGACGTGGCGCCGCAAGGTACGGACAATGCCATCCTGCTCCATAGCGGCACGGACACTACTAACGCCGAAGGCTATACGCTGGACGTGAATAACAAAACCATTACCATCAACGGTAACAGCAGCGCCGGTACCTTCTACGGCGTACAGTCGCTCATACAGCTGCTGCCGGTAGAAAAAGCCAGCGCCATGTACGTTCCCGGCGTGCATATTGAGGACGCGCCCCGCTTCGCCTACCGCGGTTTGCACCTGGATGTGAGCCGGCACTTCTTCCCGGTGGAGTTTATCAAGAAGTACATCGACCTGATGGCGATGCATAAGTACAATACTTTCCACTGGCACCTGACGGACGACCAGGGATGGAGAATTGAAATCAAGCGTTTCCCGCGCCTGCAGGAAGTGGCTTCCAAACGGAAGGAAACCATGGCCGGCCATTACAACGAAGGAAAATACGATGGCAAGCCTTACGGCGGCTTCTACACGCAGGAGCAGGTGAAGGAAGTGGTGAAATATGCAGCGGAGCATTTTGTAACGGTTATCCCGGAAATAGAAATGCCGGGCCATGCCCTGGCTGCCCTGGCCGCCTATCCTAACCTCGGTTGCACCGGCGGCCCCTACGAAGTAGGCACCCGCTGGGGCGTACTGGACGACGTATTCTGCGCCGGCAACGACAGCGTGTTCACCTTTCTGGAATCCGTGATGGAAGAGGTTTTACCGCTGTTCCCCAGCAGGTACGTGCACATCGGCGGGGATGAATGCCCTAAGGTGCGCTGGGAAAAATGCCCTAAATGCCAGGCGCGTATCAAAGCCCTTGGCCTGAAGGACGAGCATGCCCTGCAGAGCTACTTCATCCAGCGCATGGAAAAATACCTCAACGCACATGGCAAACAGATCATCGGCTGGGATGAAATCCTGGAAGGCGGCCTGGCGCCTAATGCGACGGTGATGAGCTGGAGAGGCATTGAAGGCGGTATTACCGCTGCCAAACAGCATCATGATGTGATCATGACGCCGGGCGATTACTGCTATTTTGACCATTATCAGTCGAAAAGTAAAACAGAGCCACTGGCTATTGGCGGCTACCTGCCGGTCAGCAAGGTGTACGAATACGAGCCTATCCCTGCGGAGTTAACCGCGGATGAAGCCAAATATATCAAGGGCGCGCAGGCCAACCTCTGGTCCGAATACATTGCCAGTCCTGAGCATATGGAATACATGGTGTATCCGCGCGCTACCGCGCTGGCGGAAGTGCTTTGGTCGCCGGCGGACAAACGCGACTATAACAACTTTGTAGAAAGGTTGAAAGTACACCTGAAACGCCTGGACCTCAAGAAAGTGAATTACGCCAAACATGTGTTTGAAATCACCGGGGCGGTGGAAGATAACCATAAAGGCGGTGTGCAGGTAAAGCTGGATGCCAAACTGGATGGCGGTAAAATTACCTATACTACTGACAGTACCGCGCCTACAGCGGAAGGTACCGCTTACCGCGCGCCGGTACAGGTGCAGCAATCAGGTACCATCCGCGCGCAGGTATTCCAGGACGGGAAGCCTTTTGGCAATGAGTACAGCCAGGCTTTCCTGTACCACAAAGGCCTGGGCAAAAAGGTAACCCTGGCTGCCCCGCCTGAAAAGAATTACAACCCGGGTACTCCCTTTGCGCTGGTAAACGGCGTGCAGGGCAGTGCGGAGTTTAATGACAACCAATGGTTCGGATACAAAACCACTCCGCTCACAGCCGTGGTGGAACTGGATAGCATCCAGGATATCAGCGAGTTAGGTACCAATACCATCAAAGGCGCCTCCAACTGGATCTATCCGCCCAGGTCTGTTGTTTTTTCTGTTTCGGAAGATGGGAATGCTTACAAGGAAGTATTCAAGCAAACCAGCTTTACTGCTGACGGTATCAACAGGATCAGGGCGAAAATTACGCCGGTAAGGGCTAAATATGTGAAAATGCAGGCCGTTCCTTATGGTAATATCCCGGCAGGGGCGGTTGGTGCAGGTAATCCTGCGTGGATGTTCATTGATGAGATTATTATCAATTAAATCTGCGGAATGCCGCCATTATAAAGAAAGCGACGGGATGCGCCGGGTTGCCGGTAATCATCTCAGCAACACGCCCGGGGCCCATAAAACAAAGAAACCGTCTGGCATGACACCAGACGGTTTTTTTGTTGATCCTACACCTAATTTATATTATGAAAAAAGCATTTCCCGAAAGCATTCAACTATATTAACGGAATCGGAAGGAAAATGGTTCTCCCGCCGCGCAAGAATTTTCAATTAAATAAGTGCTAAATAAACGTAGATATTAGCGGTATTTTTTTTAATTTTCCGGCTCGTTTTTAAACCGCATCTAATCAAAAACGTTTACAAATGACGATTAATCATCAGGAAATCGAACTGATCGACAGCTTTGAGCAAATTGCTGTGGAAATTCATTCCTCTGCCAAAGAGGGTTCCAAAGCAGTTGCCCGCGAAATCGCCGCGCTGATCCGCGAGCGGCAGGCTGCCAATCAAAAATGTGTTTTAGGACTGGCGACAGGCTCCACTCCTAAGTACCTCTATGCCGAACTTGTACGCCTGCACAAGGAAGAAGGGCTGAGCTTCAAAAATGTAATTACGTTTAACCTGGATGAATACTACCCAATAGAGCCGGATGCTCTCCAGAGCTACAACCGCTTTATGAAAGAACACCTGTTCAATCATGTGGATATTCCTGAAGGCAATTACAACGTTCCGGACGGTACTATCCAGAAAGACCAGATCAAACAATACTGCGAGCAGTATGACAGAAAGATCGAGGAAGCCGGTGGCATTGATATCCAGATCCTGGGTATCGGTAACAACGGTCATATCGGTTTCAACGAGCCTGGTTCCAACATCAACTCCCACACCCGTCTGATCACGCTGGACAACAGTACCCGTCTGGCAAATGCATATGAGTTCCCTAACATGAGCCAGGTACCCCGTTTGGCCATCACCATGGGTATCGGCACTATCATGAAGGCTAAGCGCGTACTGCTGATGGCCTGGGGCTCCCACAAAGCGAAAATCGTATGCCGTTCCGTAGAAGGACAGAGCACTGACCAGGTGCCCGCTTCCCTGCTGCAACAGCATGCTAACTGCAAATTCGTGATCGATGAGCAGGCCGCTGCTGAGCTGACCCGCTTCAAAGAGCCATGGCTCACCGGCGATTGCGAATGGACGCCTAAGCTGATCCGCAAAGCCGTAACCGGCCTGGCGCTGAAGCTCAACAAGCCTATCCTCATGCTGACCGATAAAGACTACAATGAAAACGGTTTGAACGACCTCATTGTACAATACGGTTCCGCATATGAGCTGAATATTAAAGAATTCAACGCTATCCGCGATACCATCACCGGCTGGCCGGGCGGTAAACCGGGCCCTCAGCTGCCTAAGCATCCGGAGCGCTCCGAGCCTGCGAAGAAAACAGTGCTGATCTTCTCTCCGCACCCGGACGATGATATCATTTCCATGGGTGGCACCTTCATCCGCCTGCATGAGCAGGGCCATGATGTGCACGTAGCTTACCAGACTTCCGGCAACATCGCGGTTACCGATGAATTCGTACTCCGCTTCGTGGACTTCGCCGTAGGCTTTGAGCATATGTTCGACATCGACGGCAGCAAATCCACCCAGATCCTGGCAGACGCCAAAGCGTTTATCAACAGCAAAAAGCCAAGCCAGAAGGATACACCGGAAATCCGCTCCATCAAAGGGCTGATCCGCCGTTGCGAAGCGAAAGCTACCTGCCGCTACGTAGGCATCCCTGAAGGTAATGAACACTTCATGAACCTGCCTTTCTACGAAACCGGCCTGGTGGAAAAGAAACCAATGGGCCCGGAAGATGTGCAGCTGACGGTAGACCTGCTCCGCAAAATCAAACCGCAACAGGTGTATTGCGCCGGCGACCTCGCCGATCCGCATGGCACCCACAAAGTATGCCTGGACATTATCTTCGCAGCACTGGAAATCGTGAAGAACGACGACTGGGCCAAAGATTGCTGGGTATGGCTGTACAAAGGCGCATGGCAGGAATGGGACATCCACGAAATCGAAATGGCTGTACCAATGAGCCCTGACCAGGTGTACCAGAAACGCCTCGGTATCTTCATCCACCAGAGCCAGAAAGACGTGGTGCCTTTCCAGGGTACCGACAGCCGCGAGTTCTGGGAGCGTGCGGAAGACCGTAACGCCAACACCGCGCAACTCTACGATAAGCTCGGCTTACAGCAATATGCAGCCATGGAAGCATTTGTACGCTACCATTTCATGTAATTGCTACAGATATTCAACTGAAAAAGGGGTTGCCGGTCCGGCAGCCCCTTTTTATATTCAGCGCTTTCCATTGCATAACATCCGCATAACTCTACCCTAATTACCATTGGTATAATTTACCCTTCATATTGCAAATATTCTTTTAAATTACGCCACAAACTACAATGCGCTTCAATGGAAAATGATATCCTCATTGACTTCCGTTTTACTAAAACGAAACCAGGCTTTGGTGATCTGTTCCTGATTACGGGTGAAACCCATCCTAAATTCGCCCCCCGTAACAATGCCTTCGGGCAACTGGCCCACCTGGGCTTTGAGCAGTTGGACGACTTTTTCGGTATTCTTAACAGTGAGGAAGCCGGCGACGATGTAATCGTATGGCTCTTCCCCATGCTGAACGGAGAGGAAGTATTTCACAACAGCGGCTCCTTCGACGCCATCCGCCTCTCTTACAACGCGCTGCGCAATACTGCTGACAGCCTCGCCATCCTGCAGGCATGCTACGATGCCTTCACCACCCACCTGGATACCCAGGCCCTCTTCGAAGGGAAAGCCATCAACTCCTTTGAACCGGTACGCGCAAAAGCCGGCGAAATCATCAGCTACTGGCGCGGCAACCAGATAGAACCCGGCTCCGAAGCCAGTCTGCTTATCGACGAAGACGATGACGAGGACTGGGATGACGACGAATTCCTGGATGAAGACTGGGTAGATGAGGATGAAGATGATAACAGTAAAAAGTAAGCCTTAGCGGTACACGGTAACTTCGGCATATGCCTAACGGGCGACTTACCTCAGGTACGTCGCCCGTTGGTTTTTGATGCCTTATTTCTTTCTCCCAAAAAAATATTAAATTGTAACCACCTATACAACTAAACCTGATGCCAACAACTATGACTACACGTAATTTCAAAGGTTATGCCGGGCTGGTATTGGCCGCCGTTATAGTGGCCGCGCTGCTCATTTCCGGCATTCCCGGCTCCCGTAAAGCCACCCACGAAAAACATACAGTCAAAACCGCAACAGTTGAAGAAGTAAAAGAGGGTTCCGCCGGTATTATCCTCCACCTGAAAAACGATCCGAAGATCTATTTCATCGACACCAAAAAACGCCGGCACCCCAGCGCGGCCGAGCTGCAACACCAACTCTCCGGCAAGGAAACCCGGCTGGTAGTGGCCGACAACTGGTCGCCCCTGGACCCCTTTTCCAGCATGCAGGAAATAGAGTCGATCGAGTTGGAACAACACACCGTCTTTTCGGCACACTAACCTTTTTTCTTTATCTTAGTCACCTGTATATGTGTGACTTATGAAGAAGATTACCTATTTGTTACTCGCTGTTTTGTTGATAGCCTGCGATCCGAAAGGCAGCAGCAAATACGATAATGAGGAAGATTCCGGAAAGGCAAAGACGACGACCGACGCTAAGAAAACGCCCGCCAAAGCGGCCAAACCTATTGGCGGCGAGAGAATAAATAAATCCGCTACCATCCGCCTGCAGCCCAACGGTACGCCTGTTGCGAGCCTGGTCGACTATGCGCCCGTGCGCTGCGCCACCATCCGTAAAGGCTGGTACCCCGTGAGTATTGATTTCGACATCACGGCGGACGAATACCGCAAACCCAGCTTCCGCAAAGGCCGCAAGCTGTCCGTCAACGGCGTGCCTGCCGGCGCCCTGCTCCGCGATATCAAACTGCCCGTTTCCACCAATGGCGACAGGATGTGGGCTACCATCGAAGGCTTTACCGAACAAAGCAGCATCCGCCAGGGCAGCATTGTGGAAGTGGCGGCCGTCAACTTCCTGAAACAGCATAAAGACTACAGCATCGACGGCCTGCAACCTTTTATCCACAACTTCCAGCTGGATGAGGACAGCGCCATCAAACCTTACGTGCTGTATTACAATTACGAAAGCGGGATCGACGATCCGAGCCCCGGCTACCGCCTCGCGTTTGTCTGCCAGGGTAAGCAGCTGATCGGCGTGCTGCATTCCCGCCCGTTTGCCCTGCAAGGCACTACGCCACGCCGCCTGCAACGCGGCTATGCCGTGAACTTCCTGCCGGGTATCGACGATTACCTGAAAGAAGATTTCTGCAAGAAATTCAATTCCTATATAGTCACAGTTGATTAAGGTCATAACTTTTCGTTATAACCTATTACTTTTAAAGATTTGACTCCGGCCTTGCCTGTGCTGACCTTTGCTGCATAAACCAACGTTCAGCATATGGCACATCAGCACATCAGCAGCAACAAACTCCGGTTTGCCCCTTTACGCAAACCGCTCTTCTTTACCGCGGCGGCAGTAACGCTGCTGCCCATCGTATCCCCGCCGGTAGCCCTGTTAATGGGCATTGCGCTGGCGCAGACCACCGGCAACCCCTACGCGCAGCTTACCCGCCGCACCACGCACTGGCTGCTGCAACTCTCTGTAATAGGCCTCGGCTTTGGCATGAACGCCCACCAGGCGCTGCGGGCCGGCCGGGAAGGCATGCTGCTCACCATCGCTTCCATTGCCGCCACACTGCTGCTCGGCTACGGGCTCGGCAGACTGCTGGGCATCGATAAAAAAACCAGTCACCTCGTTGCCAGCGGCACCGCCATTTGCGGAGGCAGCGCCATTGCCGCCATTGCGCCGGTGGTAAAGGCCAATGATCAACAACTCTCCGTATCCCTGGGTATCATCTTCCTGCTCAACAGCATCGCCCTGTTCCTCTTCCCCGTGCTGGGACATTTATTGCACCTGAGCCAAACCCAGTTTGGTTTGTGGAGCGCGATAGCCATACACGACACCAGCTCCGTGGTAGGCGCCGCCGGCAAGTACGGCACGGAAGCCCTGCAGGTAGCCACTACGGTGAAGCTTTCCCGCGCGTTGTGGATCATCCCCGTATCCCTGCTCACCGGCCTCCTGTTCAGAAACGGTACCAGCAACATCAGGATCCCCTGGTTCATTGGCTTGTTCGTTATCGCCATGTTACTCAATACCTTCCTGCCGTTGGGCCATATCAGTTATACCCTTACCAGCGCCGCCAAAACGGGGCTGGCGCTGACCCTCTTCCTCATCGGCAGTAACCTGAGCCGGGAAGTGCTGGGCAGCATCGGCTGGAAACCGCTGCTGCAGGGCGTCTTATTATGGGTATTCATCAGCGCGGCCACGCTGGCAGCCATTATTTTCCTGCAGTGATCCACTGCAGGAAATATCCCTGCATTTCCTTACATTTGAAATACTGAAGGATCGTCAGGTATTTTCCCGGGATGCATCGGCAGGCAGTTAACTGAAATCGCTATTAAATAACCATTATACTTCTTTCCCCTATGAGCTGGAAGCACGGCGGCCGTGCCACTATTTTCATGGCGCTATCACGGGCTATAGAAAGTACAGCCCCCGCCCATAAAAGACTCCTATACGATCCCTTTGCTGCAGCATTTTTGTCGCCCCTGTTTCAAAAAATCGTTGCCTGCTGTAACTACGGGCCTCTCCGCAAAGTCACCACTACCATCTTGCAATTCCGCTGGCCGGGCGCTTATACGGCCGCCATAGCGCGCACCCGCCTGATAGACGATATGATCCGCGACGCGGTGAATAACCAGGGCATCAACCAGGTGATCATCATCAATGCGCGGCTGGATACACGGGCGCACCGGCTGAAAACCAGCATCCCCGTGCAATACGTGGAGGTGGACCTGAAGGAATCCCAGCTGCAAAAGCAGGAAATAATTTTCAACCTCGTCCCCGAACAGGCGACCTACGTGGATTACGTACCGGCGGACATCCATACGGAGCGGTTATCATCCGTGATGATCAGCCACCTGCAAAGGGAATACTATAAAACCCTGTTCCTCTGGGAAGGCGTTACCTCCAACCTGAAGGCAAAAGAAATTGACGAGTTTTTCGACTATGTCACCCGCTATCCCGCCGGCACGCAGATCATCCTTACCTACCTCCATAAAGCGGCCGTGGATAACCCGGATAAATTCCGCGGCTTCCGCTCCGTAGCGCGCACGCTGGGCCGCAAAGGGGAGTTCTTCAACTTCGGCGTATATCCCGACGCCTGGACGGCCATGTTCCGGGAGCGCAACATGCACGTTACCTATGATGGCGGCGCCAGCGACTACCGGGCGCAATACTACCGGGAGGCCGCCAAACGCATGAAAGGCTACGAATACTTCCGTGTAGTACGGGCCGCATTAAAATAATACCATAGCTCGGGCCGATTGAATATCTTTGCAGCATTCTTCACGATAGCAGGACCCGATATGCATATTCATTATTTCCAACATGTTTCATTTGAAGGCTTAGGATGTATAGCGGATTGGTGCCGCACGCAGGGCCATACCCTCACCGCCACCAAATGGTTTGAACCCAACGCCGGCACGGAAGCCGCTGCCACGGCGGATTGGCTCATTATCATGGGCGGCCCCATGGGCGTGTATGAGCAGGATAAATATCCCTGGCTCGCCACCGAAATTCAAATCGTAAAAAAAGCCCTGGAACAGCAGAAGAAAGTATTGGGTATATGCCTCGGCTCGCAGGTACTGGCTGCGGCCCTGGGCGCTAACGTGTACGCACATACGCAAAAGGAAATCGGCTGGTACCCGGTGGATTTTACCTTCCAGGACCAGGCTGCATCCCTGCACGGCGTGCTGCCACAACATATGGAAGTTTTCCATTACCATGGCGATACGTTTGATATCCCGGCAGGCGCTACCCGCTTTGCCGCCTCTGCGGCCTGCAACAACCAGGCGTTTATATACGATAACGCCATCGGCCTGCAGTTTCATATCGAGCTCACGCCGGACTCGCTGCTGGCAATGGTGGAGCACGGGCAGGACGACCTGGCGGCCGGCGGCGCCTATGTGCAGCCCCGCAATGAAATACTGGCCAACACAGCACAATTAACCGTTAACAACAATGCTTTGGTAAACTTGTTGAATTACCTGGCAGCAAAATAAATTTACTATGGACGCGGCATATGACGTAATCATTATCGGAGGGGGACCAATAGGCATTGCCTGCGCGCTCACCGCGCAGCGGGCAGGCTTGTCGTACCTGGTGATTGAAAAAGGATGTCTGACGAACAGCTTGTACAACTATCCCCTGTACATGACTTTCTTCTCCACCTCCGAAAGGCTGGAAATAGGCAATATTCCCTTTGTATGTATCAATCCCAAGCCCAATCGCCCGGAGGCCCTGGAATACTACCGGCGCGTGGCTACCAGCAACCAGTTAAACATCCGGCTGTTTGAAGAGGTAACCGGCATCATCCCTAACGGGAACGAATATACGGTGCATACGCCCAGGGGGCAGTACCACGGGCGGCATGTGGTGATTGCCACCGGCTTTTACGATATCCCCAACCTGCTGAACATACCCGGGGAAAACCTGCCGAAAGTAACGCACTACTACAAGGACCCGCATTTTTACGCTACCCGTAAAGTGCTGGTGGTAGGCGCCAATAATTCCGCGGTGGACGCGGCTTTGGAAACCTATCGCAAAGGCGCGCAGGTAACGATGGTGATACGCGAAGATGGCATTGGCAAAAGGGTGAAATACTGGGTAAAGCCTGATATCGAAAACCGTATCAAAGAAGGCAGCATCAAGGCCTACTATCATTCCAGCCTGGCGGCCGTGCGGGAAAACGAGGCCGACATCCGCACGCCGGAAGGAATAGTTACGATTCCTAACGATTTCGTGATTGCAATGACCGGATACCAGCCCAACTTTGAGTTCCTGAAAAAAGCAGGCATCGCCCTGTCGGACGATGCCAAGAAATATCCTGCCTACAATCCCATCACGATGGAAACCAATATGCCGCGCATTTACTTAGCCGGCGTGGTTTGTGGCGGGATGGACACGCATGTATGGTTCATTGAAAATTCCCGGGAGCATGCGGATAAGATCATTCAGCATATCCGCAGCAGGGTTTAAATAATGTTCACTTCTCTTTCGAGGGTAACGCCGAATTTTTCCTGCACACTGTCTACCACTTGTTGCGACAGGTGGTAGATCTCACTACCCTTCGCATTCCCGTAATTCACCAGCACGAGGGATTGTTTGGCATGCACGCCGGCATCGCCCTCCCGGTAACCTTTCCAGCCGCATTGCTCAATCAGCCAGCCGGCGGCCAGTTTGAAATGATCGTCCGGCAGCGGATAGGCCACGATGCCGGGGAAGCTGTCCTTCAGGCGGCGGTAGGTAGCGCCATCCACGGATGGATTTTTGAAGAAGCTGCCGGCATTGCCGATCTCCGCCGGGTTCGGCAGTTTGGAACTGCGGATGTTGATTACCGCATCGCTGATGGCCCTGATGGAAAGCTCCTTCACGCCCATATGCTCCAACTCCGCTTCTATAGCGCCATAGCTGGTATTAAAATGCGGCGTTTTACTCAGTTTATACGTTACCGATATGATGGCAAACTGGTTTTTGTACTGATGCTTGAATACGCTCTCCCGGTAGCCAAACTTGCAGTCGGCATTGTTGAAAGTCACCAGCTGCTTGTCCTCCAGGTGATAGGCTTCCAGCTCATGGAAGCAGTCTTTGATCTCCACGCCGTACGCGCCGATGTTCTGCATCGGACTGGCGCCAACATTCCCCGGTATGAGGGAAAGGTTTTCCAGCCCGGCCAGGTTCCGCCCGATACAATACTGTACGAAGCCATGCCAGTTCTCCCCCGCGCCCGCTTTCACATATACGTAATCGTTATCCTCTGCCACTACGGAGATCCCCTTAATTTCATTTTTGAGCATGGCGCCATTGTAGTTTTGGGTGAAAAGAATATTGCTTCCTCCGCCCAGGATCATACGTGGACGCCCAATTACCCGCTGATCAGCCAGCCCTGATTCCAAGTCCTGCAAACTCGCAAAAGTGCCGAAAAAACGCGCGGCAGCAGTGATTCCAAAGGTGTTATACGGCTTTAACAGAACATTTTCAGATATGAGCATAACTAAGCATTCAAAAAACTTAACTTTATATCGGACAAAGATAAACCGGATTTACTAACATCAGCACAATTCTATCCATGGAAAAAACTGCTATTGTAATAGGAGCTACCGGCCTTACAGGTACTCACCTCGTATCAGCGCTCCTGCACGACGGGTACTATACCCATGTAAAGGTGCTGGTACGCAAACACTGGTTTAATCCCAGGCCGGGGCTGGAAAGCGTGATAGTGGATTACTCGGATGAAGCCACCCTGCGTACTTTGCTCAAAGGCGACGCCCTGTTCTGCTGCATCGGTACTACGATTAAGAAAGCCGGCTCCAAAGAAAACTTCCGCAAAGTGGATTTTGATATCCCTGTAAGATGCGCCAGGATCGCGCATGAAAACGGGGTTCCGCAATTCCTCGTCATATCCAGTATAGGCGCCAACCTGTACAGCCGCAATTTCTACCTCCGCACAAAAGGGCAGCTGGAAGCCGCCATCGAAGGCATCGGCTTCCCCTCCACCAGTATTTTCCGCCCCAGCTTCCTGTTGGGGCAACGCCAGGAATTCAGGCTGGGCGAATGGCTGAGCAAATACCTCATCCAGTTGTTCTACTTCCTGCTGCAAGGCCGCTGGAAAAAATACCGGGGCATCAAAGCCGCTACCGTAGCCAGCGCCATGCTGAAAGTAGCGAAGAAAGACGCCCCCGGCATCGCTGTGTTTGAATCCGACGCCATCCAGGAAATAGGGGAAACCCCGCGCTGAGTTTGGCCAACACTACGTATCTTTATTGCTTATGCAACGACTTATATTCTTTCTGATCACTCTCTGCTGGATAGCTTTATCCCAACCCGGTAAAGCCCAGGATAATAAGTTCCCGGATGTATGGCCAAGAAACGCCGTAAAGCACCCTGTGCCCGGCGGCCCGCAATACAACGTGCCCTTTTTTACGCTCATACAACGCGAAACATTCGACTTCAACGTCAATAACGAAGATAAAGCCGCCGGCATTGCCTACTATCACAAACTGTACAAGAGCATCCAGATACAGCAAACGCTGAACAGGGATTCCTTTAACTCCGTACAGTTTTCCGTGCCCGGCAGCGAGGAAACCCGCAGCCTGAACGTACGTAAAATCAGTGCGGACGGCACGGCCACCAACCTGGCGCGCAACGCGCGGGCGGTGAATAACAATGCAGGCGGCACCACCATCAGCATTGAAGGCCTGGAAGCCAACGCCGGCGACGAGATTGAATACGAGCTCACCACCAAAGCCTCCGGCTACGCGGGCGCGTTTATCATGCAGTCGGAGATCCCCACCGCAGAAGCGTTGTTCCGCCTTACGGCTCCCAAAACAATGAAATTCAATTTCAGCTCCAACATCCCCGGCGCTGCGCCCGCCGTTAGCGAAGAGGGTAACAGTAACGTGTACACGTTTACCAGGGAAAACGTGGCGCCGATACGCAGCAACCCGTTATACAACGTGAAACCGGTGCTGGCACGGCTGGAATTTGCACTCGCGGAAATTACAGAAGGCAGTAAAACCACTAAAATAAACTGGCAGGACTTCGGGAAGGAAACCTTTATTCCTTACGCTGCCATCAACAAACAGGAGGCCCGCCTCGTGGAAAAGGAACTCGGCAACCTGCCCTTCCTGAAGCAGCGCATGCCGCTGCCACAGCTGCTGTACCTGCTGGAACAATACATGAAAAACAATTATCAGCTCACTCCTCCGGATCCCTACCAGCAGCCGGGCGACCTGGTGGAGGCCATCCGCACCAAAAGAACGGATAAGATGGGCATGATCAAGCTGATGAACGCTTTCCTGTATTACCTGAACATCCCTACGCACGTGCTCTTCACCTCTGCCAGGGATGAAATTCCTTTACAGAAGGACCTGGTTAATCCCCAGCTGGCCTCCAACGTACTGCTGTACTTCCCTACCCTGGGCCAGGCCATGGCGCCGGGCGAGCCGGAATCCCGCTTCCCCTGCTACCCTGCCAACTGGATCAACCTGCTGGCAGTAAGATGCCATGATACCCTCATTGGCGATAAAAGCGAAGTGCTGACAGACCTGATCAATACGCCACTGCCTGATTATACTTTCAGTAACATCAGCATGGATGCTTCCCTGACGGACCTGAATAACCCGACCTGGGAGGTCACGCAGTCCTACGGCGGTTATGCGGCCGTGAATGTGAAACGGGGCTTTGAGCGCGCCGGCAACGACGAAAGCAGGAAAAACGCGGCCTTCAACTCCATCCTGCCGCTGGAACCCGCTATGCGTAAGGTAGTAAGCTACAGCGCAACGAACGAAACATTCAATAACTACCCGCTGGATAAGCCGGTGGTGGTGAAATCCAAACTCAGCACGCCTTCCCTCGTGGAAAACAAAGGCACGGGTAAAAATATCAAGGTGGGCAACCTGCTCAGCGGCAGCCTGATCCTCAACCCCGTCATGCCGGAAGATACGCTGCCCGTGCAGCTGGCGTTTCCGTTCTACTTTGAAACCCGCCTCCACATCGACATCCCGCAGGGGTATAAGGTGATGAACAAGGACGATTTCAGCGCCAGCATCGGCGATAAGAACGAGCACCTGGGCATGAAAATGCGCCTTGTGCAGGACGGCAATAAAGCGCACATCTTTGTAGTGCAGTACTTTAAACTGGTTGATTTTAAAGGGGCCGACAAGGATTTATTCCGGAAAATCGTAGAGCGGGTGCAGATATTGAAACAGCAGGAGCTTATACTTGGTAAATAATAAAAGCAAGGGGGGTATCAACAGTGAAGTGCCCCCAAAAAGTTAGACACTTTTTGGGGGCACTTTTATGGATAAAAGAATAAAATACAGTTCATCGCAAAAGTT
>Ga0164243_10008401_pt1 | contig 15222 bp, 16 predicted proteins | sample OricompcompostOP_FD_108781 | JGI IMG/M metagenome (GOLD analysis project Ga0164243, IMG submission 108781) | Organic Plus compost microbial communities from Emeryville, California, USA - Original compost - Organic plus compost (OP) | ecosystem: Engineered > Solid waste > Mixed feedstock >... | reverse complement strand
CTCTCCGCCCCGCAGCCGGTCGTCGCCCGGCTGTCGGCCGCCCTGCGGCCGGTCGGCCGGCTGCCAGCCGGGGCCGCGGAAGATGCGTCCGCCCCGCTCGCGCCAGCTGCGGGCGCGGCGTAGGTCCCGGGCGATGGCCACGTATTCGTGGGTGGCCACGCGCAGCGGGTTGTAGGTGTCGATGTTCTTGGTCAGCCCGAAGACACACCGGTCGGTCTCGGGGACGAAGGAGCCGAAGAGCCGGTCCCAGACGATGAGGATGCCGCCGAAGTTGCGGTCCAGGTAGGAGCCCTGCGAGGCGTGGTGGACCCGGTGGTGCGAGGGCGTGTTGAAGACGAACTCGACGGGGCGGGGCAGCTTGCCGATGCGTTCGGTGTGGATCCAGAACTGGTAGACCAGGTTGGCCGAGGAGCAGAACGCGAGGGCGGCCGGGTGCACGCCCAGGGCGATCAGCGGCAGGTAGAACGGCCAGACCGTCCAGGTGGTCCACGGCTGGCGCAGGGCGGTCGTCAAGTTGAACTTGCGACTGGAGTGGTGCACGACGTGGCAGGCCCACAGGATGCGGATGACGTGGTGTCCGCGGTGGGACCAGTAGTAGCAGAAGTCCTGCGCGAGCAGCATCGGCACGAGCGTCCACCAGTGGAGCGGTACGCGCAGGGGCGTCAGTTCGTAGACCGCCGCGTAGACGGCCACGATGGGTATCTTCCACAGCGCGTCGAAGACCAGGCTGCCGAGCCCCATGGTGATGCTGGTCGCGGCATCCTTGGCCGCGTATCCGGCGGCTTTCTCGTCCGGGTGCAGGCGGTAGCTGACCATCTCGACGACGGTGAGCAGGACGAAGGCAGGGACGGACCACAGCACGACGTCGGGCAAGTTGGACGGCATGTCAGGAAGGTAAGGGTGCCGGGCGCGGTCCCGCCAGGGGTTGTTACTCGTGCGTATGCGAAAAACCGTCAACAACACGCGGGAACGGGCGCCCGCCTCACGGGCATTGGGAGAGCAGGCGGGGCGCCGCGCCGGTACGGAGGGCGGGCGCTTCACGGAGGGGCGATGGTGGGCACGCCGCGCGGGCGAGGAGGGACGGGGCGCCGCCCCACTCTGGTGAGGGCGGGCGCTCACCCGGGCGTCGGGGGGCGCACCTCACGGGCGTCGAGAACCGACGCTCACCTCGCGGACCCGGAGAGCGGGCGGGCGACGCGGAGGACGGGCGCCGAGGGCGGCGGGCGCGCCTCGCGGGCGGGGGCGACGGGCACTCACCGGGCACGAAGGGCGCCCACCTCGCGGACTCGGAGAGCAGCCGGGCGCCTCACAGACACCGAGAGCAGACGCCCGCCTCACGGACGATCCGGGAAGCCGGCAGGCGCGCGCCGCGCCGGCGCGAGCAGGCGCCGCGCCGGTGCGGAGGCCGCCGCGCCGGTGCGGAGGCCGTCGAGGCGGCGGGTCCCGGTGGTGCGGGCCGGCCCGCAACGCCGTGGCAGCGGCGGCCGAGGTGCCGCTGCCACGGCGGCTCCGCGTCACCAGACGCGGACCCTTCCCTCGGGGGCGAACGCCGGGCTGGTCGCCTCGGCCGGGATCTCCGTCAGCGGCTCGGCGATCTCCTCGACCGTGGGGCCGACCCGGGCCGCGATGGGGTCGAGCAGCGCCAGGTCGAAGCCGTACACCCGTGCCGCGTTGCCGCCCACCATGGCGGCGACCTCCTGCGGGGGCAGCCCCGCGAACGCGATGCGCAGCCCCTCCCGTGAGTAGGGGTGGGTGCCCTCGTCGTGCGGATAGTCGCTGCCCCACATGATCTTGTCCTGTCCGATGCGGGAACGCAGCGGCACCTCGTGGGGCCGCATGAAGCTGGCCCCGACGTAGCAGTTGTCGTGCCACACCTCGCTGGGGCGGGCGCCCATCGCGGCGGCCAGTCCGGCGCCGAACTTCGCCTCGGCGGTGGCCGTGCGGCCCGCGGCGGCGACCAGGCGGCCGTGGTAGTAGTCGAGCATCTCCAGCACGCCGGGTATCCATCCGGAGCCCTGCTCGGTCAGCACCAGCCGCAGCCCGGGGTGGCGCCGGAAGGCACCGCCGAAGGTCAGGTGCCACAGGGCGCGGTGCGAGAACCAGGTGGTCTCGACCATGAAGACGGCGCGGGCGGCGGGCTCGTCGCCCAGCTGGGGCGAGGCGGAGCCGCCGTGGTGGTTGACCGGGACGTCCAGTTCGGCGCAGACGGCCCACAGCGGGTCGTAGGCCTGTGAGTACAGCTCGGGGATGCCGGAGCCCGGGGGGACGCCGGGCAGCAGCACACCGCCGCTCAGCCCGTTCGCGCGGGCCCACCGCACCTCCGCCGCAGCCTGCTCGACGTCGTTGAGGAGGATCTGCGCGACCCCGGCCCGCCGCCCCGGCGCGGCGGCGCAGAAGTCGGCCAGCCACCGGTTGTGGGCGCGCAGTCCGGCCCACCGCCGCTCCAGTTCGGCGCTGCCGGGCACGGGGGCCATGAGCGACGCGGAGGGGAAGAACGGCGGGATGGTGTTGGGGTAGACGACCTCGGCGACGATGCCGTCCGCCTCCAGCTCGGCCAGCCGCCGCCCGGAGTTCCAGTTGCGGTCGGCGGTGTCGGCGAGCAGGTCCTCGTACGGGTTGACGTAGGTGGCCGCCCAGGCGTCGAACTCGTCGTGCCAGCGCTTGCCCAGATAGGGCTTGTAGTCCGGCAGGTCGGCGCCGGCGTGGCAGTCGGCGGAGATGACGGTGTAGCGGTGTGCCGGGCCGGTCATGTGTCCCTCCCCACGAACGGGAAGTCGCCGCCGGTCAGCCAGTGCCGCCCTGTCGTACGGGCGCGGCGCCAGGGCTCCTCGACGGGCCGCTGGTCGGCGGGCTGGCCCAGGTCGGCGGGGGTGGGGCCGATCCGGCGGGCGAGCGGTGCCAGGGCTGCGGTGTCGAAGCCGAAGATCTCGGCGGCTGACTCGCCCAGCATCCGGCGGGTCTCGGTGACGGGGATGTCGTGGAAGGTGTCGCGCAGCCAGCCGCGGGTGTTCGGCCAGGTGCCCTCGGGGTGCGGGAAGTCGCTGCCCCACAGGATGTTGTCGACGCCGATCTCGTAGCGCTGGGCCAGTTCGCGGCGTTTGGTGTTGGTGGCGCAGACGAAGACCTGGCGGTCGAGGTACTCGTGCGGCGGACGGGAGAGCCCCGCGAACGGCGAGAGCTTCTTGCCGCCGTGCGCGCCCAGGTAGAGCCGGTCCATGAACCACAGCAGGTTCGGCAGCCACCAGCAGCCGGACTCGGCGATGCCGAACCGCAGCCCGGGGTGCCGCTCGAAGGCACCGGACCACAGCAGGAACCACAGCGGACGCGCGGGCCACCAGGTGACCTCGCTGACGTAGATGCCCAGGTGATCGCCGTACTCGTGGCGGGGCGCCGCACCCGAGTGGGTGACGACGGGCATGCCGGTCTCCGCGGCGGCGGCCCATACCGGGTCGTAGCGGCGGTCGTGGTAGGGCGCCTTGTCCACCCACATGGCGGGGATCATCAGCGCGCCGAGACCGGACTCCTTGGCGCGGTGGATCTCGGCGACGACGGTGTCCGGCTCGGCGGTGACGGGCAGCAGGGCGACGCCGCAGTGCCGCTCGGGGTGGGCGGAGCAGAAGTCGGCCAGCCAGCGGTTGTGGGCGCGGGCGCCGGCCATGCCCAGTTCGGGGTCGTGGTCGCCGGACAGGCCGAGGCCGACGCCGAAGGGGGCCGCGGTGCCGCTGTCCACGGCGTCGGCGTCGGGGAAGACGACTTCGCCGGCCACGCCGTCGCCGTCGAGTTCCTTGACGCGCTGGGCCGCGTCCCAGCCGCCGCGCAGCCCTTCCTCGTGCTCCTCGAACCATTTGCGGGCGAAGGCCTCGTTGCGGATGCCGAGCCGGGTGGACTCCTCGATGCGCGCCTGCCGCTGGGCGAGGAATTCGTCGAAGTCCCGGTGGTGGGCGGCCTCCAGATAGGGCCGGTACTGCTCGGTGGGCAGCCCGGCGTGGCAGTCGGAGGAGATGATCAGGTACGGGTCGTCGTGGGGCGCCTGCATGGCGGGCCCTCCTAACCGAGGATGAAACTCTCCAGGTAGTCCGGGTCGGCCCGCTCCAGCATCGAGCGGGCACGGGCCCGGATCTGTGCGTCGCTGTGCTCGCTGGGCGGCAGCATCCAGAACCTGTCGTCCCGGATGCCCTCGACGACGAGGCCGGCGACCTCCTCGACGGGGGTGAACCGCACCTCGTGCCCGGCCTCGCGCATGGCGGCCTCCCACTGGTCGAGGCTGCGGTAGGGCGTCTTGCGGGGGCGGGTCTTGGCGTAGCGGGCGGGCCGGTTGCGGTACGACTCCCACAGGCCGGTGCGCAGCATGTGCGGGCCCGGGAAGAGCACCGAGGCGCCGACCCGCGCTCCCTCGGCCCGCAGGTGCGCGTACAGGGATTCGGTCATGGTGACGACGGCCGACTTGGTCACCGCGTACACCGAGGCGGTGGGCAGCGGTGCGATACCGCCGTCGCCGGAGGAGGTGTTGACGACGTGCCCGGGCTCGCCGGAGGCCAGCATGCGGGGCACGAAGGCGCGGATGCCGTGGAAGACGCCCCAGACGTTCACGGCGAACGCCCATTTCCAGTCGTTGAGTTCGTGCTCCCACATCCGTCCTTCGGCGCCCGAGCCGACGCCCGCGTTGTTGCACAGGACGTGGACGGCGCCGAAGGTGTCGTGCACCGCCTCGGCCAGCTCCTCGACGGAGCCGGGGTCGCTCACGTCCGTCTCGCGCGCCAGAACGCGTGCGCCGGCGGCGCGCAGTTCGTCCGCGGCCCGCTCCAGCGGGGCACGCTCCACGTCGGCGAGGACGACCGAGAGCCCTTCGGCGGCGAAGCGGCGGGCCATGGCCAGGCCGATGCCGCCGGCCGCACCGGTGACGACGGCGGTCTGTCCCGCTTCCAGCCGCATCAGACGCTCCCCTCCCCCGCGGTGCCGTCCGCGCCCGGCGGAGGCCCGTCGAGCACCTGGGCCGCGTCGTCGTACCGCTGGTGCACGTACGGGAGCAGTTCCTCGGGCCGGACGCGGGCGGCGACCCGGCCCCGCTGGTCGCTGGTCTTCTCGCCGAGGGTGATCTCCACCAGACGGCGTACCGGCAGATCCGCCACGGGGTCGTAGGGCGAGTCGCGCAGGGTGACCGTGCCGGTGACCGATTCGAGCCGGCGCACCTTCTCGTGGCGCAGGCAGTGCACCAGCACCGGTTCGCCGTCGAAGCCGCTGCCGGCCACGCCGGGCAGGAACTTGAAGTAGAAGTCGAGCTTGGCGGTGGGCTCCGGCAGCGGCAGCGCACCGCCGACCGTGCCGGTGACCTCGACGAAGGTGATGCCGTGCCGCGCCAGCTTGGCCCGTACCGTGCCGTCGGGCCCGCGTTCGACGCCGACCTCGCCGAGCTTCTTGGGCTCGCCGAACACCTCCCGGCCGCCGATGAGGGCGCGTTCGTGGGTCATCGGCATCACCAGCGGGTACCAGCCGTCGGCGTCCGCGTGCCGGGCGGCCACGGCCACGGAGCCGGCGCCGAGCGGGTAGCCGGGCAGGTCCACCTGGCTGACGGCGGTGCGGACGAGGGGGCGGGCGGCGGGTTCGAGCGGCGGCGGCAGCACGGCGGCCACCACCTCGGGGTCGGTCTCCCAGACGGCCTGCAGGCCGGTGGACCAGATGTCGGGGAGCCGGGCGCTCGCCCGCCGTGCCCGTTCGGCCGCTTCCTGCCCGCGCGGCCCGTACCTGACTCGTGCCATCCGCGACACCTCCCGGGGACGGCGCCGCACCAACGCGACGCTGTAACACCGTTACAACCATCTCCGCGAAGGGTGAAGACCCGCGCAGCGGTGAGAATGGGGGATCATGCCGACTCCGCAGCGCCACCCCGCACGGTCCGCCCCGCAGCGTGCCCCGCTCACCCGTGACGAGGTGATCGACGCCGCCGCGGCCCTGGTGCGGCAGCACGGCCCGCAGGCACTGACGATGCGCAGGCTGGCCGCCGAACTGCGCACCGCCGTCACCTCCATCTACTGGCACGTGGGCAACCGCGAGTCGCTGCTGGAGGCCCTCGTCGAGCGCACGGTGCGGGAGTTGGGCGACATCCGGCCGCGCGGCACCACACCGCGGGCCCGCATCGTCTCGGTGGCCCGCGCGCTGCGGCGTGAGTTGCTGGCCCGCCCGCATCTGGTCGCGATGGTGCACGAACGGGGCCTGACGGAGCGGATGTTCCACGCCGCCCAGCAGGCGCTCGCCCGGGAGGCGCACGCCGCCGGACTGCGCGGGGCGCGCGCGGCCGAGGCGGTACGCGCCGTGCAGTTCTCGGTCATCGGTCAGGTGCTGATCGAGCGCAACCGGGAGCGCTCACCCCAACAGCGTCCCGCCGAACCCGGATGGTGGGAGCACGACCCGGCGGACACCGACCCCGCCCTCGTCCGCGCCCTGGCCGCCCCTCCCGACCCCGAGAAGGTGTTCACGGCGACGATACGGGCACTGGTCGACGGTTTGCTCCCGATATCCGATTCGCCCCTTCCGACGCCTCGTCAGTCCGCCCGCACGGCAGACCGCACGGCGCCGCCGCGCACCTCGCGCGGCAGGCGTGCCTGACACCGCTGTCAGTACCGCCCCGTATTCTCTGGAACCATGCTCGAAGACCAGACGGCACGCACCGAGGGGATGTCCGAGCGCATCCCCGCGCAGCCCGCCGCCGACGCCCGGCCACCCCTCGACTGGCCGTCCGGATACCCGGACGGCTACGCGGTGGTGGACGTCGAGACGACGGGGCTGGCGCGCGACGACCGGATAGTGTCGGCGGCCGTCTACCGCCTGGACGCGCGCGGCGAGGTCGAGGACCACTGGTACACCCTCGTCAACCCGCAGCGGGACCCGGGGCCCACCTGGATCCACGGGCTGACGGCCGAGGCGCTGGCCGAGGCGCCGCTCTTCGCCCAGATCGCCGACGAGTTCGCCGCCCGGCTCGCCGGACGGGTCCTGGTCGCGCACAACGCCATCTTCGACTGGTCGATGATCGCGCGGGAGTACGCCCGCGCCCGGCGCGAGGCACCCGTACGCCAGCGGCTGTGCACCATCGCCCTCTCCAAGGAACTCTCCCTGCCCCTGCCCAACCACAAGCTGGAATCGCTCGCCGCCCACTACGGCGTCGTCCAGCAGCGGGCGCACCACGCGCTGGACGACGCGCGCGTACTGGCCGAGGTCTTCCGGCCCAGCCTGCATCTGGCGGCCCGGCACCAGGTACGGCTGCCGCTGCTGGCGTGCAAACCGCTGAGCGAGTGGTCCGAGTCGGTGGTGCGGCGCGGCGGCGGCCCGGCGGCCGGCGGCCACCGCTCCTACGGAAGCTGGCGGCCCTCCCGCAAACGGCCCGCCTGCCCCTACCCGAACCCGGGGCGGTACGAACCGGGAGGGCGGCTGGTGCAGGGGATGCGGGTGGCCATCTCCGGCGACACCTCCGTGGACCGCGAACTGCTGGAGGACCGCGCGATCGAGGCGGGACTGCACATCGCCACCAGCGTGTCGCGGCTCACCAGCCTGCTGGTCACCAACGACCCGGACGCGGCCACCTCCAAGCTCGTCAAGGCCCGCTCCTTCGGCACGCCCGTCATCGACGAGGCGGCCTTCACCCAGCTCCTCCAGGACGTCGCCCCGGCCCCCGCGAGCTGAGGCAGGAAGCTGAGGCCCGGGAGCTGGAGCCCGGAAGCCGAGCGCGCGAGCCGCGCCCGGGCCCGCCCCGCCGCGACTCGGGCGACCCGGGGCCCGCGCCCGGGCGCGGAGGGCCGAAGGGGTACCGTCAGTAGGCGTGTACCGCTTCCTGTTGTCCCGGCAGTGGGTGATCCTCACCCTGCTCGGTCTCGTGCTGATCCCCGTCATGATCAAGCTGGGCTTCTGGCAGCTGCACCGCCACGAGAGCCGGGTGGCCCGCAACGAGGAGGTGGCCGCCAGCCTCGCCGCCCCCACGGTGCCGGTCACCGAGCTGACGGGCGTGGGCCGCGAGCCCGCCGCCGCCGAGAAGTTCCGCACGGTCACCGCGCACGGCAGGTACGACACGGAGCACGAGGTCGTCGTACGGCACCGTACGGCGGCCGACGGCGACACCATCGGCTACTTCGTCGTCACCCCGCTGGTCCTCGACGACGGCAAGGCGATCCTCGTCAACCGGGGCTGGATCCGCTCGGAAGGCGATCTCACCAGCTTCCCGAAGGTTCCCGAGCCGCCGCGGGGCGAGGTCACCGTCACCGGGCGGATGATGCCCGACGAGACCACCGAGGCCAGCGGCATCAAGGACACCAAGGGCCTGCCGGACCGCCAGGTCATGCTGATCAACAGCAAGAAGCAGGCCGGGGACGTGGGCCGGCCGATGCTGGGCGGCTTCGTCCAGCTCATGGAGACGAAGCCGCAGCCGAACGGCAAGCAGCCCGAGGTGCTGCCGGAGCCCGACCACAGCGGCATCGGCCCGCACATGGCGTACGCCATCCAGTGGTGGCTGTTCACCGGCGCGGTACCGGTGGGCTGGGTCGTCCTGGTGCGCCGGGAGGCGAAGGAGCGCCGCGAGCGGGCGGCGGCCGGGGAGACGGCGGCGGCCGGGGAGCAGCCCGGGGACGAGGAGCCGGACGCGGAGAAGGAGCCCGGCAAGCCGGATGAGCCGGAGAAGGTCACCACCTGACCGGTGGCCCGGCGGCCGGTGTGCGGCACACTGCTCACCATGGATCTTGGACTTTCTGAGCGCGTCTACGTCGTCACCGGAGGAACCCGCGGGCTCGGGTTCGCCACCGCCGCGCAGTTGCTCGCCGAGGGCGCCCGCGTCGTCATCACCGGCCGCTCCCAGAAGGCGGCCGAGGAGGCGGCGGCCCGACTGGGCGTCGAGGCGTCCGGGGCCGAGGGCCGGGCGGTGGGGATCGCCGCGGACAACGCCGACCCGGACACCCCGCAGCAGGTCGTGGCCGCGGCCCGCGAACGCTTCGGCCGGTTCGACGGCCTCCTGGTCAGCGTCGGCGGTCCCCCGGCGGGTGTACCCGCCGACCAGCTCACCGACGAACACTGGCGCTCGGCCTTCGACAGCGTCTTCCTCGGTGCCGTCCGGCTGGCCCGCACGGCGGCCGGGGAACTGGGCGAGGGCGGCGTGATCGGTTTCGTGCTGTCCGCCTCGGTGCACGAACCGATCCCCGGACTGACCCTCTCCAACGGGCTGCGCCCGGGCCTGGCCGGCTTCGCCAAGACCCTGGCCAACGAGCTGGGTCCGCGCGGCATCCGCGTCCTGGGGCTGATGCCCGGGCGGATCGGGACGGAGCGGATGCAGTACCTCGACTCGCTGACCGGGGACGGGGACGCCGCCCGGGAGCGCAACTGCGAGGCGATCCCGCTGCGCCGCTACGGCACGCCCGAGGAGTTCGGCCGTACCGCCGCCTTCCTGCTCTCCCCCGCGGCCTCCTATCTGACGGGCGTGATGGTGCCCGTGGACGGCGGGGCCCTGCACGGTTTCTGAGCCGCGCCCGGCACCGCGCGGGCCCGGCGGGTCAGCTGACGCGCTCGGCGCGGTGGCGGGCCGCGCGCATGCGCACCTCCGCGGGGAGGGCGTCCAGCCCCGCCGAGGTCGCCGCGTGGTGCAGGGCCTCGCCGCGCAGCCGGTGCGCCACCGGCCCCGGCTGGGCGTGCGGGGCCAGCACCAGCCCGACCCGGGCCCGGGGTGAGCGGCGCCGTCCGGTCAGCGTCACCCGGGCCCGGTCCACCCCCGGCTGGGCCTCCGCCTCGGCCTCCACCACGTCCTCCAGCGCACCGCCGCGCAGCCGCGCCCCCTCCCCGTCGCCGCTGTCGACCAGCACCTCGCCCAGCCGGTGCCGTCGCAGTTGTGCCAGCAGCCACCACAGGCTGAGCAGGGCCAGAACGGCGAGGGCGGCGATGACGACCGGCCACCACCAGCCCTCCCCGGTCCAGCGGGTGCGGTCGGCGTCGGTGAGCACCACGTCGCCGGGGCGGGTCCAGGGCCAGCCGGACGGCATGGAAAGGTCCCAGCGGCGTGGCAGTCCGGCGGCGGCGAAGAGCACGGCCAGGCCGAGTGCGAGCAGCACCAGCCCGATCAGTGCGGTCAGCACCCGGTTGACGGTCCGCAGCATGGCTCTCGTCTCCCGTCACTTGCCCGGTCGTCGTACGCGCACGGAAAGGCCGGGCCTGCGGGCCAGGCCCAGTTGGTCGATGCCGTCGCCGAGGGCACCGCCGAGGTCGGAGCGGACCTCTTCCAGGTCCCGGAAGTGCGCCAGGGCCCGGGCGCGGACCTTGCGGCGCGAGACCTTCACCCGTACGGCCTGCACCCCCGGCACCTCCATGGCGCGGTCCCGCAGCACCAGCGCGGCGGCGGACCGTTCGAGGCCGGCGCGGACCTGCGGAAGCTCGGGCCGCATGGTCAGCAGTGAGCGGCGGCCGGGGGTGAGGGCCAGCACCAGCAGCCACAGTCCCAGCGCGGCGGCCACGGCCGCGCCCGCCATGACGAAGACGTCGTCCAGGCGCCGGGTGGCCAGTTCGTCGGCGAGGGTGCGGCGCCAGGCCATGCCGGGGCGGCCCGCCCGCACCGAGGCGACGTCGTACAGCAGGAATCCGAGTCCGGCGAGCAGGAGCAGCGCCGTGACGGCGGCGGGGGCGCGGCGTGTCGCCCAGAAGCGGCCCGCCTTGCCCTCGCGCGGACCGGCGGGTGCGTAGTCGGGGCCGGGGCCCGGGCCGCCGGGTCCGGCGGAGGCGGGTTCCTTCTCCAGCGTGGTGCCCGGCGCGGGGCCGCCGCCGGCGTCCGGTTGCGGGTTCGTGTCTTCCGTGCCGCTCACGTCACCCTCCTGGCGCTGTCGCCCCGCAGGTGCGCCGAGTGCAGCCGCTCGATGTCGAGCGCCACCTCCGGCACCTCCATGCCGACCAGTTCCCTCACCCGGGTGACGACCCGGCGCCGCACCGCGCCGCACTGGGCGCCGATGTCGGAGGGGTAGCCCAGCTCCAGCGACACCCGGATCCGGGCGGTGCGCTCCCGTACGGTGACGGTCGTCCGGCCGACGGGCTGCGGTACGGGCGGGCCAGCCGCCGGGCGGCGGGCCCGGGCGTCGGCCTCCTCCTGGCCGGTGCCGGTGCCGGCCGCCGAGCCGGCGCGGTAGCCGCGCAGGGCCTCGCGTGCCGCCTGCGCCGCGACCTTGGCGACCACCCGGTCCGCGATCCGGGTCTGGCCGCGCTCGGCGGCGGCGACCCGTTCGGAGCCGGGCAGCGGAGCCCGTGAGGGGGTCGGAGCCTTCGTGTCGCTCATCGCGGTCACCTGCGGCGTTCGTCGCCGCGACCGCGGAAGAAGTCCCCGGCGTCCAGGTCCCCGTCGACGAACCTGCCCACCAGGAACCCGACGGCGCCCAGCGCCGCGACCAGCAGGAAGGCCCCGAAGCCGCCGAAGTACCCGGCGAATCCCAGCGCCAGGCCGGCGATCAAGCCGACAAGGGCCATGCTCATCATGTGCTCCTTCGCTCGGCACCGCGGCACAGTGCGCGGCGCGCGCTCACCCCGGCGGCCACGCCCCTACTGCAACCGGGGACGGTCCTGGTCCTCTTCGTCCTCGTCCTCCTCGTCGGGCAGCTTGACGTCGCTGACCGCGATGTTGACCTCGACGACCTCCAGGCCGGTCATCCGCTCCACGGCGGAGACGACGTTCTCCCTGACGGAGCGGGCCACATCGGCGATGGAGACGCCGTAGTCGATGACGATCTCCAGGTCCAGTGCCGTCTGCACCTCGCCGACCTCGGCCTTGACGCCGCGGGTCACGGACTTGCCGCCGCCGGGCACCCGGTCGCGGACCGCGCCGAACGTGCGGGACATGCCGCCGCCCATCGCGTGCACCCCCACCACGTCACGGGCCGCCATGCCGGCGATCTTCTCGACCACCCCGTCGGCGATGGTCGTTCGGCCCCTGGAGCCCGCCGGCCCGCCTCCCCCGCGCCGCGTCGGCTCGGACCGGCCGCCGCTCTTGTCGTCCGCCGCCTGGGAGGCGCCGCGGTTCTCGGAGCGGTTGGACGTACTGGACTCGGACATCTCGCGCCCCTTTCGGAGGTTCGGAGCGGCCTGCCGCCCCGCTTGTTCACACTAGGCGCGTACGGACGCGCACCGCTCGCGCACAGCGGGCGGGCCGGGGCCGACCGGGTGAGCGGGGTACCGGATGCGCGCGGACGGGCGGGCACGGTGCGGCCCGGCGCGGCAGGCTCGTGGCGCGGCATCGCGCGGTCGCCGCGGGCCGCGGGCGCGGAAAGGACGTGAGGGCCATGCCGGCGGAACGGCTGACGCACATGGTGCGCCGACAGCTCGGTCTGGGGCGGCTGCTGCCGCTGGGGCGGGCGGCGGACGGCGCGTGGATCGCGGAGGAGGCGGCGGTGGGGGTGCTGTGCCGCGCGGCGGGCGGCGCCCGGCTGAGCGGGGTGCGGATCGGGCCCGCCGGCCCGGCGACGGACGGACCCGCCGTGCCGCCTCCGCCGAGCGCGCTGCCGCCCGGCCCGCTGCGGCTGACGGCGGATCTGGCCGTGTACGCCGATCCGACCGTGCCCGCCGCCGTGGACGCCGTACGCGGCGCACTGCTGGACTGCGCCGACCGGGAGCTCGGGCTGCCGCTGACGGCGGCCGATCTGCGGGTGACGGAGCTGCTGGACGCCCCGGCCGCTCCCGAGGCCGGTGGCCGGGGCGGGTCCTCCGCGGGGTCCGGCACCGGCGGCTCCGGGACCGAGGCGGGCGGCCGGGACGAGGCCGGGCGGGTCGCACGTGCGGTGCTGGCCGTGGACGGGGTGGCCCGGCTGGCTCCCGTGGTGGGCCCCGCCCTCTCCCGGGTGGCGGCGGGCCCGGCGGCCTCCGCGGTGCAGGTCACCGGCGCGTCCGGGGAGCGGCGGCATGTGCTGGTGGAGGTCGCGCTGTCGCCGGGCGTACGGGCGCTGGACGCCGCGCGGGCGGCGCGTACGGCGGCCCACGACGTGCTGGCGGGCACCGGCCGGGCGAAAGCGGCGCCCCGGGTCACCGTGGCGGTGCTGGTCACCGCCGTGGACCCGCCGCCGACCGCCCGCCGGTAGGGGCACCGGCCCGGTCCGTTCCCCGGTGCGGCAGCGGCGAGGGGCATGCCGGGAACCGCCCGGGCGCGCGGTGCCCCTCCGTCGGGGTGGGGCGGCTACTCGCCCAGCCCGGCCAGGTCGCGCAGACGGCGTGCCTGGGCGGCCCGTTCGGCGGCGCGCTGTTCGTCGTAGGAGCGTGTACCCGCCCCGGCGAGCAGGGCCTTCGTCTCGATCACGGCGTCGCGGGGCGCGGCGAGCAGGGCCGCGGCCAGATCGGTGACGGCGCCCTCCAACTGGGCGGCGTCGACGACCAGATTGGCCAGGCCCACGCGTTCGGCCTCGTCGGCGTGGACGAAGCGGCCGGTGGCGCAGATCTCCAGGGCACGCGCGTAGCCGACGAGGCCGACCAGCGGATGGGTGCCCGCCAGGTCGGGCACCAGCCCGAGGCTGGTCTCGCGCATGGCGAACTGCACGTCGTGGGCGCACACCCGCAGGTCGCAGGCGAGTGCGAGCTGGAACCCGGCGCCGATGGCGTGGCCCTGGACCGCGGCGATGCTGACGAGGTCGGGGCGGCGCCACCAGGTGAACGCCTGCTGGTACTCGGCGACGGCGGCGTCCAGTTCCGCGTCGGTACGGCGTGCCAGGTCGAGGAACGACAGTTCGCCCTCGATGCCTTCCGGTTCGAACGCGCGGCGGTCGAGCCCGGCGGAGAAGGACTTGCCCTCGGCGCGCAGGACGACGACCCGTATCGAGCCCGGCAGCACGCGTCCCGCCTCGGCCAGCGCCCGCCAGGTCGCGGGCGTCTGCGCATTGCGCCTGGCCGGGTTGGTGAGGGTGACCGTGGCCACCTCGCCCTCGGCGGTGACGTGCACGCCGTCCTTGTCGAGCAGGGTCATCGAGGTTCCTCCGGTGGTTACCCAGCAGTTCGGTTAACCGAAGAGTAACCACCGGAGTGAACGCCCGAAAGCCATGCCGACGGGTGAAGGCGCCCTCAGGAGGAGGATGTCTTCTTGCCGCGGGTCGCTCCGCCGCGACCACGCAGCGTCACCCCGGACTCGCTGAGCATCCGGTGCACAAACCCGTAGGAACGGCCCGTTTCTTCGGCCAGCGCCCGGATGCTCGCTCCGGCGTCGTATTTTCTCTTCAGGTCTGCCGCGAGCTTTTCGCGCGCGGCGCCGGTCACCCGGCTGCCCTTCTTCAGAGTCTCGGCCACCCGTGCCTCCTCATGGGAAGTGCGCTCTGTGACTCTCATGATCACCCCTCCTCCCGCATCTGGCCACCCATTCGGCAAGGTCTTCGCGGGCGGCTTGGGCGCTTGTGCACAGCATGAATCTCCTGGAGGAGGAGATTCCGGCCTCATGCAGATGCACGTGCACATCGGCCCATGGCGGGTACACGGGAAGAATGGGCAGGTCAGCGGCTCGCCGCGCGGACAGTCACGCCCGGGGCGGCGCTGCTGGCACGAAGACGTACCCCCGGCGCGGGGCGCGCCGGGGGTATGAGCCGTCCTCACTCAGATGAAGGATCAACCGTCGGCCGAATGATCCATAAGGGATGGATCAAGCAAGGGCGACGAGGTCCGCGTACTCCTCGCTCCACAGGTCCTCGACCCCGTCGGGGAGCATGATGATGCGCTCCGGCTGGAGGGCGTCCACCGCGCCCTCGTCGTGGGTGACCAGCACGACGGCGCCGGTGAAGGTGCGCAGCGCCCCGAGGATCTCCTCGCGGCTGGCCGGGTCGAGGTTGTTGGTCGGCTCGTCCAGCAGGAGCACGTTCGCGGAGGAGACGACCAGCGTCGCCAGGGCGAGCCGGGTCTTCTCCCCGCCGGAGAGCACCCCGGCCGGCTTGTCCACGTCGTCGCCGGAGAAGAGGAAGGAGCCCAGCGTCTTGCGGATGTCCACGAGATCCATGTCGGGCGCGGCCGAGCGCATGTTCTCCAGGACCGTGCGGTCCGCGTCCAGCGTCTCGTGCTCCTGCGCGTAGTAGCCGAGCTTGAGCCCGTGACCGGGGACGACCTTGCCGGTGTCCGGCGTCTCGACACCGGCCAGCAGCCGCAGCAGCGTCGTCTTGCCGGCGCCGTTGAGGCCGAGGATGACCACGCGGGAGCCCTTGTCGATGGCCAGGTCCACGCCCGTGAAGATCTCCAGCGAGCCGTACGACTTCGACAGGT
>Ga0164243_10008400_pt1 | contig 15223 bp, 14 predicted proteins | sample OricompcompostOP_FD_108781 | JGI IMG/M metagenome (GOLD analysis project Ga0164243, IMG submission 108781) | Organic Plus compost microbial communities from Emeryville, California, USA - Original compost - Organic plus compost (OP) | ecosystem: Engineered > Solid waste > Mixed feedstock >... | reverse complement strand
GTCGGCAAGGCGGCCGAGCAAAATCGGCGAGATGATCGCGCCACAACCGGTCACGCCCCAGATCAGGCCGCCGGCATCCAGGCCGCGGCCGAGCACGCGGGCGACATAGTCAACGAAGATCACTGTATGCGGCACAAAGCCGATTGCGACGCTGGCATAGACGCAAGCGAGCCCGATCAAGGCCGGGCTCCAACGGCGCGCCCCCTCGCTATCCCGCGATGGTGCAGGCGCGGCGATGACCCGCGGCAGCATGGCGGTCGCGAGCGCCGAGGCTGCCGCCAGCACCGCGCCGAAGCCGAGCCACGCGGCGCCAAGGCCGAAACGCGCCAGCAAAGGCACCAACAGGCCCGAGGCGATGATGCCGCAGCCGATGCCCGAGAACGCCAAGCCGGTGGCGCGGCCTCGGCGGGCCGGATCGACGCTGGCGGTGATCATCGGCGCGACCGCCACCATCAGCACCGCGCCCGTTACGCCAGACACGAAACGCATCCCCGCGAACAACCAGCCCGGCAGCGGCACGGCGGAAAACAAGAAGCTCGCCACCGTGACCCACAAGGCCCCGATAATGGTGGCGCGGGGGCCAAAGGCGCGCATCAATGCGATGCCTGCGAGCGCGCCGAGAATATAGCCGGCGAGATTGCTGGCGGCCGCCACATGGGCGATGAACGGCGTCGTCCAGCCTTCAGCGACCAGCGCTGGAATGATGGCGGGATAGCCGAAGCGGCCAATGCCGATACCGACGAGAAATGCGCTGAAGCCGAGTGTCGCCGCGCGCGCGACGGAAATGGGTTGTGTCATGCAATCCGCTGCCAGCCGCCCTAGCTGTGGGCGAACTCCCAGTAGAGCTCACGCGCGCGACGGAAGAAAGGCCCCGGCTGCAAGGCGCGGTCATTGATGCGCACGACCGGCATCACTTTGGCATAGTTGCCCGCTGAAAAGATCTCGTCGGCATTCTCGAAGTCGGTGTAGCGAAGCGCGCCTTCGACGACGGGAACGCCCGCGGCGCGCAGGAGACGGATGACACGTTGGCGCGTGATGCCATTGAGGAACGTGCCATTTGGCGCCGGCGTGAAGACGATGCCATCCTTTGCCATGAAGATGTTTGCGGTGGCGAGTTCGGCGACGTTGCCGAGCATGTCGCACAGGAGGCAGTTGTCGAAGCCGCGTGCCCGGGCCTCGAACAGCGCGCGCGCGTTATTAGGGTAGAGACAGCCGGCTTTCGCGTCGACCGGCATGGTCTCGATGGTCGGGCGGCGGAACGGGGACAGCGTGATCGCGCTGCCCACCGGCTCCGGCAGTGGTGCCTCGTAGAGCGTAAGGCACCAGCGGGTCGATTCCGGATCGGGCGGCACCGCGCCCGCGCCGCCATGCTCCGCCCAATACATCGGTCGGATATACAGCTCCGCCTCGGGGTCAAATCGCTTGCGACCCTCGGCGACGAGATCGAGCCACATGTCCTGCGGCACCGCCGGTTCGAGATAGAGCTTGGCAGCGGAATCGTTCACTCGCGCGCAATGGAGGTCGAGATCGGGAGCGACTCCCTCGAAAGCCCTCGCTCCGTCGAACACGGAAGACCCTAGCCAAGCGGCGTGGCTCCTCACCCCCAAAATCGGCAGATTGCCTTCGTGCCAATTCCCCTCGTAGAAGGTCCACGTCCTCGACCAACCATTCCCGGCTGTCATCCGCTATTCCCCGTGGTGCGCGTCCCTCGCGGTACGTCAGCGGCAATCTAGCGGTGCCGGCGTCGGCAGGCCCGCGAATTTTCGTGATGTATCCGCATGTTACGTAACGTCAGCGCACCTGCGTGACGGTCGGCCCGGCCGCGCCTGTTCCGGCGCGGCCCAGGCGCTGGTCTCTCACCCCGCCAGTTCGGCGAGAATTCGCGCCCAGCTGCGGGTGCCGCGGTGAAAGCTGGCGAGATCGTATTTCTCGTTGGGCGAGTGGACGCGGTCGTCATCGAGGCCGAAGCCGACGAGCAGCGAGTCCATGCCAAGCTCACGCTTAAAGTCGCCAACGATCGGGATCGAACCGCCCGAGCCGATGGTCACCGCCTTGGTGCCCCATTCGTCCGCCAGCGCCTTGCGGGCCTGGGCAAGGATCGGACTGTCATAGGGCAGCTGGATTGCCGGGCTGCCAGCGTGGCTCTCGAATTCGACTTGGCAGTCAGCAGGAACGCGCGCGCGAACGAAGGCGCGGAACGCGTCGCGCACGCGCACAGGGTCCTGATCGCCGACAAGGCGGAACGACACCTTGGCACGGGCTTCCCCGGCGATCACCGTCTTGGCGCCCGCACCGGTGTAGCCGCCGACAATTCCGTTCACGTCGCATGTCGGGCGCGTCGAGATCTGCTCGATCAGCAGCCGGTCCTTCTCGCCGGCCGGAACCTTCAGGCCGACGGGACCGAGAAAGTCCTCGGCGGTGAGGCGCAGCCCCTCCAGATCCGCTTTGATGTCCGGCGGCAATTCATGCACGCCGTCGTAGAAGCCGGGAATCGTGACCCGGCCGTTGTCGTCGTGGATCGCGGCTAGCACCTTGCTCAACACGCGGATCGGATTCTGGGCAGCACCGCCGAATAGGCCCGAATGGAGGTCTCGATCGGCACAGCGCAGCCGGACTTCCTCGTAGACGAGTCCGCGCAGCGAAGTGGTGACAGCGGGCGTGGTCGGATTCCACATGCCGGTGTCGCAAACGAGCGCCAGATCGAGGCGGAATTCGTCGGCATTGTTCTTGACGAAGTCGAACAGGTGTGTGGAGCCCGTCTCCTCTTCGCCCTCGATCATCATCGTGACTTGTGCAGGCAGGGAGCCGGTGACCGCCTTCCAGGCGCGGCAGGCTTCGACGAAGGTCATCACCTGGCCCTTGTCGTCGCAGGCGCCGCGGGCGACGATCACCTTACGGCCGTCCGCCAGGGTGGCGATGCGCGGCTCGAAGGGCGGCGTATCCCAGAGGTCGAGCGGATCGACCGGCTGCACGTCGTAATGACCGTAGAACAGCACCCGGGGACCGGCGCCAGCGGCGCTCTTTGCAACCACCACCGGATGGCCGGGAGTCGGCCGCACGGCGGTCTCGAAGCCGATGGTCGCGAGGTCGCTGGCGAGGTGCTCGGCGGCCTTGCGGCACGGCTCGGCGAAGGCCGGATCGGTCGAAATCGAAGGAATGCGCAGAAAGGCGAACAGGCGGTCGAGGCTGGCGTCGAGTTCGGAATCGATCTTTTCGAGAACGGCGGGAAGCGCCTCTTTGGCTGACATCAACTGATCCTCGGTGAGCAACGTGACTGGTATTAGCGGCGCAGCAACCCGCCGAGGGCGCCGCGAACGATGGCGCGACCGACGGAGCCACCGATCGATCCGGCGACGGACTTGCCCAGATCGGCGGCGATCTGCCCGGCGACGCGGTTGGTGACGGTGCGGGTGACTTCGCGGGCGATGGTCTGGGTCGGGGTCAGGCGCTGGCCGCGTTTGCGCGTCGTGCCGAACACCGATCCGAGGATGCCGCCCAAGCCCCCGAGCAGCCCGCCGCCGGATTCGGTCTCGGCCTGCTCCGCGGCGGCGGCCTCGCTGGCGCGCTTGGTCAGGATCTCATAGGCCGATTCCGGGTCGACCGCTTCGTCGTACTTGCCGCGGAGCGGGCTTGCGGCAATCAGGGCCTGACGCTCCTCGGGGCTGATCGGCCCGACTTGCGCCGTGGGCGGCGCGATCAACGTGCGCTCGACCACCGAGGGCGCACCCTTGCCCTCAAGCATGGAGACCAGAGCTTCGCCCACGCCCAGTTCGGTGATGACCTTCGCGGTGTCGAGATTCGGGTTCTGGCGGAAGGTTTCGGCCGCAGTCCGGACCGCCTTCTGGTCACGCGGCGTAAAAGCGCGGAGGGCGTGCTGAACGCGATTTCCAAGCTGGGACAACACGCTTTCCGGCACGTCCAGCGGGTTCTGCGTGACGAAATAGACGCCGACACCCTTGGAACGGATGAGGCGAACGACGCGCTCGACCGCATCGACCAGCGCCTTCGGCGCATCGTCGAACAGCAGGTGCGCCTCATCGAAAAAGAATACGAGCTTCGGCTTGTCGAGATCACCGACTTCCGGCAGTTCTTCGAACAGTTCCGACAGAAGCCAAAGCAGGAAAGTCGCGTAGAGACGCGGATTGTCCATCAGCTTGTCGGCGGCGAGGATGTTGACCACGCCGCGGCCGTCACGGTCGGTCCGGATCAGATCCTTGATCGCCAGAGCCGGCTCGCCGAAGAACTGCTCGCCCTTCTGATTTTCCAGCACCAGGAGCTGGCGCTGGATCGCGCCGATCGACTGGGTCGACACGTTGCCGTAAGTGGCGGTCAGCGTCTTGGCGTTTTCGGCGACGAAGGTCAGCAGCGCACGCAGGTCCTTGAGGTCGAGCAGCAGCAGACCCTGCTCGTCGGCCAGGCGGAACGCGATGTTGAGCACGCCCTCCTGGACTTCGTTCAGGTTCAGCAAGCGGGCGAGAAGAAGCGGCCCCATTTCCGAGATCGTGGTCCGGACCGGGTGGCCCTGCTCGCCGAACAGATCCCAGAACACGACCGGAAAACGATCCGGCTGGTATTCAAGTCCCAGCTCCTGGGCGCGCTTGACGAAGGGCTCCTTGCCGTCGCCTGCCGCGCCGATGCCGGACAGATCGCCCTTGATGTCGGCGGCGAACACAGCCACGCCGGCATTGCTGAAGCCCTCGGCCAGAACCTGGAGCGTGACCGTCTTGCCGGTCCCGGTCGCCCCGGCCACCAGACCGTGCCGGTTGGCCAGGCGCAGGGTCAGATATTCAGGCTTCTCGCTCTTGCCGACAAAGATCCGGCCGTCTTGGTTGTCTGCCATCGCGCCACCCTGGTCTCGCCCCCGGCACATTGCCGGGCTATGCCGTTATAGAAGCCGCAAATACGGCTTTCCACCGTGTTTACCACGGCCCTATCGGGACGGTATCGCACCACAATCGTTGCCCCCGCGCCACGGCGGGCCGGGAATCGATCCGGGGCGCGCCGCTTCCTTGTGTTCGCCATGCGCCGCCGCCAAAATACCCGGCCTTAGGTGACAGCGGGACCCGGAGAACCATGGACGAGCTCATCACACGTCTTGTCGATCACACGGGTGTCACACGGGCCGTCGCCGAAAAAGCCGTCGGCATCATCTTCAACTTCCTGCTGAAGGAAGGCCCTACCGAAACGGTCCAGGGGCTGATCGACCAGCTTCCCGGAGCGGCCGCGCTGGCGCAGTCCTCGGCCGCGAGCGGCGGCGGGCTGTTCGCCGGGATGGGCGGCGTGATGGGCGCGGCAAACCAGCTGATGGCGGCCGGGCTCAGCATGGACCAAGTGCAAAGCGTGACGCGGGAAGTGGTGGCGTTCGCACGCGAGAAGGCCGGCGAGGACACTGTCGGGGAGATCGTCGGGGCCATTCCGGGCCTCGCGCAGTTCGTCTGACGCTTTTCAGTCATCGTTGCAATGATCGCGCCGGGAGGGGGCTTCGCCCGGACGACCGTTGGGGGCTTCGGATGTCGTATCCCATCCTCGATATCGAGGGCATTGGGCCGGAGGTCGCTGCGCGGCTGAAGGCTGTCGGAATCCGCACCACCGCGGGGCTGCTGGAGGCGGCGAAATCGGCCAAAGGACGCAAGCGGTTGGCGGAACAGACCGGCCTTGAGGAAAAGCGGCTGCTGAAATGGGCCAATATGGCCGACCTCATGCGCATCCGGGGTGTCGGCCAGGAATATGCGGAACTGCTGGAGGCCGCCGGGGTGGACACGCTGAAGGAACTCAAGCACCGCAACGCGTACAATCTCTGCAAGGCCATGAAAGCCGTGAACGATGATCGCCGGCTGTGCCGCCTGCTGCCGGCGGAGAGCGCGGTGGGGCGCTGGATCGCCCATGCCAAATCGCTTCCGGTCGTCATCAGCTATTGAGCGCGGCCGCGCAGCGACGGAAACTTGACAGGGGGCAACCGAGAGCCGATGCCTCTGCCATGATCGCGACCCATCCCGACAGCGTGAGCGCGCGCACGCAACCGCGCTCCACCAATGTGCTGCAACGGCTGCTCGCGGAGCGCCGGCCGGCGGTGATGGGGATTCTCAACGTCACGCCGGATTCGTTTTCCGACGGCGGCAAGTTCCTCGACCCTGACATGGCCGCGACGCATGCCGCGCGGCTGGTGCAGGAGGGCGCCGACATCCTCGACGTGGGCGCGGAATCGACGAGGCCGTATGGCGGCGCGCGGCCGGTATCGCTTGAGGAGGAACAGGAGCGTCTGGCGCCGGTGTTGCCGGCCGCGATCGCGCTCGGCCTGCCCGTATCGATCGACACGATCAAGGCGAAGATCGCCGCCTGGGCGCTCGCCCAAGGTGCCGCGATCGTCAACGACGTTTGGGGCCTCCAGCGGGATCCCGACATGGCGCGCGTGGTCGCCGAGCACGGCGTGCCGGTCATCATCATGCACAACCGCGAAGCGGCCGACCCTTCGATCGACATCATCGCCGACATCGAAGCGTTCTTCGCGCGCTCGCTGGACATTGCCGACCGTGCCGGCATTGCCCGCGAGCAGATCGTGCTCGATCCGGGCATCGGCTTCGGCAAGACGCCTCAACAGAGCATCATCGCCATCGCGCGGTTCGACGCATTCGCCGCGTTCGGGCTGCCGCTGCTGATGGGGCTGTCGCGCAAGCGGTTCATCGACTCGATCGTACCCTCCCCGCCCGACCGGCGGATCGGCGGATCGATTGCCGGCAATCTCTTCGCAGCAGCGCGTGGCGCGGCCATCGTCCGGGTTCACGATGTCGCGGAAACCGTGCAGGCGCTCCGGGTGGCGGAAGCCATCGAGGCGGCGCGATGAGCGGCACAATCTTCGTCAGCGGGCTCGTTCTGCATGCCCATCACGGTGTCGGCGAAGAAGAAGCGCGTCTCGGGCAGCGTTTCGTGCTCGATATCGCCGCCGACGTCGATCTCGCCCCGGCGGCGGCTTCGGACCAACTCGATGACACGGTGTCCTACGCGGACATCGTCGCGGTGGTGACGGAGAGCTTCACGGCCAAGCGCAACCGCCTGCTCGAAGCGGCGGCGGGCCGGGTTGCCGACGCGCTGATCGCACGCTTTCCGGCCATTGCCGCGGTGCGCGTCACGCTGCGCAAGCCGCATGCGCCGATCGCGGCGGTTTTCGCCGATGTCGGGGTGATCGTCACCCGAGCGCGGAATGGTTGAGGTTCTGGTCGGATTCGGCGCGAATGTCGGCGACGTCCGCACGACGTTGGGACAAGCCGTGGACGAGTTCTGCGACGGCACCGCCGTGCGGCTGCTCGCGCGTTCGTCCGACTACCGCACCCCGCCATGGGGCGAGGTGGCGCAGCCGGCCTTTGTCAATCTCTGCATTGCGGCGGAGACGGACCTCCCTGCTCCGGCGCTGCTCCAAAGGGCCTTGGTCATCGAGCGGCGACACGGCCGCGACCGCCAGCGGGAGCGGCGATGGGGGCCGCGCACGCTGGATATCGATCTGCTCGCCTATGGCGACCAGACAATCGAGACGCCGGACCTGACCCTGCCGCATCCGCGACTGTTCGAGCGCGCCTTCGTGCTGGTGCCGCTGGCGGAGATCCGCCCCGATCTGCTAATCGGCGGTCGATCCGTGGCTGCCGCCCTGGAGGGGCTCGACCGGAACGGAATCGTCCGGCTGCCAGCCGCTTAGGCGTTGGCCGCCGGCTTCGGCCGTGGCATTTTGCCGTTCGATCAAGCGGCCACCCGAACCGGCCTGCGTATTGCGGAGCGTTCCTTTGAGTGCTGATGACGGCAGGGATATCCTGAAACTGGCGGCTACGTTCCCCCCTGCCACCGAGGAGGATTGGCGGGCCCAGGTCGAGAAGGTGCTGAAAGGCGCGTCGTTCGAACGCCTGATATCGACGACCCATGACGGGCTCCGCATCCAGCCGCTTTATCACCGGGTCGCTGATGCCGCGCCTGTCGTGGGACGTGCGCCGGGGAAACCCTGGACCATTTTGCAGCGGGTCGATCATCCCGATCCGGCTCAAGCCAATGCGCAGGCGCTGGACGATCTGGAGAATGGCGCGACGGGCCTGGCGCTCGTCTTCACCGGGGCGATCGGCGCCTACGGCTACGGCCTTGACGGCAGCGAGGCGGCGCTCGAGCGGGCACTCGAGGGCGTGCATCTCGATGCCGGCGTGACGATCGACTGCGACCTGAGCACGGCGCATCGCGATGTCCCGGCGCGGCTGGCGGCCTTGGTGCGGCGGCGTGGCGCCAATCCTGCGGATGTGGATCTGCGCGCCGGGTACGACCCGCTTCGGACCCTCGCCTTCGACGGCCGGATGCCGCGGCCGTGGCCGGAACTCGCCACCCTGCTCGCGGACCTGGTGCGCGACCTTAAGGCACAGGGCTTCGCCGGACCGCACGTCGTTGCCGACGGACGGATTATTCACGCCGCCGGCGGTTCCGAAGCGCAGGAACTCGCCTATGTGCTCGCCGGCGCGGTCGCCTATCTGCGCGCGCTTGAAGGCGGCGGCCTGACGCTTGATGACGCGCGCGCCGCGATCGCGTTCCGGCTCGCCGCGGATGCCGATCAGTTTCTCACGATGGCAAAGTTCCGCGCTGTACGGCGCCTCTGGGCGCGGGTACAGGCCGCGTGCGGGCTGGCGCCGCGGCCGGCCTTCGTCGCGGCCGAGACCGCATGGCGCATGCTGACCCGGCGCGATCCCTGGGTGAACATGCTGCGGGCGACCACCGCCACCTTCGCGGCCGGTCTTGGCGGTGCCGATGCGGTGACGGTGCTGCCGCTGACGCAGGCGATCGGGCTGCCGGACGAATTCGCGCGGCGGATGGCGCGCAACACGCAGCTGATCCTGCTCGAGGAGTCCAATCTCTTCCGGGTCGCCGATCCGGCCGCCGGGGCCGGCGGCATTGAGGACCTGACCGACCAACTGTGTCATGCCGCCTGGGCACTGTTCCAGGAGATCGAGGCGGCAGGGGGAGCCGCGGCGGCGCTCGCGCGCGGGCTGCTGCAGCGGAAGGTCGCGGCGGTCCGGGCGGCGCGCGAAGCCGCGGTGGCGCGCCGACAGGAGGCGCTGACCGGAACCAGCGAATTTCCCGACATTCGCGAAGCCGCTGTCGCGGTGCTCAGCGTACCGCCATGCGCGCCGCTGCCACCGCCGCCCGGGGACGCGGTGGAACCGCTCCGGCCGATCCGGCTCGCCGCGCCGTTCGAGGCGCTGCGCGATGCGTCCGATCGCATGCTGGAAGCGACCGGTACACGTCCGAAGATCTTCCTCGCCAATCTCGGGCCGGTGGCTGCCTTCACGGCCCGGGCAATGTTCGCCAAGAACCTGTTCGAGGCGGGCGGCATCGAGGCGGTGACGAATGACGGCTTCGCAAGCCATGACGACATGGCCGCGGCGTACAAGACATCGGGTGCCCTCCTCGCCTGCCTGTGCTCGTCGGATGCGATCTATGAGAGCGAGGCGGTCCCGGCTGCCGAGGCCCTGGCATCCGCAGGCGCGCGCGCCATCTACCTGGCGGGGCGTCCGGAGAATGCCGAAGCGCTGCGTGCCGCCGGTGTGACGGGCTTTGTTCATGCCGGATGCGACGCTCTCGCGACGCTCCAGGCGGCCCATGCTACCATCGCCGGCACGATGGAACGGGAGGTCTGAAATGGCTGGCGTGCCTGATTTCTCCCGGATCGACTTTGCCGCGGAACCTGAAGCCGTCGCAAGCGACCGCGGCGACGCCTGGGTTACGCCGGAAGGCATCACGGTGAAGCCGGTCTACGGTCCGGCGGATGTCGAGGGGCTCGATTTCCTCGACACCTTCCCCGGCATCGCGCCATACCTGCGCGGGCCCTACCCGACGATGTACGTGACGCAACCGTGGACGATCCGGCAGTATGCCGGCTTCTCCACGGCCGAGGACTCGAACGCCTTCTATCGCCGCAATCTTGCCGCCGGTCAGAAGGGCCTGTCGGTGGCGTTCGATCTCGCCACGCACCGCGGCTACGATTCCGATCATCCGCGCGTCGCCGGGGATGTCGGCATGGCCGGCGTCGCGATCGACTCGATCTACGACATGCGAACCCTGTTCTCGGGCATCCCGCTCGATCAGATGTCCGTGTCAATGACCATGAACGGCGCGGTGCTGCCGGTGATGGCACTCTACATCGTCGCCGCCGAGGAGCAGGGGGTGCCGGCGGCGAAGCTGTCGGGCACGATCCAAAACGACATCCTCAAAGAATTCATGGTGCGGAACACCTACATCTATCCGCCCGGCCCCTCGATGCGGATCATCTCCGACATCTTCGCGTACACTTCGGCGAACATGCCGAAGTTCAACTCGATCTCGATCTCCGGCTATCACATGCAGGAGGCCGGGGCGACGCAGGATCTCGAACTCGCCTACACGCTCGCTGATGGCGTCGAGTATGTGCGGGCCGGTCTCAGCGCCGGCCTCAGCATCGACCAGTTCGCACCACGCCTTTCGTTCTTCTGGGCGATCGGCATGAACTTCTTCATGGAAGTGGCAAAACTGCGCGCTGCCCGGCTGATCTGGGCCAATCTGATGAAGCCGTTCGCGCCCCAGGACGCGCGATCGCTGAGCCTGCGCACCCATTGCCAGACCTCTGGCTGGTCGCTGACGGCGCAGGACGTGTTCAACAACGTCACACGCACGGCCATCGAGGCGATGGCGGCGACCCAGGGCCACACGCAATCGCTACACACCAACGCGCTGGACGAGGCGCTGGCGCTGCCGACCGATTTCTCGGCGCGTATCGCGCGCAACACGCAGCTGTTCCTGCAGCAGGAATCCGGAACGTTGCGCCCGGTCGATCCGTGGGGCGGCTCGTATTTCGTCGAGCGCCTGACCTACGAACTGGCGTTCAAGGCCTGGCGTCACATCGAAGAAGTCGAGGCGCTGGGCGGCATGGCCAAGGCGATCGAGGCGGGCATTCCCAAGCTGCGCATCGAGGAGGCGGCAGCGCGCACCCAGGCGCGGATCGATACCGGTCAGCAATCGGTGATCGGGGTCAACAAGTACCGGCCCGCGCGCGAGGCTCCGATCGAGGTCCTGAAAGTGGACAACTCGGCCGTGCGCCGTCTCCAGATCGACAAGCTGGCCCGCCTGAAGAGAGAGCGTGATCCGCGTGCCGTCGAAGCCGCGTTGGATGCGCTCACGCAAGGTGCCCGCGGCGGAAATGGAAACCTGCTCGCGCTCGCGATCGATGCGGCGCGTGCGAAAGCGACTGTCGGCGAGATCTCATCCGCCCTCGAGCAGGCGTTCGGGCGGCACCGGGCCGAAATTCGCGCGATCTCCGGCGTGTACAAACGAGAGGTGGGAGGGATGTCCGACGCCGTGACCCGCGTCCTCGACCTGACCGAGGCCTTTGCGGCAAACGAAGGTCGACGGCCACGCATCCTGGTCGCCAAGATTGGCCAGGACGGCCATGACCGCGGTCAGAAGGTGATCGCCTCCGCCTTCGCCGATCTCGGGTTCGACGTCGATATCGGCGCCCTGTTCGCAACGCCCGCCGAAGCTGCCCGGCAGGCCGTCGAGAACGACGTGCACATCATCGGCGTGTCGTCGCTCGCCGCCGGCCATCTCACGCTGGTGCCGGAGTTGAAGGCCGAACTCGAAAAACAGGGGCGCGGCGACATCATGATCGTCGTCGGCGGGGTCGTGCCGCCGCAGGACTACGATGCGCTCCGCAAGGCCGGGGCCGAGGCGATCTTCCCTCCCGGCACGGTGATCGCCGAAGCCGCCGAGGATCTGATCAAGACCCTCAACCGCCGTCTCGGCCATTCACAGGAAGCAGCGGAATAGCCGATCAAGCCGCCCAAAGCGGCTTGATCGTCTTCAGCCATGCATCGAGTTCGCGTTCGGCATCCGCCAGCGCGTAGCCGTAGCGCTGCTGCAAGCAGGCCAAGAAGGCCGCGCGGCTGCCGTTGATGGAGACCACGTCGTGCTCCTCAAGGCGGGGCCAATGCTGCCGGATGCTGGGCTTGATTTGCAGCCAGTTGGCGCGGACATCGTCGCGATCCATGCGGCCTCGTCTCCGTCGATAGAAATACACACGGCCGAGGCGGTCCCCTGCCGCTCGCGTGCAGTTCTGGCGTTGCAGGATGCGCTCGCGCGCCCCGACCAGTGCCGTCCGAGAGTTAGGGGCAATGCGCGAGGGAAGCGACTCCCCTGCGCCGCGGCGTCGGGTCACACCGACCGGTCGCGGCGGACAGCCGTCACGCGGCGCGCGGGAGCTTCACAAGACCGGCCCAGGCCTCGATCTCGCGTTCGGCCTGGTCGGGGGTCAATCCGTAACGGTCTTGAAGGCGCCGGCTCAGCACCTCGCGGCGCCCGGCAATGATGGCAATGTCTTCGTCGGTAAGGCGGAACCAATGCGCACGGACCCGCGGCTGCAATTGCGGCCAGTGGTCCTCGACCTTTTCCCAGGTCACTGGACACCTCCCGTGGTGAACGCCCGAATCACGTCGAATCCACCCGCACCCGTCCGTTTCGAGCAACATTCCAAGCAGGGGCTGCGGCGAATTTGCGACAGACACGTGTTCATTCCGGGACGTTTTATGGTTGCGTGCTTGTCAGGGGCAGTCCTGCGGCGGTAGCTTCGCGGCGTCAAAGGACCAAGGCCGGAACCGTAATCGGCTGCACAGAGGAAACGCCATGACAAAGCTCACCCGCCGCGCCTTTTCGGCGTCCGCAGCGGCAGCGGCTGCCGCGACCGCCTTCGGCAGCGGCCCGTCATTCGGCCAGGACGCCTATCCAACCCGGCCGGTTACCCTGATCGTGCCGTGGGGTGCAGGTGGCGGCACTGACGCTACGGCGCGCATCGTCGCCGCCCTTCTGGAAAAGGACCTGGGCCAGCCGTTCAACGTCGTGAATCGCACCGGCGGTTCCGGCGTGGTCGGGCATTCGGCGATCGCGACGGCTCCGGCCGACGGTTACACGATCGGCATGATCACCGTCGAAATCACCATGATGCACTGGCAGGGCCTGACGCAGCTGACGCCGGCCAGCTACACCCCGCTCGCGCTGATGAACGAGGATCCGCCCGGCGTCCAGGTGAAGGCGGATTCACCCTACAAGACCATCAAGGAATTGACGGACGCGATCAAATCGAAACCGGCCGGCACCTTCAAAGCGTCCGGGACCGGCCAGGGCGGCATCTGGCATCTGGCGCTGGTCGGCTGGCTGACCGCCATGGGCTTGAAGCCCGACCACGTGCCGTGGGTGCCGTCGAACGGCGCCGCGCCGGCGATGCAGGACCTCGCCGCAGGCGGCGTCGACATCGTGACCTGCTCGGTGCCGGAGGCCAAGAGCATGATCGATGCCGGCAAGGCGAAGAGCCTGGCCATCATGGCGCCGGAGCGTAATCCGCTGTTCCCGGACGTGCCGACCCTGAAAGACGCGGCAGGAATCGACTATTCCGTCGGCGCCTGGCGTGGTATCGCCGCTCCGAAAGGCCTGCCGGAGCCGATCGCCACGAAACTGACCGCGGCGCTGAAGAAGGCGTTCGACTCGAAGGACTTCAAGGACTTCATGACGGCCCGCGGATTCGGTATGACCTGGGGGGACGCGGCCCACTTCGCCAGCTTCATGGAAGCCGGCGACAAGAAGATGGGCGACGCCATGAAGGCCGCCGGTCTGGCCAAGTCGGCCTAAGCGGCACCATCGACGCTCTCGTCCGGCGGGTTCGCCCGCCGGACCACCAAGAAAAAGGGGGACGTACAGTGCGGGTAAACGACGCCATCATCGGTCTGCTGTTGATCGCAATCTCGGTTGCGGTCGGGATCGCAACGCTGAGCTTTCCGGAATTTCCGGGTCAGCGTTATGGACCTTCGCTGTTCCCCCAAGTGGTCGCAGCCGGCCTGACGATTTGCGGTGCGATCCTGGTCGTTCGCGGCTGGCGCGCCCGCGCAGAGCAACATTGGCTCGTTCTGGATTTCTGGACGAAGGAGCCATGGCGCCTGGCCAGCTTCGCGCTCGTGATCGCCGCCGTTCTGTTCTACATCCTGGCGTCGGACACGGTGGGCTTCATTCCGATCGCGATCGTCGTCCTGGGTGTCCTGTTCCTCTGGCTCGGGACGCGGCCCATCACCGCCGCCATCACGGCGGTTGTGGCGACTTTCGCTATTCACTGGTTCTTCGCCACGATGCTGCGCGTGCCGCTGCCGCGCGGATGGCTCAACACCATTCTGTGAGGGCAGCATGGACGCGATCTTCACTGCATTCGGCCTCGTTTTCGATCCCTACGTTCTGTGGGTCATCGTCGCCTCGGCTGCGTTCGGAATGTTCGTCGGTGCCATGCCGGGCCTGACGGCGACCATGGCGACGGCGCTGCTTGTGCCCGTGACGTTCTTCATGGACCCGGTGCCGGCGCTCGGAGCGATCGTCACGGCGACGGCGATGGCGATTTTCGCCGGCGACATTCCCGCGGCGATGCTGCGCATTCCGGGAACGCCGGCATCGGCCGCCTATGCCGACGAGAGCTACGCGATGGCCCGCAAGGGGCTCCTGGATCTCAATCTGGGCGTCAACCTCGTGTTCTCCACGCTCGGCGGCCTCGTCGGCGTCGTGATCTTGGTGCTTTGCGCGCCGATGCTGGCGGAACTTGCCATCAACTTCTCGTCCTTCGAGTATTTCTGGCTCTGCCTGCTTGGGCTGACCTGCGCGGTGTTCATCGCCACGTCGTCCTGGCTCAAGGGCATCGTCTCGCTGCTGTTCGGATTGCTGCTCGCGACCGTCGGCATCGATCCGGCAGCCGGTGTGCCCCGCTTCACGTTCGACAATGTCGACCTGATGTCCGGAATCGACTTCATTCCGGCGATGATCGGCATGTTCGCGCTGTCGGAACTGCTCCGCGGCGTGATCGTCGTCGACCAGAAGGGATCCGTGCTCGCGGATAAGGTCGGGAACATCTTCCGCGGCATCGCCCAGGTCATGCGGCGCTATTGGAAGAATTTCTTCCGGGGCTCGTTCACCGGCGTGCTGATCGGCGCCCTGCCGGGCGCGGGGGCAGATATCGCGGCGTGGATCGCCTATGCGATTGCCAAACGCTTCTCGAAGGAGCCGGAGAAGTTCGGAACCGGCCACATCGAAGGCGTGGTCGAATCGACTTCCGCCAACAACTCGGCGCTGGGCGGAGCCTGGATCCCAGCGCTCGTGTTCGGCATCCCCGGCGACTCGATCACCGCGATCGTGATCGGCGTGCTGT
>Ga0164243_10008398_pt1 | contig 15224 bp, 11 predicted proteins | sample OricompcompostOP_FD_108781 | JGI IMG/M metagenome (GOLD analysis project Ga0164243, IMG submission 108781) | Organic Plus compost microbial communities from Emeryville, California, USA - Original compost - Organic plus compost (OP) | ecosystem: Engineered > Solid waste > Mixed feedstock >... | reverse complement strand
TCGAAGCCGCGCCAGGCCAGGCCGCAGGCGCGGGCGGCGACGTTGACCCGACCGACCTCGACGCCGTCCATCATCTGGAAGAAGCCCTTGCCCGGCTCGCCCCCGAGGATCTGCCCGGCGTCGATCCGGTGGCCGTCGAGGATGAGCTCGGTGGTCTCGACGCCCTTGTAGCCCATCTTGTCGAGCTTGCCGGGCACGGTGACGCCCTGGGCGGTCTCGCCGAAGCCGGGCTCCTTCTCGACCAGGAAGGTGGTCATGTTCTTGTAGACCGACTCGGCGCCCTCGTCGGTCTTGACCAGCAGGGCGACCAGGGTGGAGGTGCCGCCGTTGGTCAGCCACATCTTCTGGCCGGTGATCGAGTAGCTGCCGTCGTCCTGCTTCGTCGCCTTGGTCGAGACCGCGGACACGTCGGACCCGAGGCCGGGCTCGGACATCGAGAACGCGCCCCGGACCTCGCCGGTGGCCATCTTGGGCAGGTACTTCTGCTTCTGCTCGTCCGTACCGTGCTTCATGAGCAGGTAGGCGACGATGAAGTGCGTGTTGATCACACCGGACACGCTCATCCAGCCACGGGCGATCTCCTCGACCACCAGGGCGTAGGTCAACAGCGACTCGCCCAGCCCGCCGAACTCCTCGGGGATCGTCAACCCGAAGACACCGAGCTCCTTGAGCCCGTCGACGATCTCCTGCGGATACTCGTCGGCGTGCTCCAGCTCCTGGGCCACCGGGATGATCTGCTCGTCGACGAACTGCCGCACCGCCTTCAGGATCTCGGACTGGTCCTCGGTGAGACCCTCGGTCTGGCAGAGCTTCGGCATCGGTACCCCTTTCGCTGGTCGTGGACCGGCGCCGGTCCTGACCGGCGCACTCTACCCAGCGAGCGCGCCCGCCCGGCAGTCCAGCCGAGCCGACGAGACGGCGTCTGTGACGTACTTCACCGCACGGTGGTCAACGAGCCAGCTTGCGGAACTGGTTGCGCCGCACGCGGTAGTCGTCGGCCTCGGTGAAGATCTGGGCCAGCACGGTGTTCTCCGACATCAGCCGCGGCACCGACGGCTGATCGGCGTCGATCCGCACGTACTTCCGCTTGGACGAGTAGGTGGAGAGCATCATCGTCGGGGGGAGCTTGAGCGCAGCGGCGCGTCCGGGCCGGGAGACGATGAACGAGTTCGCCTTCAGGTTGGTGCCGAGGACCTTCGCCAGCTTCTGCTCCTGAGCGTTCAACGTCCGATTGCCGGTGACGATCTGGACGTGGACGCCGCGCTTGAAGGCGGCAACGAGCGCCTTGCGCTGACGTGCGTCGTAGAACTCGGTGGTCGAGAACCGGATCGTCTCCCCCTTCGGGCTGTAGCGCGCGGTCTGGCTCAGCTTCCGCACTGTCTGCAGGCGCGCCCGGACGATCCGGGAGTTCGGCACGTTCACCACGTGTCCACGCACCTCCCGCAGCGGGGTGGCGGGGATCTTGATGCGCGAGTTGACCTTGAGGTCGGCCAGCACCAGGTTGTGGTCGGACCGGAGGCCCTGCGCGGTCTGGGTGGTGACGGTCACCTGGCTCGGGTTCGACAAGAAGATGTAGTCGATCGTCGCCTTCTTGTGATTGCCGGTCGGCAGGTACGTGCCGGTGAGGTCGTAGGTGGGCGTCATCCCCGCGGCCTTCAGCTCCGCCCGCGGGTAGTTCGAGGCCTTGTAGTGGCGGTTCAGGTCGCCGGCCAGGATGACGGGCCCGTCATTGGAGAGGTAGCGGTTGAGCTCCCCCAGTCGGGCCACCGACGGCGGACCGAGGTGCTTGGTGATCTTGTTGATGGGCGCCACGTGGTAGGCGACGACCGACTGGATGTGACACCCGTCCCGCGAGCGCAGTGTCACCCAGTTCGCATAGCGGATGCCCCACTCGGCCACCTGGCCGGCGACCTTGCCGGGCACATTGCTGACGTAGATCGTGCCGCGGGCCTGCGGCTCCCAGCGGTCGGTGCGCCAGGTCACCGCGTTGGCGCCGATATAGCGGCCGGGGCTGCGCCAGACCTCGTACCCGGGTCGGACGAGGGCGGCATCGGTTCGACCATGAATCTCGTTGAAGGCGACGAAGTCCGGCTTCTTGCTGTAGACCTTGTCGATGTCGGCCTTCGTGTCGGCCGCCGACATTCCGGCCTTGACGTTGGCCTCGACCATCCGCATCGTCGTGGTCGGCGCGCACGCGGCCCGGGCAGCCGCCTGGTCGACGTCGGGACGCGCCCCCAGCAGCGGGGTCAGTGCGAGTGCCGTCCCGGCCGTTGCCAGGAAGACGATGCTGCGCCGCGTCGCACGACGCGATCGTCGTCGATCTTGTGCCGACGGCTGGTCCATGGCGAAAGTCCCTTCACGCCCGGTAAACATCAGAAATCACATGAATCTCATCAGTCACTCAGGTCCGCCACAACCCATTCCGAATAACTACAGATATGTAATTCGTGAATGACATCGATGTCATTTCCGCGGGCCGCGGAAATAGTGCCAAAATGACCTCACCGAAGTCGCAGCGCCCGCGCCAACGGGTCGGCGAGATGACGCGCGTACTCCACACTGATGTGCTCGCGGTCGCGGAACGGGATGAAGGATCCGATCACCGAGGGGCAGCGATCCTCCGCGCAGAACCACCGGTGCACGTCGATGAAGCGCACCCCCTGCTCGGTGGCGAGCTTCGCGAACCGACCCTGGGCGTCGGCCTGTGCCTGCACCGGGCGCATCAGGCAGTCGCCGAGGTCCACCTCGCGACGCGACAGGCACTGGCTCGGGGCCTGCGGAAGGACCGGGATGTTGCCGAGGACGACGACCTTGTCGACGAGGCCGCGCAGCCGCTCGATCTCGCCGGCGAAGCCGCGGAACTGGTCGTCGTCCGGTGTCCGCCATCCCGGGAAGTAGTGGTTGGCAGCGATCACCAGATCCGGGTCGAGCCGCTTCATCTGTCCTCGTGCCCAGTCCCGGAACTCGGCACACTGCTCGCGCTCCTTGGGCGGTCCGGTGACCCGCACCTCCGTGTTCACCGGGCAGCCGCTGAACACGAACTGGTACACGCGGTAGCCGAGCTTCTTGCCGATCTCATCGAACGCCGGGCCCCACGCACGTGCATGGGAGTCGCCGTACACCACGATCGTGCGTGCGGCGTCGTCATCACCGAAGGCGCAGAGATCGCGCGTCTCGGTGCGGTAGTCGCACTCACCCAGCGGGGCGATCGACTCGCGTGCATCCGCGAGGTCAGGGTGCAGCCGCCCCGGGATCGGCCGGTCATCCAGCGATCCGCGGACCGAGGCCTCGACCAGCGCGACCGCCGGGTCCTTGCTCAGCGGGTCACCGGCATAGTCGTCGACGGTGATCGCCGGGTTGTCGTCACGAGCAGCGATCTGCTGGTCGACCCATGCCTGGGCGCCGACGGCCGAGACCACCACCAGGGCGAGACTGACGGGGTAGAGCCCGATGGCCCTCAGGCGCGGGCGCCAGGTGACGCCGCGTCGGAAGGGCTCCTCGATGAAGTGATACGAGAGCCCGCTCAATACCAGGATCAACAGCAGAGTGACGGCCAGGTGAGGTCGGCTGAGCCCCGGCTCCTCCCAGTGGGCACGGGCGAGCAGCAGGACCGGGAAGTGCCAGAGATAGAGCGAGTAGGACCAGTCGCCCAGGATCCGGAACGGCTTGAGCGAGAACCAGCGGAACCAGTACGTCGTCGGCGCGCTCGCGCTGCTGCCGGCGGCGAGCATCAACGCACAGCCGACGACGGGCAGCAAAGCGGCCGAGCCCGGGAAGGGGGTGGCCGCGCTGTACTCGAGAGTGGCGACCGCCATCATGCCCAGCCCGGCGAGTCCGAGGAGCTCGGTGAGCGACCGCGACCATCGCGGTGTCCGCCCCCACAATGCCGTGGCGATCAGGCCACCGATGCCGAGCTCCCATGCCCGCGCCGGCGTGGAGAAGTAGGCCGCGGCCGGATCGGCCTGCGTGATGTGGATCGAGTAGGCCAAGGAGGCGAGGCTGACCACACCGAGCACCAGCAGCACGGTGCGTCGCAGCGCGCGGTCGGCGTGCTCGGGCAGGGCGTGCCCCCAGCGCCGCAGCCCGACGGTGACGAGCAGGAGCAGCACCGGGATGACGACATAGAACTGCTCTTCGACCGCCAGCGACCAGTAGTGCTGGACGGGCGAGGGGGGGCTGCCCTGCGCGAAGTAGTCGGTCTCCACCAGCGAGAAGCGGATGTTGGCGCCGAAGAAGGCGGCCCAGACGGCGTCCTTGACGACCTCGAGACTGCGCACGAACGGCAGGAACCAGGCCGAGGCGAAGCAGGTGACGACCAGCACGACGGTGGCCGCCGGCAGCACACGGCGCGCGCGGCGCGCGTAGAAGTCCGCGATCGAGATGCGGCGGCTCTCCCCCGCCTCCCGCACGAGGAGGCCGACGATCAGGAAGCCCGAGATGACGAAGAAGATGTCGACGCCGACGAAGCCGCCCTCGGCGGTGCGGAAGCCTGCGTGAGCCAGGATCACCAACCCCACGGCCAGGGCGCGCAGGCCCTGGATGTCGGAGCGGAATCCGCCCTTGCTGCTCACCCGGACCGCGCCTCTCTCTCGTGGTGGTTGCCTCCTCTGCGGATCTGCTCTCCACCGGAGCCTCAGGTAGGGTACCCGCCATGCCCGATCACTCCGGGAGGCATCGACACGCAGGTCGGGCGGAGCTCTTGCCCGTCCTGGCCATTGTGCTGGCCGGAGCCCTGATCGTGGGAATCGCGATGTACTGGCAGCACGGCACGCCGGCGGCCTCCATCGATCGAGCCACCGACGCGAGCAGCACCCGCTCGACCGATGCCGAGGTCTCGGACCCGCATCGCGAGCGCAACGACCGCAAGCAGTCGGTGACCGATCGCGGCATCGTCGAGCCGTTGCGCGACGCCGACCAGCTGCGCCGCGACGCCCGGGCCGCCGAGGCACGGGTCACGAACGTGAACCAGCAGTCGGCCACCTTCAAGATCGCCAGCTTCAACGTGCTGGCGAGCCAGCACACGGAGCCCGGTGGGCAACACGCCGGTTGGCCCGGGGCCGGCTGGCGCAGCGGACAGACGGTCGGGCTGATCCGTGCCCACGGTGCCGACATCGTCGGTCTCCAGGAGGTCAAGTCCGGCCAGCTCAGCGCCATCACCGGCGGCACCGGTTTCCGCGCGTGGCCGGGTGGCGGCGACCCCGACAACTCGGTGATCTACAACCCCAAGAAGTTCGAGTACGTCTCCGGCACCACGTTCTCGGTGTTCTTCATGAGCCGCAACCGTCCGCAGACGGTGCTGCGGCTGCGGCACAAGCAGAGCCGCCGCGAGTTCTACGTGATCAACATGCATCCCTCGGCGGGTCACGGCGGCCGGTACGCCAGCAGCCGCAACGCCGCATTCGACACGGTCGTGAGCTACATCAACAAGCTGAAGTCGGAGCGGCTGCCGATCTTCCTGACCGGTGACATGAACGATCGCGGAAACTTCTACTGCCGGGTGGTCACCCGCACCGGTCTCGTCGCTGCGCAGGGCGGTGGCGGCACCTGCGGCTCGGCGCCGCGGATGCGCCCCGTCGACTGGGTCACCGGCTGGGGCAAGGTGAGCTTCAGCGGGTACGTCGACGACTTCTCCTCCGAGAGCAAGAGGGTCAGCGACCACCCGTTCGTCTCCGCCACCGCGACCATGCGCGGCGCAGAGGACTGATCCGGCCGCCGTCCGCGGCCGCGAGGCCGGCCGCTCCCTTGCTCGCGCGCAGGCTGCGCACGTCGTCGAGCAGGGTGGCCACCAGCTCGGTGGCCACGTCCGCCACCTCCGCGTCGGTGACCGAGGACGGCGTACGGCGGGCCGGCAGCTCGTCGGGCACCCGCAGCAGGTCGAGCCGGCCGACCACGTCGACCGGATGCCGCTCGAGGAAGGCGAGAGCAGCCTCCCCCCGCTCCCGGCACTCCTGGATGCGGTCCGCCTCCGGCCAGAACTTCTCGCCGCGGCGTGGCACGAGGCGCTCGTCGGCGAGGAAGGTGCGGATGTAGACACCCTTGTCGAACGCCTTGCGGAAGGTCCCGAGGTGCTCGTTGACCCGACGCAGCGTCTCCGCCTCGACCACACCCATCGACTCGTTGGGGAAGGAGGCACCGAGGTCGTAGGCCTCCGAGCGCAGGCCGAGCAGGCGGGCGAACCGATGCCAGATCTCGTCCCGGGGCGCTGAGGTGTCCAGGGGCAGCACGTGGACCTGTTCCCACGGGACCGCCTCGCCCCAACGCTCGAGGACCAGGCGCAGGTCCAGGGTGCGCCAGTTCCAGACGTCCATCGGGCGCTCGGAGACCTTGCGTGAGTAGCGATCCAGCGGCTTGGTGGCGCGGTTCTTCAGGCTCTCCTGCCACGAGGCGGTGAACAGGCCGAGCGGCTCGCGTGCGGTGACCACCACCTCGACGCGCGCGGGTGCCAGCTCGGCGACCATCCGGCGCGCCTGGTCGGGACCGGCCGCGGCGAAGAACTCGTGGCTGATCAGCGCAGTGCCGTCCCAGGCGGCGATCTCCGCCTGCAGCCGTGACCATGCCGTGCGCTCGTCCTCGGCCCGCCGTGCCCGGCTGCCGAGGTTCGGGTCCTCACGGATCACCCGGCTGGCCCAGAGATGGTCCCGGCGCTCGCGTCCGGGCAGCAGGACGCCGTCGGCGCGCAGCTGGTCGCGTGAGGACCAGAGGATGGTCTGGAGGTAGCTGGTCGCCGTCTTCGGCAGTCCGATGTGCAGGAAGACCCGGTCGGCCACGGGTCAGAGACTCTTCTGGAACTTCTCGATGGCCTCGGCGATGCGCGCCTCGTCGCGACCGGCCATGGGGATCAGCAGCTCCTGGACGACGTCCGCAAGCTCGGCCAGCCGCAGATGGTGTCGCCGCAGCTCCGCGATCTCGTCCTCGAGCTCGCTGACCCGCTGCTGCAGCTGCGCCACTCGCCTGCTCATGCCCACCTCATGTTCGCCACGTGGTCACGACCAGCTCGCGACCACTCGTCCCAGCCCGCGCGCCCGCTTGTCACTGGGTGCGAGGCGCTCGAGCGAGAGCACGGACCCGCCGTGCGATTCGACCAGCTCGGCGAGTCGGTCGGGATCGAACGGATGGAGGCCGAACCCGGGCTCGCCCTCGCCGGTCCAGACGTCAGCATAGAGCCTGCCGCCGCCCCGCAGCGCCACCCGGGCGAAGCGGAGGAAGGCGTCGCGTCCGACCCGGTTGGTCGCATCGACGAGGTGGCGCGCCAGCATCGCCCGCGGGCCGTCGATGCGCGTGAGCCGCGCGGTCTCGGCCAACATCGAACGCCATTCGGTCAGGTTGAGCGTCCGCGACTCCAGCGGCAGGCCCTCGGCCGTGGCGAGGCGCATCGCTCCCCGTGCGCCGCGCGGCGCGTAGTCGTAGGCGGTCGTCGGAAAGCCCCGGCCCGCCAGCCACAGCGCGTCGCGGGCACGACCGGCGCCGACGTCGAGCACCTGCGTGCCGGCCTCGGTCTCGGCGGCGAGCCTCCGCGCGAGACCCGAGGCCCCCCGACCGGGACGTCGTCCTCCGGTCAGGGCGAACTCCCGCTCCCAGTCGCGCCGCCACACGGTCGTGCCGCGGAACCAGGCATTGAACCGGTCGATGACGGGCTGGGGGGTCTCGAACCGGTACGCCGGGTCGGGAACCCGCCAGCGCGGCCCGTACATCGCCTCCAGCAGGAGGTCGGGACGTGCTGGTGCCGGGAAGGCGCGCCCCATCAGCGTGCAGGTGCCCAGGGGATGGATCCAGTCGTGCTCGAAGGGCACACCCACCTCGCCGAGGAGGTAGAGACGACCGGAGTCGAAGAAGCCGCCGAAGAGGTCGAGCCCGCGCGATGAGCCATCCGCCTCGGTGACGTCGATGCGGAAGGCACCACCGCTGTAGCGGTGGGTCGCGAAGCCGCGCTCGGTGATCTGGCGTTGCAGCTCGAAGGACTCGCGGATCATCTCCGCCGGCGTCGAGTACGACGACACGTAGCCCAGGTCGGCGTCGGAGTCGTGTCCCAGGAAGGTGCCCTCGCGGACGGCGCCGAGCAGGGTGCCGTACGCCGGGAACGCCTCGATCCCCAGGTCGTGCAGCATCGTCGTGACGACCTCCATCGCGTCGAGCAACGGAACGAGCTGCTCCTCGCTGCGCACCGAGAAGGTCGGGCTGAACCGGCCCGACTTGTCGAGGCTGATCTCGAGGCCGCGCTTGTTGACGAAGGCGATCCGCCGGTCTCCGGAGCCGAACGTGACCTCGCGGTCGAAGTGCGCCGTCGTCGCGACGTGCTCACGCACCACGAGGCGGGTGTGGCCGTCGAGGAAGCGCTGCATCCGGTCGGGCCAGGGCGCCAGCCGGTGGCCGTTCGAGAGCAGATCGGTGTCACGCCGCAGCCAGAACGACCAGATCCGGCGGTCGTCGAAGAGCACGTCGATGACCCGGTCGTCTCCGCTCGCGACCAGCTCGATGCCTGCCTCGTCGACGGAGATGACCCGGGTGCCCCGGAGCGCTGCGGTGATCCGACCGCGGATGGCAGCCCACCGGCTCGCGGTCCTGCTCGCCAAAGGATCAGTCCAGATCGACGTTGCGATACGGGTCGACGACGCCCTTGATCCGCGACGGCACGACGCGGGCCGAAGGCGGCGGGTTGTTGAACCAGTACTCGATGTGCTTCTGGTAGCGCTTGACGATCGAGGCCGGCCGGTAGATACCGATGTTCTCGTCGGACTTCGCCGACATCGGGGAGATGTTGGAGGAGCCGTTCATCGCCCAGTAGGCGCTCTTGTCGCTGCCGATGACGCCGTTGATCGTCCACACCTTCAGGTGGAAGTAGCGGTCGAACTCCTTGTCGCCGTTGAAGTCCTGCACCAGGTGACGCAGCGGCACCGGGCCACGCCCTGCCTTGCGCTTGAGGAGCTGGTAGATGTTCTTACCCAGGATGGTGTAGCCGACCTTCACGTCGCAGCCGCCGTTCCACAGCTGCCGCAGCCGGTAGGCGACCTTCCAGCCCCAGCTCGTGCCCGAGACGCCGCGCAGCACGTCGGGCGCCACCCGGATCACCGTGCGGTTGTTGGAGTTGCCGGCGCCGCCGGTCGCACCCTTGCAACGCGTGGCCTTGAGAGTCTTCAGCAGCGGGTCGCTGCTCTCGCTCGAGCCGAAGCCCGTGCCCCGGGGCGAGAGGTAGATCTGGAACTTCGGGTTCTCGAACCGCATCCACTGGGTCTTCGGGTTCCGGTCCTTCCACATCTCCTTCCAGCGGTTGACCATGAACCGGTAGAGATCGATGTTCTCGGCGTGGGTGTAGATGTCGCTCCACTGGTTGATCGCCGAGGCGAGTGTGAGGTTGTTGCTGCCCTGCATCACGACGTAGTTCGAGGCACCGGCCTTCTTGAACAGGAAGAACTTCGCGTGTGCCTGGCCACCGCTGCTGCGTCGGCAGGCGCCCTTGCAGACCTTCGCCTGGCTCTTGTGGTTGGGGTGGGCCAGGTTGTACTTGCGCACGCCCGCCCTCAGCCGGCGCCACGACGGGTTCGGCACCGCGCTGCTGTAGTTGCCGCCATCCATCAGGATGTGCAGGTAGACGCCCCGACGCTGTGCCTCCAGCAGTCGATCGACGGAGTTCTGCCAGTAGATGTTCCACGACATGATCCAGATGTGGGAGTTCTTCGGCGCGTGGTTGATGGCACCGTGGATCTTGCGCAGGATGGCGTACTTGGTGTTGTAGTTGCCCAGCGGGCTGTTCAGCGTGACGCCGGACGCGACCTTGTACGACGAGCGCGCAGCGGCCTTGCCCTTCGTCGAGTCGGGCGCCGGGTCGTCGGTCGCCGGCCCGTCGGTGGCGGAGTCGTCGTCCGTCGGCTCCGCGGACGGCGTCCCGGAGGAGTCGTCACTCGGATCGGCGGAGGGGGTGTCGGTCTCGTCCTCCGCGGGCTCGCTCGGCCCCTCGGTCTCGGTGCCGGTGTCACCCTCGCCGTCCTCGGCGGCGACCCGGGCGCTGCCCTGGTCGGACGGCGCCGATGCGGAGGCGGGAACGGCCCGGCCGGCGACGAAGAGGGTGGCCGAGACGGCCATGGTCACGATGACAACCAACAAGCGGCGCACGTTACGCAACTCCCAACGATCCGTTCGACGTGGACGCTTGCCAGTTCGCTCCCGGCAGCAAAGGCTGGATCACGGCCCCTGTGCGTTCGCTCAGGATAAAGGACGAACGCACAGGACTCGACTCGGCGGCCGTCACGCGTGGTGACGTCGCGCTGGTCAGTCGAGGTCGACGTTGCGGTACGGGTCGACCGGGCCCTTGATCCGCGACGGCACGACCCGCGCCGAGGGCGGCGGATTGTTGAACCAGTACTCGACGTGCTTCTGGTAGCGCTTGACGATCGACGCCGGCCGATAGACACCGATGTTCTCGTCCGACTTCGCACCCATCGGCGAGACGTTCGAGGAGCCGTTCATCATCCAGTAGGCGCTCTTGTCGCTGCCGATGACCCCGTTGATCGTCCACACCTTCAGGTGGAAGTAGCGATCGAACTCCTTGTCACCGTTGAAGTCCTGCACCAGATGCCGCATCGGCACCGCACCGCGTCCGGTGCCGCGCTTGAGCAGCTGGTAGATCTCCTTGCCCATGATGGTGTAGCCGACCTTCACGTCGCAGCCCGCGTTCCACAGCTGGCGCAGGCGATAGGCGACCTTCCAGCCCCAGCTCGAGCCCGTCACGCCCCGGAGGACGTCGGGCGCCACCCGGATGACCGTCCTGCCGTTCCCGTTGCCCGCGCCCCCGTTCGCTCCCTTGCACTTGGTCGCGTTGAGGGTCTTCAGGAGCGGGTCGCTGGTCTCGCTCTTGCCGAAGCCCGTCCCGCGCGGAGAGAGGTAGATCTTGAACTTCGGGTTGTCGGTGTACCCCATCCACTGCTTCTTCGGGTTCCGGTCCTTCCACATCTCCTTGTAGCGCTGGACCATGAACCGGTAGAGATCGACGTTCCCGGTGTGGGTGTACATGTCGTTCCACTGGTTGATCGCGGAGGCGAGCGTCAGGTTGTTGCCGCCCTGCATCACGACGTACTTCGAGGCGCCCGCCTTCTCGAACAGGAAGAACTTCGCGTGCGCCTGGCCACCGCTCGAGCGACGGCACGCGCCCTTGCAGACCTTTGCCTGGCTCTTGGCCGCCTTCGGGTGGGCCTTGTTGTACTTCGCCAGCCCGGCCCGCAGCAGGCGCCAGGCGCGGTTGGGCACCTCGGCGCTGGCGTTGCCGGAGTCCATCAGGACCCGAATGACCACGCCGCGCTTCTGCGCGGCGAGGATCTTCTTCACCGAGGACTGCCACATCACGTTCCACGACATGATCCAGATGTGCGAGCCGCGCGGAGCATGCGTGATGGCCCCGTGGATCTTGTTGATGATGGCGAACTTGACCTTGTCGGGTCCGATCGGGTTGTTGAGCGTGACGCCCGACGAGACGCGGTACTTCGAGCGTGTCGCGACACGTCCGGCACCGTCGGCAGAAGAGTCGCCGGTCGTGCTCTCGGTGGCGTCGTCGGACGGCGTGTCCTCGGTCGTGGTGTCTGCCTCAGCACCGTCGGTCGAGGCGACGCCGTCGCCGTCCTCCGCGGCGACCCGGAGGCCGCTCTGAGGAGTCGAGGCCGACGCCGGCACCGCGCGGGCGGCACCGAACAGGGTGGCGATGACTGCCATGGCCATGGCTACTACGACGATGCGACGCACGTTGACGCAACTCCCTACGATCCGTTTCCTCGGTAGACGCATCAAACGCCCACTCGGTTGCACAGGCTCGATCAAGGCCCACGTGCGTAGCGCCAGAATAAGGGAGAGCGGGCGGGTTTTCGGCTTTCTCAGCCTCGACAGCGCGCCACGGCGGCGAGGTATGCGTCACTGTCGACGAGCTTGGCGGCCGACGAGATGGTGCCGCCGCGCACCGCCCAGAACCGGTTGTCGTAGAGCATCAGGCCCTGTCCCGAGGAGCACGAGACACGCTTCGCCTTCACATAGGCACGCGCCTTGCCCTTCCCCGTCACACACCCCACGTAGTTGCCGGGCAGCGTCGCGCCGGCCACCCAGACCGCGTCACAGCGCGGCGCACCGGCGGGGATCGTCGGCGTCGGCTTCGGCTTCGGCGTGGTCGTCGGCGAGGCGCTCGCGGACGGCGGCGTCGACTCCTGGGTGGCGGTCGAGCTGGCCGGCGTGCGGGAGCTGTCGGCGGTGGGGTCGTCGCCGTCACCGCAGGCGGACAGCGCCGCCACCAGCGCGGTGACGACGGCGCCATGGGCGAGAAGTCGGAGCATGGGTCGAGTGTAGGAGGTTCCGCAGCCCCCTCGGCGGGTGCGGCTCACCAGCTCGGCGGTGTGCGGACGGTAGCGTTCGGCTCGTGAGCACCACCCCGTCCCGCGTCTTCGCGGCCAGGCTGGTCGGGCTCCCGATCTTCGACCCGCAGGGCGACCAGGTCGGGAAGGTCCGCGACCTGGTCGTCACCCTGCGCACCGAAGGCACCCAGCCGCGCGTGCTGGGCATGGTCGCCGAGGTGTTCGGTCGTCGGCGCATCTTCGTGCCGATGACCCGGGTGACCAATATCGACAGCCGGCACGTCTACACGACGGGGCTGCTCAACATGCGCCGTTTCGAGCAGCGCTCGACCGAGACGCTGGTCATCGGCCAGATGCTCGATCGCACGGTCACGATCCGCGACAGCGGCGTCACCGGCGCCGTGTACGACGTCGCGATGGAGCCCGCACGCAACCGCGACTGGGTGCTCAGCCGGGTCGCGGTCCGCGAGCCGTCGAAGGGTTTCCGCCGGCGCGGACAGACCCATGTCGTCGAGTGGCGCGACGTCTCCGGACTCACCCGAGCCGAGGACAGCCAGGGCGCGACCCACCTGGTCGCTGCGCTGAACGAGATGCGCCCGGCCGACGCGGCGAGCATCCTGCACGACCTCCCGCCCGACCGCCGGACGGCGGTGGCGCTGGCGCTCGACGACGAGCGGCTCGCCGACGTGCTGGAGGAGCTCCCCGACTCCGACCAGGTGGAGATCCTCGGCGGCCTGGACTCCGAGCGCGCCGCCGACGTCCTGGAGGAGATGTCCGCCGACGACGCGGCCGACCTGGTGCGCGACCTGCCACCGGAGACCGCGGAGATCCTGCTCACGCTGATGGAGCCGGACGAGGCCGAGGACGTCCGCCGCCTGATGAGCTACGTCGAGAACACCGCCGGCGCGATGATGACGCCCGAGCCGGTGATCCTCGGCCCCGACGCCACCGTGGCCGACGCCCTGGCGCACGTCCGCAACCCCGACCTCAGCGCCTCCCTGGCCGCCGTCGTCTACGTGTGCCGCCCGCCGCTGGAGCCCCCGACCGGCAAGCTGCTCGGCCTCGCCCACATCCAGCGGCTGCTGCGCGAGCCGCCCTCCTCCCTGGTGGCGGGAGCCCTCGACCGCTCCCTGGAATGGTTGCGGCCCGAGGCCACGATCGACGAGGTCGCCGCCCATCTGGCCACCTACAACCTGGTGGCAGCACCGGTCATCGACGAGGACGGGCGCCTGCTCGGCGCCGTCACGGTCGACGACCTGCTCGACCACATGCTTCCCGCCAACTGGCGCGACCGGGCGCCCAGCGGCCGGAGCGGGGTGCAGCCATGAGCCGGACCGAGCCCACCACCGGCGAGATCCGCCGCCCCCGCGAGCGGCTGGACACCCCCCGCGAGGACCGCCGACCGTTGGTGCGGCGCCCGTCGTACAACAAGGACACGTTCGGGATCTTCGCCGAGCAGTTCGCGCGCTTCATGGGCACCGCGACCTTCCTGATCTACATGACCCTCTTCGTCACGGTCTGGATCGGCTGGAACATCCTCGGCCCCGAGGACCTGCGCTTCGACGACTACCCCTTCATCTTCCTGACGCTGATGCTCAGCCTGCAGGCGTCGTACGCCGCCCCGCTGATCCTGCTCGCCCAGAACCGCCAGGAGGCGCGCGACCGGGTGATCGCGGAGCAGGACCGTCAGGCCGACGCGCGGGCGCACGCCGACATGGAGTTCCTCGCTCGCGAGATGGCGTCGCTGCGGATGGCGGTCGGCGAGGTCGCCACTCGTGACTACCTCCGCTCCGAGCTCAAGAGCCTGCTCGCCGAGCTCGACGGACGCACCGGTGAGCGGTCCGCCGACAGCACCGAGCCGGATGGGCAGTCTCACATCGACGGCGGCGACGGCGGCCGCCCGGGTACTCCCTAGACTCAATAGACGTGAGTACCGCACAGCAGGCCCCGTCCGTCGACCAGGTGATGACCGCCCTCGCCGGCGTCAACGACCCCGAGATCAAGCGGCCGATCACCGAGCTCGGCATGGTCGACAACGTCGACGTCACGCCGGGCGATGCCGGGTCGGTGGTCACGGTGAAGGTGCTGCTGACGGTGGCCGGGTGCCCACTCAAGGACACCATCAACCGCGACGTCACCGCCGCCGTCACGGCCGTGCCGGGCGTGACGCAGGTGAAGGTCGACCTCGGCGTGATGACCGCGGAGCAGCGCACCGGTCTCCACGAGACGCTGCGCGGCGGCCAGGCCCAGCGCGAGATCCCCTTCGCCCAGCCCGGCTCCCTGACCAAGGTGTTCGCCATCGCCTCCGGCAAGGGCGGGGTCGGCAAGTCGTCGGTGACCGTCAACCTGGCCCTGGCGCTCGCCGCCGCCGGCCGCAAGGTGGGCGTCGTGGACGCCGACATCTACGGCCACTCGGTACCGGCCATGCTGGGCGTCGCCGACCAGCGACCCACCCAGGTCGACGACCTGATCATGCCCGTGCCGACCCCGTCGGGCGTCTCGGTGATCTCGATCGGGATGCTCAAGCCCCGGCGCGACCAGGTCGTCGCGTGGCGCGGACCGATGCTCGACCGGGCCCTGGTGCAGATGCTGGCCGACGTCTACTGGGGCGACCTCGACGTCCTGCTGCTCGACCTGCCTCCCGGCACCGGCGACGTCGCCATCTCGCTGGGCCAGCACCTGCCCGGCGCCGAGGTGGTCGTGGTGACCACGCCGCAGGAGGCGGCCGCCGAGGTCGCCGAGCGGGCCGGCACGATGGCCTCGATGATGCACCAGCGGGTCGTCGGCGTGATCGAGAACATGAGCTACCTCCCCTGCCCGCACTGCACGGCCGAGGGCAAGGAGCACCGACTCGAGGTCTTCGGTGCCGGCGGCGGCGATCGGGTCGCGGCCACGCTCTCC